>Ga0210044_10000403_pt1 | contig 64900 bp, 64 predicted proteins | sample CryGey13umfilter_2_FD_183959 | JGI IMG/M metagenome (GOLD analysis project Ga0210044, IMG submission 183959) | Groundwater microbial communities from aquifer in Utah, USA - Crystal Geyser 4/9/14 3 um filter (SPAdes) (version 2) | ecosystem: Environmental > Aquatic > Deep subsurface >... | reverse complement strand
GCCTGTGGAGTTGAAACGTTAGTTTCGACTATGAAGCAGGAACCAGTAGGCAGTAGCAATACAAGCCTACTCTTAACGGCATAGAGTTGTTAGGAATCCTCGTCCTTTAGGGCGGGGAGGATGTCAATGAGTACCTAACCAATAGGGGTGATGTTGTACTCGACCCTTATGCGGGTTCGGGGTCGGTTTCGTATTCGGCTGAATCTTTAGGTCGGCATTGGGTCAATTTTGAGGTCGTTGAGGAATACGTTGGCGGCCAAATGGGGCGATTTGACAATCCGATTACAGTTAATTTCTTGACACAAGGAGAGTATGCGAATGGCTAAATACGAAAATGGAGGATGGATGGGGTTATTCACTGATGGAGAACCATTAAACTTTATCAAAGGCCATGTTTCCCATCAAGAAGCGCAAGAAATCGCTTTAAAGGCTCTGCGCGAACAGCACAATGACCCAAATTTAATTGTTGAGGTAAATCATATCAACCACCTAAACGGGCGGTTTGGTATCGGCTATGATGAATGTGGCGAACGCATTTCTTGGCTTTACTTGCATAGACCCCTTGATGAACGCGGTAGCTTTCCTGTAACCGAAGTTCAATACACCGTTGATATATGGTCGTGACCCAAAATCAAGTAAAACCTAATGAAATCTCTATCAAAAGGATTAAAAATGACGACAAAACTCGAAGCGTTATATAAATCGAAGTACCAAGACACCGATTCACTTATCGGCAAACAACTTACTAGTTTTTTTCAGGTTCAGGTGACGGACAGACTGAAAGAAAGGATTTGGTCAGTGTTTACATTTTTGGCTTAATGACCCCCCAATCTTTCTTGGTAGAACCAATAATTTCGATTAACACTTTCATCACTAAAGAGAAAGAACCACTTGCGTTTTTTTATAATCAAGTTCTTTTTTTTTGTTATTATATAATAAAGAACGGAGAACCCAATAAATGTCAGAAGTTTTATTCAAGCACATTGCACAAATGCAGTATGAACTCAACGAAAACTTAACACCATCTTGGACTAAAGCGGGTATCGATTGGGATTTGATTATCATTACTGAATGTGAAAAAGCTTTAGAGAGTTTGCCAAAATGGAAATGGTGGAAAGCACCCGCTCCCGACAACATAGTTAACCTCAAAGCCGAATGTATTGATATGTTACATACTTTGCTATCAAAGCAAATGGATTTACGGCTAAATAACTTAGAAATTATCAAAAACATATCCACCAACAATACCACGACACACCTTGCAAGCAACTCTTTCTTTGCCCAAACAGGTGATCATTTCTTTTCCATTTTCCAGCAACAACAAAGGGTAAGCGGAACCAATACAAGCCCCGAACCTACCGACCTAATCAAAGCCTTTTTACGGTATTCGCTGGTTAATGATATGACCCAAGCAACGCGAAATTTATTCCAGTTGTTAATTAAGTTAAAAATGTCGGCTGATGATATTTATCGAGAATATATGGCGAAGTGTATCCTTACCCATTACCGCAATCTTCGCGGCTATTCCGACCCCGATATTGAATATGAAAAAGTTATCAATGACAAAGAAGATGGCGATCACGTTATAGACATTCTATATGCCTTGCCTGGCCAGTTTTTGAATTTGGATGACCTAAAAGATCATATATTTATATAAGGGAGAACCGTATGCAGATTGGATATTTGAAGCATCGTTTAATTTGGTTAGTTATTGCCACCATTTTACTTGTTGGCGGCATCGAACAAAAAGATGCAGGTAGCGTAATGTTTTTAATAGGGTTTTCTGCAATAATATTTACCCTTGCGGTTTTTCGCTCTGATGATCTAACCGCTCTTGGCAAAGAGTTAAAGCGCTTCGTGTGGAAAAAATAAAACGCTCCGTTAGGTTTAGATACTTGCACCTAAGCCGCAAAACAAAGCGTTCGGAACAGCTTAACAAGCACCTGCCTGACCTAGAAAACAAGATATATTGGAATGGCGACCGCCATTCTTTCGCCAAAGCTGGTTTTATTGGCTCTGTGTGTATGATGTTGCCTATTCCATTTCAGATGATTTTTGCATCCGTTTTAGCTTATTACTTTAAAGCAAACATACCCCTCGCAACGGCACTGGCCTGGATAACAAACCCGATTTCAGCGATTCCTATATGGAGTGGTGGCTATAAAGTAGGCGCTTGGCTTCTTGATACACCCTCTCTTGATTCTATCGCCCACAATGGCATAACTAGCGTTGAAATGTTTCTTGATGTTTTGCCCTTAATTTGGAAGCCGCTTTATTTGGGTAATCTGACTATTGGCATTGCAATAGGGGTGACTATATTTCTTGCAATAACCTTCATAAAACCATTTAAGCAAAACAAGGAGATAAAGTAGTGACGGATACCGTGGCATGGAAAAATGAATCAAAATTCCAATGAATCAAAATTCCTTAGACAGAAATATGGGCTTGATGATTGCTATCAAGTAATGTGGGGTGGGCGAGATATTAGCAAGTCGCCTGATGATATTGAAGTATTGGCCGCAAACATGATTTCAGCCGATATTGACATTGACGACTTGGCAAACCAAATCCAAACAGTAAATGCACCCCCTAACCACTTGATATATATCTTATTCGACAATACCAATGAGCGCCCCCCAATTTTGGGATTGCTTAGTTCGGATGAACAAAAGGCCATTAGTCAAGCAACTATCGCCAGTTAGACTTGTATCACTTTAAAGCCGCCCCGACTATGGAAGTCCTGGGGCGCTGGTTATCACAACCGCAAAAGGTCTTTTACCAATGCAACCTGACCTAATAATTGTTTTTCGGGATGGGCGTACTGAGAGCCATTGTACATCTGGATAACCGTCAATAACAATTACCTTAGTTGGCTTGGACTTACTCATACTATTTCATTCTCCCTAAGCCTCTAGGACGTTCAGAATTTTTCTTGCGATTGTCTTTGTTTTGCTTAACTGGCAAGGGGTCGATTACACCCGACACCCGATCATCCTCAATGACTCTGAATGGGTTTTGATCTTGGGGGTTCTGCGGGGGCTGACTTCTATCTGATTCGCCAACCCTAGTAACAAACAAATAATCTCTTCCCAGAGCGTCAGGGGTGGTTATATTGCGCTCATGGTCGTTTAGCGTCCTTCTTCTTACAACGTCCTCGGCTTCAACTTCACCTAGCGTCTTTCGATACACTTCGTATCCTGCTGATTGACCGCCACGCTCCAAAAATTCATTTCGTCTATGTCTGTCTACTGCAAGATCAAAACGCGCTTTTAATGCCTTTTTTACATCAGGATTGGTTTCTTCTTTGTATGCGTTATATAGGTTAGTTGTATATGCGATTGAGTCATTTTTTAACAAACCCTGTACCATTTCCTCTGACTCTTGCTGACTCGCACCCGCTCCGAATCCTTCATAAAACTGAATAACGTGCTGAACTTCATGCAATACCGTTTCTAAAAGATCAGTATTTAGCAAAACTTCTCTATTCAATGATTTGAAATATTCAATATTTACTAAAATTTTTGGTTGGCCGTTTTCTACGATGGTCTGACCATCACCACCATCCCACGCAACAATTGGAGTTTTTCTAATATCAGGATAATTCTCATAAAGAGCGGGGTGGTATAGGTAGTGGCCTAGAGTGCCTGAATCTGCTTTTTTCGATTCATCTAATATTTGATTGATAAGAGACTTGGTGCGGCCTAACTCTGCAAGAAATACTTCCCCCTCTGATCTAGGGCAATTACCAAGCATAATGTCATCATTCGCTACGCTAATTGCATGATTGATCTTAGGGATTGTTTCGTCAATTACCAAGTTGGGTATGATAAAAAAGGAATTCTTATCCGACACCTCAAAGCGGTCTTTAGTATCTTTTAAGCGAAACCACCCTGTAATTTGGCGCAACTCATTTTGATCACGATTTTTAGCTTCTAAATGCTCCCTAAAACTACCCAATAACGCACTATTATGATTTTTTGCATTTACGCCAAAGAACAGAAACCTTGCTTTAGTGTTCTCTTTAAAGCCCTCCATATCATAGACCAACAATTCTTTGGACTTAACGCGGTCATGCTTATAGACTAATAGCAGGGTTTTTGCCGCAACCAACGCGCTTTTCAGATCAGTTATTTGTTCGATAACCCCTGACTGCATCATGGTGTCGCTTAAAATATCCTGAGAGCCAATTGTAGCCTTAAAATATTGATCGGCTTTTGCAATGGCATCATCAGTGCTTTTTAATGAGTTTTCAGCTAATTCCTTCCAAAAACCTTGATTTGTTAAATTTTCTGACACAAAATCGGCTATCACTTCATCTACGATATGCTCTTGCTTGTACCGACTACGATCACTAATCCAATTCCTAAACTCTTGGTTTTCTTCAAGCAATGGGATAATGGACGTTTTAAAACCTTCGTAAGTTTCAGGCATATCTTCGGCTAAGTGGTGCATCAATTCATGTCCGAAAACGACCTGTGCCGCAACACTCGATTCAGCGTTGATAAACATGAGATTCGTACCTTCGCCCATAACACCGTCAACCCCCAATTTTTCAGGGGCATTATTTCTAAAGAAAACAACGTCTTTACCAAAAGCTTTTTGAGCAAGATCAACTAAAGAAGCCATATTTGTCAAAGACACAATATCTATATCGGAATCATTAAAAGGGGTATTTGCCCCTTGATTAAGCAGGGTCATTAAATCCCCTTTCCTTTTTTCTTCCTTAGTCATTACGAGTTCCTAAGATGACAAATATTACGGCTTCGGGGCGGCTGTCGTTGGTTTATTTTCTTTCTTTTTAGCCTGTAATTCTGCTCTAAAAGCGTCATACTCGGCCTTTTCTTTTGCTTCGCGTTGCAACCTACATTCTGTCGCTACGCCCACCATTTTTTTCTGTTCATCCGTCATTTCAATGGAATTGATATTATCCACCAGCACCACATCATCGGGGTCTTTGAGGTAGATATCCTCCCCTGTAACTTCATCAATCTTGACAGCTTCATAAACTCTCTCCATGCCGTCTTGAAATTGCACCCGCATATTTTCGACAATCTTTTGTCCGTCAGATACTACCATTTCGTAGGGGATTGCTTTATCAGACAAGGCCATGCCGACAATCTTTGCCGCGCCAATCGACGGATTGTTTAATTGAAAAGATGCCAAACCTGTTGAAGTGTCGGGCAATTTTTTTGTATTTACCACCAGTCCGTTAAAAAAAGGGTGATATTTAATGATTTCCTGCATTTTTTTTGGAATGTAAAACGTAATCTTGTCAAGGTTCATTTTATATTTCCTTTTATATTGTTAAGTCGAAATTTATTTTATTATACTCAATATAAGGAAAGGTGGTGGCAAATTTTTCTGTTACAGAATTTTGCAGACCCCTTAGAATTTCATCAATAACAATTAGTAACTACAACCCAAAGCGATTTAACTCCCCCTATATCTTTTAAGCTTGTCCTTTTCTGACTTTTGGTAACATCATCACAAGCACCGAATTTTATTCTGCACCCTTTTTTATTAAGTAAGTGCTGATAATTCTATTTATATGCACTTGCAATGAAGTTGCAAGATTGGCATAATGTTCCTAACCATAAAAATATTAAAACAGGCGAAAATGGACAATCTATTTCCCGTACACCAACTAGGTGACGACCAACTTACTGTTCCCGAACACAAGAGTAAAGTAAATCCTTATATTGCTTTACACTCTTTAAGTGAAAATACAGTACGGGCATATAAAGCCGACCTATCTCTTTTTTGCCATTGGCTAACGGATAAAGAACTTGTCTTAGATCAGTCAGGCGAAACAATACATTTAGACGATACTGAAATAATCGAAATCCTTTTCCGAATGCCGATCAACGGGAATGTGCTGTCCGCATACATTAGCCAAATTGCTTTCAATTATCGCATCTCAACAATTAGACGAAAACTGTCTGCTATCAAGTGGGGGTTATTGCAAGTCGAGAAACAAAACCTTCCTTATGCAAAGTCCATAAAAGAAACCATGCAAGGACTATCTACCCTGTATGGTAAAGTTGGTGCGGAAGTGGTCAGCATTGAAGACCTGGCAAAAGAAGGGATTATCGTCACCCCCGAACAAATTGAAAATTCTGCTATGGGAGAGTCGGGCGCAAAACCAATACTTTTTGACACAATCAAAGAAATGATTGATTATATTGACACCAGACCCAACAAAACCAAAGCCAAGCGTGACAAAGCTATTTTGTCAGTTTGGTTTTTCGGGGCATTGCGAATTTCGGAAGTATCGAAACTCATGGTAAGGGATATTGCTTTTTCTCCGAATGGAATGGTCTTGAATATTCTCAACTCAAAGACTGACAAAAAGGGGACAGGGCAACGAGTAGCAATCACCCCGCTTAACAATAAAGACTATTGCCCGATTGCATTAATCAAAGAATGGCTTAATGAGTCAGGTCGCGGAAAAGGTCGGCTTTTTATCAAAGTTTCTCGCTTTTCTAGGCTACCCAAAAATTCAAAGCCTAACCCCATGAGTACGTCAGGTCTTAATCGACTTTTAAAAGGGTATCTGAAAGCTATTGGTATTACCGACACTGACGGATATAGCGGTCATAGCCTGAGAAAAGGTTTTGTTACCGATGCCTATATGAGAGGTGTTGGCCGCCAAACTCTAATCAAGCAAGGCCGTTGGGTTTCGGGTGATATGTTGTCAATTTACATTAAAGAAGCCGATTTATTCACTCAAAATGCAACAAATGCTTTTAAGTAATTAAATTGAATAAAGATACAATTTACAGTTACAACAACATTATGGCCACGCCCTCAAAGCATTACAACGTAATAATCAAGCAAGACCTTGGCGATCAGTACCGAATTGATAATGTGACTTTACATAATAGGATGAATTAGATTGAAGCTTTCAAAACGTCCATGTGTTCGACATATTCCTCCACCAAACCATCAAACTTTTTCAGGGTATCCACTCTACTAAAATCTGACTTAAAACCATCCTCACTCAGTTGGTGTAACTTGAAAAGTAAGTCGCTTATATCGGGGTCACACAACATTAATGCTTCCGACTTTAGGATATGGATTTTTTCAATAAAGTCTTCATAATTTAGGCCGACATCACTCACAACTTCATTCATCATTTTAGAGAGATTTTCGGCATTATTACTAAGCCGATTTACCAGCCGCATCCTTTCTTCATCGGTCGCTACTTCCATTGGGTATGTTAAATTGAGGTCTCCAAAGCAGATCATTCTTTTATTCCTTTCGTATGAAAATCTATATATTTTACAACTGACGGTACGCAGTCAAATCTCTTAACGTAAACCCGATTCATCAGGTTTTCCATTTGCGCAATTCCATCCCCTAATTCCTGTTTGGCCGCTGTAAAGCCGATTATGAACGCATCAGGGTCGTAATCCTTAATTATCTTTGTTGCTTCTATTCCACCCATGACAGGCATCATGTGATCCATCAACACCACATTATAACCATGTTTTTTGTATTTTTTCACCGCATCCAATCCATTAGATGCAAAGCTTATATTGGTAAAACCTTCTCTGATCAACACATCGCCCATTAATTCCGCATAAGTGGTTGTATCATCAACCAATAACAGGCTTATCTCTCCACGCTTGCTTTTCATAGTTATATCAGATGAATAGCTATGAAAGTCAACCTCCCCCGAATCACTTTGGTAAAAAATTACTGGCAAATCATAGTAGCATAAGCTTGATGTTACGTTAAGGATTGGGATTGATTTTACATCAATTGCTTCACTCCCCACACATACAACTTTGCCATTGTTGCTTGCTACATTTTTTGCTTGCCTGGCTATCGCTTTTCTTGCATCTACATCGAGCAATCCTGAGAACTTGACCCGCCCATTTTCATCCTTAACAAAAACATCATGCAACACCAACGCAAATACATTGGTATCCATTTCGTTTAACTTATCCAACTCTGAAAGGGATACAACTTCGCTATTACCATGCTCTTTTAGCAATCCTGTAACGTGCGATCTCCCCCCTGTTTCATCATTATTAAGGGAAACCAAAATCGTTTTATCCCCCCCTTTAATATCATTCGATAAGTCCGCCATATCGTCCAACGGGAATGAGAAAATAAACTCCGTTCCTTTATTAGTGGTATTCTTAATTTCAATCGCCCCTCCAACTTTCTTGAGAGTAAACAGACAGCTACTCAAACCAACGCCAGTACCCGTTATTTTTTCACTATCAGTCGTTCGATTAAACGGTTCAAAAACCTTATCTTGGGCTTCCTTGCTTATGCCTTTGCCTGTGTCCTTGACGGAAACCATTATTGCTTTTTCGCCAAGCCATGCGGATACGATAATCCCTCCACTTTCTGTGTACTTAACAGCATTACTAATGAGGTTCCGATAAACCTGCTTGAACTTGCTCACATCAATTTGCGCGACCACGCTTGTTAAGCCCTGCGCGTTTACGTTAAGGAATAGCCCCTTATGGTTTGTGTCGTACCTGAAAACTTCTGTTGTGCTTAACAGCATACGAAACAAGTCCGTTTTTTCGGCATTAAGCCGAATTTCTTGACCCGCAAGAAATCTAGCAACTTCCAATGTATTATTGACCATTAATTCCATTTCACCAACTTGTGAAAACAATGCCCTAATATATTCATCAACGCTCTTGGCGGCATCATTCGGGTTTGAATTTGCGATACATAATTCGCGTAACATGAGGTCTATAGTCACAAGAGGGGTTCTATAGTCATGTGCCATATTCGCGATGAACGTATTCTTCTCAGTAGACTCTTTTTCAATATCGCGCCTTAAAGATTCCTCAAGTTCTAACTGATTAATCTCATGGTGATACACTGCGTCAAGCGCGTCAGAAAGTACATCAATCTCCGTTCCTGACTTAGCTATAACGAACTCGTTACGACTTTTTTTAAATTCACCTGATTTGTAGTAATTAAGGGCTTGTTTTATTTCGTTAATGGGCTTTTGTAGCCGCCCCCGCATCCACTTTCTCAAGGCCATTAACATGGCGACCTGAAACAATCCTAGCCCGACAATTATTAGAAATAATTGTTCCTTAAACACACTGACATTTGAGGTTACGCCAACCGAAACTGATAGGCCGCTAACCTCACTGATTGGCAATTGCATCTCCATATCGCCTTTACCATGATGACCAAAATAAATTCTATTGTCTTCACTCTCAATTATCACACTATTAACCAAGCCATTTACAACGTATTTCTTCGCTATTCCACTAAAGGGGTTTTGATTCATTTCCGCTCCTGAAAGCAAATACTCCCTGGTTACTTCATCCCCTATTTCGTTAGCCAATATTTCAAGGTGCTTATTATCTTCCTCCGATAAATTATCCAATGAGGGAAAAACAGAAGCGACTAAAAGAAAATTGATGAAAACTGTAACAAAGATAACTGCTAGGAAAATTTCAGTAGAAATATTACCTCTCGCAAATTTCACCATCCTAAAAACTCCATTAACCGCCTATTTATGATAATTTCGTTCTTTATTTTTCGATTTTTGATTGCTTCAATTACGCCATTAAGAGTATTCGGTATTACGGGATACACGCCAGCCGCTACACCTTTTTTCAGAAAATGCTTACTGCCGCCAATCATCGGAATTTCGTACTTAATTGCCAAGCGCCCCGCTATATCCCAAAATTCATCCGTAAACACTTTGGGATTCCCACCAATAACAATTGCATCGGAATGTCGATATAGGTATCCTATTGCCCTTAATGCTTCTTTGTAGTTAGCAACCCTTACATTGTTCGTTTTCCCCGTAAGTGAACCCTTCTCAATATCCTCTGAAAAGACAACGCCTACACGCCCCCCAAAATGCTTTGCATATTCCACGTTTTCAGAAATATCGCTTGATAGATATACGTTATTTCCCGACTGAAAGCTATCAACCCTTGGCACGTTGATAAACAGCATTCCTCGTGTATCAGTGCATTTTTCTTTAGCCGTTTCGATCTGCAAAAAATCAACGATCAGTATATTTTCCTTGCACAATCCAATAGTAAGTTGCTCTGACCCTATTTTTTTAAAGCCCGACTTTTCATCAATGACGATTTGCTCTAATTCCTCCATCTTTTTTTCCACCAGAATAACACTTGCATACGATGCCACGGCCATTGAAAGAAGTGCCATGATCGCAAGTAATGCAACTATTTTTTGAAGAAAGGGCGCTAGAATCACAATAGGCCGACCTTAAATCCAACAAGAACCACTAAAGCATGAATAAAAGTTGAAGCGACAACGCCATAGGCGCGTTCTTGAAAAGACAGGAAAACTACACCAAGCAGTATGCCTAGCGCAAATACAGCCAAACCATAAGTGTAATTAGCGTACACATTAGGATGAACCAGTGTAAACAGGATAGAGGTAGCTAATACAGCTTTATATTTCCCTAACCAGTGACTTGCAATAGACAGCAGAATACCTCTCGCTAAAATTTCTTCGACGAATGCCGTCAAAAAGAAAATCATAATGGCTTTTTGTATTGATAACCCGCTACTGGAAAATACAACCACTGCCAAAAAAACAATAGCCGCACCAAACAAGGCAATGTATGGCTTTATACTAAATGCCCTTACATATAACGCATGATAAGCCCATAAGAAAAAAAATAAAGCTACTGCCCTATCTATATCTACATAGAAGTCTGAATAATTTAAGTGATAAAAAGGAATGATCTTAGCCAATACCAACAAAATGGTACTGGCTATAAAAATAGGTAAAGCTAATTTAGAAATTGTATGTTGCTTGAATACCATATCTTTCTACTAACCTAGCGGCTTCTAGGTTATAGAAATCGCTACCATTTGTCATAAGATTGTTGCCATACGCTGTTAAACAAAATTCCTCAGCAACCCCTGTTGTAAAGCACTTACCCATTGACAATGACAGACTACGCGCTCCACTAGAACTCTTTTTAGGGTCAGCCACCGCGTTCGACTCCCATTTTACAGGCGAGAACCAGTTGAAAAAAGCATTAAACTTGAAAACATTAAGGTCGGTAATCACCCCTAAAGAAACAACGTCTTTAGGAATCGACTGCGTTCGACTCATTACATTATCGGCATGACCCTCGATTTCTCTATGCGAATAGGAAGTTATCAACTCAATATTTTGAGAAAGCTTATTTTCCGTATGCGTTTCAACTCCACTTACCGTCATTGAATCGCCACTACCTGCGGTATTAACTGCGCCAAACGGAACGCCCAATTGAGAATAGAACCCCGTGTATTGTGCTACAGGCTCATAATTATAATAAATCAAATCACTATAATCGTCTTTAAAAATTCGCGCCTGGATAGTATTGTGTGGATTCCTCTTGTACGCTACCTTTAGACTAGCCGACTTCACCTTTTCAGACTTCAAACCATCAGCAGAAGCATTATCCCGCGTTAGCTTAATGGTTGGTATTTCTTTAATCGTCAAGTAGTGCTGAGATTGCGATTCCCAATTAACAGGGTTTCGCGCACCCTCCGAATAGATAAAAGAAGCAACTAACTTTCTTGATAATTTTTTTGTAGCAAAAACGGAATGATTTTTCACTTGTTTTTTTAATAAATTGTTATGCTCTAAGCCAATCCCCGCACCAAAAGAATAGCTACTGGCTCGATAGATTGCATCAAACCCGCCTGTTAAGGTTTCAGTATCCCATTTACTTAACGACTGAGAGAAGTCATTTGGCGTTTCACTGTCTCTCGTCCATTGGCCGCGAACAGCCAACTCGATATTACGATTTAATGGGTATCTATGTCGCCCCGATGCGAAGTATCGCACACTATCATAGTCAGCGTTAAAAACTGGCGTAAGAACCCCTTGCCCCGTAAACACATTAGGTAATGTGTTTAGTTCATTATCAAGCCTATGGGAATAAGAGTTAAATCCAACTACAATATTTGATACTCCCATCGCATTAACGCTTTCAATATTAATATTGGCTACATCATTTGTTTCGCCAAGATCGGTGTAAATAGGACTTGCTACCGAATCATCCGATACGTCCTGGTTGCTTTTTAGTACACCGCGACCCACATTAAAATGTATGACGGCATCTTCACCAAGACCAACCGACCCGCTCAACATTACTTTGTCTGATTTTGTGCCTGATTCTTCAATATGGCTACCGTCATTTGCTACTGTTGAAGCCAACAACTGAACACTAAGGTCTTTATTTATGATTTTCACTATCCTAGCGTATGCGCCTTTTTGACTTCTATTCCCGACATTGGCCGTCACGCTATTATCAACCTGACCCGATCTAACGGTGAATAGCTTTAAAACGCCATTAACACTCTGCGTACCGTTAAAGTCACCTGACGGATTATGAACGAACACGACCTTATCAATATCTTGTGGACTTACTGGAATCGCGCCCCAAGCAGGAGAAGAACCATTGGATGCAACATTTACAGGCACACCGTCAATTTCGACCCTTACTCGTCTTGGATATACGTCTGACATTCCATTAGTTGCCACTTTGCCCGAACCGTAAGGCGTGACAGAAACAAAGCCTGGAATTAACGACAATATATCTGCAATAGATTCAGCATTTCTTGCTTGAATTGTGTCGCGCTTCAATACTGTAACAAAATGCGCCCCCATAATATTTTCATCATAGGGTACGAATGACAAATCTTTTTGGACAAGAGACCCCCCCGAAGAATGGGCGCTAGTCGATATTGCTAAAGCGGTTAAAAGCGATAAAGTTTTGTTCATTAAGCATACTCCAATACATTATTTAGACAGGATTTATTTTTTCTTGTATTATATTATAAAACTTTGGAAAAAAAACGGAGAAAACTGCATGAAGCCACAAAAACAAAGGGATGGAGAAAGCATCGAAAGAAAGATAGGTTATGCTGATACTGTGATTTTACTTGAAGACAATGACTCTTTTGCAATGACTGCAAAGGCGCACATAGAAAGGATAAAGAGAACTTTATCGGTCGAGATCACCACAAATCTCGATGACTTTTACGAAACGATTGGTCGCCTTGAAGAGAGGCAAATATTACTTGTGGTTCTTGATAAGCATATTCAAAATATAAACATACTAAAACCCACAATGGATTTCCTCAACCACAAAAAACTAACCTATATTGTCTTATCCGCTGACAAGCCGACTTCAAGTGAAATTGAGCAAATCACAAAGCACAAACACTGCCTAAACTTTTTTGTGAAAAGTAGCCCGATTTCTTTCACGCTCTTTCAGCTACGCCTTGCCATAATGGATAGCTTGCAACACTCTCTACAAGTCCGAAGATTAAGACTAGAACGACAGGAAAATATTAATTCAAAGAAAAGCCAAGACAATGAAAGGCTTGCTATGATTGCCACTTGCTTGATCTCTGTACATGAAGGGGTTAATTTAGAGGATGCCGCTACTATATTAGAATCACACGCTAGAGAAGCATTTGTCGGAGATTCGTGTTTAGCGGCTCGATCAATGATTAAAAAATATGATAATTCAGCGGATTAACATATACTTCTTGTTTCTACGACTTCCTCATTAACGACTTTTATCATTTTCACATTATCCATTTCCTTTATCTGAATAATGCCCTTTTCTAATAGAGTGTTTACAGCACTCAAAAGTGCATAAGCCGTCATTCCAAACTTTTCAAAATCCTGGGTACTCCACGCTAATCTTTGCCATCTTCCCGCTTTTTTCAGCTTGGATAGCACCTGCACCATATCGCCACTCATATCCTATTTCCATCATCACATTAAACTTTAAGAAAAATGCGACTTGGATGGGCGTGTCACAAGTCTTTAATAGCTTTGGCGTGAAGCTATCTAATCATTATAGCTAAAAAGAACCCCAACAAGAAGAGGGTTTTTCTATTTTTTTACCCTTAACATGAAATCGCTCACCTTCATGGTCAACGTGCGTTTGGCTACAGCTATACACCTCAAACTCAAATCTCTGTCTTGCAGATATTGACCTCCGCATATCAATCTCGGACTGGATTATTTTGAACTGATAATACAAGAATTGTTCTCTTTCTACGGCTATTTTATAGCCTTTTAACAATTCTAAATACTCATTATCCCGCAAAGCGTATGCTTCTTGCATAACTGCTGTGTTAATTCCGTGATATTGTGCGTCCGACATTAACATCGCTTTTTTTGAAGGTAAAAATCTCAACAAATACTCTTTTTCAGCCCTAGCTTTAGCCAAGTCATTTGATGTTTGCCGCATTTCTGATAACAGCCTTTCTAACATTTGGTAATCCATCACAACCCCCTTTCTGTACAATAATCTTTGCTCGAACTTTGACAAAACTATATCACTTACCTTTAATTAATGCAAAATAATTATTGTTATAATTACACGCAGGTGATATAATACTGATAAAGAAAGGAGAAAACCCAATGGCAACGATTACCCAAATTGATGAATTAATAACAGCCGAAGCTTTTTTTACCGAACTGACTAAAGCAATTACACCATACCCTTCAAAGCTTATGAAAATCGCTACTTCTGAAAAAGCAATCGCCAACTTATCCGATTTGCTTATCAGTAATATTCAAGACAACACCACATCATTAAAGTTTTCTCGGTATTCTTGGATTTTAAATAGAAAGCAAAGCCCATTTACTACATGGACTGATTTAGTCGAATACGACCTAACCCCTGGACAAGGAACGCTCTTTAATTTTCGCAAGGATTTAAAAATCTCTGCAAAATATGATGGTGACTACATTGTTCTACCTGTGCCCGCGTACGAAAATGAAATGTATAAATTCATTATCCGAGCAAAAAACGACCCTATGATTTTTGCGACAATAAAAAAGGATTGGTTTCCTGATTCCACTCAAGATTTACTTGAGAATGTATTTATCGAATTACAAATTAACGGGGTGCAACCACGATGATTCACCATGCAGGTTTCTTAAAACGCTTTGCCGCAACCTTGATTGACACACTGCTACTGACCATCATTCTCTCGCTGATGCTCTATGCAACCTATGGGGTAAAATACTGGCAAGACCCCGCCCTTGCAATAGAGCCTATGGGAGTTATCATTAATTATATTTTTCCGTTTGCAGTAACTATTTTACTTTGGAATCGCTTTGCTTCAACCCCTGGAAAAATGCTGTTCCGACTCAAGATTGTTGACAAGAATACTCTAAATGAGATTTCAGGCTTACAAAGCGTAAAACGCTATGTTGGGTACTTTGTTTCTTTTTTTCCTTTTGGATTAGGTTTTATTTGGATAGCCTTTGATAAACAAAAAAGAGGGTTCCACGATATGATTGCGGATACTCTTGTCGTTTACACCCCGAAAGAAGATAAAAATTCGAGCGGTACTGGAAAGTTATGATATTCCCCAAAATCCCTACACCCCCATCTATTGGGGGTGTGCCCATTAATAGCGATATTGAAGCAATTGAGCAATTTCTTTCCGACAAAAAGCCGAATACACGCAAAGCTTTTGAAAGAGAGTTAAATCGGTTCATCGTGTTCTTGGAATCCAACGAATTAACCCTAAAGGACGTTAATAATTACCACTTGACAACCTACAAGGCGTTGCTTGCCGCACCTCCAAGCGAACTGTGCGGTAAAAGAACCTCATTCTTAAACCCTGACGGCTCTCGCAATGAGTCATGGAAGCCCTTTATTAGACCTCTATCCGATAGTTCTATTGCCACATCATTTAGGCTTTTGTCGATATTCTTTAATTGGCTAATTAACCAACAATACTGCAAAGCAAATCCAGTTGGAAATCTAGCAAAACCTGATACAAAGCCGATCAGGAAAGAAGCTGATAGAGGGTTTACCGAAACGGAATGGGAATTTACACTATCCACCCTCAAGGATATTGAGTACAAGGCAACTAAACTGGAAAAAATGCGATATTCGGGTCTGATTTTTGCCCTTACTTTTCTTCGAGAAACAGGTGTTAGCCTGACAGTATTTGCCACACTAAAAACCGCAAGCCTTACACAAGGCGACGACGACGCATGGTTAATTGAAACCCCGACTACTACTGGCAAACCAGCATTAGTCCAACTAACAAATAATTCCCTATTTGAACTGGGTGATTTTAGGCGCGTTTATGGACTTAGACCATACTTGCCGCCCTTTGCCAATATAAGTGAACCATTGTTTTTTGGGGTGCGTGGTAAGCCCGTATCTCCAACGCAATTGCATCGAATCATTAAGCAAGGCTTTAATGATATTGCCGATTTCTTAGAGAGTGACAACAAGCTTAACATGGGGGTTGATACGCCTTGGGTAAAATCCTTAATTGCAAAACTGAGAATTGCATCTGCTCACTGGTTAAAGAAAACACATAGCCTATCCTCTAAGCCCAAATAAGCTACATTTTAGGCTTTTTAGGGGTGCTCCCTTTTGTCACCCCTTGACTTAGCTTTTCTTCGAGCCTTGACACCTGATCTTTGATGAAACCTAAAGGTTTCTTAAAATGCGTTTCGGCAAAGTTCTTTTGTGTTAGCGATAAGGCAAATACCCGCGCAAACACGCCTTTAGGTGAAGTCTCACCCCCGCTAAAAACCTCTTTAAACATAGTTTTATGGGTATCCGTTTTCACAACCGCCCCCTCGATCTCGTTCATGTTGAAATCGCTATTTGTGTCGATTGATTGCATTAATCCATTTCTATATCGTATGCTTTGCTCGTTTCTCGCCACATCTTCTGTTGAAGCTGGGGGCGTAATTTGACGTTCTGCTTCACTCATTTTCATTCTTGACTGCGTATTACGGGCTTCTACTTCACCTGCTAGTAATTTGTAGCTTTCAAAGCTATCAATTGCAACCTTAGAATTTTCACTCCATTTACTAACCAAGCCAAGCTTGTCATTAGAGTTTAGTAACTCAACCGCGGCTGAAAATTCTTCTGCGGAATAAGTATTGTCAGTTATTGGATTTCTATCTAAAACCTCCCGTTTTAGTTCTAGTACAACATCGTCAATATTCTCACCTTGATTAATTGTATCTAGGACAATGCTTGCTAAAGACTCTCTAGCCTTATCAGCTTCACTTCTTTTAAATTCATCGGTGCTTCCACCCCTGGCGAAATTCTCAATGTGCTGAATGCCGTGTTGCGCTTCATGCAGAAGAATCGACTTTAAATCTGTCATTAACACATTTTTACCAATGCGAATATAGCTAGGTTGATCGTTTGCTTTTGGTGTTATGCTTGCACCACCACCTTCTTTAACTAACAATTCCAACTCTGCCAGTTCAGGGTAAGCAGAAAACAATAACTTATGCTCCAATACGTCTGACAGCTTTACGCCAAAATCAAACCCTTCACTAGCAATACCATCACTCATAACGGAATCGTAAATTGCGCCCCATGATTGCCCCTTATCGGGAAATGGCTTGCGAATTTCAGCTTGACTATCATCAATCTCAAAGCGCCACTTTTCATCTATACCTTTATCCCATCCAGTTTCTTTGCGTACTTCCTCCGCATCTACCCCAAAGTCAAGCATGGCCTTTGCTCGGCTGTACCGCTCTGAGTCAGCCGATGCCGCATTTAATCCCGCGAACATGAACTTAATATCCTTATTACCGACTAAATCAGCGATTCTAGCCCGATTATCCCAATTAACAATCTCAAAACCGCTAACCTCTACATCTCGCGCCCCCTCAACTTGTGCCTTCAACATGGCTTCATTACCATCACCAAGTCCAAGTTCATCGCGAAAATGCAGGAAGTCATTGTTCTTTGCATCGTCACCGACCATATAAGAGAAGCTTTGCAAAATAACAGGCACTTGCTCATACCCTGCTTCTGCCATTGCCGCCATTCTATGCCTGCCCTCATGCCCGATTATTTGACCATCTTTAACCGTTAAGAAGGGCGCTTGGATTTCGGTTGTCAACCGATCAATATCAAGGATACCCGCTTCATCACGGATAGTTTTTGGGTCTGTGGTTGTGGCTAATAGAAAATCATTAGGATTTACCAAACTAACAACCGCCTTACTGTGTCCACGAAAAGTAGAATATTGAGGAATTAGGCTATCTATCCGCTTGTCTGAGTACCCAATATTTGCGTCAATGGACTTTTCCCGCTCACCCCTATCAAAATCTTTAGCAAGACCTTCATCTAACTCTATGGCGTTCTTATCGCCAAGTTGAGCCTTAATATGCAAAGCAGTATATTTGGCAACCGCGTCTTGTGCTTTATCAACATCAGATATATAGCTGTCGTGACCTAATGGATTGAGTTTTGTTTTCAGGGTATCGAGAAATAAAGTAACTTTAGATGCAAGCTGGGGAAAAAGACCTGGCGATTTTTCATCCATACCTTGAGCGACCTTAGCCCAAAAGGTTGGTTTCGTGAAGTTGTCACCCAACACATCGGCAATCATTTCTTCTAAAAGAAACCCGAAAGTCGATTCTTCTTTTCCTTGTTCCTTACGCGCCTTGTCTAGCTTCGCTTTATAAACCTGCTCATTGCGAATGAGCGGCATCATTTCTTGTAATAAGGCATCGTATATTTCAGGGCTATCTTTATTGAGAGCGTGTAGAAATTCGTGACCCGCAATATTCATAATAGGCATTTCGGAATCGCTTGCTACATAAATCTGACCTTGACGATCAGGGAGAATTAAGCCATTGAATGCGCTTGCGTAAGCTTCGCCTTTAAAGCCAATAATTCTTCGTCCGAAAAGCGACTCGATTGCCCGTCTTGCATCATCGCGTATAGGCAATTCATCTTCTTTGACTTCGATTTGTTCTCGTTCGACTTGGTAGTATCGGGCAAGGTCTGTTTTAAGGTCTTCGATTTCTTTGGATTGCTCATGCTTTACCTTTTGTTGTCTATAATTGTTAATTTTATCTTTAATTAGATTTTCAGTCACGCTCATTGCATGACTCATTTTTAATGGATTTTCCGAATAGCTTTCACCTAGTAATTTAGTTAATCCATAATCAACGGCTTCTTGAGCCGAATTTATCACCTCGTCATCTAAAAAGGCATCTTCCCAATCCAAGCTATCTCTAATGTAATCTTTAATAAACCTGTTAAGAGTTTCATTAAATTGGTCGGGGGCGTTTGTTTCTTTAGACTCAATGGAAAAATCATCAGGAAATTTAGACTCAATTTGGTCTAAAGCCATAAGGTAACGATCAAGCTTACTCTCCATTTCGGCTTTTTTGTCCTTGTAATCGAACTCCGACTTTGATACATCAAGCCGCTCTATTTCACCGATTAGATAGGGTATCTCTTGACTGAGAAAACCCTTAGCGTAACTTACCGCTTCATCTTTGCTAAGTCGATCAATTTTTTTGGTGTCATTTACTGTTTCGTCAATATTCGTTACACTATCTTTATTGCCAAAAGCGTCATTCTTCTCTAATTCATCACCGATCAGACTACCTATTTCCTGTGCCACAACAAAAGCAAGTTCATTCAGGCTATTGCCGTCTGGCTCTTTACAACGCTTCAATAAGTCACGACTTAACGATATTGAGTTGTTATCTGAATCATGCGCCCCAAGCTTAGGCTTATCATTAAACGCATAGACGCCCGATAAATTATTAATAATCTTTATTGAAAGTCCAGCATGGTTAAGCCTAGATAAAATCATACCAACGATCTTCGTTTCTTCTTTGTCTAGCCGCGCATCTTCTGGGGCGCTTTTGCTTGACGGCACTTTTATTGACACCGCACTTTCATCTATACCAACATCAAACAGGTGTTTATTGTCCGAAAACAACGCTTGGCTGTACGCACGTTGCCAATTTTTAGATGCGCTTTTCATTGCCCCCGTTAAATTAAACCCTGTCATTTTGCCACCCCTCAAATAAAGTATTTATGACAATATTCTACTTATTATTATTAAACAAACTAATGTTTTATTTGAACTTTATGAAAGTGTCACATTTTCTCTATTTTTTTTGCACTACAAAGTTTTTTATGTATAATCCGATTATGCAAACTTACCTTAGTTATTCAGAAGCGAAAGAACTTGTCCGTCCTTTAGCGATAAAGAACTCACGGAAATGGTTTAGCCTTCACCCAAAGCCGTGTGGCATACCTGGCAACCCATGTGCTTATTACACAAAATCGGGTGAATGGCTTGGGTGGGGTGACTTTTTGAGTACAAACAACCCTTCCTCCAAAAAGAATCGGTTTTTATCGTACGGTGAAGCTAAGGCATTCTGTCATCGGGCTGAAATCCGAACAAAGGAAGAATACAGGGAGATTGTAAAGTTTGGCGTAATGGACTTGCCGCTATCACCCGAAAAATACTATCGCTCACAAGATATAAAATTTAGTTGGAAAGAAATGCTTGCAAGTCGGTTTTTAACCAAAGAAGAATTTATTAAATTCCTGGTAGACAACGGCATGACAAAAATAACCGTTCGAGAGTGGTCGAAATACTCTAAGGAGAGCCGACCATATTTCATTCCATCCAACCCTTATAAGGCTTATGGACTGTCTTTCAAGGAACTAAACGGACTTTTAGCAGATTATAAAAATGCAAATAAACAGTAAGTGAACGATTGACAACTTAGTAAATAAGTGCAATTATAATAAAAAACCAAGTACAAGGAATAGGTCATGGAAGATGCAATAATAAATGAATACAGATTAGCCATCAGTAACGGAAGTTTACCAACGCCCGCTCTAATAATGGAATCTTTAGCCAAGAAGGGCATTAATGCCCCAACTTCTATTATTGAGTTTGCTTTAATCACTCATATTCATTCAATTATGATCGACTGTGAAAGCCACCAGCAAAAATTAAAACTTCTTCAAAATACGGCTATGAATGCCATTACCCCGCAATCAGCAACACATCAGACAACCCAAGACGCGACCGCGATTGTCAAACTACAAAACCAAGTGATTTCTTTACAGTCTGAAAATACCGATTTGAAAATGGAAGCTAAATCATTAGAACAGAAAGTGCTAATCAACGAAGCCCAACTAAATGAAAAGAACGAACGTATTTTTGAACTTGAACCTCTTGTCGTTGAACTGAATAGTGAACTAAACCAAGCAAACCTGCGACTCGATCAAGTTACTGGCAAGAAATTGAAAGACAATGTTTTTCCTATCGAAAAAGCAAATTACTAATCCTGCCAATCACAACAGAATATTGATTACCAGCAACTATTAGCGCACCAGCAAACATTATCAAAGAAAAGAAAAAGAACGATCCTAACCAAAACAATAGGTGGAAGATACCGATAACATTATGCTGAGGGTTTTCGTTTGGCCGAAAAGCCGTTCCATACAACATTACGTTCTGACCCATTTTGGCAAAGCCAACCGCGAAGGCCACAAATAAAGGGTATAACATCAAACCGTCCAGTGAAACAGACAGATAAGTTCCCTTGTCGTTAAGAAACATTGCACCATTATCAAATAAATCCATTCTCAAGCTGGCAAAATAATCTTTCAAAAAGTGGTCAAACATAGTGTCATCTCCATTAGTGTTACGCCATTATAAAACCACTTAAAGAAAATAGTCAACACACAAATAATGGAAAAATGTGTTAACTTACAATTTATTGGTTTCCTTGCTTCCTTTTTTTATCGTGGCAACCAATTCTCTTATAGGTATAAAGAGCGCGCTATCGAGATTAATCCACAACTGATCTTTAAAGTGCAACAAAAATTCCTTGACCCCATTTCTGCGAACTGCATCATCCAATCTCGGCACTCGCGCCCAAACCAAGACACTTTTCCTGCAAGACTTTTCCCCATACTTTCTTAGCATCACTGTTTCCGATACAACTGCTTCTTTGTTGCGACTGAATAAAGGGGTGAAATGGTGTTCCCATTCTTCTAGTCCAATCGGCTGTATGGTTAATCCATGCTCAAAGAGAACCGTCCCCCTAGTCACATCAATGTATCGCCCACGTTCTACCAAAACTTTACAGTCCTCTTTAGCAATAACAAACTTTTTGGGCTTTGTTCTTTTGTGATAAATATTTTTTAAAATCCGTTCACCACCTATCGACACATCAGCTTGACCCGCATGACAATAGTAATATTTAAAAATCCCTTTCTCAATATCCTTATTGCCACCATTATCGCGCAAGTCCAAACAAGAAATACTTGCCATTTTTATGCTTTGTGAATTTCCACCAAGAACAACCGTTGGGTTTGTTTCCGCGCACCAATCGGCCTTTTCAAAGCCGAAATAAGTAATAGGGTTGTTGATTTTTATTTTATCTTTCTTTCTTAACCCTTTAATTATTTTTTTTGTTTCATAGAAAGCAACGCCCAAATCAAAACTTTTCAATGCTTCACGAAAAACATCGGTTGAACCAGCCTGGTTTTTCTCAATAAACCTTGTCCAATGAGAGATCGTATCAAGCCGTTCCCTAATCGAGCCAGCGTATAGCAACTCAATTTGTGGCTTGAGGTAGCATTGTGCCCCACCTGGAAAGTCAAGCCGCCTCAAATAGATTGGTGTGACTTTAGCGATCATTTTTTTGTTTTTTGCCACGCTTCTTAGTTCATCGAAGATCGAATTAATGTCTGCCGACCATGCAAATGCTACTTTCTTTTTCTCAAAATCAACACGAAACGAATGCACTAGGCTTTCCATACCCAAAGGGGGTTCATTGACTCGCTCAAATTCATTCAAGCCTTCAATGTCATCTTCTCTTTCTATGATTTTCAATATTTCCACACGAAACCCCCTATTGTTCATTATTTTGTTTTATCATATTAATACGAAATTCATAAATTATCAATGCGATAGAAGAAACAAAATGGACTTTAAACCCTTAAAATACAATACAATTCTTTTATACATCGGTGTCGCACTCGCGCCAGCTATCGTAACGGGCGAACCGCTCCCGACCTCAAAACTTTATCAACCTTCCCAATACACGCTTGAAAAATTGGCTCTTAAAGCACATGGGTTTGACGGAAATTCCGACTCAATAAAAACCCTGAACTGCGGCTGTAAAAATTTAAACGCATCCCTCATAGATGCTAGAACCTGCGGCATTGCCACTACTGAGCGGTACGGCATGAAGATAGATCAAATTGTATGGCAAGCGGCCATACCATCAAAAGAAATTGCAATGCGACTTCCTGACGCAAGCAATTGTTGGAGCGATACATCTTGCCTGAGTCCTGACAGCGGGAACCCTGTAATGGGGCATAAATGCTGTCTACAAAAATCTAAGACGTATTCGGATATTTTTAGCGACTTAAATATACTCCACCCGCAAGCTGAGTCAATCGTCAATTATCGCAATGTTAGATTAGAAGGGGTGGTCAAAAAACCCACGCATCAGTTTGGTATATGCCGTTTTAAAGCCGATTCAACCAACTATGAAACGTCACCATTAGTACAAGGAATTTCGGCTAGAGCAAGATTGTATTTAAACCGCTTCTATGGCCTACAATACACAAAAGCTGAAATAAGCAATTTTCAGCTTATTAGCGACAAAAACCCCCCTCTCTATAACGAGAAAAAGGCATCTTTATCTGTAAAGGCCATTCAGGGCTTTGGCAACCCTTACGTTATTGATAACTGGCACACGCCTGAAAGAATTGTTGACAAGAACTACCAAGCGAAACAACTACTAAAAGCTATAGAAAACTTTAAGGACTTGCCAATCCCTTAGACGCTATACGTTTCAAGATATGAACTATATTCATCGTCATCGTGCCGTATTGTTCGATTGATACTTCACGCAAAGAGGGTATTTATCGGCCTAGAGTTGTTAGGAATCCTCGTCCTTTAGGGCGGGGAGGATGTCAATATATGACTCCGCTCTTTTCTTCCAAACATCATCGCCCCCACTCGCCCCTGAATCACCAAGGAGCGATTTTAACAATTCCGAAATTTGAGAACTCGATAAAAAAACAACCTATATTAAACTCTAATAGCATTCAAGAAGCTATTAAACGTCTTAATTACTTCCTCTTTATTGTCATTTGGCACTGGTGGTTTAGGGTGTTCCAAGGCATCGCCCACAACAATACTAAGTGCAACATCACTATCTTGGCTAGATGACATTCTTTTAACGTCATTAACAGTTTTCGTTTGAATCCCTTGTATAGAATCGCTTGAAACTCCCTGTGCGGCATTTACTTCTCTAAAGGCTTCGGTTATACCCATTACTTCCCGATCTTCGTATTCAAAGGCACTCTGCTCGCTCTCAAAGTCTTCGTGACTTGTCATTTCAAACTCAACAACACTTTGTTTGCTAATTACGGACTCAAGTTCGTTATCTGCTGATGGCGGTATACCAATTCTCTTTTGCGCTCCTTCAATAGCGGAAGCCGCCTTATCTTCAAGACGTGACGCACTATTCTGACTTTGTCCTTTAAATTTATTTGCCATTTCGACCGCTTTATTTTGTACAGTCGATTGTGAGGACTTAACACCATCATGCACTGAGTATATAGCGATTCTAGCTCGGTCTTCTATGCCAGCCCCATTATCTTTTGAAATCAAATAATCTTTGTTTATTGAGGTGTCTACTGATGAACTACTAGCAATCTTTATTGATTCAGGAAAATCCACCTCGCCCTTCATAATTTTCCTGACGGCATTTTTAATCACATTAATGTTTTCGCCCTTTAGACTTGCAACGACTTCTTTACTTGGCCTTGAAATGGAAACAAACTGATTCATTCTTGTTTGCTTGGCGGTATATTGTTTGTCATCGACAAAAAAATTGACAATCTTGATGACACGATCACCATAAATTAAATAGGACTCACCCTCTCTCTGCTTCGCTAAATCCTTTATGTCGGCTTCCGCACGTTTTTCTACATTAACTTGCCCTGAATCCCTGATTTTTGGGTTTGCTCCCCCGTTGTTCCAATCCACACTATACCCGCTTAATGTGGTAAAACTAGCTTCACCTAATCGTTTGGCGATCATTTCCAATGAGGTATCGGCATCTTCAAGTTTACCGATTTGTTTTATATTGGTTGACCCCCAAACAGCAGACGTGATACCTGCATCTTTATTCTTCATCGTACCTAACTCTTGGGTGGAAAAAGTAAAGGAAATCCCCAAACCACGCCCCTGAGAAGCACTTAAATCCATACCATCACATAAATAATTAACCAATTCATCGTATATAACTTTAAACGCACTTGGCGCGGCAAAAGCCCTTTTTGCAAGCAAAACACGGGGGTCGCCCTCGATCTCACTTCCTAATTGCATTGCCATCATCGACTTTACACCTGTAACAACAATTTTTCCTAAATTGCCTAAAGTCGAAGTGCCGTACTCCAAACTCGGCAAAAGAACCAGCAACCCCCTCCTATTCAGCACAATATCTTTCAAATCAACTTCTGCATCTGCATGATTAAAGATATGAGCATAATCGGTTGCCAATATATTCAGCATAGGGGCAATCTGCATCGAGATAAAACCAAACTGTTCGTTTGCTGTTTCCGTCAAGTTGTCGGTTATGCCATTAGCGACTTCATTTATAATGGTTGCGTCTAGCCCCGCCACTGTGTTAAGAAATGTTCTCATTGACATAGTTACATCATCGGGTATATCGACTGTCTTATCATCCCCTAAGTTGCCGAATGTTAATTGAATAACCTCGGCTAAACCTAAATACTTTCGATAAGACTCCACTGTAAATTTAAGTTCACCTTGGTCGCGCAAATAACAGAATATCTGCGTTTCGGCTTCAATATATGACTCCGCTCTTTTCTTCCAAACATCATCGCCCCCACTCGCCCCTGAATCACCAAGGAGCGATTTTAACAATTCCGAAATTTGAGAACTCGTGCCGTAAGCCAAGAAGTTAAATGAATTTGTGACCGTTTCTACCCCTTTTATTCTAAAATCACGCTCACCCTTCATAAAGTTTATCAATAGCAAATCTTGCTCTCGGCCAAACCTTCGCATAATTCCATAAATCGAATAAAACGCATCCAACGTGGCCTTGCCATCGACCATGAGGAAACCTGACAACTGCACCAAAGCACTCGCGGCTATGTCAACCGACGTAATAGTAACCGTCTTACCCCCACCCGTTGTCATAAGTAAAAATTTATGTTGCCTATCAAGGTCATTATTTGAATATACGGGCATCCTGCTAATCACATCAAACCCTAGATATGTTATCCCTTTCGCCTTTGATCTTCCTTTTGTTTTTCCTAGTGGCGGGTTTGTATAATCCCACTTTGTTTCCGACATGGGTGCTATTAATGGGTATTTTGGTCGATATAAAATAGCTGGTAATGTAAATAACAACGCTAAAATAAACAGGGCAAGCCCCATAGCAGGTAAAAATAAAGTTAAGGCAAAAGCTAATATTGCTGGGGCGACTGCGCCCTCTTTTTGTAAAAATAAATATATCTTGGTAGTGGTGGGGCGCGTATCCCTAAAGAGTTCGGCCTTACTTCGTGTCCTCCCCTGCTTTAGTAACTCACTCACTGAACAATCCCTCTGTAAATATCACCCCACTGTGCGGGTTTAGGCATGGGGAAACGCTCGACACCATTTTTGCCAGTGTTTTTTAGAAGCCCATTGGATACGGGTTCTGATGTTTGGGTTTGATTACTTGGCACAAACGGAGCTACGGGGTCAGCTTTAATATTGCCGTTAGCGTCTGTACCCGCCCCCCCATTAAACATATCGCCCCCTGTAATCTCATTACTAAGCAGGTCTTGTCCGACAAAGTTTGAACCCGCAATATCGCCTGGGGTGATCGCATCTAATGCGGTCTGATGACGATTAAACTTATCTTTATTTGGTTCAAGCCATGTATTAACGTCTTGCGCTCTATTAAACGCATCAATTTGACCATTTATTCGATCAATTTCACGGTTCAAATCATCTCTGAATGGCTGTGTTTTTTGGCGCACAAAATTACAAGCCTGGCCGCTTATAAAATCTAACAATGCTTGCCTTGGGTCAAATAACGCCAAAACATTGAAATTTATTAAGCCGCCCAGGGCGCACTTGTGCAACAAGCTTTGTGATTCCGTTAGCAACCATTCTTTGTAATATTCCCGCTCCCCAGGCGGGGTGCAAGTTCCATCAGTGTCATAGACTTTATTTTCAGATTTAGGTGGGGTTTGCTGGGCGGCTAATGATGAAAAAGAGATCAAGACTGTGATCGACAACATCACGGCTCTAACCATATTTAGGTTTCGCATTTTCTAACTGTCCTTTTGATCGTAAAAGCGCATAAATGTAAGCAATGCTTCCGCTCTATCTTCCGCAAAGATGCGCGTTATCATTTTGGCTCGATATAAGGTCGTTAATCGGTTGTATAGCGTTCTTTGGTAGATAGATTCTTCACTATCACTAATCAAGTTTCTTGATATATTGGGTACTATATCTTCAAGCTTTTTCAACGAAATAATTGCCCTCGGTAAATTAATGAGTGAAAGGAAGCGACACCACTGGTCTAACCCTATCTCAAGAACAATGCGCTTATCTGCTTGTTCAATCTCTAACCCCAAGTCAACAACTAAATTATAAACATCGTCATCCGAATCATCGAGCAACCAATCCTCTTGACTAGATAGCCGCATTAATAGAGCGCCCTCTTTTTTAGAAAGCGCATTAAGAAAAACATCAATCTGATTTTGTTCGAGCATAAATTCAACTATTTCTTAAAAAATGTAACTATTTCAACTATACTATATTAAATGAAAAATATCTATTTATATGGGGGAAGAATTGGCTAGTAAAATACAAAGCTATTTGCTTTTCGTTATTGTGGCATTGTTGCCGTTTAGCGTTAGTGCCGCCACTCAATCAATCCAAACCCCCGAAGAATTGATTAGCATCAATAAATCTATGACGACCCCCGTTCCCGTTGACAACAAAAGCATAGCGGAAAATAATTCAGGATTTATTGTTGACCCTGACTTTTTTAATGGCATTATCAATAATGATGACGTTTTACTCAAAATGTTATCGACTACTATTGGAGAGCCAATAGACCAAATCCGAAGCACTGCCTTTCTTGCTCAAACCGCCAGCAACCAATCATCAACAACATTAGTAACAAAAGTAATAACCTCTTTATCAACTATTGCCGCTTTGTTTGCGGCTGTTATGATTACCTTCGTCATGGGGGTATCCGTCCTCCAACAAGCAAGAACAGGTACTTTTTTAGGTAAGTGGGATTCTTGGTTTGTTCCAATGCGTATTGTTGGTTCGGGCGCTCTCATTGTGCCGATACCGAAATTCGGATTTCTCAACGGCATCCAAGTAATCATTACTGTCCTATTTATTTTTGGAATTGGTGCGGCCAACTATGTTTCAAATATGGTTGCGGAGTATTCATTTACTGAAACTCTAATACAGCCCGAAGTACCCGAAACAACGACAACATTACCAACCAAGATACTACTTGGTCAAATATGCTCAAAATATTACCAAGGGGCAAACCCTGGCTACACAATTGCGGTGAAGTATGGTGATGTTGAAACCAAAACCATCAACCCCACAAACACTGCGGCTGTTCAAAGGGTATTTGCAAAAGATGCCATCATTACGAATATCACATGGGAAGCGACAAAAAAAGAAGGCGGTTCTTTCGTGGAGTCGCTATTGAGTTCAGCCGCTAAAATGGCATTACCAACGAGCCTTATCCCTTCATCGAACAAAACGCCTTGCGGCACAATCACTCTAACAAAGCACTTTAAGACAAACCGTACAACCACGCTGGGAAAAAACGCATACCAAAAATATAAAGAAAGCATAAATCCAAATCTAAAGACCCTGGCACAAAACCTAGAGCCTATCGCGGAATGGTTCTATCAAAAATGGTCAAATAACAAAAAAGATAATACCCTGATTTCCGTAACAGACAATCAAGGGAAAACTTTCGATATACCAATCGATAGCAACAATGTGCCTGGCATTCTCAAAAATATACTTAAACGGTTTAATACCTCATTAATTGGCTCGGCCACAAATATCAAAGCAGATATAGATGACTTTGAAAAATCATCCTTTACTTCCGCTATGGAAAAAATGAAAAACGGTGGGTTTACTTTATTGGGTGTTTACTACATGGCAATTTCTCAACGCCAAAACACACTAAACGACATAATCACGGAATCCTCTAAAATTGACGTGGAAAGCACTGAAATTGAAGTTAGCGATCTAAACCTTACCGATAAAGACAAAAAGGGTTTTTTTGAAATCAAGGAAGCTTATGGCAATATTCCGATCTCAACAAGCCCAATAGAATTTACCAAGGCTGATATTGCAGGTGGATTTGAAGGGGCGTTACAAAAAGCCCAATCTTGGTTCATAGGCGGTATGATGTGGATTTTCACCCGTGAAAATGCCAATGGCACTGTTGACCCTATGATTACCATTCGCTCAACTGGGAATTTCATCGTTGGCGTTGCAGGTACTTTGTACACCCTTGCGATATTTAGCGGTGGCATTGCCGAATCCTTGGGATTAGTATCACTTGGCGCGTCTTCAGGTTGGTCATGGTCGGTTGGAACAGCCTTAGCATCGGGGTTAGGCACAATTATTAACCTGCTTTTCGGTATCGGGTTAATCATGGCTGTGCTTATTCCCATGCTTCCATTTCTTATGATGACAATGGGGGTAATTGGCCTTGTAATTTACTACCTAGAAGCTTTAGCTGGTTCAAGTTTTTGGATTGCTTACCACGCACACCCCGAAGGTGACGACTTCTACGGAAAGGCGGCATCGGGATACCCTATTGTTATGACATTAACATTAAGGCCGCTATTCATGGTAGTTGGCTTTGTCGCTGGTATGGCAATATTTAGGGTGGGCGCTCAATTATTCCAATCTGTTTTTGAATCCGCTTTTATTATGGCTACTTCGGGCGGCTTCTCAATGGGGTTTTCCACAATAATAGGCTCTATTGTCATTTACATGGGGTTCTATATTGTACTGGCTTACAAGTCATTTCAATTGACCTACGAATTTCCAAATTTTGTAAACCGCTGGCTTGGATTTAGCGATCACTCCGACTTGGGTGAAGAAAAAGGTAAAGAGATTATGGCTGGCTATTTTGCTGGTGCAGGTCATAGGCTTCCCGCTTCGGGTGGTCTTGACCCTAATGCTGGCGGTGGCGGTAATGGCGGTGGCGGTAATGGCGGTGGCGGTAATGGCGGTGGCGGTAATGGCGGTGGCGGTAATGGCGGTGGCGGTAGCGGTAGGACACAAGATAAGATGCTGTCCTCAAGCGCGGGGGCTGGCAATAAAATAAACCAATCTCAAGGGGGCGCACCGCAAGGAGCATCATCGTCCTCTATGAATTGGGGTGGTAAAAAATTAACCCTCCAACAAACGAAAGGTCGCTTTTTTGAACGTGGACGCGGCCATAGGTCTATATAGGAACATTTAAGTGAATCAGCAACAACACAACAATCAAACACAAAACGAGCAAAAGCCCCATTCACCGCAAGCCCACCGATCGGGGGATATGCAAGAATTAGGTAATTTGCTTTCCCTTGTCGGTAAGCTAGATTCGATCTCAAGCAATCTCGATGATTTCACACGCCTTCTTACTTCAAACGCAATGCTTCAACAACAACATGATAAATCATTGCGTCAAACTGTCACCCTGCAAGAAGAAATACTTAATTCTATGTCTGAAATAACGCCAAGCGTTAAGAATCAGATCGTTAGTGTTACTCGTTCGATTAACAGCTTAGAATTAACAATTGGCGGCCTAAAAGAACACTTTAGAGAACTGATTGATAGTTCTCAAGATGTTTATGCTGAATCAGCCGAAAATCAAGCTATTGCTATTAGAAATCTTGAGCAAGAAGTTAATCAGTCTATCGGGAGCATTAAAACCGAAACTAAGGCTTTTCTTGAGGGTTTTTTAAGCGGGGATTCGGGTGGTTTCGGAACAGCCGAACTTAGAACTGAAATGCTATTGTCCTTCAAGGAAACCAGCGATGCGCTACAAGATTATAAGAACGAACTGCATAAAATCAAAACGACATTAAACAGCGTCACCAATGATTCGGTTAAAACTGTTGATAATGCCCTTGCAAAGCGTATTAGCGGATTTCAACAAGCTTTCGATAAAGCTGAGAGCAAAATACTTTCTGCGACTAATCTCGCCTTACCAACTATTATGAAAAGGATTACAACTTTTGGGGGCGTTGCTTTTGCAGTTGCAAGTGTTATTGGCGGCTTGCTTGGTATAACCCTCGGATACGTTATGACAACAAATAACATTAGTTCTGAGCAAGAACGCAAGATAGGCGCTTATTTACAGTCGTTTAAATCTTTTGACTATTATGAGGTTCGCCCCAAAATCATTGAAGGGGGAAATGGTCAGCTATATTTGCGTGTCCGTGGCATAAATTCAGTCGGCCAATCCAAACACCCTGCTAGTGGTGTGATCGAAATGCCAATCAATAAATAACTTATGGAATAGTAGAGCATGACCGAAGAAGCAAAAGAACCCAACACCCAAAAAACCAAAAAACCAAAAAAAACCAATAAAGCTGTCTCCGCAATTAAATGGATTGCCAGCCCTGGCCGACCTATGCCTGGGCTGGGTAATAATTTTAAAGAAATTGCTCGTATGCGATCTAAGCTTAAAGAATGGAATGCGATTCAAAAAGAGCGTATCGAATTAGAAAAAGACAAATCCTTTGAGGACTATATGCAAGAGTTCGAGATCAAGGAAACCGACCTACCTAAGATCAGAAACCGATTTTTGCTGGGAGCGCGTCTTTATGGCCTATTGACGGTCATTTCCGCTATCGTTTCTTTACACTACTCAACAACAATACCTCTAGTCGCTTTTGAAGCAATGTTCTTGACGATTCTATGTGGTTCACAATTTGTTTTATTTAGTTTAAGACAGACTCAAGTCAAGCATAGAGAATTATTAGGGCTTGATGTTTGGTTATCAAACCCTAAAGAATGGTTATTTTAAGGGGGGTTTACTACACACCCAACGCCTGTTTCTACCCTTGGCACTGAATATACGTAATAATCCTGCGTGTTGCCTGATAAAGAATCATGGTCTACGAAAAGCCCAGAAGTACAGCCCATTGAATCAGGAAAATCCGAGTATGAGGGAGTGGGTTGCCCCCTTTTTTGGGAGACCGGCTTAGAATTCTTTTCGAACACTGTCCTTGTTGCTCTTCCAACTTCTGTCCAACCCGCAGGACAAGTCTTATAGGATGCTGTGGGTGTTGTCCACCTGTATTTATCACCCCGTGATCTTTTTATTTCCCCACAAGTATAGTTCAGATAAATACGGAAATAATTACCACCATAGGCGATTGCCGTACTATCTTTTAAATAGTCTGATAATGCGTGCGCATTAAAATTAGCCATTCCAATTTCATTTTTTGTTGTAACACCATGCTTCCACACGTTGCCATGACACACGGCTACCATCCCCGAAGCAGTCCTTGCCAAATCTCCATTCACCCTAGCCTCTGCCTCTCCGCAGGGCGAGCCGATAGTTACAATGGTACTTAATGCTGATGTACCATAGTTTTGACCTTCAAGCTTTGAAACGCTGCCTGTTGATGTCCTTGCCATACCATCAATAGCTTGTGCGTTAGACACAATCTTACCGTTTATCCCACTATTGATTCGTTGTCCTGCCGCATTTTTATTGATTCGTTGTCCTGCCGCATTTTTATTGATTCGTTGTCCTGCCGCATTTTCTTGGCCGTAAACATTTTGCTCTTGCGTTGCATAATCGACCCAACTAGCCTTTGTTGACAGCGAATCTTTAACTGCTTTATCTGTCGCGGCAATACTAGCTACACCTCGACTCAAGTTATCTAACTCTGATTGATTAGCCAGCTTGTTTACTTCATCCGTATTTTTAGTAACCTTTTTCTTAACAGACTCTACAATATTACCATTGGCATCCACTGTTGTATCAAGTTCAACATCATCTTTATATCTCTTTAGCTGTTGCTCTATCTGCGATGTTTTCTGATTCGCGTCATACTGTTGTGTTTGCCCCGCTGTGCCATTCGCCAACTTACCATCTTTAGTGTAGATAATTCTACCTTGAGAATCCAATGTTTCAACAAGTGTTGTAGACGTGCTATCTAGCACATTAAAACCAGCGCAACCACCATATAGCGGAGCGCCAGCTACGAGAACCCCTACAAGCCCTGGGAATATTCTATTTTTCATGCAATACCCCCTCACTGTTGAATGTTCTTCCACATACTACCGTGACAAACAGTTAAGACACCCGATGTTGTCCTAGCTAACGCCCCCTCAGGCGAACACCTTCCTGTTCCGACATTGGCGGTAGCCGCTTTTAAACCTTTGGTCAAAAGGTCTACTGCTTCGTACTCCCTTTCCAGCGTCACCACTCGACCACTCAAGTTGCTTGCCGCTGTAGCATTATTTGTAGCGTTTGTTGATAATGTAGTTACAGCATTAGATAAGTTGGTCACGTCTGTTGATGATGCCTTTGTTCCCAAGACAGCCGCATTGTCACTGGCACTTTTCGCAATCCCTGAATTTAACAACGCGCCATTCGCCACATTAACACCAGCAGTAGCCGCTACGGTCGATAACGAAGCGGCTGTTGCTTTTGTTGCCAAGGTAGTGGTGTTTTGATTAGCCACTGCCCCAAGATTGGCTATTCCAGTTTCGACTTGTGCAAACAACTCATTAAGCTTTGCCATGCTATTGATCGCATTGAAACTCGTTTGATTCTGCACGTTTTGAAATGAAATAATCTTCCCCGTAACAGGGTCAACTTGCTCTTGTAATTTTGTCATGGTGCTATCATTGACGGTTACAGTTGCACTTGAAATTGTTGGTGTTACCGCTACGGACAAAACAATAACTAATAGTTTTTTATTCATAATTCACGCTCTCCAAATAAATGTTACAAGTTAGTGTTAAAAGGGGTTCTTGCAGTTTTTGACTCATAGGATTCTGTATACCCACAATGCACACAAACCAAGGACTGAATTGTCACCCCACCCGATTCATATTGATCTTTAAGCATTGAATGACGACCGCAACCTTCGCAATCCACCTTCACAACATCACTTTTAATTTCGTTCATAATTATAAACTCAAAATGTATATATTTCAACTACTTATAATGGCCTGTAAACACTGTTTTAAATAAACTAGCATTTACAGCTTTTAAACTAGGAAGGACTAGCCCCCGCAACTTTTTTTGTCATATTTTTAATGGCATTCATAGCTTTTTGCACTATTTCTTGAATCTTTTTAATTGACTCTGCCAATTGGCTTCTCTCGCTCTCCGCGTCAACCTCTTTACCATCCTTATCTTCTACGCTTAAACCTGGCTGACCATATTCGTCAAGATTTTCATTTATCTCTTTCTTGAAATCATCGAACTTTTCAATATTTTCAGGGTTCTTTAATTCGTCATTGTCTTTAATAGCATTCAAGCAATTCTCCAAGTTTTCTTTAAGCTTCCCTTGTTCTGCACCAAGGTTTCTCACTTCCTCATTATCTGACCTGCTGGTTTTTATCTGGCCATCCGCATCGGGTTCTTCCATCACCATTATCTTTTTTGTGTTGTTAGCCATTTGCTCTGATAGCATTAAAGCATTTTGCATCAGCGCATCACAACCCATTTCATCTACGGCTTTTTGCTGTGCCGCTGTTTGTTGCACATTATCTGCGATTTCAGCGGCTTTAACTTGTTGTTGGCGGCTAAAAAGCTTATCAAGCCCAAAAGTCGGCATACTGATGTTAAATCGGTTTCCGCTACCCGCTGGCGCGGTTACGACTTGCGGTGCTGGTTGCTCATTACTCGGCTCTGCCGTATTGCTTTGGCTGTTTTCACCTCCGTTAGTACCGCTAGGCGCTTCAACAAAGGATGCTTCTGTGGGTTGATTAATTTGCCGTTGTTGCTTTGTTATTTCCTGCAAGGTTTGAAGTGAATCAAGCGCATCTTTTTCCCCCTCCCACCCATTTGGCAACGGGGGTTCATTAACATCTGGGTTTACATCTGGGTTTTCTTTCATCTTAGCTAGACTAAGGCCATCCATATCAACATTGTTATATGATTCTTTAACAATGCTTTCCGCTGGACTGTCTAATTCTTCCTCATTACCCTGTTCAGCTAGGAGAGCGGCCTTCTCCTCGTCGTCCAGTTCTTCGTCCAGTTCTTCGTCCAGTTCTTCGTCCAGTTCTTCGTCCAGTTCTTCGTCCAGTTCTTCGTCCAGTTCTTCGTCCAGTTCTTCGTCCAGTTCTTCGTCCAGTTCTTCGTCCAGTTCTTCGTCCAGTTCTTCGTCCAGTTCTTCGTCCAGTTCTTCGTCCAGTTCTGTATTCCCCTCTGATAGTTGCTCCGCATCATATTGTTCGCTGACTGCTTCATCCGCTACGGACTCTTGAGCAAGAATAGCACTAACAGCAAACGGGTCGTCACCTACCTTGACGGCTAAGGATTGTTCTACATCCATAGATTCTTCACTTTCCATCGTTACTTCATCCATATCCACAACAAAGTCATCGGGTTCTTCGCTTTCTCCACGATCAACAATGGAGTTTTCGGCCAACAACTCTTGCAACCCCTTGGATTGTAAGTTATTGCCATTATCAAGAAATTGCTCCATTTGACTAGGGGTAATTTCTTCCGAAGTATGTTCTTGCAATTCTTCTACTGTCTTTTCATCTACCTGATTGTTTAGCGTACTCATAAGTCATACTCCCTTTTTAATTAGATGGGGCTTAAATCTTTCTTCATCAATCGAATATCTGTCAACATAGCAAGCAAGAGATTTGTTTCCTCTTTGCGTAATGCTATTTCATGTTCAAATCTGCGTTTATCATTATCAATTGCAATCATTGACTTTAAGTAGGGCGCTGGTTGACTCCCTAAATTTAGGATTGCTTCGTTGTAATCAGGGGTAAATCTTCTATCAACAAGGAACTTGTAAAGCCCCAATACTGACAGCACCCCCCCATTCTCTTTTTTTTCTTCATCCAAAAGTTTTTTGAATCCTGGATAAAACACTCTGTCACGCTTATCTTTAGAATTTTTAAGTGCATTAATACTTTCTTCAAGGCTATCAAAATCCGCTTTATTACCTTCGCGCATTGCCAAACTTCGTTCCCGAATACTCGTTATCAATGTAAAGGCTTCCAAAAACTGTGAACGCTCTAATTCATGTTCAACGCCAAGGTCTGTTTTCATCTTCTCATTATTGGCTTGCCGACCCTTACCCGCAAGCGGGGCTGTTATAACCTTGATTTTATCTTTAGCCTGTGAAGCTTCGCTTTCTGATAGAGTGCCTTTTTTTGATAGATGATCTTTATCTAAATGTTCATCTTCGGGGTTATTTTCCCTTACCTTCGCAACCGTTTCCCTTTTGGTTTTCTTATCTTTATCGTTACCGTTTTTGTCAAGATTGAGAAAGTGATCTCCCGTTTGCTCCCAAGCGTTCCCAAGAATCTCTGCGAGATCGACATACATATTATGTTGCGCCAATTTATTAACTACTGGATACCGATTGAACAAAATCATCGTGGCCGTTTCTGCGGCACACGCATCGGGCGGTACTTGGCTTGCTTCCGTCCTTTTTTTGTTTTCTATTTGGTCATCGTGCTTTTTGGCGTCATCATGGATTGCTATTTGTGTCGCCCTAGTTTGAGTAGCATCTTCTGCGGTCGCATCAGTTTCAATTCCAGCCGTTCGCTTCCACGCTGACAACTGCTCTTTATATGCTTCTTTCGCTACCTTAGAAGCTTCATCAGCTATTTTGCTCCCAAGTGTTTTCAATCCCCCCAACAATGTTGCATTCCACGCATCATCAACTTGACCACCCGTAAAATCAAAAAAGGCTTCTGAATTACTTGAATAACTTAAAGCTGTCGCGCCTATCGCACCAATCACACCCGCCATAAATATCTTTTTCTTAACTTCATCAGGCAAAGAATCATCACGCACTACATCGGCATTAAAATCCTTAGATAACTCCGACATTTCCGCTATAACACTAAGTCTAGCCACTCTCTTTGTCATTTCGTCAATGGGGTACTGGGGTTTGTATTTACTTGAATATTTAACCAATTTTTGCCTACCCTTCACCTGACATTAAGTTGCCATGCTTTTCACTTAGACTGTCTACCACCCCGTCCAATTCAAGTTGCAGAAGGTTTGCAAGTAACAAGTTCGTCCTTTCGACTTCTCTCAATTCGTCAAATTTTGATTTTAGAGACTCGCGCCCAATAAATATCAGTTCTTTAAGAAACGGTACTGGCTCACCCCCTAGCTTAAATAGATATTGGTCATATTCAGGTAAAAGTCTTTGTTCGATCTGAAACTTCTCCAATCCATAAACAGAAACCCGACTACCGCCTTCATCATCCAAAATCTTTATTAACTTTTTTAGACCCTTAGAATAGTCTTCATCACGGGAATCCTTTGAACCTTGAAGATTCTCTACACTTTTTCGCAACGCTTTTAAGTCTTGATCGCTCCCTTTCCTTTTCTCAAAAGCGTCTACCTTAACTTGCTGGGCTTGAGCATAGGCTTGTTTGATAAAACTTCGTTTCAACTCATATTCCACCCCTGCATCAGTAGATTGCATTGCATCTGAAACGGGGCTGACCTTGCCCTTATAACGCACCGATTGAGTTCTTATATTTGACGCAACCTGCTTTTCTTCATCTTTCGTGTATGTTCCATTTTTAAGAACTAAGCCGCCTTTAAGATGTTCGTCTTTAGGGTGACTTTCACGATTTTCTTTTACAACATTTCGCTTTGTTTCTTTAACTTCCTCTTTCGGGGGGCGTAACTTTGATAAAGCGGCATCACCCGCTGACTCCCAAGAATTTTCAAGTATTGACGCAAAATCAATATAGGTATTTGTTGCGGTTAATTTATTGACTGCGGGGTAACGATTAAACAACAACATTAAAGCGGTGTCAGAAGTACAAGCTGTTGGGGGCGCTTGATTGGCCGTTGTTATTCTTGCGTTTTCTCTCTCGTCCTTATCTTTTTTTGCCGCATCAGCCAACGCTGCCATAGTTGTTCTATTAAGAGAACCTTGCTCTGTCACTGAATCGGTTTTTACGCCTGTCAGCCTTTTCCATGACTCAATCTGATTTTTGTAAATATCTTTAGCTAGATTTGTCGCTTCGTCTGCCGCTACCTTCATAAATGACTCAAGGGAAGTAACTGCCGCCGCTGTCTGTACACCCGCATAAGCTGGCGTTGTTTTTGTCAGTGATGCACCCCCCAAACCAAGCGCCACCATACTTGCCAATAATTTTCTTCTTGGCATTGGTTTTTCATCAATTACTTGGCTTGAATCAATGTTTGGCTTTTCCATCAATAACCTGCCTTTCTCGCGTTAAATAGGGCTTTAACTTGTTTTTGAGTTTTCTCCAATACTTCTTCCCTGATCTCTGCACCGACCTTGAGCATAGCCCCAACCTCCTTGTTTGCAGAGGAAATCTTTTCAGTAGATTCCATTTCGGGGTTTTTACCATTAATCCGCTCAAGCGACTTTTCATACAGAACAGATACTCGATTCAAAGCATTGAGAAAAGTAAACTGTTCTTGCTCTTTGTTCGGCTCAATACCCGAACTTTGAAACAACTCTTTCTTTAATTCTTCGGCCTGATAAAGCGTGTTGATCACTATCATCTTCACTATTTCAGCTTGATCTATTGAATCCTCCAACTTGCTCCCTATTCGCATTGCCATTGCAGAAACATTGTCGATACCATTACGCAACGTAACAACTCCTGGCGAATTGAAAGGCTCGTTACTCAAGTAGTTTATCTTTCCACCATAGCGTAACGACAATGCGACAATAGCTGGCACTCGCTCTTTAAGGGCGTTGACACCATCCTCCCCCGCACGAACCCAAGCATTACAAAGCCGCTCGCCCCAATCAATTCGCATTTTGTTCCGCGCCCAATTCTTTTCATCTATCGGCACTTCGATACCCTTTAGCTTTAAATTTGAGATTGCGAATTGCTCCACTAGAGCAATTTGCTCCATAAGATAGTCGGAATATAGGCTAAACGCATTAGGACTCACCTTATCCCCGTACCGTTCGCATATCGCCTTATCAAACATCGTTAGTAGCTTGCTTTCGTTCAAGACACCGAACAACCCTGATAAATCAGGGTTTTCAGAAAATGTTTCAGCGTAATTTGTGACACTTTCTTTACCTAATACGTCAGCAATATTTTGTATTGAACGTGAATCAATACTTGGTTTTCTCTCTCTACGAAGGCTTGAGGTAATTAGCGAGTCAAGGTCGCTTGTAACATTTAAGGTCATGCGCTAACCCTCGGCTGTTTAGCGAGTGTCATTTGCGCCTTAACCTCATAACCTTTAACCATTTCAGCCATGCCTTGCTTAATAGCTTCATTAGCCAAGCCATAATCACTAATCATCGACCCAACCTGATATAAATTAGCTAAATTTGAAAATGATCTAACAGGCACTCTTATCGAAAATCTATTATCTCTTAACGCATCACTCCAAGCTTCTGCGGCAAACAATGTAGCACTATGTTCGATAAATGGCGCTTCCTTGTGTTCATAAAATCGCATAGAAACCTTACCTTCATCTTTCATTATATCTACGGGCAAACACCTTTTACCCGTTGCCATAATTGATAGCACATTAGATAAGAACGTCATTGTTACCAATTCTCTATCACTAAAGCTTGGAGACAAGGGGTTTATTACACCATTCTCCCCCCCGACATTCACGGAACTAACGCCACCCAATGCAATTGTATGAACTCTAATCAAACGACTCTTATCCAACATGGCACTTGTTCCACTCATTCAGCTTCTCCCTTTTTGCTAAAACACCCCGCAAATAATAAAGTGTGTAATCTAAGGTTTCGCAATTCTTTAGCGGTATCTTTCCACCTGCTTGCGTCCTATGCCCTCCCCCATTAAAAAAGGTTTCCATAAGCAAGGCCGCATTCGATGTTTCTCTAAGCGCCCTTAATGAAAGTCTGCCGCTAACCTTGATTAATACCGCATAGTCATATTCTTTTTTAATCCGCTCGTTACTCATTACCAAGTGCCGATACAAATTATCCTGCCAGTGAAAGAAAACGCCTATACATTCCTTACCCACATGAACCGTTGGTATTTTTGTCAAATCAATATATTGCCCGATTAAGTAGTAAAGTTTATCTAAATATGATAAGTCATAATTTTCGACAATACTCTTTTCCACCCCCTTGTATCTTAAAAAACCAATCCGAATAAATGGTAGATTTTGCTCCAAAGCCAAAACGCTCGCGCCAAGGATTCGGTGCTCCGTAATGCGTTCAATTAAATAAAAACGGTAATCGTTGATAATATCCGAAATTGCTTCGGGCATATCTGCCATTTCATAAATCTGCTGACTCAAAAACTCTGCAACACTATACCCCGTTGATTTGGATAGCCCAAGATCAGAAATATTAACTAAACCAACCATTGTTTTGATAAATTTATTATTAATGCTCCCGTAAAACTCATAAGTCAAAAGCGTTGCACTCTTGGAATTGTCATAAACACACCACTCAAAAATATCAGAACAACTCTTTGTTGTTATATGATGATCTAATATGGCAACCCCACACCTTCTTGGTAGCCTGTTATCTAAGTCAGTACATTGTGATTTTGAGATTGAAATATCAGTCACTAAAACAAACACCTTCTCACCATTAAGGATTTTTGTTTGAGCCATATTGGCAATCCTATCAATCCATAAATCTATATCTTCATAGCTACTTGAGATCAACATACTCGCTTTTTGAAAATGGCGCGTCAGATAATGACACCCCGCACCATCCAAATCGTTGTGCGATAAATGAATCAAAAAATCACCTTCATTAGGCGTACTTTTCCTACTCTGCATTTCGTCTTTACCTATTAAGTCACACTATTCATAAAATATACCATTTTTAATATATTTTGCAATCATTCTTCACTCATCGTCTAAGTAAGATTATTAAATACTTTTGTATTAATCTGGAAGTTTGCTATAATCGGCAATCAACACCAATAATAACAAAGTTGGTGACGGCTTGGATTTTTCGTACACGAAAAAAACACTAACTTTCGTACACGAAAAAAACACTAACTTTCGTACACGAAAAAACACTAACTTTCGTACACGAAAAAAACACTAACTTTCGTACACGAAAAAAACACTAACTTTCGTACACGAAAAAACACTAACTTTCGTACACGAAAAAGGGGATTGCAAGATATGACAACTTCAATTAATGATCTTTGGAAAGTATCGAAACACGCGCAACGCTATCAAGAAGCTTTCCACTTGGTAAAAGGTGATCGTCCGACTACCACGATAACACTGTCTGAACTTTCACGGTCGCTTGGAATATCCTCAACGGCAATCAGGAGCGCCTTTCAAGCGAATGAAAGTTTGCCGCAAGGCAATAAAAGAACCACTGGCAGAAAAGAGCGTTTCTTTACCCTGAGCGAAGCAAAGTCTATTAGAGAATACTTTGCAAAAAGAAACCCAATCCTTAAAACAGCAAGACCAAAAGACCGCCCCATCCCCGTTATTGGAGTTTTCGCACAAAAGGGAGGGGTTAAAAAGTCCAGTTTTACCGCTAATTGTTGCTACTATCTAACTAAGCACAAAAATCTAAAGGTACTTGTACTAGATTTGGATGGACAGGGTAGCCTTACCGCACACCTTGTTACCCCTAGCGAGTACCATAGTTACAATGAAAATGAAACCTTCGCTGGTTATCTTGAAAACGGCAATCTCAAAGACATTATTAAAAAAGACAAATACAATGAATTTATTTCATTTGTTCCTTCTAATACTAAGCTTGAAACATTAAGCCTTAACTTCTTTACTCGCTACATTGAAAGCACAAGTGGCCGTGCGGTCAGAGATATTAGATGGGGAGAGGATTGGTGGAATCTTGTACCTGATGCAATTAATGAAATTAAAGATGATTATGACGTGGTTCTTATTGACAGCGCACCAAAGCTGGATTTGGTGAACTTGTCCGCTATTTGGGCAACTACGCACATATACTTACCTGTACCACCCAAGCATGGCGACATTGATTCTATGATTAATTTTATGCCGCCTCTATTAAAATCCCTTGAGCGCATAGAACGCTTATCGGGAAAAAAGAAAGAGTTTGAGTCTGTTAAGCACTTTATTTCAGGGTTGGATAAAAGCAAAAACGCAATAATGGCAGGTCAGATAAACAAGATTTTTCCTGAAACAATCACACTAACACCCATTAGACAATCTGACAGCGTTTACGCTAATGACCAGCACTTTTTGACAATTGCAGAAGAAATTGGAGCGGGGTATGCGGGTTCGCATAGCACCCTTAAAGCATTAATTGATAACTACAACGATTTTTTTGAAGAAGTTTATCAAAACATTAGTAAAAACTGGATTTAAGGAACTTTATCATGGCAAAAAAAAGAATCGACCCATCAAGTTTAATTGACGACAATCAAGAAGCGACCTCTCTCAACACCGCCACTGAGTCGCCCGATAAACAGGTAAGTTATATTGAGCAAATAGAAAATAACTCTATCTCTGAACTAAAGGCAAAGGGCTTACTTGTTAGTGAAATGGACGTTTCGGAACTTTCCGTATCCCCATTAAATACACGAATTGATGACTTTCTTACAACTCACAATGAAGAATTTAGTTCTTTTGTGGAAGATATACGCGAACAAGGGCAATTGCAAGCGGCTATAGGTAGATTACTACCTGATGGAAAAGTTGAGGTTTTAGCAGGGAAAAACAGATTACAGGCTTGCCGCATAATCGGTAGAAAGCTTTTAATTGTGATTCTCAAAAATATTAATGATAAAGCCGCTGTCAGAATCATGTTTGCCGAAAACATGAAGCGGCAAGAGTTGAGTCAGTATGAAATATCCTTACAACTCAAAGCATTCAAGGATTCAGGCGCATCAACTAATGAGTTGAAGAACATGACAAATGCCAAGTCGGATGCCGCGATAACTAAACGCCTTGCTTTTTCCGAAATTGATAAGGATTTGCTTGCGATTTTTCCTGATATTCGAGCGATAGCACTAGAAGACGGTTACAACCTTACAAGTGCCTTTCATAACTATTTTAAGAAAAATGATAAATCAAAAAATGAGGTCATTAATGATCTTAATACTTTCGTAACCCCCAAAGCTAAAGCAAACAACATCATAAAAAAAATGATTGATTACTTAAAAGGCAATGATAAACCCAAACCTAGAGAACGTGCCAAGAAAGTGAGTTTAATTGATAAGCGGGGCAACAGTATGACGGTTATCAAGAGCAAGACAGGTGAAATAAAAATAAAGTCTGATGGTGTAGACGTTGATAGTTTATTCAGTCGTATTTCTAGCTTCCTTGAAAACAACGATTCATAATTACCGACTTAAACACTATTAATATTTCTTATATACTGTTATAATGAATTATTACATTAAAATTTTTTAACCTTATTAACGCCAAGTAAGGAGATCGACACATGAATAGGAAGCTACACAAAGGTGCATACTTAACGTATGACTCCTCAAAAGGGTCTTTAATTGACTATATAAAGTCAGCATATCCCGAAAAACAATTAGTTGATTACGCGATCAGTGGATTAGATCGTCTTTACGCCATTTTTGAAAAGGGCGGCAAGAAAGAACTGATTATGTATGTAATTTGTAAGAAAGGTGCTACCGCCATCAACCCAATGGGTGTTATGAAACTTTATCCATATCCCGAAGCAACACTAACCCGCCAAGTTATCAATCACTTTAAAGATTGCCCTGTGGAGATCATTGAGCAATTAGATGAACCTAGTGGTAATAACGCAAAGCAATTTAGAGATTTGTGCTACAAAGCCGCCCAAGAAAAACAGAATGAGTCATTTAAACAGGCTGGCGAAGTTATTTATCTCAAAGAAACCGCCCCTGCATATTTTAATGACAACAAAGAACGAAGCGTTTTTATGGTTGGCGACCCTCAAGCATTATTGCAATTTTGCCTTGATGGAACAAGAATCCAAGTTGAGCGCAAAAAAATGGTCCACTTTTCCAAGGCGTTAGTTGGTGAAATTTCAGATGAACATGACTTAACCTTTTTGTATTCGCTTATTAATAAAAATGCTGAATTGGCCGTAACGAAGTTCACCTATCGCAAACGTAGAGAGTTTCGTTTAGTCTACATAAAAAATTCAAGTGCGCCTTATTATCAAAATGTATTGTTCACTACTTCAAATCCATTATTTTTTAGTGTGATTGAGGATTGGGCTGAAACCCATAACAAGGAAAATGGATTTGGCAAAGCTGTCAATACCCCTGAACTTGAAATGGCCGAACTTACGCAAGCCTTTGTCGATGACAAGGCTATCGACAAAAACCAAAAGGTTTCACTCATTAAAAGCGCGTAAAAGGGTAGGAATATGAGCGTAAACATACCAACAGAACGTCCAGTAAAAGGTAGTGATATTCTATTCCTTAAAGAAGAATGGGGGATTACGGTTATTGAGTGTCAACAAATTCTAGGTCTTACAAATTCCGCATGGGCTGAACTAGCTAAAAACCCTCAAAAACCCATAAAGAACAATCCCGTTGCTATCTTGGCTAGGTATTACGCAAAATACCCTGCCGAGATACCGTATCTTGATAATTCAACAATTACAGAAAGGTTAAGGGATTTAGTTTCGGCTCTAAGACCTGATACCTGGAAGACTGACATAAGCAAACTGTTAGGACGCGATGAAAAGTCATCTTATTATCGCTGGTTTGTATATGGCAAGAATGTCACGCCACCAGCGGGTCGGCTTGGAAAAATCATTCTCGATCATACCTCATTAGACGACCCAAAGCGGTCGGAAGAATTTTTAAAAGAAATTGAGGGGATGGTCGAAAATGAGAAAGGGGCGTATGCAAAAGCTACTGGCCAGTAGCTAAGTGAGCATCAAGCAATCTTTTATTCCGTTTTACATTTTGAAGGGGCTTTTGCCCCTCGTTTGTTTTTACGGGTTCGCTTTTTTGAGAACTTTCCGCACTATGTACCGAAAAAGGCTCTTTGATAGGGGTAGGCAAAGACTTTGAAGGCGGCTCTGCTGATACGTCACCATTTTGCTTAAAGCTTTGTAGTAAAGCTTCTCTTTGCCACCTTTGGCGTGTTGTTCGCCCCATACCTCTTAGAAAATCAATAAGTGCCTTTTCTTCCTCAAAGGACGACTCTAAATAAGTTACAAATCTGGATTCAGCCACGCATCAGTCCATTTTTGAATACATAAGGTATTTATACATACCGCGAGCATTCGATATAATGCCGTTTTCAGGAAAAATAGCTTGCGGATAATAGCTAAGAATTTCATCCTTAAAGAAAGACGCGCCCCCGCCAATAAAAATCATGTTATCGACCCCAACCCCGTCCTTAATACGTTTTCTAACATCATTAAGGATAACGGTAGCCACATCGGTTTTGGCCGCGTTTAGTAATTCTGAAATGTCATGCTTTTCACCCTTATGCGTAAAAGTTCCTTTCAGAAGGTTATCGACCGCCTTAATGCTTAAATCATCTTGATCTATGCCGAATGTCTCACCAACGCTTTGCAAAACCTTGTCACGATAATTAATCATCCCCACGGGCAATGACCCCGACACCTTGCGCCCACCTTGCTCTCTCACAATCGTTGCTTCATCAATCAATGCCGCATCGGTAGTTCTGCCCCCAAAATCTACAAAGAAGTTACTCATTTCCATTCGTTCAGGGATTTCCTCAATGCCGCCATCAACTTCCTTAAGGACAAAATCATAATAACCCGCAAAAGCTTCGGGGAGAACAATTTGGCTGTCAAAAGTAATTATCGGGGATTCACCCTCAATGTCATCACCAAGAAATACAGGGGTTGCTAGATTTCGTTTTTTTTGATCGATCAATTCCTCATTGACACTAAAATTTTTCCCACTGTAGAAAACTTCAACAGGCAATCCAGTCGCGATTGATGGGTTTTTCTTAGCGCCTAAAGTTCTAAGAATATGATGAACCATAACCCGATTGATAGGGGAGAGTGGGTAATCAGGAAAATCGGTTGTATCATAATCTTGCAAATCCATTCCGACCGACACCGTAACCTTGCCTAGATTAGCGTGAGGGCTTTTGGTGCGGTATGTACCAATATCTAATACCTTGCCACCCATGCCATAAGAACCAGCACCGCCAACTTTAGCGCGAGTAGGGCGAATGCTAAAGTCGCCATTACCTCTATATGTTTTGTTGTTGAAATACCCGTCATCAAACCCCCACAAATCCATAACTTTATCCTTTCTTTAAAATATTATTCCAGTGTTTTTTTACAGTTCTAATGTATCTTGAGTGGTAGGGTTCTCTCCGATTATGGTAGTTTCCTATACCCCGCCAAAAGTCCCTTGCCTGATAAATTTCGGAACTCAAAATATAAACTCCCGCCCAAATATTTTTGCACCCGTCATTGACTAATTCACGTTTGCTATAGCCTAGTTTTATTAGGTGTGAGTACCACGGCTGAGAGTCGTTAATTTGCATAACGCCAAGGTCATACGAACCATCCCTGTTTTGCACCGCAAGTCCTGGCTTACCATTCTCTGTTCTCATTACAGCCCTGATTGCTATCAAAGGCACTCCGTAATACCCGCTGGCTTCACTGGCACATTGAGAAATTGAATCATTGTCTTGATAAGCCATTGTCTGCGAAGAAGCAAGCAAAAGAAGGTAAATAAGAATAGGATTTATGTGCATTTTCTGACCGCTAAAATTGATGAATTTGGAAAGGGTAGGGGTAGAGCCGCATTCGTTCCTCCATGCGTACCATCCTCGTCCACGATCTCCATATAAACATTCCAAGATGCGGGGGCACTACCTGGGTCACTTGCATACGTTTTTACTGCCCCAATTGGCTTAACTGTTCCACTACGTCCGATAGATGCCGCCCCTAAGAAAACCTGTGGTGTTCTATTAGCAGGACATTTTGGCTGTAATATGTTATCGCCATTCGCCACAATAGAAACGTCATATACCCCTTGAGAGGTGAAACGGTTTACGTCTTGCGAATAAATATCGCCATCCACATTGAGCGTTCCCGTGTCACCCGTACCATCAGCCTTTTGGAATGAAACCGTCATTTCGTTTGGGCTTGTTCCCTCGATTTGCGCTATTGGCTGTGCATCATTAATGAGTTTTAAAATTGGTGTAGCGTTCGTGATTGTAATATCTCCACGCGATACATTCAGATTTGCAACATTGCCTGGGGTTATATTTGAGAGATTAAATTCGGATACAACACCATTGACTACGGCATCCAAATTTACCCCCGCATTGAGCGCAATACTTTTTATTGTTGCTATGTTCGTTACGGTTAAATCATTTGTGGTCGTGTTATTTTCAACTGTTAGATCACCACCTAGACCGCCAGCGTCTTTTACAATATCTGCGGTTTTAGCCGTTACCGTACCTGAAAAGTTGGCATTCAACCCATTGGATATACTGTATCCACCAACATCAATATCGGCTTGCATTGTGTTAGAACCATCAACCCGAAGCCATGTTGAATTGCTTGGCGCATTACTTGAGGTCAATACGATTGTGTTAGTTGCATGGTCGTAGTCTAGCGTTGATAAAGAGTCCTGTGAAATACTTGAATACCCCGATGCGGCCTTATTAGCTACTAAAGAGGTTAAGTCTCGTCTATCCTCACCTTTGAAATTAACGCCAGCAATTGTTGTTTGTCCAACAATTCTCGCTTGAACTGTATCAAGCCAAATTGCCGTTGAATAGGTCTGCCTTAAATTTGTCGTATCTTTGAACAAACAAGGCAAGAAGCTTTGATTAGCTGTTTGTAAACCACTACCTTGAAGACCAGTAGGGCAAGTATTAGCATCATACTTTTTAAGCCAAGCTGTGCCATTGAAAACGATTGCGTTTCCCAATGACGTATTTCCATTTGCGTTTAAATATTGAGCAAGCGGGGTAGGGGTAGCATTGCTACCCCCATATTGATTAAAAGAAATAAATTTGGATACTCCAACTTGATATTGAGCCAATTGTGCGCCCGATGCGTTAGCCCTATCCCTTTCGTTTTCCTGAACCGTGATCTGAAAAAATTGAGCGGAAGCGAATGCTAAAACGGATAGCAAAATCATTGCATCAAAAGCACCAACAAAACCTTTTTGATTAATCAATCTGCTATTACCCATATAGCCCACCGCCAATAAATTCAACTACTTTAATAAGATGTATAAATAAACGGAACTAAACCCGTTGCATCACCAGCACACGCTGTCGTTAGAGGGGCCATTTGCAAAGGTTCATTTAGAAGTTTGACCACTGCACCACCAACGCTAATAATCGCAAACTGATCTTGAATGTTTGAAACAACGCCTGAACAGTTTTCGGTATCCAAGTTACCAGTTATCGTGAAACCAATGCTTGCAACCCCCCCAATGTCAGCAGGTGCTAATGTAACGGCTTTCTTGGTCGTATTAACAAGAGTTCCCGTACCTGGTGTTGTCGCTCCAATCAGCATACTTCTTGGAGCAAGATTTCCAGTTACAATCATACCTTCCGTTAGACCAACATAATTACCCTGGGTTGCGAAGTAATCTCTTACGTTTTGCGCCAACTTTGTAATATCCGTTACTTCCTGGCCTTTCAGTGCGCTTGCCTTAGTACCTGAATTTACCATCATCAGAATGGCTAAAGCCGCGCCAACCAATGCCAAATAAAACCCATACTCAATCAATGAGTTACCCTTTTGCTTCGTCAAACAAGCTTCTTTCTTTAAATGATTAACCATAATTTTTCCTTTTATATATTTAAGTTGAAATTTTGCAAAAAAAATCATAACACATTACCAACTGATTGAACAACAATTTGAGAAGTCCCATAAACCAGCCAAAGCAATACCATTATAAATATCATCTTGAATCCAAACTCAAAGCCATAACCGATCTTTTCAATCCGATTAATTGCATTCTTGATACTTGCACTCCCTATTTCGTCAATTTTCTTCTCAAACCCTCCCGCTTCTGAATAATCATCTATTAAGTCCATCGTATCTTGCTCAATGAACCCCTCAATATCCAACACTTTCCCACTTGAATAACTCCCCGCATTGTGCCTAGCGATCATGCGTACAACGTAATATCTCATCCACAAGCTTGAGTTATGTCTAAAAAACTCCAAAACCTCTTTCAATGTCATTCCTGCTGCCAACATTGCAGAAGTCATCACAAGAAACATCGCTGAGTTATAGGATTTTGTTATGCTGTACGGTGGTAACTTATCAAGTATATTTTTTCTAATAACACCTGGCCGCCATGTTTGACTGACGGACACTAAAATAACACCACCAGCAATCCCACTTAAAATCCATAAAAAATATTCTCGTATAACGTCAGTTTGTGCTACAAAAGAATTGGTTGACACAACTTTTTCGTCCATGCTACTAACTATATCGGGTAGCAAATATGTCACAAAAGCCCATACTAATACCGTTACCAGTGCCATATATATCGCACCCGTCCTAATGGCGGGTATAACCTTTTCAATCATGCTTTGCCTAGAGTCGAGAATATAAATACACTTTTCTAGCGCGATCGCCTGACCATCTTTTGCATTAGAAACAGTTGAAAGTATCATATATTCATCTTTACCAATCCAATCCCTTAACGAAGCCGCAAAAGAGTCACCGTTCGCTATGCTTCGCACCCACTCTGCCGTCATGTACTTGCGAATATCCTTACGATCTTCATATCGGTGATTCATTTTTTGAAGGTAATCCGCTAGATTCATACCAGCTTTCGCGTATGTAAGAAGAACATCATAGAACTCCCTTCGCGCTTGAGCATTAAAGCTACTTTTTAAAATCTTTCTTAGAATAATTTTATAAAAAAAATTCATAAACTATACGCTATCCTTTTTTTATGATACTTGCCTTACGCTTACGATCAGCCAGCAGTACATCGAATTTGCCGAAATGCCCTTCGACCTCGTAAGGGCATAAAACACCTTGAGATACTTTTAATAAACAATGGTCTAAGAAAGTCTTACCTTTATAGTCGCCTTTTAAAAAAGAAAAGTCTTGCTCATTAATCCAATAATCCTCAACCTCTACAACCTTACCACCTCGAATCAACTCTTTTGCATAATCATCGGGAACAAAGACCTCCGAACAAAGAACCTTACCTTTAGAGCCGCCCCTACAAAGCTTACATCCTTTCTTGTTAGTTGTCCTTGCTTTTGAAAAATCTCGATTAGGCTCTAATTCTTGAAGCTTTACCCTAATATCATTATTCGACACATCACTGATAGGCAAGGAACAGCTAGGACATAACCTATCAAAAAGAGATTGATAAACAATAGCGTTTAAAAATTTCTGGCCGCCAAGAATGTAATAGTCCAACCCTAAATAATTCAACCTGATAAGCGTGTCAATTGCCCCTTGAGTATGAATTGAACTTATCATGCCATGCCCCGTCATTACGGTTTCTGCCGAAACTTTAGCTTGCTCTCTCGAACGTATTTCCCCTTGATAGATAATATCAGGGTCTTGGCGTAATAAGGCATGTAACGCGGTCACATACGCTTTACCCTTATCCCCCCCTGGGGGCACGATTAAAGGCATTTGGTCAATCAGTGGATTAACAATCTCAACTGGGTCTTCTACTGAATGAAGAATCAACCCTGGGTTTTTGTTCAGAATCTCATTTATAAGAACGTGCAAAGAGGTTGTTTTACCACTCCCTGTTTCCCCACAAAAAAGCGTCAATCCATTTTTTCTTGTTGCAACAGCGGCAAGCAGTTCGCTTTGCGAATCCTCATATCCATTCTCAACCAATGATTTGAATTTTGCATTAGTGCTAGAAAGCAATCTAAGATTGACTTTTGCCCCGTCAGGCGTTCTTGGTGAAGACTGATACCGAATCTCGACTTTCTGACCGCTCTCTAAGTTCACGTTTATCTTTGATTCTTGCGGGAAATCCATTGAAAAGTCATCTGACCCTCTAGCCCCTTTTTCCGATGCAGTATTATAAGCAGACCGTATCATTGCTTCGACATTGACTCTTGTGTATTTTTCACCACCATCAAAGGGTATGGCTTTTTTACCTATACGGAACAAAATATCTACCTTTCTCGGTATCAATCTAATATGAATTTCAGACGACCCCATTTCAATCGCTGTAGCGACCAATTGGATGAAGTTCTTTATGGCTTCCGAACTATCAGCTTCATCACGTTTGGCCTTCCCGTTTTTTTCGTTCTGATACAATTCATCAATTAACGATGAATCCGCTTGATACACGCCATTTTCATCACCACGACTAGCAACATCAATTCCCAAATGCTTTAATCGTGATGAAGTGCTGTAAAAATATGCGCTATCTTTGCTTAACAAATCTATCGAACCAACAATGAATGCGCTTTTGTCGGGTCTTTGCAAGACAATAACATGAGAAAGCTTTTCTTTTGGTATCTCGACCTTTGAATTTTCACCCGAAAGAATTTTTACAAAATCGGGTAGATCATTAATTCCCCGCGCGATAGGATACATATCTGAAATCACATCTATTCCCCTATTCCTTTAATGGGAATTATTTTGCTTTGGCCATCCCTGCTACCAAGATAGATATTGCTACTATTGATTTCTAACAAAGACCAGCCTTCAATAACTTCACCGCCCAAAAGAACCCAATTCTCTTTAGCACCGACCCTAACCAAAGCACTTAATGAATCCCTTGAATCTCCACGAATAGCTAAAAAATGCACATTCGATTCATTAAAATTCGGTACGGGTGGGGGAGAGGGCTTACTTGTCAATGCTTTTGGCGCAACCACGTTTTGCGGGTCATTTCCATCGGTTGCAAATCCTGCGCCCTCCAGTTTTTTGTTGATGTTTGATAGTTTTATGCGGGTTTCAATTTCAGTTAATGTTTTAGCTGTTTCAAGGCTCGATACTTTTTGCTGACTTTGTAATAACTCCGCTTTCGCGTCCAAGAGTCTTTTATCCATTTTAACGGAATTAAGTTCATCATAATACTCTCCGATCTTTGTTTCCTGTTCGGCAACCCCAGCACAAGAAAATGAAAGCAACCCAATAAACATAAAAACTGATCTAGTCTTTCTTTGTAACATACTGCCCCCTAAACACCATTTTGTAACCTTTATTTGTATTGACTATACGCATTGCACGAATTGACATAAACTTGCTTGCGCTAAATATTTTCTCAAATACAATCGGCAATACCTTGTCGTTATCAACCGTAAATTTGAATGTACCATGTATAAAATTTCCTGACGCTATATCTTCCTCTTTACCGTCAAAACCATCGGGCGTATCGGCAAACACCTCAATAAAGCTTGGTTTATCAATCCTTACGTCACTAACCAATCCTGTATCATGCACAAAATAGACTCTCTCCATAAGATCATTAAGAAAAAAATTAATAAGGGGTATATATTCCAAATCAAGATAGTTAAACCGTGTTTCAGATTTCATATTAAACTCAAAAACTTTACTTATACTATCTAACCCCAAACCATTAACAACAGCATTCTTCGGTGTCCATTGGCTTAACAAGGATTCCATGCTTTTGTTATCGTGAATAATGGAATCATCCGCACCCCATACAACTTCACACTTCTGTTTAAAGTCACAATTTGCTTCTTGAAAAACAAAGCCGTGTGCCGCATAAGGGAGAGAGCGAACCAAATCACTAGCTTTAAATAACCAAATAGGGTCTTGTTGTGACAAGATTTCAATCAATCTTTCAAACATTTTTTCCCGCAAATCCCTATCCATGTCGCTTAACAGCCGTTCTTTTTCTGCCCTTTTAATCACCGCTAATTCTTCCTCGGACATTTTTTCCCCTTGCGCTTCTTTGGCCTTTCTTATCCGCTCTGCTATTTCCGCTTGGGTTGGTGCGCCACTATTAACGACTGTGTCAGTAGAATCGTATTGACTAAGGTAATTACTATAAATAGAAGAGCCACCCCAATAAAGTAAGAGTCCAATCGCCCCAACCATCATCAATAACTTAAAGTTTACGCCCTTGATCTGCCCGATACGTTTTAGCCCTGGCGATGACCCAATAATTTCCCCTAAATTTAACTTTATGAAAGACAAGGATTTATCTGAACCACCATACACAAACTCTTTATAAGAGTCGTTTACGGTCATAAACACTGATTCTGACGTACTGACAAGCTTCGGACTATCAATGTTTTGATATAGAAAAACCGACCTCTGCGCCCACTCACACGCCTTTGTTAATACATCTGTGCGACTTCCATAAAAGTCCGTATCAGGTACTACCGACCCCAAAAGAGAAGCACAAAACCACCAATCTTCTGTTCCGTCATCAAGGGGGATTACCGTTATTGCGTTAGGGAACGCTGAACAAAATGCTTGACCTAATGAATAGTATCTAGTGGACTTTAATTCAAGGTCTGATTCATCACTGGAAATCGGAACAACAAGCCCTAATCCCGTCCTATGTAACAGGCGCTTCTCACCACCGCTCGTATCAATCTTTGGCTTAAATACTATCCCTTTTTTAACGCCCCCGTCACCAACTTCATCGCAAAGGTGATGAATTTCTTTCCTGGAATAAACTTCACTATCAGCAGTCCAGCGCCACACCATCCCAACAATAAATTTTTTACTTTTAGCAGTAATCAGCTTCATAGGTCGGTACTCTATTTAATGTCAGGACTGGTAATGTATGGGGTAATGATTACGATCATGGCTCTCTTTTCATACGCCTTTGAATCTTGCCCACTGAGCCACCACCAAGCCTTATCGAATAATCCTGACTTTGTTTCATTAGTTGTAAACTGTTCGGAAGCCGTAAGTATCATAGTTTCGCCATTCCTAACCTGCTCTGACACAAGCATTTTCCCCTCTTGAACATCGGGGCTTTGCAAGGTTTGCCCCCCTGACGTAATATCAACCAACTGGTTTAAGTTAGATATGTTTATACCCATATCGAGCATAACCGAATTACCATCCTCGACAATATGAGCCAAAGCGTTAATTGCCTCCCCTGAACGGATATACCCCAAATTTAAACTAGCTGTATTCCCTGCATTAGTAGTCGCGGTAGTTGATGCAGAAGATAAGTAGCCCTGAATGCGTGAATCCGATATTGAGGTTACTTGATTATTTCTAACTCGGATAGGCTTACGAATGGTCTTAGTGACACGGCCACTCTTTTTTAGCGCATCAACAATGGCACTCGAACCCGCCCATGAACCAACTGGCGTATCTTTGTTTGGCGTAAGCACTGACATACCAAGCGCACCATCTAATACTGAAAGACTGTAATTAGAGCCACCATCATAAAGTGCTGTTAAATTTAGCCCTTTATTTTCCGAATCGCTGTATTGATATTCGACTATTTCTATATTGAGCAAAACCCTTTGTTGTTGCGACTTATTTATCTTTTTAATGAATTTCGCAACCTTTTCGAGAGAGAATTTGTTATCTCGCACAACAACCAATCCTGAAACTTCATTAACCGACACTGTTCCTTTCGTCGAAATCATCTTTTGGATTGTTTCAAGTGTTGAATACCAAATATCCTTACTTGGAACGATGTTGGCGGGAGCGCCACCACTCGCGCCCTCCATAATACTTTCGGGCATCAAGTTTTGTGACGGTAGCATCGCGGACAAATTGAACAGCTCGGTAAATAATCTTTGAATCTTTATCGTTCGCTTTTCATTGTCAAAAACCCAATCTACCCGCGCCCGAGAAGTTACCTGATCGAGAACTGCCTTAATCGTGGTAAAACCTTTATTTTCAAAATAAACCTTTAGTTCATCTGCTTTCGTTACTTCATCACTGTTACCAAGTGATTCAAAAACCGTTTCCCCCCCTTTAGCTTGTGATTGTTTTCCAGCCGAATCGGTGGCTACCTCACCCTCGCTTCCCGTGGCATCACCACTACTTTCATTGCCATAAACATCATCCGCAACGTAAACCCTGTACCCCGTCTTTGTAGAGATCATACTTGCTATATGGCTCATTTCGATTCCCTGCGGATAACTCCACCATACCTTTCGACCAAACGGTTCTGGGAGAGGGGGGGATATTTTTACGGACTTTGAAGACACAAAGGGCAATTCCGACTGATTTAATATTGCTTTCTTTTTTTTGTGAACCAATCTATTAATACCCGCATCAGTTCTTTGCTTTACCGAATCGTAGTTAGTTTCAATCTTCTTTTCTACCTTGCTCGGATTTGACGAGCAACCCGAAATCACAATGGTTGCCATTAAAGCTAACAATGTTTTATTTTTAAAATTCATATTACAAATCCTTACGCTCTTTGAATACAGTTACCGTTTTCTTTCCCGCTGAATATTTCAGTACAACATCAGTTCCAATAACTCCGTCTGATGTTGCCATGCCGATCAGACCTTGAACCGCGTCCACGAAGTCGCCATGAAGTTTTACGCCCGTTAAAACCCGCATCTTTGTATCAATCGCCCAAATCACTTTCCAGTTAGCTTCTTCGCTCCATCGGCTTACTACATCGACAATTCGTTCACCTTTTTTTACCGTCCAATCCCTCATAACAAAGTAGGGGATACAGCTATCTTCCTGCGCTCCCTTGGCTATGTAATAAACCCCGCCTTTATTCTTTTCTGCCGCGCCAATAAGCAGTAATTTTTGATTCATATTAATAATGAGTTTATTCCCAAGCTTTTTCCCTGCATCATCCAATAACTCCAACCAAGGCTTACCACCTTTCCAAGAAAGATCAATGGACTTGGATATACTGTCTTGCCAAAACACCTTAAATCCTTTCGGTAGAACTTGGGTTACAAACACCTCAAACGGGATTTCATTAGCAAAGCCTTTAACAACATCGACTGATCTCGCACCAATATCATTTTTATCAAACTGGCCGTCCGACTCTATTTCCAGTTCACAACGGTCACTAATTTTTACGACTTCATCCATGCTTGTTACAATTAAATTGCCCTTAGAGGGTTTGTATGCCGTTTCAGTCTTTAGCACACTCTGCTTAACGGGAATGTAAGCATAATTCGACTTCACCTTTTCAGGCGAACTTGAACAAGCGGAAAGCCCGACTATACTTGCTATAATAAAAGCGGCTTTAGTCATAATGAACTCACTCGTTTACGAGATGGATATGAATAACATGATTTGCATAGTGTTCTGTCGCTTGAACGCGCAACATCACCCGTTGATTTTGGTAAGATTTGATTAAATCCTTAATGGCCTTGACCAAGCTACCTTTATAAGTCACTTGCTGTTCAATAATGAAATCGCGCTCCAAATCCCATGCAACATCCCAACCAATACTTTGCGCCCAATCTCTTAGTGCTTGGGATAGGTATTGCCCTTTATGTAACGTCCACACTTTAGCTTCCATTGTATATTTACGGCTATCATTAGTACCTGTCCGAAAAGTCACATCACCGACCGTTCCTTTATTTGCGGATTCCACTAGAATACGATTAGTTGTTGTGTGAATTTCAAAATCAACACCATTAATATCTGCAATTTGCTTTAGGACTTTCGCCCAAGGCCGACCGCCACGCCATGACACCATTTGATTCTTATTTACATCATCAGTGAACAATAAAACCCACGTGGGCGGCACAATTTGGCTTAAAGCTAATTCCAAAGGAATGTCATTTGCAAATCCATCGACAATATCACTTGTCGTTGTTCCAGGGTCGCCTTGTTGCCATTCCACCCCATAATGTAAGGAATCTATCACCTCGAATTTTGCAAAACTCTCTTGCGGCAAGTGTATTGTCAACATGGCAACCGCCAACGCTATTCCATATTTAAGACCATGTTGCTTATGAATTGGGTACGCTTCCATTCTTTTCCCTGACACCTTTACTTTTAACTTTCTAAAAATCATAGACAGGGGTACACCTTTTATCCCCGCATACATGAACAACAAAACTAACAGAACCCACACCCATAAAAACCACCCTATAAATATTGACACTAGCAGTAATGGATAAGTGCGACCGTCAATACCAAGCTTTGACCACTTAACAGACTTGTTCCACTCAAAATCTACCATTATTAGGTTTCTCCACTCTTTATCGCCAAAAAATCTGACTCTGAAATCAAACCATCATCAAACGCCTTTTTCGCGGTCTTAATCAATGGATGACCATATCTATTTATTAATCCCTTAAAAACATGAGCAATATTGTCAGGATTTGACTGCATTAACTCGTTTCTAATGTCCTCGTTCATTATTATCCAACCACGCAATGCAACGCGGCCACCCCCAACCTTGCTCACCAACCGTTGTACAACAATCATACGAAAGGCTGAAACTAAGTCAGACTGTCTTGATGCGCGATCACTTTCATCAAACGCCATAACCATTCTTCTAACGGCCTCGGCTGGCGAATTAGCGTGGGATGTTGTATAAACTAAATGACCTGTCAAGGATGCCATTGTTGCAGATTCAAGCGTTTCTCGATCTCTTGCTTCGCCAACAACAATGACATCGGGATTTGACCGTAAAGCATTTCTAATGCCTTGCGAAAAGCTTTTTATATCGCGCCCAATTTCTGATTGGTATATTCTTGAGGATGCTTTTTCTATTGAATGATAGGTTGATTCTACTGGCGCTGAATACTCACATATAATCGCGTTTGATTTTTCATCTTGCAGAATATCCATAATGGCCGCACTCAATAAAGTGGACTTTCCGCTCCCCGTCGAACCGACCAAAATAACCATGCCTTGCTTTGGCCGAAATCCATTTATAATTTCTTGCTCGATTCCAAGCTGTTCAAAAGAAAGAGGAGTGGTCTTAATTGATCGCATCGTTATTCTTACGAACCCTTTATTTCCCACACCCCTAAACGAAACAATATTAACCCGATAGCGAAAACGCTCACCCTTGAGTGAAACAATTTCGTAAGAAGTATCTAACTCATTCCCCCGCATGATTTCGCCATACCCGTTCTCACCGCGATAGACCAGGTTGACTAAAACCCGCATCTCGTTATCACTAACTGGCCTAGACCCAACATTCATAACCCTGTTTTCACATTTCGTAACCAAGCAATCATTATTTGAAATATAAACGTCATCAAAACTATGAGTCATTTCCATTTTCAGAAGGAGATCATCAAAGGCTTGCTCTGAATTTAAACGGCCATACCGTATATCACTAAACATAATTATTTTGGCTCAAGCGTTTTTGTTGACGTAAACCTAAAGTCAGTGTCATCAATGTTGAAATTCGTTATATCGGGCAATCGTGGTAGCGACTTCCACTTGTCAGAAGTGGCGTTTAATTGAGGTGTAATATCAATATTTAGTATTTGATCGTTTATATACATGGCCTTTCCGCCCCCCGACACCAAATTAGAAACTCTTGATATTTTTGGTTCGGACACCATGTTATAAGCGCGTAAAGCGTGGTATCGAACCATCCCATCAATATCTCTTGAAATTGCGTGAAGCCGATACTCTAAAACTTGCTCCGCTTGTTTTAGCCCTTGCGAATACCCATTCCTTATACCTTTGCGCCAAATACTCTCTTGCTCACTGTTTTTTGGCATCAATCCTGGCGCGGGTAAAGAAGGCCGCCTTACATCAAAACTAAGATAGTTTTCCCATGATGGGGGAGAGATCACAAAACGAGCGGGTTTACGAATATAGAAGGACTGTGAAGCCGCCCTAAAAGATTTACCACCCTTAACAACTGCAACATTGTCTTCGACCGACTCTATAATCGGTGGCTGTATCAATCGGCCTTCCTCATCCATAATCATTAATTGGCGAAAGGTTTTATTCACCAAAGTATCAAGTTCAGGAATCATCACCCCGACAACTCTCGAAATCCTCTTTACGCCAACTGCAAATCCAGTTTGCGTTCCTAGTGTCTTTGCCGTGACCTCAACAACTTTGTTTGAAAGGGTTTTATTTTGTTCACTGTATGCTTCGCTAACTTCGTCATTCGTCACATTGGATAACGTCTTAATCACTTCCAAATCTTCTTGTCGATACTTTGCTTCATAAGTAGCAATTGGGTTAAATACCTTGGCACACTCGTCACCCAATATCCGACACAACCCAATATCTTTCTGACCGACATTAACCGCCAGTGGTTTTTTCTCACCAAACCCCCACAAGGCATTTGCCGAACTCGATGCAATCAACAAGCTTGAAAGAGCGACTGCTTTATAATGTTTAGTCTTGATACGCATGAGAGCCGTACATTAATGTAATTGTTTTTGTTGACGGCAAAACCTGAACCGTTGCCGAAGAACCAAGTTGACTTGCAATATCGCGCACAATATCAATGGCGCTTCGCGCTTGCGACTTTACCGATACCACTGGCATAATGACGGGCTTCTTTCCAACGCCCTTAAATTTATAGCCACAATAATCCGCAATCATAGTTAAAGGCTGTTCCGCACCCCCAACCCAATCAAACGTCATTTGTGCATCCATGTTGGGCGGCACGATATTGTTTTCCCACTCTAGCCGCGTCATTTCTTCTTGTGTTAATGATGTTTGTATTTCTGCATTCTTCACCTCAGCCAAAACTCGCAAAGACTTATCTATTCTTTCCGACATTTTTAACATAGCTATTTTTATTGGTTTGTCAGGGTCGTCCTTCAAGACAGTACCCTTAACTTTTGGCTGGGTAGAACAACCACACAAAGTTATTACAGAAAATGCAATTACTGTTTTTTTTATCATATTAAAAAGAAATCCTTGTAAATCGGGCTGAACCCGAAAATGGGATATATTCTATCTCAAACATTCAAGATACTTCAAAATAATTTCATTCTATCATTATAATAAGAAAAAACAACATAACTTTATCTAAGACGAAGTAATCCGTCTATTGCCGTAGCAATAGTCCGTAAGCAAATTATTCTTTAAATCAACGAAAAAGGGCGTTAAATGAAATCACCTGAAAACCTTAGCAAGACTTACAAGGAAAAAGCCATTTCCTTGATGGAACGCTTTATGAAAATCAAGAATATTGACACATACCAACAAATTAACGAAGCCGATCTTGTGGATTGGTTAATAAGTGAAACGCGCCCAAAGCTACTACCCGATTCCTGGCGGGTCTATCGGAACGCTGTCAGCTTGGTCATGGAAAACAAAAACGAGATCGTACGGCTAAAATCCACTAAAGCACTTAACACCAAAAAAAACCAAAGCGCCTTATATAAGCCGAAATCCAAAAGAGATAAAGGCATATCCAAAGATGACCTAGACAAAATAGAACACTGGTTATTAACCAAGAGCAGATCGCAATATGCAAAACCTTTGCTGGTTTGGCTGAGAGCCACAATCCAAACAGGGTTAAGACCCCACGAATGGCTAAGTGCAAGAATTGAACAAAGTACCGTAGTTAAGGGTGGGGTAGCGTTGGTCTGTAAAAATGACAAATCCACTAAAGACCAGCATGGCTTTATGTCAACGAAAGGTCATTCCTCAAGCAAAACCCACCAAGCAGAAAGAACAATAGACCTTTCACACCTGGACGGAAAAGAAGCACTAAATCATATTTACACCCAAATTGAACTTGTCGTGCAAATAAACAAAGTGATCGAATCAGGAATAGAAAATGACTTTTTCGATGCGTTCTACAAAAACCTAGTAACCACCATGAACAACTGTACCCGTGGTTGTCTTGGGGAACGGGGGAAATACCCAACAATTTATAGCGCCCGTCACCAATTTGCCAGTAACGTAAAAGCCAATTTAAAAGAGCAAGGAATACCTATTGAAAAGGCGAGAAGAATGCTGGCTGTACTAATGGGGCAAGGAAGCCCAAAGACCTCAACATACAATTATGGACTAACCTCTAAAGGCGATCTTTCATCGGACATACCTCACCCAACCGCCACCGAATACGGAATCGCTACAGGAGCAACAACTATTGAACAAGAATTGGAATCGTAGCGAATCCTGTCACATGACAGGACAAAGTAACGCCCCCTATTTAGGCAAAGTAACGGTAAAAAGACCTGCCATTTTTTTGGTTAATTTGCGTTACTGAAAACAATGTACTGTTATTTAGGGCAATAAAAACTAAAAGCAAGAGATTAAAAAAAGGATAGCAAAATGAACAAAAACGAGATCATTACAAAAGAACTTTCATCAACTGAACTTCAACGCGCAATGGACCATAACCTTGAGGTTATGACAAGTCGTTCAGGGATTTCGCTAGATGAAAATCAAATACTATTTCGCCTTACGGATGAATACGTCGATGGAGATAAGACAACCAGTGGAGTAAGCCAGCATAAAGAATTAGACAACAAAGAATTAGACAACAAAGAAGATAAGCCGATAGAAGATGGGCTGACTCAACGCAAAGCGTACTATGAGCAAGATAAGCCGCCTTATGAGGTAGTAGGCGTGGAATGTAGTCAACTTCAAGCAAGTCCACAACAAAAGCGGGAAGACTTTAACGAAAGAGAACTGAATGCCCTAGCAGACTCAATCGAAAATGACGGCCTATTACAGCCAGTACCCGTATATCGTGTCTATGATGACCAATACCAGTACAGCTATCATTTAGTTGGCGGAGAAAGGCGTAAACGCGCCTGGGAAATCGTTAATAACAGACAAGGCACAAACGACTTAATTCCCTGTACAGTCCTCGCTGAATACACCGAAGCTGGCTTTAATGAATTAGACAACCAAATAGGGATGTTGCTACAAGGAATTGCAGAGAATCGCCATAGAGCCAGTTTAAACTTTATCGAAATGTCAAAGGCCATACGTGCCTACAAAGACTACACAAACGAATCAAACGATGCCATAGCGGAGCGCATCTTTACCCATTCCCTCGCTGAACCCAACCACCCCGCTGAACAACACGACGACCCAAATAAAAAGCCACCCCAACACCGTAAGGCAACCCAAGTCACCTACTACCTAAAAATAAGCCGCCTAAGCCAAGAGGTACACCAAGCAATACAGCAAGCCAACAGACAAGGCGACCAAGGAGGAGACGACCAAACAATAAGCCTACGTCATGCGTATGAGATCACAAAGCTAAAGCCCCCTCAAGCGGAAGGCCAGCCCACCCAAGAAGCCCACCTAATAGAAAGTCAACTCAAGCTAATAGAAGCCATAAAAGAAAGCCAGCTTAGTGTTAAGTCCACTCAAGAATTAGTCGCCAGAATCAATCAGGGAACACCCCCACAAGGCGACCAAAGCAAAGAGATCGACCAATCCATAAGAGAGCAAATCGAACGCCAGCAAGCCCAAGCCAAAAAGACAGCCCAAGAGATAAGTGAACGTATGGGTGTGCAAGCCAACGCCAAGATACAATACGACCATACAGGCGCGTTTACCAAAGCCGTGGTATCCATCTCATGTGGCGACCTACAAAAATACCAGCAAATCGAAGCACTGTTAAATAGACCATCACCCCAATAAAAAGCAATTCTGTCATGTGACAGAAACGGGGGCGCGGAAGAACGCCAACCCCCCCATATACGCGCCAGACCAATTTCTGTCATGTGACAGAAACGAAAATAACCCTCACCCCCTAATACGCGCCAACAATAAAAAAAGCCAGTACCGCGTTAATACTCCCCCCTCTACACATACCAATCAAGCCCCGCATAATGAGCGGCTGTTATTATCAATTTTTTGGTTACGGCCAAATGCAATCAAGTCCGCCAAAGCCAAACAAAGCCAGCGTAATCCTCAAGGAAAAGCAAGGCGGCAAGGGAAGGGGGTTAGCTGGGTCATCAAGGTCATTGTGTTACAAAGGGGGCGCGTGGGTTTGTTGGGTTTGTTGGGTTTGTTGGGTTTGGTTGGAAGTGGTTAGGTTGGGTATAAAGGGGTGAATGATTTTATCTAGCCTGGTGCGCGCCTTTTACTTTTTACCTCCCGATTTCATTTTTTTAAGAGCATCTTCGCGCACACGGGCTTTAGCCCATGCCGCATAAATTGGGTCAAGTTTACAGTTTTTAGGGGGTGTTTGGATTTGTTGATGGTACGATTAACAAAAAACCTGCCTGGCGCGGGTTAGCTTTCATTGGCTCGTTAGCCATTTATTTATTTGTAAATTATTTTATAAATTCGCTTGACTCTATAATGCAACCTGTACTATAATAAACCCACGTTAAGGCAAAAAATTGCTCTTAACACATTCCACCCACCAAGCGCCTAAGTGCAAAACTCAAGGACTGGCAGGGCTAAACTAAATGTTAAAGAAAGGAAAATTATTATGAAAATAGAAATAACTTCGGCAAACAGACAGTCGATAGAATCCGCACTCAATTCTTTCCAGGGTAAAATGACTACAGGGCTTATTTCAGTTGATGATATTATCAATCCGAATCAACTTATAGCCGCTCAAGATAGACTTGACCAAGTTCTTTTTAAAAGAGATCAGGTGGGGGCAGTTTTGGAGATTGAGATACTTCCAATCGCTCCTGTACCAAAAATAATTACTGCATTTAAAGTTGCAAAAGGAAGTAAAGGTAATTGGTATCTTGTCGGCTTTAACCGAGCGTCGGCAACATCCACAGGGGCTAAATTCTATAGAAGCGACAACACGAGTAAAGTAGAAGAACAATACGCATTTATAAAAAAAGAAGAAAAAAAAGCACAATTGAGTTTAAAAAAAAGTCGTAACCGCCGAACAAAACTCTTTCTGAAAGGGGCGTTTGATAGGGCATCCGTATCTGTATCTTCAGTAGAGACTGATAAGTCAGACGGGTACTTTCATATCGGCAACATTGTTGTTCATGTCGAAGAACACGGGGAGTGGAATAATAACAGATATTCTAAAGCGTACCACCGACAATATGGCGGGGTATGGCAACGCGATCATATTGAAGTCGGCATATATCGTAAACATGGAAAAGGTTTTGTTTGTTCAAGCCACACTGTTGAGTCTTTTCGCGGGAAGTGGCTCACAAAAATAATTATTGAAGATGGGCTTATTAAGCCAGTTGGTAAAGCCAACGCGATTACTTTAGACAAGTATCATACTGCAAAGCGCGTGACATCAGATGATGATAAAAATCTTGAAAAAATATTTGATGTAAAACTCTATGAACGCTACCTTTTGAAAGGGTCGGTTGAAGATTATGTCGCGGTAAACCATAATGGCGTTACTTATCACGATACCGCGCCTGAACTAGCGATCAAAGGCTTAGAAAAGAAAGTTAGGGGGCAGATGGAGCAAGCTAACAAGACTAAGGCTCTAAGAGAATTTAGCGTAATTACCAGGGAGTACGTTAAGGATGCCCTGGGATTTTGTGAACCAGGTGTAAATAAATTTTTAGAAGTGATTGGGTATACCTGTCCAGATGACATTGACAAAGTGAAGTCCGTTGACTTAATAAAAAATATAAAAGCGACCCCTAGAAAGGATTTAAAGCCTTTCAAAGATGAACTCAATAGTCTTAAAAACGCGACAGGCTTGAGTTGGTAAGGAATCAAAAACAACTGGCGCTGGATGTTTGTTCCAGTGCCACCATTAAATTATTAAGGATAAGAATATGTCAGCCAAAAGGCAATCCAATCCTGCAAGCAGTATTGGATGATTTAGGGTATCCACAAAGCAAGTTTTTTTCACTTATAGAGAAAAAAGAATCCTCAACACTGGATAACATTACGGAACTTGAATCTTGTTTAATCGAGATAAATTCAGCCGTCACCCCAACCAGTACCTTGGTTATTTACGAGGTTATTGAGCGGTATTGGTCTTGTAAAAAACCCAATCTTTCGGAAATATTATCCGATGTCTCTGGGTTGGCGGTTGAAAAGATAGAATAGCATTTTGAAAAGGCACAACGCTTTGGTTTACCCTGCAAAAGTAGGTCGTACCATCCATAAACTTTGTGCAAGTGCTACATAATGCCGAATATTTTCATCATTCATAATTTCACCTATTCAGCATAGAGGGCTTTTTTAATTGCCCCTAACATCAAAGGATATTCTTGAGGAACGAAATACTTG
>Ga0210044_10000402_pt1 | contig 64908 bp, 56 predicted proteins | sample CryGey13umfilter_2_FD_183959 | JGI IMG/M metagenome (GOLD analysis project Ga0210044, IMG submission 183959) | Groundwater microbial communities from aquifer in Utah, USA - Crystal Geyser 4/9/14 3 um filter (SPAdes) (version 2) | ecosystem: Environmental > Aquatic > Deep subsurface >... | reverse complement strand
CTGGTCAGCGACGACTTCAAAAGCACGGTCGCAGTCGATGCCATCCTCACCGGCACCGGCCGGTTGCCGAATGTGGAGGACCTGAATCTAAAGGCTGCGGGCGTTGAATTCGAAAAAGATGCCGGTATCCGAGTCAATGATTTCCTGCAGACCAGCAACCGGCGCATCTATGCCGCCGGCGATGTCTGTCTGAAGCACAAGTTTACCCATACCGCCGACGCATCGGCGCGGATTGTGGTTCGCAACGCACTGTTTTTGGGTCGCCGGCGCATGAGCGCGCTAACCATTCCGTGGTGTACCTACACCGATCCGGCGATCGCCCACGTCGGCCTCTACGTGCGCGAAGCGCGCGAGCGGAACATCCCCGTGAAGACCTTCACCATCCCGATGCACGACGTGGATCGCGCGATCGCCGACGATGAGGAGGCGGGCTTCGTGAAGATCCACGTCAAGGACGGGACGGACCGAATTCTCGGTGCGACGATCGTCGCTCGTCACGCGGGAGAAATGATCAACGAGATCACCCTGGCGATGGTTGCGGGTATCGGCCTGCGTACTTTGGCCCGCGTGATCCATGCCTATCCGACCCAGGCCGAAGCGATCAAGAAGGCGGCGGACGCCTACAACCGCACACGTCTGACGCCGACGGTCCGCTGGCTGCTGCGGCGCTGGGTGGGGTGAGTTGCAGGTTGCTCATGAGCAGCGCGTCGAAGGACCCGAGTAATTACAAAATGCGTACGAAAAATAAAAATCTGCGCCGGAAACTCGGGGCGCGGGGCCACCGCATCGCGACGGTTTACGGGATCGGCTACAAGTTCGATCCGCGCGGGTAGGAAATTCCTTTAATTCTTCCGGCGATCTGTGGCGCGTACGGGATTTGAACCCGTGATCTCTGCCTTGAGAGGGCGGCGAGCCCGGCATCGGAGAGGGTGCTCTCGGCCAGGTAGAGGTATTTCAGGGAGGGGATGCCCTTCAGGCATCGCGCACCGCGGTCGGACAGCGGAGCCCCCCTAGCACAAGTCTCTTGAGACGGTTCAGCCCTTTCAGATAAGAGATTCCCGTGCCGGTCACCTTCGTGTCCGAGAGGTTTAGACTCTGGAGACTCGTCAGCGTTTGTAGAGACTTGAGGTCTGAATCGTGAACGGGGATCTTTTCGAGCGTGAGAGACTCCAGGTTGGTCAAGTCTCGTAAGTGGGATAGACCGCCGCCCGTAATCTTGGTTTCGGAAAGATCCAGCTCGGTCAACTGACTTAATCCGGCGATTTGAATCAGATCGGGATCTTCGATGTTCGTATTCCTCAGAGAAAGCTGGCGGATGTTCTTCAGCAAAGAAAGGGCTTCGAGTTGTCCTTGAGCCTTTCTTCTCCATTGGAAGTCAATGTGGATGGGGTCGGGAAGGCCGTTAATCGCCGTCATCAACATTTTTAAGTCCGCATCTTCCCGGACTAGGATTGTTTGTGTGCCGTCGTGGCGACCGTAGATCTTGCCTCCATTTTTTCTGATGTTCTGCTTGACGGGGTCGAGGCTCAGAAAGTTGGCGAGCAGGATGAGTCCTATCGACACGAAGAGCAACGCGTAAGAACCCATGTTGGCTCTGAGCACCGCATCGTGAAGTCGTTCTGGACCATCCTTCCAGACGCGCGCCAGAACGTATCGCTCGCAATACACGGAAACGTAGAAGGCGGGGATGAGCCCAATCATCCCTGCGACCGGCACCATCCACCAGAAACTGTCCCAAAACGGCATGAGCCACGCGGCGCCAAGCGTAAAGCCGATGACCTGAAAAGGCAGAGTGTTGAGAAATGCCGGGAGTTCGCTATTGCCCAGAGGCCACAGTGTGATCATCAGGAGGCACTGAAGTGCGAACTGAAAAAGCCAGGCGAACGGGTATCCCAGGAGGGTGGATGCGGCGTTCGCGATCGCGACCGGCTTGAGGTTCTTTCGGATGGGCGAACCGGTGAGTCGCTGGATGATCCAGCTTTCGATGAGAACGACTGGGATCTGGCGGATCGTGGAGCAGCCGTCGGTCGAGTTGGACCGGCGGCGGTACCAGCCCGATGCGCTCGTAGAGGTGCGCGGACCTGACGGCAAGAAGAGCGTGCTGGTCATCGAGTACAAGAACCAACTTCAGCCGAAGGATGTTAGCCGTGTCGCAGAGCAGCTCCGCACCTATGCCGAGGCTGTCGGGGAAAGGGCGGCGCCGTTGTTCATCTCCCCGTTCATCACGCAGCGCACGCGTGAGAGCCTGAGCGAAGCGGACATCAGTTTCGCCGACAAGACCGGCAACGTGCGGATCGTTCTCTCCCGTCCGGGCCTCTTCGTTCAAACTCAGGGAGCGAGTTCCGACCCGAACCGGGAATCCCGGTCGGCCAAATCCCTGAAGGGAGCGAAGGCCGGGCGACTTGTCCGGGCGCTGTGCGACTTCCGACCGCCGCTCGGGATTCGGGAACTCGGCGAGAGGACAGGAGTCGATGCCGGCTACGTCTCGCGCGTGGTCTCGTTCCTCGAGACCGAGGCATACCTGGAGCGGGAGCCGCGCGGACCGATCGTGTCGGTGTCTTGGCGAAAGTTGCTCGAACGCTGGACCAAGGATTTCTCGTTTCAGAAATCGAACGAGATCCAGGCGTACTTGGAGCCCCGGGATGTCGCGAAGGTTCCCGAGAGAATAACCGCCGCCGCCGCCGCCGTAACCGGATCCGCCGCCGCAGCAGCCGTTGCTCCGGTCGCGCCGACCCGCATGGTCATGGCGTACGTCGCGGACCCGGAGGCCGTCGCGAAAAAAATCGGCTTGCGGCGGACGGAGAGCGGGGCGAATGTCCTCCTCGCGAAGCCGTTCGACTCGGTCGTTTTTGAGCGGACTCAAGAGATCGGCGGTGTCCGTTATGCCGCACTGACGCAGGTGGCCGCCGACTTGATGCGGTCTCCCGGCCGCGGACCCGAGGAGGCCGAGGCCCTCCTTGACTGGATGGAGAACAAAGAGCAATCCTGGCGAACTTGACCCGCTGTACATCCTCGCACGCACGACGTTGCTCGACGCACTGGAACGCGACGATCCTTGTCGGCGCCCAGGCCGTGTACCTTCACACTGGGCCGGTGAACCTGCCGGTCGCCGAGCAGACAACCGACGCCGACCTCGCTCTCCACCCGGAAATGCTGGCGGACGCTCCGCTACTAGCCGACGCGATGACGAGCCGAAACTTCGTTCCCCACAAGGACCAAATCGGACGGTGGATCATAAAAAAGAAAATCGGCGACAAGGAAATCGAGGTCATGGCCGATCTCCTCGTGCCGGAGGCGCTCGGTGGAGCCGGCTCTCGCGGAGCGCGACTCGGGGTCCACGGGAAGCGGGTCGCACGAAAAGCAAAGGGCCTGGAAGCGGCGCTCGTAGACAAGTCGGTGATGAAGGTCGAGGCGCTGGACGGCATCGACCCGCGCAGTTTCGAGGTGTCCATCGCCGGACCGGGAGCCCTTTTGGTTGCGAAAATGCACAAGATCGGCGAACGGATCGGGCAGGATGGCCGCGTAAAGGATAAAGACGGCCTCGACGTCCTCCGGCTCCTCCGCGCGATACCGGCCGACGTGATGTCGGCGCGACTCAAGATGCTCGCGGGCGACAAACTTGCGGGCCCGGTGACGAAGGAGGCGATCGACATCTTCGAGCGGCACTTCCGGAAGCCGGAGGGAGAAGGGGCGCAGATGGCGGCACGAGCGTTGTCGCATGTCGAGTTGATGGACACGACCCCGGGCCAAGGAATCCCGGGCAGTGTGCACTTGAGTGTGCGCTTTTCGGCATCCGGTGCCACCTCTTCCGACGTCTCCATCGTAGAACCAAGAGTACGCGGACCCTCCAGCCGCCCCGACGGGGCGGTGCGCTTCCGGAAAAAGCCTGAACTCCCCCAAAAAGAAAGCGATGCGTGCCGCGCATCGCATCACTCAAAAACCCTTTAGGGGCAATCTCTTTTGGACCCCACTCACCAACTGGACAAAAAAAGCGCCCGGCGATCTGTGGCGCGTACGGGATTTGAACCCGTGATCTCTGCCTTGAGAGGGCAGCGTCCTAGGCCGCTAGACGAACGCGCCGCACATCGCCGGACAACGACATTATACAAAGTATGTTAGAATTCCGTACGATGCCCCGGCGGAACACCTCATTTTTTCCTCTATTTTTAATAGCTTTTCTCACAGGCTGTGCCGCCATGTTCACGCCGGCCCGTCCTCGTTGGCCCCAAGTGAACGACGGGCACTTCATGCATGTCGGCGCGTTCCTTCAGGTTTCCGGAACCGCGCGGGAACCCGCGGGGCTGCCGACCGAGACCCAGCGCCGCGCGGAAAGCCGCGACAAGGCGCTCATCGACGCCTGGCAGCGGCTGCTCGCCTACATCCACAATCTTCCGGTTCCGGGCTACGGCTATGTCCGGGTGCGGGCGCAAGAGGAACCGGAGTTCGCCAAGCGTCTCGAGTCTCTGGTGTACTCCTCGCAAGTCGTGGAGACCCGGTATTCGGGAGACGTCGCCGCCGTCGTCATTCGCATCGGCAAAAGCCGAATCAACCAACTGCTCAATTCCGATTTTCGATGATCCCCCGCGAACTGCTCTTCGGCAATCCCCAGCGCGCCGCTCCCAAAATTTCCCCCGACGCCAAGCGCTTCGCGTTTCTCGCGCCGGAGGAGGGCGTGCTCAACATCTGGTTGGCCGACGGCGTCGACGCGAAAGCCCCGGAGCGCGCGCGGCCGCTGACGAAGGACCGGGGCCGGGGCATCCGCGCGTATTTCTGGGCCGACGACGGGCGCAGTCTCATCTATGTGCAGGACAAGGACGGCGACGAGAACTGGCATCTGCATCAGGTCGACCTTGAAACGGGAAAGACGCGCGACCTCACGCCCTTTGACGGCGCGCAGGCGCAGGTGCTGGCGACCGATCCGAAATTCCCGCACGAGATCCTCGCGGCGATCAACGCGCGGGACAAGACCTGCCACGATGTTTACCGCATCGATCTGCGGGGCGGCGAGCCGACGATGATCTGCCGAAATCCCGGCGACGTTTCCGGCTGGATTCCCGACCCGCAATACCGGATTCTCGGATGCAAGACGCAGCGCGAGGACGGCGGCAGCGAGCTGCGCGTCCGCGCCGATGAAAACTCCGCCTGGAAGACCTTGGCCGCGTGGGACGCGGACGAACAGGGCGGAGCGCACGGCTTCACGCCGGGCGGGGATTCCATTTACGTGGAGACGAGTTTGGGATCGGACACGACGCGGCTCGTGGAAATGAGCCTCGAGGACGGTTTTGAGAAAACGCTCTTTCATCACGACGCCGTCGATGTCGGACCGGCGCTGTTTCACCCGACGCGCTACCACCTGGAAGCCGTCGGCGCCGACGTGGAGCGGCTGGAATGGACGGTTCTTGACGAATCGCTCAAAGCCGATTTCGAAACGCTACGCGGCGTCTGCGGAGGGGATTTCTCGATCGCGAGCCGCGACGATGCAGACCGCCTTTGGATCGTCTTCTACAACAACGACACGCGTCCGCCGTGCTACTTCCTCTACGACCGGGAGACGAAAACCGCCGAGTTCCTGTTCTCCACGAGACCGGAATTGGAAGAGTACGAACTCGGCGCGATGCGCCCGGTCACGATTACGGCGCGCGACGGACTGAAGCTGCGCTCGTTTCTGTCGCTGCCCCCGAAAGCGGAGGCGAAGAATCTTCCTCTCGTGCTGCTCGTACACGGCGGTCCGTGGGCCCGCGACCATTGGGGCTATCACCCGGAGGCGCTGTGGCTCGCCGACCGGGGCTTCGCGGTGCTGCGCGTCAATTACCGAGGCTCGACCGGCTACGGAAAGAAATTCCTCTTCGCGGGCAACCGAGAGTGGGGAGCGAAGATGCAAAACGACTTGACCGACGCGGTGCGCTGGGCCGTCGATGAAGGCGTGGCCGATCCCAAGCGCGTCGCGATCTACGGCGGCTCTTACGGCGGCTACGCGGCGCTGGCCGGCGCGGCGTTCACTCCCGGCGTGTACGCCTGCGCGGTCGACATCGTCGGCCCCTCCAACCTCGTTTCGCTCATCCAGTCGATCCCGCCCTATTGGCAAATGCTCAAGAGGGTCTTCGACCTGCGCGTGGGCAGCCTCGAAGCGGAACCGGATTTCCTGAAATCGCGCTCGCCCCTGTTTTTCGCCGATCAGATCGAGATTCCGATGCTGATCGCCCAAGGCGCGAACGATCCCCGTGTCAAACAGGCCGAGAGCGAACAGATCGTCGAGGCTCTGCGCGGCAAGGGCAAGGCCGTCGAGTATATGCTCTTCCCGGATGAAGGCCACGGGTTCGCCCGGCCCGAGAACCGGCTCAAGTTCTACGAAGCCGCCGAAAAGTTCTTAAAAAAACACCTGAATTGATCAGAATCCCACGCCGCTCCCGGGCGGAGTCCCGGCCGTGTTTACCTTCTCATTACCTTTAGGAAACATGAGGGCAATACGGGAGGGCCATCCTCAAAGCGGGGAGGGTGGTCGATGCAGAAGCAATTGCCGATATTGCTCGTCGCGGCGTTTCTGTCTACGCCCTCCTCTGCGCAATGGTTTTCCGACCTTCCGGCGCAATGCCCGGTCGGAACGGCCCTCTCCTCCAAAGGAACCTGCGTAAAGTCCGTCGGACGCCCGGCGGCGAAACAGACGGCCTCCCTCCCCAGGAAGGCGCCCGTTCCCGCCGGGTCCGCGGCTCCCGCGCAGGTCAAACTCCCGAGCGGCGCGGAATGGAAAAAAGCCTGCTCGAACTTCAACGGAGGTTTCTCGGGCTGGTACCGGGCGCAAGCGGCGGAATACGAAGACCTGGCGAAGCGCAACCGGGACGAAGAGTCGGCGATGGCGCGCAACATCGACCGGCAGCGCGAACTCGAACGAGACTTGAGGCGTGAGGTGTTTCGCGCGCGTCAGAGCGGCGTCCGCAAGGAGTTGACCGCGCAGTGGAACGCCGTCCGGCGCGACCTCGCGGCGAACACGAAGCATCTCGCCGCGACCAAGACGAAGAACCGGGCGGCCGAAGCGAAGTGGAAGGGCTCGTTTAAGGGACGGCTTCAGGAGAAGCTGGAAACCCGGCCCGCGGGATGCGCAGTCCGCGCGGCGAGCTCTAAGGGGAAATAGGAACGCCGTTTTCGTCGACGCGCGTGAGCGGTTGCGACGCGAGGCCCTTCAGCGGGCGCGCGAGCGCCGCCGCGTCTCCCACAACGACGAGCGCCGCGCGCTCCGGATCAAGATGCTCCCGCGCGGCGGCTAAAGCCTCGTCGCGGGTGACGGCCTGCACGCGGCCGACGAAGCCGTCCAGGTAGTCGTCCGGAAGTTCGCTCAGTTCCGCGTCCAGAAGCGCGTCCGCGATCCCCTTCTGAGTCTCAAATTCCCGGACGAAGCCTGCGACGAGCTGATTTTTCGCCTGTTTCAGCTCGGCGTCGGAAATTCCGCGGCGCAGCAGCTTCTTCAAGTGCTTCACGATCAGCTTCAGCGATTTCTTCACGACGCCGGTACGCGTCTGCAGCGAGATCGAGAAGATGCCGGCGCTGCGCCGGGAAGAGAGGCCCGAGTAGACCCCGTAGGTGTAGCCTCGCTTCTCGCGGATGTCGTTATTGAGCCTCGAGGTGAACGCCCCGCCCAGAGCCATGTTCGCGACCGCCAACTCCGGGAAGCGAGGGTCGTCCTCGCGCGGAGCGAGATGGCCGACGCGCAGGGCCGCCTGCTCCGAACCGGGCCGATCGAGCAACAGGACCCGCCGCCGGGCGCGCGAGTCCGGACCGAGAACGGGGTAGGGAGGCACGGTTAGCGCGCCGATGCCGGTGCGCGAGCCGAGCGAAGACTTTAGAAGCCGGTCGAGTTCTTCGAGCGTCAAATCCCCCACGATGAGAACCAGCATGTTCGAGGGGACCGCCGCGCGCGCGTGCATGCGGCGCAGCCGATCGGGAGCGATCGTCCCGATCGACTCCTCCGTCTGCGATACCCCGTAGGGGTGTTCGCCGAACACCGCGCGCGCGAACGCAGTCGAGGCCAAAAACCCCGATTGCCCGCGGTTGATGCGCAGTTCCTCCAGCATGTTTTCGCGGCGCAGCGCGACTTCCGCGTCGGGGAAGACGGATTCGAAGGCGCAGGCGTCGAGCAGCGCGAACAGACGGTCCGCGTGTTCTTTCAGCGCGAACCCCCCGAGCGTGACGTCGTCGTCGTCCGCGCCGCCTTCCAACGCCCCGCCGATCGCGTCCGCTTCTTCGGCGATCTCCCGGGCCTTCAGACGCGCGGTCCCGCCGGTCAGTAGTTCGGCGAACGCCTCGGCGGTCCCCGCGGCCCCGCGGCCGGGAAGACGCGCCGCGCCCCTAAACGCCAAGCGCACGGTGACCAACGGGGAACGATGATCCTCGACGAACACGACCTTCATCCCGTTGTCGAGATCGAACCGAGCGCGCTCGGGGACCGCGAACGCCGCCAGCGGCGGGACTTCAGGAGCCTCCTTCATGAAGGGCGGGGACTCGCCGGCGAACGCCGGGGAGAAAGACAGCAATAGAGTCAGCGCGGCGGCGATCATGGGGATTCTCCCGCCGGCGTGATGATAAACGAGTTCTTCGTCGCCGGGGTCAGAAAGCGGGCCGCGGCCTCCCGCGTTTCCTCCGGCGTCACGGACAGGAACCGCTCCAGCTCCCCGTTGAGGCGGCCCGCGTCGCCGTCGAACGCGGCGTGGCGAAGGAGCATCCAGGCGCGGCCCAAAACGGTCTCGGCACCGACGATCCAGTCGGATTTAAACTTCGTTTTCACCCGTTCGAGATCCGTGGCGGGGACCCCGCTCTGCGCCAGCTTCGCGATTTCCTCTGTAATCATCGCGTCCACGCGCGAAACCGAAGCCTGCGGCTTCTGGAGCACGATACCGCCGAACAAACCGGGGGCCTTGAACTCCGCCCAATCCGAAATCGGGAATCCCAGCCCGCCCGCGTACGGCTCATCGACCGCAGTGGCGACCTGCTCCTCTTTGACCAACCGCTGATAAAGCCGTCCGCTCTTGCCCGCGTACAAATACTGCCCCAGCAGCACCGTCGCGTAGTAATCTCGCGTCCCGCGCTCCGGCATCCCGGTCCACACCGTCGCCAACGCCGGGGAGCGTGCGTGCTTATCCTCGACTTGGAAGGTCCGCGGGGCGGTCTGGGGCGGCTCAGCCGCGTCCGGAACGACTCGCGCGCTGCGATCCGGAATCCAGGAAAAATACTTCTCGACGCGCGCCCGCGCGTCCGCCGGATCGAAGTCGCCCACCACCGCGATAATCGTGTTTGACGGAGAGTACCAATCGGAAAAAAAACGCTTCACGTCGCCCAAATCGGCGGCTTCCAAATCCGCGAAATCCCCATAGGTGTCGTGCTTATTCGCCCAATTCGAGAAGACGTCGCGCTGGATGCCGACCCACAACGACGGCATATAGGGCTCTTCGAGAACGTTCTGACGCTTCTCCTCTTCGACCACGGCCACCTGGGTTTTGACGCCTTTATGCGTGACGGCCAGGCCGGAAAGACGGTCGGCGTCGAGCCAATAGGCTATTTCCAGCGCGTTCGCCGGAAGCATCTCGTAGTAGAAGGTGACGTCCTGATGCGTCGAGGCGTTGCTCTCCGCGCCCAGTCTCTCCAGGATCGCGTCGAACTCCCCTTTCTTCACGCGTCCCGATCCCTCGAACATCAGATGCTCGAATAGATGGGCGAACCCGGAACGCCCCTTCGTCTCCCGACGCGCCCCCACTGGAACGATCATCGACATCGCCGCGACCGGAACGCTTCGGTCGGGCGCGAGAACGACGCGGAAGCCGTTGGCGAGCGTGAACGTGGAAATGTCGATCGTAAACGCCGAGGCCCGAATCGGGCTCAACAGCAGGGAAAACAGCAGAGCCGCCCGCATCAACCGCGCTTGCGGCCCTTGATGCGCAGCGCGCGTTCGAGGCCGTCGTCGGGGCGCACGACGCGCTTCTTGGATTCCGGGCCGCGCTCGGCCACGACGATCATCCGCTGGGATTCCAAGCCGTACGCCTTCCCTTCGTAGTCGCCGTAAGCGTCTCTTAAGCGGAGATCGGCATGCTCGAGCATGGAGACGATCTCGGTCAGCGAATAGATGCGCAGATTTTCCCGCGCGTGAGCCAAACCGCCCCGGGCGGAAAATCCCCGGCAATCCAGCCGTCCCGTGCGGAGATCAAACACGTGATTGTGAGGACCGAGCCGCCGAATGATCCATTCGCGGTTAAGCAGATCGAGCAGCAGGCGGCCGCCGGGCCGCATCGACCCGCGAATCGCTTCCAGGCAGCGCTGATCCTCGCGGTCGGTGCGATGACAGCCGAGCGGGTTGCGCAGGTTCAAGACGGCGTTGAATTCGTTCTCGAACGGAATCCGAGTCATCTTATCGCTGTGAAAATGCACCGTCAGTTTCTCGGCCTTGGCGTTCTCCCGGGCGATGGAAAGCGCGTCATTGGAGGTATCCATTCCCACGACGCGGTAGCTGCGCCGAGCGAGCTCGATCGTCTGACTGCCGGCGCCGCAGCCGAGGTCCAGCACGCGGTTGCGGAAGCTCAGTCCGAGCAGCTTCTCGATCCCGTCGATCTGCTTGCGGATGCGGGTTTCCGGACGGATCGTCGGATGCTCCGCGAAAACCTGTTTCTTCCAAGAGGTCATCGAAACCGATTATACCTCGGGCGAAGCGCCGGCGGACGAGGCGTGCGAGGAATCCTCGGAGTCCTCCGCATCGTCTTCCCCTTCGATCTTTTCGATCCGCGAGGCGGCCTGGTCGAGCATCTTATAACTGGGGCCGGTGACCTCACCGTACGCCTTGGCGGTCTTATCAAGCAATTCCCCGACCTTCTCGAAGCGGCCCTTGAACTTATCGAACGCCTGACGAAAGAGCACGATCGAGCGCACGATCTCGCGGGTCGCTTCGCTAAAATGGAAATTCTCGTGGGCCTGCCGGACGATCGCGAGCACCGCGTAGAGCGAGAACGGGGAGGTGAGCATGACCTTCTTGCTCAACGATTCATCGACGAGTTCGGGCATCTCATTGAGCACGAAGCCGTACACCTGCTCGTTGGGGATAAACAAAACCACGTAGTCGAGCGTCCGGTCTTCGGTCTTGATGTAATCGCGCTTGGTGATTTCCTTCACGCGATTGCGCACGTCCTTGAGAAATTCCGCTTTAAAGCGGTCGCGTTCTTCATCCGCGCCGGCGTTCACCATCCGGAGATAGTTGTCGAGCGGAAATTTGACGTCCATGTTGAAGGTATGGCCGTCGGGGAGCAGAAAGGTGAAATCGGGCCGGCTCGCGGAGTGGTCCTGCGTGCGGTTGCGCTTGTACTGGACGTTCTCGACCATTCCCGCCGCGCGCAGGATGTCTTCGGCCATCCGCTCCCCCCACTGCCCGCGGGTCCGGGGATTGGAAAGCGCGGAATTGAGCTTCTCCGTGGTGGCCTGAAGCGCGTCGGTGCTCGCCGAGGTTTTTCGCAGCTGCTCCTCGAGCGAACCATATTTCCGGGAGCGGTCCTTCTCGAAGCCGCGCACCAGCGATTCGTATTCCTTCAGGCGTTCCTGCAGGTTCGAGACCGTCGTTTCGACGGCCCGCCGCTGCTCTTCGAGCGACGAGGCGGCCTTGACGCCTTGGGTCTCTAAACGGCTTTCGGCGAGCCTGAGAAACTGCTCGGTCGCGCGGTCGATCACTTCGGCGGAGACGCTCGCAAACTGCCCCTTCATCGTTTCGCGGTCCTGGATCAAGCGAGCGTCCTCGTTTTTCTTCATCGAGAAGAGAAGCGCGTAGACGCCGAGAGCCCCGAGCAAAGCCCCGACGACGGCGGCCGCGACGATGACGGCGGCGGCGTCCGCGCTCACGCGCGTCCCCGCTTGAGCAGCATCTGCAGCTCGGAGAGAGTCAAGCGCCCGTTCTTGCAGGTCTTCCCCGCGTCGAGATAGAGCCGCAGCTTGGCCAAAAAGTCCTCCCAGCGGGCGCGAAATTCATCGAGCAGCGCGCGCTTTGACGCGGCGCCGGAAAAACCGGCGTGCACCAAGGTCAGCGTACTCCCCATCCGGCGCGGGCGTTCCTCGATGAAGACCGAAACCAAAGGCGGCACGCCGGAAGGCCGGGTGCGGTCGTCCCACAACCACGCGACCTTGCACGCCCGCTCCAAATCCACGAAGACGCCGCTGGCCTCGCAGGGCTCGACCCCGTCCGCCTTGGGCCACACGATGCGCATCCGACCCATGCTCCGGGCGTCGGTTTCAGCCCGGTCCGCCAACCAGACGCACAATTCCCGGGCCGATGTCAGCGCGCGATACGCGTCCACCGGCGCGGCCCGCATCGAAAGGACCACCCGGACATCTTGTTTTGAGGAAGAGGCGCGCGATCGGGCGGGAGCTTGGGAGGTCATAGGGGGTTCCATTTTACCAAATGGCGACAAAATAGGGGGGCTGGGTCCTAGGGCCCAAATTTCGGCGGGGCAGGCCTACGCTCGAATCCGGGTAAAAAAGCCCTGGAGGGTTTCTGAACCCTCTTCCATAATATCATCGCATGTCGCTTTCTTTCCGAAAAACAATAGCGATTACGCTCGCGGCCGCCCTGATCGCGCTGGCGCCGGGCGTCGAACCGTATCGCCTTCTCGCCGGAGTGACGGGGCCGGTTCCCAAATCCGTGGGCTCGCAGCCCGTCGGAACCACGGGCAACGCGGTTCAAAATGCCGGAACGGCGGAAAATTCGTTGTCGGTCGGCGCAGATGTCGGCCCGCTTGCCATTCAAAGCGCGCTGCCCGGAGCCGGGAATGTCGTTCTTTCGCAGATTGAAAATACACCCTCGGCCGCCGCCGCGCAGCGGACGGCTCCCGCGATCACTCCCGAAGCGGCCCGGACCCTCGCGCCCGGCCGCGCGGCGCCGTCCCGCTCCGCTCCCGCTCGCGCGGAAGCGGCGCCTGAGGAAACCGCCGCTCCCGCTGAATTCGACGCGCCCACCGCCGAGGACGCGCGAAAGGCGGGCACCACCGTCAAGCGCGCCGTCACCGCCGTCGCCGAGATGGCGCAGAGCGCGCCCGTCAAGGAGATCCGTTCCGGCGAAAACCTGACCGCCGCGCTCTCAACTTTATTCACCCGGCAACGCGCCGCCGGAGGAGTCGAAGCCCCGGTTTCCAACACCGCACGCGCCGGACGGCTCGCCCCGGGCAAGGTGCTGCTGCAGCGTCCCGGACAAACCGTCAACGGAGCGGATGAATCCAAAGAGACCTCGGCCAACGACGCCATCGAGCAGGCGTTCAACGCCGCGTCTCCTCCGGTACAAGCCGAAGGGAAGCAAGCCGAAGCCCCCCGCTTCCTGAAATCCCCAGCGCAATGGCTCAAGGCCAAGAGCGGCAAGGCGTTGGAATCCTTCGCGGACCCGAAACTCTGGACCGGGTCCGTCGTCGCCTTCATCGGCGGACTCGCGATCGCGCAAATCGCCCAGGAATTCTACGGGCAGAGCATGCCGCCGCTGATCAAGCTGGCGTTCGGCTCCTTCAGCGTCTACGCGTCGATGTCGATATTCAGAATCGTGGGCCGGACCGTCGGCAACGCGGTCGGCGGCGTTCTCCCCGAGATTTACGGGCTTAAGAAGGTTTATCTCGGCGCGGAGGTCGGACGGGCGCTCACCGTCGGCCTGCTCGTGGCGGGGCTGCTCACCGGGATGATCACGGCGGGCCCCGCAGGCTACGCGGCGTTCGCCGCGTTGATGGCGATCAACGGATTCTTCACCGGCATGACGATCACCGCGCACGCCTCGATTCCCCGACTCCTGCTCGGCAAGGATCAACGTCTGCTGGAAAGCTTCTACAACCTTTACCAATTCATCGTCGAATTCGCCGGCATCGGCGCGCCGATCCTCGCCGGATTCGTCATGAGCGCGACGGGGACCTTCGCCTGGACGCTCGGCGCCTACCCGGTGATCCTCGGCCTCGCGATCCTGTTCTTCGCGAAATTCCTGAAGCTCCCCTCCGACGCGGGCGTCCAACGACTCGAAGGGGCGAAACCCGAACGAAAAACCGTTGCTCAGGCGCTGAAGCTCGTCTGGACGCGGTTCCTGCAAGGCAAGAAAACCGTTCTCGGCCACAAAGCGCTGCGCACCGCCGCGTTCACCGACGCCGGCTACCTGATGCTCAACCTCTTCCTTTACGGCGCGATCGCCCCGGCCTTCGGCTTCTTCGTCGTCGGCCAGACGATGGACCCGAGCGTGCTGCTCGATTCCGCCGGTCAGATGACCACCGCCGCGGCCACCGCGGCGGGAGAGATTCAGGCCTGGACCGTCGGTCTCTACAGCGCGGGCAGCATGATCGGCGCGCTGCTCAACATGTGGGGCAACAGCCGCGTCCAAAAACGCGTCAAGAACGGCACGCTCTCCCGCGAAGACGCCGACGCGGCCGCGAAGCGCTCGACGCTGCGCTGGATGCTGCTCGGAGGACTGTCGCTCGCCGCGTTCTTGCCGATGATCGGGACGAACCTGACCCTCGCCTACACCGGCGCGTTCGTATTCGGCCTGCTCTCGGTGGTTCCGACGCTTAAGCTCAAGGGCCTGATCGGATCGCTCACCCCGGACGACCAGGTCAGCCCGGTCAACGGCTTCATCCAAATGGCCACCGGCGTGATGGCCTCGGTCGCGCTGATCGGCTTCAGTCAGATTTTCGACATCTTCACCACGGCGGCGGCCACGCCGTCGCAGACGGCCTTTATCGTGATGACCGCCGTGCTCGGCGTCTGGGGGCTTATGCTCCTCGGAGGCCGCGCCTTGCTCGCGCGCCAACTCGACATCCCGACCTGGAAGGTTCATCGCGCCGCGCCGGTGCTCCCGAAGGGCTTGGGTTGGCTTAAATTCCTCCCGGACCGCGCGCTGGGCGTTTTCTTCAGCGCGGAGAAGGCCGAACTCAAGAAACTCGACAAGAATCTCGCGCGGCTCGGCCTCCCGCCGGTGAAAACGCGCAAGGACGACGCTCCGTCCTCGCAGGATCGTCCGACCGTCGCGTTCTACGCGCCCGCCTCGGTCTACAAACTCGCGATCTCGCGAGAGGGCGGCCGCCAGGCGGCCGAGGACTTCCACCTCGTGCTCGATCCCTCGTGGGTGGATCAGCGCATCGACCCCGACGGCACGCGCGTGAATTTCGTGCGCAAGGCCGTCAAATTCGACGCCGACGGCCGACAGGCGACGATCGTCACCTACAAGCATCCCCGCCGCGTGCGCGCCGACGCGAACTACTTCACGCCCGGATCCAACGACCGCTCCGACGGGCTGCCGCTCCAGCGCGGCGCCAAGCACCGGATGTCGAGCTCGGTGGAACTCGAGCAGGTCACCAACGACAAGTTTTTGACCGGGCTGATGATCGCGGCGCAAAGCGAGGCCGAAGGCGACGCCGCCGAACAATCGGTCCCGATACGCCTGAGCCTGCTGCTCTCCGAGCATCCGCGCCGCGAATCCCTCGCTGAATTCTCCAAAACCTGGGATGCGAAAACGCAAAGCGCGGCCCCGCTGGAAGACGACGCCGCCGCGCTGCGAGCGACGATCGCGAAGCACCTGGAGGACAACGCGGCGGAGCTCGGAGACGTGGTCGTCGTAAAACCCTCGGGACCCCAGTGGCACTCGAGCCGCGGCGTCAAATTCTTCAAGACCTCGCAGGTCGATGACATCGTCGCCCACGTGATCGCGCTCAAAAACGACTCGATGATGACCCCCGACGGATCGGTGCTCATCGACCAGAGAATCGACTCCCCGCCGCTGTATTTCGAGTCCCGGCCCGCGTCCGCGCGCGCTCCTCCCGCGACCGAAGGGTCCCGCGTGTCGCGCGGCGACCGCATCGACGGAGACGTCCGGATCTCGATCCCCGGCCGCGCGACGATGGGATGGTCCGACAAAGAAGACATCAAAAAAGATTTCAACCTCCGCCTGTACGCGCAGCGCACGCCTTGGGGCGGGACCACGATCTCCGGCGTCTTCGTCCGCGCCGGCACCTACGGAGTTCCGGTGGTCGCCGAACCGGGGGGACCCGCGGAAAGCGAAAAGGCCGACCTTAAGAACGCCGCCGTCATCATGAGCTACGACGACGTGCTGTGGGCGATGAAGGAGCAGCACGGCTACACCGACGCCCAACTCGACGCCCTTTCCGACCGCATGGATCGGCTCGCGAAGAATACCCTGACCGCGCTGTGGAAGAACGAAGACGCGATGCGCGCGCGCGGTGAAATCCCCGAAGGCGCGCGGACCGATTTCATCGGACTCGACGTGATGCTGCACCGCAAGGGAGGCGAAATCATCCCGATGGTCATCGAGGTCAACGATCTCGACTCCGGCGGCCAGATGCAGCTCGACAAGTTCCACCCCGAGGACGAGGGTCGTCACTCGCGCGCGTGGATCCAGACGTTGCTGCAGGACGCCCGCCGCGACGCGCTCAAGGGCAAGCGCATCCTCATCGCCGGCGCCGGCTATAGAGGCAAGGAGTTCATCTTCCAACGCGCGAAGGCCTTGGGCGTGAAGGTCGTCCTCGTCGACTACCCCGATTCCTGGGCGGCCCAATACGCCGACGCTTACATCCCCGTCGACATGACCGACCGCGAAGCGGTGATCAAGACGGTGAAGGAAAAGCTGGCGGAACAAGGCCTTGACGGCAAGCTCGACGGAATCACCACTTTCTGGGAAGACGACGTTCCGACGATGGCGAAGCTCGGCGAGGAACTCGGACTCAAGACCTTCTCCTACGGCGCGGCCGTCATCGCGCGCAACAAGGCCGCGACCCGGGCGCAGCTCGCGAAGGCCGACGTCGAGAACACCCGCAGCGCGCGCGTTCAGAGCGAAGCGCAGCTCGAGAAGGCCATCGGGACCGTGGGCTTCCCGGCGATTCTCAAGCCCGCCTCCGGCGCGGAGGCGAAGTTCGTCTACGTGGTCGACAACGCGGCGAAGGCGCGTGAGGCCTACGCCAAGATCCTCAAGCAGGTCACCGCGGAACGCGCGACGGACCCCGCCTTCGACCCCGCCGCCGGCGTAATCTTCGACGAGTTCCTCGACGGCGACGAAGTCGACGTCGACATCGCCCTGGTCGACGGCAAACCGGTTTTCGAACCCTCGGTCACCGACAACTGGCCCACGAAGGAAGGCCGCTTCATCGCCACCGGCTCGAACCTGCCCAGCCGCCTGTCCGACGACAAGAAGCAGGCGCTTCGCGATCACGCGGTCAAGGCCGCGGTCGCCGTGGGTCTGACCGACGGGGTCTTTCATATCGAAGGGAAGATGACTTCGAAGGGCGAACCGCGCATCATCGAAACCAACGCCCGGCTCGGCGGCACCTACGTGGCCCAGTGGGTCGAAGCCGTCTGGGGAATCGATCTGGTCGAGGAAGCGCTGCACATCGCCGCCGGCATTCCGGGACGGCCCTTTAAGTCCGAAAAGCCCCGCACCCATTTGGACGGGATGTTCGGCTTCCCCGATAAGAGCGGCGTCATCGCCGAGATTCGCGGCGCAGACGCGATCCGCGGCGACAAGGGGCTCTTCGAATTCCGGACCTGGATGGGACCGGGCGACGCCGTCGTTTCCCAGGAAGAAGGCGGCAACCACCGCGTCGGCATGCTGACGGGAATGGGGCGAACCGCCGACGAAGCCCGCGCGAACCGCGAGCGGCTCAGCGCGAAGGTCGATGTCGTCATCACCGCCGCCGAAAAGAAGGTCGACTCCGACCGCGGCCCCCCCGCCGATCCCGACGCGCCCGAAGGCTCCGACGCTTGGCTCAAATCCCGCATCAACCCCAGCCCCCGCGGCCTCAATTTCGCGAAGTTCCTCCCGGGCGAGTGGAAGCCCGAATACGAAGCCCGCGTCAAAGCCCTCGGCGCCGACGTCATCGACATCCGTCACCCGAACCGCGCCCTGCTCGACGAGAATGCGCAGGCCGACGGCTGGGACCTAAAACCCCGGTGGGTGCGCTGGGTGCGGCCGGCCACGACCGAAGACGAGTTCCTCAACGGTCTGAGCTCCAAATCACGCAGAAGCCTGTCCAAGCGCCTGCGCCGGGCACGCGACGCCGAGGAGAAGGGCGACCTGAAGGTCGAAATGAAGCGCATGACTCAGGCCGATTTCGACGAATGGTATCCGCTTTACAAGAAATACGTCGTCGGCAAGGCCGGCGGCACCGAACACGTCAATCCCGAATGGGCGCGCAAGCAGCTCGAAGCGGCTAAGGTCGAGTGGCACGGCGTTTGGTACCGCAACGCCGCCGGCGAGATGATCGGCGGAATGATTCTCGCGCCGCTGCCCGGCCGCGGCTACGTCTCGATGGGCTACGCCGCCTACAACGAAGAGGCGAAGAAGCTCGAGCTCTCCTACATCTCGGCGTTCAAAGGCATGGCGCTCGCCGTGGAAAAGGGGATGAAGCTCGTCAGCGCCGGAGCCGACACGAACCTCTACGGCTACGACTACAGTCTCGGGCTTCTCGGCTACAAGGCGCAGATCCAGATGATCCCGCACCCCGAGGAACCCTTCTCGCTGTTTAAAGTCCTCAACCCCGAGAAACTCGGCGGAGACGTCGACCATGCCGGCAAGCGGCCCGGCTACTACTACTTCCGCGTGAAGCGGGACTCGGAGTACGCCAAGCGCTACCTCGCGCTCAACGACGAACAGCGCGCCGCGGTCGAGGGCTACGATTTGATGGGAGGCGCCTTCTTCTCCAAAGAAGCCGACTCGTCCGAGGCGATGATCGAAGGCGTGCAGTATTACTTCGACGACGAGAAGATCCCCACCCCGCAGGGCGTCGAAACCGTGCGGGTCCCGCTCGGCGGGAATTCCTAAAAAGAACGGCGAAGTTTACGCGCCTCCACGCTGAAAATGGAATCCCGAAGGGATTCATCGAATTGCATGCAGGCGCGTGATGCGCGGGAGCGGCCGTTCCGTGCCGTTGGAGCTCGCGGTTTTGCGAAGCAAAACCGTGAGCGGCGCGCCCGAGGCGCGTAAACTTCGCCGTTACGATTTAACCGCGGGCCCGCCGGGCCCGTCCTTGAGCGCCTTGAAGGTGTTGACCAGGTGATTGAAACGGTCGGCGTACTTCGCGTAGCCTCCGGCGGTCGCCGGATAGATGATCACGTAAAAACCGTTGTCCATCGGGAGTACCGCGTAGGCGTGCTCGCGGAGCACGACCGTCTCCTTGCCTCCGCGCTCGGTCGAGACGCCGTAGCGCTCGCCCTTCTCGGCCGGCTTCGGAGAGACCACGACAAAATGCTTGCCGCGCCAGCCGGAGATCGAAACTTCCTGGACCTCCGTTTTCATGAAGCGCTCGCGCCCGTAAACCTCGCGAAGAGTCGTGGCGATGTAATCGTCGGCCGAATAATAGGTCTCGCTCAGTCCCATGCGCATCCGGTGCGTCGCCGCGGTCTTGTACCAACGGACGCTCAAAGAGGGAACCCCCCGGTAGAAATCCGGTTCGAACGGACCGACGAAATTATAGGAGTAGAAGTCGTTTCCCTGACGGTCGAGATAGACGCTCCAACCGTAGGGAACCTGGATGGCGATGTCCCCCGCTTCCGATCGGTAGCGGATATACTTCGGGGGCTTGCAGCCTACGATCAGTAACGCGCCGATCACAATGGCGAAGCCCGCTCGAGTCATCGAAAAGTGTTTCATTTTGCGGCAGTTGCGATTATACCAGGGAAGCAAAATCCCGTCCAGCCGCAGGCGGGTCACCCGCCCGCCGCCCAAGAATCCGCCCACGGGCGACAATACTCCCCGCAAGGGTAGTACGGAGGGCGGTCCGAACCGGCAGGCATGCGGCCTTCCAGCCAACGCGCGCGCGCGTCCTCCCCCTCCGACGCGAGCACGCGGGAGAGGCGATGCAGCGCCGGGGAGTAAAACGGATTGATCGCGAGCGCGCGCTTAAGCGTCTCGAGGGCCCCCGCCTTGTCTTCCCGATGCGCCTTCAAATCGGCGAGATTGACCAAGGCGCTCGTGGATTCGGGATAGAGCTCGAGCGCGGCGAGCAAGGCTTTCTCGGCGCCCGCGAAATCCTCGCGCAGGAATAAAGAAAAGGCTTCCTGCTCCAACGCGGCCGCGCTCGCGTCGAAAACGGACAAGCGCGCCAGCAGCGCCTCGCGGGTCCGCGCGTGCTGCTCCCGGCGGCCGGCCGTCACCTGAGCGGCGAGAGCCGCCCAGCGCTCCGAGTCGGGCCAATCCCGCCGAGCCTCGGCCAACGACGCCGCGGCCGCGCTCGCGTCTCCGATCTCGAAAAAAAGCCGGATCTGATCGGCCGAGGCGGCCTCGCTGCGAGGGCCCGAGCGGATTTTCCCCAGCCACGCGATTTTCTCGGGGAACCGCTTCTCATACTCGGTGCCCGCCACCGAACGCGCGTGATACCGCGCGTTCCCGTCGGACGGGTCGATCGCATAGGCCTCGGCGAGCGCGTTGAGGTCTCCATGAGCGTGATAGCGCCGCAGCGCGCGCGCCGCGGCGAACCGCCTTTCGTCCCCGAAGAGGTTTTCCTGCATCAAGGAAAATGAAAGCCCCGGACCGCGGGGACGCGCCAACGCGAGCCGCTGAAAGCGCGGCAGATCGTCGGTGTCGAGCGGCCCCTTTCCGCCGTACGCGGCGAGCCTCTCTTCTCCGGCGACGAAGAAATCGGCGAAATCCTCGGCCTTCGCAATTTGATACCGCTCGGCCTCGAGTTCCGCGGAGGCGCGGTCCAGCCGCGCCTGCAGCGCGGCGGGATCGATTTTCAGCGGGCCGGGAGTCGCTACGAGCATCGACTGACCCGATCCCGGAACATTCCACAGCGACGCGTGCGGAAACACCGCCATAAAGGTGCGCACGCGCGAGCGGAACGCGGCGTCGGAAAGCTCCGAAGTCGGAATCCACTGCGCGAAAACGCCGTCCGGACTTAGACGCTCTCGAACAAGACGGTAGAACTCCAGCGTGTAAAGCGACCAACTGTCGTACGCGAGCGGCCGGGTCGCGTCCACCACGATGGCCTGCCACCGCCTCCCGCTGCGCAGAAGAAAATGTCTTCCATCGTCTCGATGGGCCCGAAATCCCGGATGGGACTGCGGAGATCCGTTTTCCGCCTCGAAGCGCGAGGCGATCTCGCTGAGTTCGGGATTGGCGTCCACGACCTCAAGCGTCGACACGAGGCCGGAGTGCAGCGCCGCGCCGGCGGAGGCGCCCGCGCCGAATCCGATAATCAGTTCGGATTTAAGCCCCGGACCCGTCTGGAGCGCCGGCGGCAAAGCGCCGAGCAGTTTGGCGGCCTGAACCTGGAAAAAGCGATTGGAAGCCTCCTCGATTCCATCGAGGAAAAATCCGCGATAACCGGGGAACTCCAAAATCGTCGACGTCCCGAGCCGCCCGTCATGCTGATACAAGGTGCTCACCGGAGCGGCTCCCGCGATCCGCCGGGCATACACCCCCTCGAACCCGATCGGCCGCCAAACCGCGGCCGCCGACGCCAAGACCGCCCCCGCCGCGCACGCCCGCCAGCGCCACGCGCGCGTCTTTGCCCGGGACAGACGCCAGCCGGTCCCCGCGACGAGCGCGCTGATCGCGGCAAGAACGCAGAATCCCGACTGCACGCCGAGCGCGGGAGCGAACGCGAAGACCGCGATTCCCGCTCCGGCAACCGCACCGCTCGCGAAAACCGCGTACAAAGTCCCCGACGCCTCGCTGGCGCGCCGTCCGCACGCGGTCGTCAAGCGCAGCGCGAGCGGCAGCGCAGCGCCCATCGCGAAGTTGGGCGCCAGCAGAACGAGCAGGACCCAATACGGTCGTCCGGAAAACGCGCCCGGACCCGCCCATGCCGCCGCGCCGATCAGCGCATGCGGCAGCGCCAGCAACGCGACGGCCGAGACGGCGAAGGACGCGGAGAGTACCGAGGCCAAACGATCCGGCGGCGGCAGTTCCTTCGAACTCCAAGTCGAGCCCAACGCGGCGCTCACGCCGGTCACGAAAAGAACCGCGGCGACCATCAGCGGAAAAACGATCACGGTATTCCCGAAAAAGAGGATCACCAAACGCACGGCCAAGGCTTCCAGCGCCAACACGACGGCCCCGGCCGCGAACGCGGCGGCGAAGCCGAAGCGTCCTAGACCGGCCGTCTCCGCGAAATCGCATTCGGCGAGTTCCGCCTCGGTCTCCCGCGGGCGCCAGCGCCGGCGCGGTTCCCCTCGGAGCACGGGACCCAAAGAATCCCAGAACAACGCCGCCGAGGCTGCGGCCGCGCCCACCACCGACGACAACATCAAGGTCATCCGCACCCCGAGCCCCGGAAGCAGCAGGTAGCCCGCGCACAAGGCGCCGATCGCCGCGCCCACCGTATTTCCCGTATGCAGCCACCCGGCCGACCGCGCGCGCCGACGCGGACCGTCGTCGCGTCCCCCGGCCCCCGCGGCGATCAGCGGAAACGCGGCTCCCCAGAAAAACGCCGGAGGAAACAAGCACGCGGCCGCGAACACCCCTTGCGCCAAACCCAACGCCCAGGAGGACTCCAGCGCCGGAGCGACAACGCGATAGAAACGGCTCAACACGAAGAGAGTCAGCGGGGCCATCGCCGAAAACGCCGCGGCCGCCAAGGTCGCCCCCGCGAACAGCCGGAGGGCCTCCTCCCGGCGTCCCGCCGCCGTCGGCCCCCCGAAATACGAGCCGAGGGCCACCCCCGCCAGCACGATCGCCGTGCTCAGCGCGGCCGCGTGCGTAGTGCTGCCGATCAGCGCGACGAGTGCGCGATGAAATGCGGTCTCGGTGATCAGAGCCGCCGAACCGAACCCGAAAAACGCCAGATAAGGAAAGATCCGCATTGCCCGTAGAATAGCAAACGGGGAATTAGGATAATGCCTCAGGAACGCGAATTTCTCGGTTCCCGGCCCCGCCGCGTGAGAATCAGGGGGTCGGAGCCCGCGGTCAAAGCCCTCGAAGACGAACGCGCGCTGTTCGCGTTCGCAATCCCGGGCGCGCAGAACATCGAACTCTACGACGCTCTCGAGCGCTCCCGCGTCGCGCCGATTCTCGTCACCGACGAGCAGGCGGCCGCAAACTCGGGCTGGGTTAAACCGCCCGCCCCGCCGGGACCTTCGCTTCCACCGGCTCGAACCGGGCCAAAAAGAATCTCAGATTCTGCGGCTCGTACACGAAGCGCAATCCCTTGATCGTGTCGCGCCGTTCCCACAGGCTCACGATCGACTCCCAGACGACGTCCATGTGCGCCTGCGTGTAGACCCGACGGGGAATCGTCAGGCGGACCAATTCCAGCTTGGGCTTGTAGTTGCTGCCGTCCTTCGCGCGCCCGCTTGAGACAATGCCCCGCTCCATCGCCCGCACGCCGGATTCGAGGTAGAGCTCCGCGGCGAGCGCCTGGGCCGGAAGCTCCTCTTGATCCAAATGAGGCAGGAACTTCCTGGCATTGAGATAGATCGCATGGCCGCCGATCGGTCGAACGATCGGGATCCCGTGCTCGATGAGCTTTTCGCCCAGATACTCGACCTGTCCGATGCGCGCGCGGATGTGATCGAAGTCCACAGCCTCGCGGATGCCTTGCGCGAGCGCGAGCATGTCGCGTCCCGCCATCCCGCCGTAGGTGTGAAGTCCTTCGTAAACGACGACGAGTTCGCGGGTCTTGCGGGCCAATTCGTCGTCGTTGACGGCCAAGAACCCGCCGATGTTTACCAAGTGATCTTTCTTGGAGGACATCGTGCAGCCGTCGGAATAGGAACAAATCTCTTTCAGGATCTCTTTTATGGTCTTGTTCTCGTACCCGCGTTCGCGAATTTTGATGAAGTAGGCGTTCTCGATCAGCCGGGTCGCGTCGAGCATCACCGGGATGCCGCGCTCCTTGCAGTATTCGTAGACTTCGCGGAAATTCTGCATGCTCGCGGGCTGCCCGCCCGCCATGTTCACGTTGCCTTCAAAGCTCACATAAGCGACTTTCTTCGCCCCGTATTCTTTGACCACCTTCTCGAGCTTCGCCAGGTCGATGTTTCCCTTAAACGGAAACAGGTTCTCCGGATCATGCGCCTCATCGACAATGACATCGACGAAAATGCCCCCGGCGATTTCCTGATGCAGGCGCGTGGTCGTGAAGTACATGTTCCCGGGAACCGCGTCGCCCTTCTTAATCAGAGCCTGGGACAGCAGATGCTCGGCGCCCCGGCCTTGATGCGTCGGAATCACGTGCTCATAGCCGTAGTACTCCTTGATCGTGTCGGCCATCTCGTAGAAGCTCTCGCTTCCGGCATAGGCTTCATCGCCCATCATCAGCGCCGCCCATTGCCGCGCCGACATCGCCGAAGTTCCGGAATCGGTCAGGAGATCGATGTAAACGTCCTTGCTCTTGAGCAAAAAGGTGTTGTAGCCGGCTTCGCGGATGCAGACCTCGCGTTCCTCGCGGGTGGTGATCCGAAGGGGTTCGACGGCTTTGATTTTGAAGGGCTCTGCCCAACTGCGACGCGGTAAAGTCACGGGATTCCTCCGACGGGAAATGAGGGACCCCCATTGGCTAGCAACGGAAATGCCGATCTTAAAAACTTCTTATTTTTTAACCCAATCGCAGAGGCGGGACGCGCCTTCGAGAGTTGAGGCGGCGTATTTCTTGAAGAACGATTCCGGCAGATCCCCGCCGCCCGGATGGCGCCTCGCCGCTTGGAGCGCGCGCCTTCCATCGAAGTCGACATAAGACAAACGCAAAGTCAGTTCTTCGGCCGGGCGAGCAAAATCGCTTCCGGGAAGCACGGCGACGCCGGTCTCCACCAGCAGCCTCTCGCAGAGCTGCGCGCTGGTGTGAATTCCCCGCAGCGCCAGCGAGGTCCGAAGCATCGAGAAATCCGGGAAAAGATAAAACGCCCCCTCCGGGTCGGGGAGTTGAGCCCCGGCGCCGCGAAGCTTCGAGCTCAGCAGCGCGCCCAACCCGCGCAAAATCCGGCGCGACGCGCGCAGATAACGGTCGATCTCCGGACCCCCTTGAAACGCCCGCACCGCCGCGAATTGAATCGGAGCGCTGGTGGAAGTGAAGGTTTCGCTCGCCGCGACGGCCATCGCGTCCAACAGCCAGGAGAGACGGTCGGGAACGATGAAGAAGCCCAAGCGCCAGCCCCCCGCGCCGCACCACTTGCTGAGCCCCCCGCTCAGGATCGTACCTTCCGGATAGTACTTCGCGATCGACCCGTGCTTGCCGTCGAAGCGCGTCTTCCCGTAGATTTCATCCGACAGCAAAACGAGGTTGAATTCCCGCGCCTTCTCGGCGAGCGCGCGGAGGTCCGCATCGCTGTAGCTTCCGCCGCCCGGATTGGCGGGATAGTTGAGAATCAGCAGCCTCGGCCGCGTCGGATCTCCGTCGCAGAGCGATTCGATCTGTTCGGGGACCAACTTCCATTCGTTGTCGCGCAGCGTCGGGAGCCGATAGACCTGCCGGCCGATGATGCGCGCCTGGGGCTCGTAGGAGACCCAGCTCGGCGTCGGAATGACGATGTCCCCGTAATAGACGAGCTGCATCAGGAACATCAGCTCCTTCGACCCCGGGCCGATGATCACGTTTTTGGCGGCGCAGTCGATGCCGTAGGATTTTCGGTGATGCGCGGCGATCGCCTCGCGGAGTTCGGGCAAACCGCGCACCGGCAGGTAGGCCTTTTCGTGCGCGTGTTTTTTTAGCTCCCGGACGACGCAGTCGGGGACCGGGAAGGGGGATTGCCCCAGGCCGAGCCGGTAGACGACGGCCCCGGCGGCGGCCATGCGGGTCGAGCGCTCCTGAATCGCTATCGTCGCCGACGGCTTCATGCCGCGCACGCGCAAATTGAGGTGAACGAGCGGGGCCCGCCGGTCTACTTGTGCCATGGCCCGATGATAGCGGATCGACGCCCTCGAATAAAGGGGGAATCGCCCCCGGCCCTCAGCCGTCTTTGCGCCGCCGCCGGAACGAGCCCCGTCCGTCATCGGGAATCCCCAGCGCGCGCCGCACGCTTGCGCGCAATTCCTCGGGGGAAAACGGCTTCAACAGCACCTCCATGATCCCGGCTTCGAACGCGGTCTCCCGGACGTCTGCGTCCGTCAATCCGGTCACCGCGATCAGCGCGGTGCCCCGCAAGGCGGGATCGGAGGAGATGGCGCGCGCCAGCGCCCCGCCGTCGAGCCCGGGCATGCCCATGTCGGTAATCACGAGTTCCGGCCGGATATCGAGAATGCGCTCCAGCGCGATGCGTGAATTCTTCTCGACGATCACGCGCTGTCCCGCCGCCAAGCCGTCGAGGGACAAGTCGATGATCATCAGCATTTCAGGGTCGTCATCGACGACGAACATCGTGGGTCCCCTTGGCCTCTCCTTCACGGCTGCCTTATTGCGCCGCTGCCGCGTCAATGCGGTCATGGAAGCCTCCCGCGGTGCCGACAAGCGGATCACCGTCGTGATCAGCATACCCGAGCGGCCGGGGTTGCGCCTAAGCCCCGACTGAAATAAAGTTAAAATTCCCCGATCTCCTCCTCGGACTTTGTCCCATATAAAGCAGTTCGCGCCGTTGTAACGAGCGAAGAAGGACGCGCCGCCAGAGACCGCCTGCTCCGGCGCCTGAAAACCCCGTAATTTCAGTTTCGTTTGAGACCCGCTTGAGGAACGCCGTTTACCCGTCTGCTACGCTGATGGCATGCCATTTCCCCGGTGGGCCGCACTCTCGTTGTTCGCCGCGGCGGCGTTTGCGGCGGGGTGCCGCACTCCCGCCGCCGGGGAGCGCGGGGAAATACCTCTCGAGAGTTTTTTCGTCCGGACCCTCCCCGGGTGCAGCGTGGACCGGCCGCACCCGGGAGCCCTGCTCGTACGCTGGAAGCCCTCCGCGGGAAGCGAGCTCACCGTCCTCGCCTTCGATCTGCGTCGCCGCGATCTTCATCTGAAGCCGGCTTTGGCCCGGGCGGCGACCTTCGGCCCGCCGGGACCGGGTGAGCCGCTGGCCTCGCTGCGGCTGCGCAACGGGGCCTGGGCCGCCGCCAGCGGCGGCTCTTCGGAAATGCACAGCGGCGCGCTCGCGGCGGCGGTGATCGACGGGGTTGCCATCGCCTCACCCCCCCGCATCCAACCGTGGGGGTTCGCGATCCGCGACCACGGCGCGGCCGAAATCAGGCGCGGGGCGGATTCGCACGATCGGTATTTTCTTCCGGCCGAAGCGGTGCTGCTTCTCAACGGCCGCGCGGTGGGAGACGCCGCGCGGCGCGACGAGCGCTTTGATACCGCCTGGGCGCGCACCGCGCTGTGCGCCGCGCGAAATGCCTACACCGTCTACTGGGTCGAATCCCGGCAGCCGCACTCAGGTTCGGGAGAGACGCTCGACCGCTTCGTACGACGACTGCGCGGGATCGGCTGCCGCGACGCGGTGCTGAGCGCGACCGATTCGTACGCCGGCATCGACTACGGGATGCACGCCTTCCGCGCCCCGAACGCGAGTCCGGTCGCATTCGCGTGGATCGCGATCGCCGAAAACCCTGTAATGCCGGACGCGAATAAAACCGACGCCCCCTAGGAGATTCCCATGATCGGAACCCGCTGCCTATTCGGGAGCTAAAGCGTCGACGAGAAACGATAGCCCAAGCCGGGAACGCTGATGATCCACGCCGCCGCGGCGGGACCGAGCTTGCGGCGCAGGCTCGAAACGTGGGAGTGGACGGTCGCCGGGTCGTTGTACCGGGCCGGGTCGTATCCCCACACCGTTTCCAGCAAATAGGGGATGCTCAGCACCCGTTCGGGCTTGCGCAAAAAAGTCGTGAGCAGATCGAATTCCTTGCGCGTCAAGCGGATCGATTTTTCCTTAAAGGAAACGGTCCGGGCGTCCAAATCCACCGCGATGCCGAGGCGGAGAATCGACTGGGAAACCTCTTTATGGGAAACCCTGCGAATCGCCGTCCGAATCTTGGACACCAGAAGCTTGTGCGAGTAGGGCTTGGTCAGGTAGTCGTCGGCGCCGAATTCATGCGCCTCAGCCTGCTCGTCGATGGATTTGGCCGACCCGGAGACGAGAATCACCGGCAGCGATTCCGTGCGAGGATCGGAGCGCAGCTTGCGCAAAAAAATGATCCCGTCCTCAGTCGGCATCGCGACGTCCGAAACCACGACGTCCGGCGAGGAATCGATCGCGAGCGCAAAGGCGTCGCCGGCGGACTGGGCCAGCAGAACCGAGAATCCCTCCGCCTCCAGCAGCGCGCCGAGCACCATCCTCTCGTCGTCGCCGTCATCGACGACGAGCACCTTGTGCCGGATGCGTCCGGCGTCGGGAGACGGGCTCGTTCGCGGCTTTTGCGATTTTCGCTTCACCGATCCAGTATAGCGAATCGGACGCTTCCATTAGAACGATTTCAGCCCCGCGTTTAGCCCCTCTGAGAACGCCCCGATGAGGAAAAGGAAGCCGGCGACAGGATTCGAACCTGCAACCTACTGTTTACAAAACAGGTGCTCTACCGTTGAGCTACGCCGGCACGCCCCTATTGTAGCGAAGCTTCCTCGAAAGGAACAAACGTCCGCGAGGCGAGCAGCGACTCGATGTGGTCGATCAACTCGCCGGTGTCGACGGGCTTGGTCAAAAACGCGTTCCCGCCCGCATCGAGGTTTTCGATGAAGTCCTCATCTCTGAGGTTTCCCGTGATAAACAGCACCGGTATCGAACGTAGGCGCTTAAGCGCCTTCAGCCGCCGACACAAGATGAATCCGTCGGGGCCCGGCATGTTGACGTCGAGAAGAATCAAGTCCGGATTCACCTCGAACACCGTCTCGAAGAACTCGCCGCCGTCGCCCAAGGTGATCACGTCGTAGCGAGGAAGCAGGATTTCCCGCATCACGGTCAGAAAATCCTCATCATCGTCGACCAGGAGCAGCAACGGACGCTTGTCCACGTCCCCTCGTGCGTTTCTATTCATATCCATAACGCCATCTCCCCGGCGGGCGCGAACCCGTCGCTATAGGCTAACGGACCTCGCTGAATCCCAGCTCATCCTCCCCTAAAATGAATCTCAAATCGGACGCGATTTTATAAGCTTGATCATGCTTCACCTCTTGCTTGCCGCCATCGTCGCCGCCGCGCCCGCCGCGGCGCAGCAGGCGCCCGAGGTCCGGTCGATGATCGAACCGACTTCGAGCGTCCACGTGCAGATCACCGGAGCGCGCGTCACCGGCCTCGACTGCCGCAGCCGCGGCTTCAACTTCGAATTGACCCGACATAGCGCCCGGCACTTCCCGTACATGACGCGCGCGACCTTCACGCGCGATCCCGATCCGCGTTCGATCCTCGTGGGGATCTTCTCGATGCTGCTGTTGGTGCCGGTCACGGTCATTTCAGTTCCGGCCGATTTGATCGCGATGCCCTTTCGCAAGGAATGCGACTTCACGGCCTCCTTCGACGGGACGCTGCAGGAGTGGGCGGGGCGCACCGTCCCGGAGAAACCGATCGCTCTCGGGGGCCGGAACATCATTCGCGAGGGCGTCGAAGGCGTCGCGCCGCCGGTCGTCTTCTATTCCAGCTCCACGACGACCGCGGACGCGAACGGCCGCTTTTCCGTGGAACTCAACGGGCATATCGGAAAGGACAAGGAACTCCTGCTGCAGTGGACGGTGGATTCCCGGAAGGCGAACACCCTCTCGCTGAAGAAAGGCGGCGGAACCTTCATGCTCTCGGAAGAGGATCCGGGATTCGGAACGGGCGTGCATGAAAACGAACCGCGCGAGATTCAACCGGAAAAGAAGAAACGGGACTGACGCCCGCTATTCGACGGCGAACGGAAAGGACGACTCGCCCGCGGTGATCGTCAACGATTTCGACGGGTTCTTCAACTCTAGGCGCAGGAAGCGCTTAAGCGCGTAGCCCCCCGTTCCGGCGGATTCCGCGCCCAATTCCCGCAGCAGTTTTATCTCGTCCTCGTTCGCCTCGACTTCCCGCGTCTGACCCTCGGCGTCGACCGCGGTCAGGATGTTGAACGGCGAACGGATCAAGGAACGCAGCGGAGAAATCTTAAAAGAGCCGGCCGCCGCGACCGATTCCGGAGCGTTCTTCGCCCAACCGGGGGACCGGATGGTGTTGACCAGCGCGCGCGGCATATGGAGGTAGACGAATTCGCCGGAGCGGATCGCCCGACCCGGTTTCGGCGCGTCTTCGGCGCCCGCCGAAACCCAGGCCATCGGCAAAAGCAGCACGGCCAAGAGAGAAATTCCTCGACCCATCCTCGATAGAGTACGCCTCGGGCCTCCCTTTTTCAAGGCCCATTTTGGGCTGATGGGGCGCCGGAATTCCGCTCGAAATGATCGGTCAGTTCCGTGGTGACGGCTTGAAGCTCGTCGTTGAGCGCATCCGCCTTCTTCTCCGCTTTTCTACTTCTCTCGTAATGATAAACGGCGGCCGGATGGTTCCCCGTCGCGGCCAGGATCTCGGCCTTCTTCTTCTCGGAAGCCGCCTTTTTCTTCTGCGAGGCGATCTCACCGGAAAGCCGCCGTATCTTGTCTACCGGGGACTCCAGCGGCACCTCCCCGTCAGGAATCTCGGGACCGGCGCCGCCCCCGCCGGCACCGGAACCGCCGCCGGCTCCGGCCGCGGACGCATCCCCGCCTCCGGATGGGGAAGCCGCTGATCCCTTCGTCCCGTCGGCGTCTTTGCGCACGAAATCAAGACTGCTGCGGCGGCTCTCCTTCTCACTCGCCGCCTTCCCGGCGGGGGCGGTGATCGCGGCTCGCGTTCCCGACGAACCCCTCCGAGAATTATTACGAGTCTTGTTCCAATCGATCGGCCGCAGACCGGAAACCTTCGGGGCCCCGCGCCGGAATCCGGGATCGGGGTCGCCCCTATCGGCCTTCCCGCCCGAGGGGAGGCCCCCGCCCGACGACGCCGCTTGCCCCCCGGGGCCCGGGGAGGACGGGACCGCCTTAGGCTTCAACGCCGGAATTTCCGGGGGCTCTTCGGGCATGTTATTCGAAAGGACACCGGCCCAGACGCGGGCACCGCCAGCGCCAGTTCGGTGCCGCGCACCGCGGCCGTCGCGTCGGGCATTGCGCTGCGGGAACGAAAGGCGCGCTGCAGCGCGCAGGGCGACCCGCCTGTCGCGCAGTGGATCGCCGAACGGATTTGTCCGCTGATCACGTCGTAAAGCGAACGCCCCTGTTCGTCTTGGCCGAGAGTCAAGGTCGTCCCCGCCTCCAGGCGCACGCGATGGCCGTTGCTGAGGTTTAAATCGGCCTTCCCGTTGGGACCGGTGCGCAGGGTGTCCCCCAGGCCGAGATTCGTCGCGGCCTCGGTCTTGGCCGACCCGGCGGGGGTCTCGCGATACAGCGCTCCTTGCGTCGGCGCGGCCGCGGCGGCCAACTGACGATTTCAGGCTAATGCCGCCTTCCACCTTCGGAAGAAACTAATTTTGTTTTTTCCCGGAAGCTGCCGGTGGGATTCTACCGTCAGGATCGGCGTCGAACTCCAGGAGGACGGGGACGGAACCTTCGCTCAGGTTGTACATCAAAGGATCAAGATGGAAATGACCATCCGGGCCTAAACGCCCCGCGGCCGCGAGCGCGCAACTGGCAAGATACTCAAGTCCCGCTCTGTCCCCAGTGATCCGGACCTCCTCACCTCCATCGGAAATGACGACGCGGAGTTTCCAGCCCCCCGGAGGGCGCTCGAAGAAATCCCGGACAGTCGCTCCGCATTTATCGCATTTTACAAAGCGGTGTTCCCGGAGACTGCGCTCTTCACCGCATTTATCGCAATTCATGGCCAATTCCTGTACCCCGCGCGCCTATTTGGGGTGCCATACGCCCGTCTGGGGATCCACCCAGAACTGTCTGCCGTCCGGAGTTCCCACATCCCAATGGTCCCCCCCGCGTCCGTGCCTGTCCGATGGGTCCGAATGCCATGTCCAGACATTGCCGTCCGGGTCTCTCCAGCGGACCTTTCCGTCCGTGGAGGGAATCCGTTCCCAATCAGGGCTCCATCCTAGAGGGAGGGGCGCGTCATCATCCCCTCCCAAGCTCGATCCAGGTTACGAGCTTCCCTTTCGAGCTCGCCACGCTTCATCTCAAGCCACGGCCACGGAAGCTCCAATTCTTGCCGCGTCCGCGCATCCAATCCATTGGCCTTTTGAAGCTTGTCCCGAAGCCGGACAGCCTCTCCCCACTCAGGAACGGGAATATCCATTTTCCCTGGAGGATAGTAATAGAATCCAGGCGGCGGGCGGTTGATGATGCCCGGAGGGAGCGGTCTATTCGCCCCGCCCCCGGGAGGCATAATAGGCGGCCGAGGGCCGATTTGGGCAATGACGATGTTGCCGCCGATGGGAGCCGTCTCCCCCAATACAGGAACCGCGAACGACACAGTCTGAAGCCCCCACCGCGCCCCCAAATCCGCCAAGGGACGCCTCGAAACGGTCAATCGCGCATGTTGGGGAATAACCTCCCTTCCACGGGAGGCACCTCCAGTGGATTCAAGATGACCGACGGAGTCCGTACTGGGCGCGGCTGATGAGATCAGGCAACTAGCAAGTACGATTAGTAGAGCGGAAATTAAGCTAGGATTAGCCTTGCGTATCACGACATCACCCGGATTTTTCGATTAAACGGCTTGAGGGCATTATACCCCACGAAACAGGATTCCCTATGGGCCGATGGGCCCAACATCCAACGACAAACGGGACTATTAGCCTCCCGGACAATTCCACATTGATTCCTTTAAAAATCTAAGGGAGTCGTTCCCAAGCCGAGAACGCGACCGAGAGCGCCGCGCCGTGCTCCAGGCCGGCCGCTTCGAACGCGTCGATCCAGCCGTCGGCCGCCGCCTTGCGGCCGTCGTCGCCGGCGAGTCTTGCCGCCGCGGCCGGGGCGTCAGGACCATCCCCGAACAGCTCCTTGGCCAAGCGCGCCGCGGCGATCGCGCTCCCGCGCGGGCCTTCAGCCGCCAGTCCCGCGTAGGCCTGCAGCGCCTGCGGGCTGTTGAGGAAAGCTTCCCGCGCCTTCGGATCGGGCGTAAACGGCGTCGGGCGACCGGCGGGTTTGGCTGCACTGATTTCCTCGCGCAGTTTCGCCGCGAGCAGACGTTTCGCCGGCAGCGACAACCCGATCAACCCATCGGGCGGCGGCGCGGGCGCAGGGGCCGTCTGGTTCAGCGCGGCCAAGCGCTCGAGCGCGGCGTTCGCGGCGGGGTCGGGTTCGCTTTCATCTAAAATCACCCCACCCGCAGCGGTCTGGAACTTTGTCAGCGGCGAGTCCAGCCACAGTTCTTCCTCTTTAGGCCGCAAACGCCGCGGGTCGAAGCAGTCGCCCTTTCTACACGCCCGACCCCAACCTTCCGGATCCGGGTTCACCGAGAAGCAATCGTCCCCCAAACAGGCCTCGCCGCCCAGACGCGCGAGCCACGGCGCAGAATCCTTCGCGTATCGTTTGCGCAAGGACTTGTCTTCCTTTGCGGCCGCCTTTGCCCAGCGGGCACGGGCCTTCTCGACGCGCTTCTGCGCCGATTTCGCCGCCTTCTCGTCTTGCGGCGCACGCCCGGCGAACCAGTCCTTTAGATCGGAAGCGGAAGCGCTCTCAGGCGGCGACGCGCTTCCCGTCTCGTCTACCGTCGAGCGCATCCCCGCGCCGACGAAAACAGCCCTTCCCGTCCGGCCGCGGAACTCGACGAGTCCCTCGCGCACCACCAACGCGACCGGTCCCGATGCGGGCACCGCCAACGCCAGTTCGGTGCCGCGCACCGCGGCCGTCGCGTCCGCCATTCCGGTGCGGGAACGAAAGGCGCGCTGCAGTGCGCAGGGCGACTCGCCTGTTGCGCAGTGGATCGCCGAACGGATTTGGCCGCTGATCACATCGTAAAGCGAACGCCCCTGTTCGTCTTGGCCCAAGGTCAGCGTTGTGCCCGGCTCCAGGCGTACGCGATGGCCGTTGCTAAGGTTTAAATCGGCTTTCCCGTTGGGGGCGGTGCGCAGGGTGTCGCCCGGCCCCAGATTCGTCGCGGCCTCGGTTTTGACCGAGCCGGCGGGGGTCTCGCGATACAGCGTCCCTTGCGTCGGCGCGGCCGCGGCGGCGAGGCCTCCATCGGGGCCCGGCGGCGGGGCGAGGGCGGCGAGTTTCGCCTGGTAGTCGCGCTCGGCCTCGGCAGCCTTCGCCGCGTCGACCGGCAAACCCGAGGATGAGCTTTCGCCCGAGGGCTCGGCGAAGGTCTTGATCAAATCGAATCGGCGGCACAACGACGGGTAGTCGCGACCGGCGGTTCGCGAACCGGAGGCGTTGCCCGGGTTCATCCGCGCGAACGCGTCGTCGATCGACGGGGCTAAGGACGGAGCGGCCGCGCCGGTGAGGCCCTGCAGCTGCGGGAGCAGATTCGTGAGGATGTCGCGGTTAAGCGACATGCCCTGATCGTAGACGTTCTTCCAGCAGCCCTCGCCGCTGCATCGGCGGGTGGTGTTTAAAAGGTTCTGCGCGCGGGCGAGGTAGGGCGCGGAGAGCTTGTTCGACTCGGCCTGGAGATCGCGCTGGTTCTGCTGCGCCTGATTCTGAGCGCGGACTTGATTGAGCCGCGTCAGCGGGTTCGGGGTGAGCGAGCGCATATCGACCCGGGGGCCGGAACGCGCCGGGGCGTGGCAGGGGGAGAGGGAGTTGCTCCCATCTCGATGGATTTCAAGGCGAGACGGGTCCCCCAGAGGCTTGCTTATGTCCAATGATTGGACCGGCATTCTGTGATGAGCTCCATCGAGCCTTTCCTGGTGAATTCGGCTCGGAACGCGGCGGCCGGTCTTTTTGAAGAGGTCGCTGAATTCCCTTCGCAGCGTCGCCTTGATCCTTCCCAACTCGGACTCTGGCGTTCCGAAAACCTTCGCCAGCCGAAGTTCACCCTCGTAGGCCTGTATCTGTTTTTCTGCCTCGGTTAAAATATTCCCCCATCCCGGCGTGGATCCCTGAAAAAAGTGTACGCGCTCGTGATAGATCGTCGAGGCCATGGTCGCCGGGTCGGAAAAGGCCCCGGAATAGAGGTAGACTTCCCCGTCCGGTGCCAATGCACCCGTGGGCTGATGCTTGGGACGGACCTTCCGGACGACCCCCGCCTCATCAACGATCAGCTCGAATTCGCGGGGGCGAAACCGCAACGACCATCGCATTTCCACGCCGAACGCGTTTGCGTTTTTGTACTGCGACTTCGACGCGTCTTCATCCGGAGCGAGGCCGTACGCGTAGGCGCTAAGCCCTGCGGCCCGGAGATAATGCTTCGCCTGCTCCTCTCGTTTCTCTTTAAGATCGTGGTCCAATTGCTTCAACCTTGGATCGTCAATCATCTTTTCCTTCTTCTTCCCGATCACAGCTTTAGACCATTGATGTTCCAGCAATAAAATTTCACTATCGAGGTCGTGACCCTTCTGCCACTTCTCGTGTATTAAGACCGCGACTTTCCCGTCAGGGGGAATCGCCGCGATCTTTTCAGCCGAGACAACCCCCGGGAACAGGAGGATCATAAGACACACGGCGGTTGCTGGTTTCATCGGATAACGGAAAAGGACACCCAGGGAGTTTCGACACGAATCCCGCCTTCGCGTCGCAGTTGAGCCTCCGGTTTCTCATTATCAGGAAACACATAGTCGTATACCGCGCGAATACGATATTCTCCCGGTTCTGAGAAGAGATAATTCGGGAGTTCGCTGAATTGCCCCCTCGGCGACGGGCCTGGAAGCTCTGGTTTGTGACCATAATCGTACGGATTGAAGGCCCAAGGCAAGGTTGTGCGGCTTTCGCCGGGTAATAGTTCCGCGGGAGTCCCGGGGTCCGGCGGGTCGTCGATCATCGTTTCTGTTCCAAGGGAAGAGCAGCGGATGAGCAGTCCCTTCGGTCCCGCCACTTCGAAGAAAATAAACTTCTTTCCCTCTGCATTCCAGCGAACCTCCGTAGGTGCCAGAACGAACGGATCAATGAGAATGGGAACGTCTCCGAAATTTGTCACCGTCAACTGGTACCAGAGATGGTCGTAGGGATGGATCTTCATCTCAAGCAGACGCATCGTCAGCCGAACCGGCCAGGATTCGCTGCTCACCTCGACCGCGGGCTTCAAGTCCGCGCCCGGCGCGGCCGTGATCGTCGACTTAGAAATCGAAGGGGTTTCGGCCCTCGCTCGCCCGCCCGTGGCGAACAAACACAAAGCGGCGAAAATCAGGACTCTCCGGCGAATAGCATTTCCCGTTCTTTCCGATTTGTGGGCCAAGCTCATCGGGTCAACACCTCCCGCCAACCTTCGATCGTAAACCGTTTCTTGTCGCTCATAGACTCAAGGATAAGCCGCTCTCCCTCCAGACGCAACCGGCCCGTCGCTCCCTCGATAAGCAAATCCGCGGTCCCCGCCCGCAGCGAATACAGCCCCAGCCGCGTCGTGAAAAACATCACGCCCGAGACCGCCAACGCGCTCACCGGCGCCGGCGTCTTAAGCAGGGTCTCAAACGACCCTTCCCGGGAGTAGCGAAACACCCCATCGCCGTAGGCGTAGAGATCGCTGCCGTCGATCAAGAGCCGCCGCCCCCCGCCCGGCATGCCCACCGGCATCGCCGCGGAAACCGTCGAGCCGCGCAGGCGGTAGCCCAGTCGCCCGCCGCGCACAAACAGCAGCGCGCCGGTTTTCGCGAGGACCGCGTCTTCGTAAGCGTCTTCCGGCGCGGTCCAAGAAGAAATCGACACTTTCAGACCGTCCATCGCACGGGGCGGCTCGGCGGCTCGAACGGGATGAGGCGACAACAAAACCGCCAGCAGCAAGGAGATCATCTCTTCGATGCTAAAGCAATCCGCTAGGTTTCGCCAGGGACTATCGGCGTAATTGACTAAAGTCACACGCCGCGGTCCCTGGCGGCGTGAAAATGAAATTGCCACGCTAGACTCACCCAAGGAGGAAAACTGATGAAACCGAAACCCATGATCCTCGCCGCGGCGCTTGCCGCGTTCGCCGTTCCCGGCCGTGCCGCGCAGTTCTCGCTGGGAGGCAATTACCAGCTGACCTCGCAGAATCCCGGGGGCACCAACCCGTCCTCGAACCTGAGCCTGACTTTGACCCCGAGCGTCATCGCCGCCGACGTCCACGAACTCGGCCTCTCGCTGGGCTGGAGCTTAAGCCGCCAGGAAGTCTCGCTGACCGGCCAGACCCAGGAGACGAACACGACGAATGCCGGCGTGTTCTACCGCTACAACCTCTACTTAAACGGGAAGGACGCGAAGCACCCCGTCGCGCTCTATGCCGGTCCTCAGATGGGTATGACGCGGGTGGGCACCCCGCAGGGTTCGACCAACGACTTCTCGGCGGGCGGTCAGTTCGGCGCGAACTTCATGTTCAGCGAGAAGCTCGCGCTCAACGTGCACCTGATCCAGTGGGACACGGTGTTCTCGGACCCCGACATGCAGTTGATTTTGACCCAGTCGATCGGGGTCAAGTACTTCTTCTAAGGGAACGCCGCCTTCCGTCGATGGGAGCCCCCCCACCCTGGGGGCGGGGGCCCCTTTTGGACGAAATGAATCCGTAACACGGACCCGCCATCCTGAAAGCGTGACGCCGCGCTCCATCGTCTTCGGAATCGGCCTGATGCTGGCCCCGCTCGGCGCGAGCGCGGAATCCGCCCTTCCCGGCGGACGACTGGATTTGGAGGGCCTCCCCAACCGCTACGCCCGGAAAGCGGCCGCGTTCCACCGGACCCGCGCCGTCCAACACGCTTCCCGCCTCCAGCACGGCATATTCAAACGCGAGCAAGCGTCCGAGCCCGAACAGCGGCACGCCCGTCTTCCCTGGGAAGAACCTCAGCCGACCCGCTTCGAGCGGAGCTTCGTCGCGCGCCTGGCGAAGGCCTTCATCGACACCTTCCCGGCCGGCGGCTCGAAAACCTGGGACCTGCGCCTCAAAGTCATCCTGGAATAGGGACCGAGTCCCTACTTTTTGAGCCAGAAAAATTCGACGCGGCGATTCAGTTCGCGGTTTTCCAGGCTGTCGTTGGGCGCCAAAGGCTTGTCCTCGCCGAAACCCCGCGTCACGATCAACGTTTCATCGATGCCCTTCACTGTCAGGTAGTTCCTGACCGCCTGCGCGCGCCGCAGCGACAATCGGTAGTTGTACTCGCTCCCGCCGAGATCGCAGGTGTGTCCATGCACCTTGATCCGCAGGCCGGGATTGAGATGCATCACATCGTAGATTTCGTCGAGCGTCTCATGGGAGTACCCCTTCAGCTTCGCGCTGTCGAGTTCGAACTCGATCGGCGGAATCTCATCGAGCTCCATTTTCTTCTTGAGCGTTTTGACGGCCGTGCGCGCGGAGCCGCATTCCAGCTGGATGAAGTTATCCGCCTCTTCGAGCATCGAGTCGCGCTGCTTCCAGACGACCAAGGAACCGGTCTCCTCCAGGCCGGCCCTCAGGACGGCGAGGTCGTTGACGCCCCGTTCGAGCAGCGTTCGAGCGGCGATCGGGACCTCGGGGCAGCAGCAGACCCCGCAGTACAGCACGTACATCGTCTCTTTTGAGAGGGGACCCGTGGAGACGCGCTCCAAGGGGAGGTTGCGCGCGCCGGCCAGATGATCGTTGCCGAACTCGTAGGACGAACGGACGTCGATGATCTCGACGGGATCGCCGCGCTTCATCATGTCCTTAAGCTCGTACGGAGACAACAGGCGCACGCGCCGCTGAATCGTGTTCGCCAATTCCTCTTTCTTAAACGGCGAGGGACACTCCTTCCATACGATCGGATTGTATCCGGTTCGCTTCCGGGCGGCGGACGCTCCCGAGGCTGAAGCGGGTAGAAGCAGCAGCGCCAGCCCCAAGGCCCTCACGACTGTTTCGGAAGGAGTTTACGCTCCAAGAGCGCAAAGCGTTCGATCACGCCGCGAACGAAGGAACGCTTCGCGTTGTGGCTCCCGGGGAAAAAACTCCCCTTGAATCCGGCCACAACGAGGTTGCGCAGTTGGCGGCGAGTCAGCCGGGCCTCTTTGGCGACGAGTTCGAGCTCCCGGGAAACCGTCGTGTTCGAGATCAGGCGGTTGTCGGTGCAGATGCTGACCGAGAGCCCTTCCTCGATCATGCGGCGCACCGGATGCTGCCCGATCGAGTTGATCGCGGGCATGGTCTGAAGGTTGCTCGTGGGGCAGACTTCTATGCCGATGCGCTCGCTGGCGATGTAGTTGGCGAGATTGTGAACGTACTTTCGCTTGTCCTTCACGCGGGGATCCTTGATCATGTTCTCGGAGAACAGCCAGGTCCCGTGACCGATCCGATTGGCGTGGCATTCGGTGATCGCCTGGAAGATCGACTCCGGTCCGTACGCTTCGCCCGCGTGCACCGTTTTCTTGATGAAGTTCTCATGCGCGTACTGGTACGCGCGCCAATGGTCGTTGGCGGGGTATCCGGCCTCCTCTCCCGCCAAATCGAAACCGACGATCGGCATCCCTTCCTCGCGGACCAGTTCGACGGCCGCGCGCGCGAGCTCCAAGGAAGCGGCCGAAAAAATCTCTTTGCGGTCGGCGTGGCCCATAATGCGGATCAAATCCGCGAAGTACGGCGACATGCTGCGGCCGAATCGGCGCATCGCGCAAACGATCACGCCGAAATAAAACGGCAGGTCTTCTCCCGAGCGGACGGTCTTCGAACGGTTGTGCGCGAGCGCGGCGGACTCAAGACCTTTCACGACCGCGCGGATCGCGTCGGAAGTCGAAAGCTCGGTGGAGGTATGCAATTGAGGGGCGAAGCGGACCTCGATGTAGCGGACTCCCTCGGCGATGTTGTCCTCGGCGAGTTCCCGAGCGACGCGCTCCAGATTCTCGGCGCGATGAAGCACTCCGCAGGTGTACTGAAATCCGTGGAGATACTCGGGAAGGTTTTTATAGCGGCTCTTAAACACGAGGCGGCGCATGCCCGCTTCGGAAAAGGACGGCAGCTTGACCTTCTCCTGCTTGGCGAGTTCGATCAGCGTCTTCAACCTCAGGGAGCCGTCGAGGTGAAGATGGAGATCGGATTTAGGAATCTGTTTGATGAATTCGCTGGTGATGCCGTGTCGCACGCTTCCTCCGTTTCGTTGAGTTTAGCAGAAGAATCCCGTTCCCGGAAGCCCGCCCGAATGAAGTATATTAGAGAAGAGATGGCGAAAGACCTTCGGGCCGTCCGCGGCACCCACGACATCCTCGATGGAGAGATCCGCCGCTTCGATCGCGTCATCGACGCGACGCGGCGGGTTTGCGCGCTCTACGGCTTCGAACCGCTGGCGACTCCGATCCTTGAATTCACGGACGTCTTCAAACGCACCCTCGGGGACGCGTCCGATATCGTCAACAAGGAAATGTACACCTTCGAAGACCGAGGCGGCGACAGCGTGACGCTCCGCCCGGAATTCACCGCCGGCGTGGCTCGCGCGTTCATCACCAACGGCCTCGCCCAGCGCGTCCCGGTGAAGGTTTATTCGCACGGGCCGCTGTTCCGCTACGAGCGCCCCCAGAAAGGCCGCTACCGGCAATTCCATCAAATCAACGCGGAAATCCTGGGGGCGGCCGAACCCGCGGCGGACGTCGAGGCCGTCACGCTCGGCGCGCATCTGCTCGACGCGCTCGGCCTGACCGGGAAAACGAAGCTCGAAATCAATTCTCTCGGCAACGCGGAAAGCCGCGAGCGCTACCGCGCCGCGCTGGTCGCCTATTTCGGAAAGTACAAAAATGATCTCAGCGAGGACAGCCGCGTGCGGCTGGAAAAAAATCCTCTGCGAATTCTCGATTCCAAAGACGAGGGCGACCGAAAGATCATCGTAGGCGCGCCGTCCTTGGAGGATCACTACACCGAAGACGCCGCCCGGTTTTTCGCCGCGGTCCGCGACGGTCTGGAGGCCTCCGGAGTCGCGTTCGCGGTGAACGCGAGAATCGTCCGCGGCCTCGACTACTACTGCCACACCGCTTTCGAATTCACCACCGACCTTCTCGGGGCCCAAAACGCGGTACTCGGCGGCGGACGCTACGACGGGCTCATCGAACAGATGGGCGGTCCGAAGACTCCCGCGGTCGGCTTCGCGGCGGGCATCGAACGCCTGGCGCTGCTGCTGGAAGACGCCGCCGCCCCGACGCGGCCGGTGGCGCTCGTTCCGATCGGCCCGGCGGCCGAACGGAAAGCGGTCTCCCTCGCCCGCGCGCTTCGAGAGGACGGATTTCCCGTCGACTTGGGATTCGGCGGAAACGTCGGAAAGCGCATGAAGCGCGCCGCCAAATGCGGGGCGTTCGCGGCCGTGATTTTCGGAGACAGGGAGCTCGAGTCGGGATCCTATTCACTCAAGCGCTTGGACACCGGCGCCGAATCCCCGGTCGCCGCGGACGCGCTGACGGAGGAACTCCGCACATGACGATCGACGCCGAACTTCTGAAAATTCTCGCCTGCCCTGAAAGCAAAAAACCGTTGGCCTACTTCCGGGAAGAGGGCTTTCTGTTCTGCCCCGACTCGCGGTTGAAGTATCCGGTCAAGGACGGAGTCCCCGTTCTGATCGTCGAAGAGGCGGAGCGTCTTGACGAAGCAAGCGCCTCGACGCTCGAGAAGCGCGCCCGCGAAAGCGGCCTCCTCTAAGTCGCGTTCGAGCGCAGGGTGTAGGTGTAGTACGGCGGGCGCTCGCACTCGCGGCAATACTCGAGCTCCAACACCTTGGACGGATCACAGTCCACCGGGGTTCCCTGCCGATGGAAGATCGCCGGGATGTAGAGGAAATCCTGCTTGGAATGATCCCATACGCATACCCGATCCCGATCCAAGCGCTCGAACAAGGAGTCCTTGTAGATGAAATCAATCGATTTCTCTTTTCGAAATCCGGTCCTGAACACGATCGGGCGGCGTTCGACCCGACGCGCGGCCTCCGACCAATAAAACCCATGCAGTCCCACGACGATCAAGCCCGCGAGCGTCAAGGCTCGAGGCGACCAGCGCCGTTCTCCCAGGACGAAGGAAAGCGCGGAAAGAAACAGAGCGTGCGCCAGGAGGTAATACCGAATGGAACTGGTGTTCCGAATCAGAATGAAGGTCGAACAATACGCCGCCGCCCACAGCAAAACGAAGCGGGCGTAGCGCGGCCCCGCCGCGGCCCCGGGACGGGAGGCGAAAAGCGTCGTCCTCGTGATGAGCGCGGCGGCCAGCCACGCCCCCCACAGATACAAGGCCCACCGAAGAGGCCAAATCGGATCGAGCGCCGTCACCCGCCGCAGCAGCGAGACGCCCGACAGAATTTGAATCAGCGCCGGCAGATGCCAAATCGAGAAGGCCGCGACACCCAAGCCGAGAACGATCGCCGCCGCTCGGCGCACGAGCGGGATTTGCAGCACTCCCGCGCCGGGAAGTCCCCCTTGCCACGATAGGAACGCGACGGTGAACGTCGGCACGAGCGCGGCGAATCCTCCGATAAACAAAAGCGGACGGGCGGCGAAAGCCTCCGGGGAAAGAAAGCGCTTGAGATAACAAATACCGCCGAGCAGGACCGCGAAGGCGAACAGGGGACGAAGCCGCCGTGCGTCGCGGTCGCCCCAAAAGGCGGCCGCCGCGATCGAATACACGAACAGCGACAGCGGCACCGATAGAAATATGAAGTGATTGATCGAACCGAAAGCGATCGCCCCGAAAAAGGTCAGTACGCTCGCCGGAGGAAAACGGTCCTCTTCGATGAAGGTCCGGCAACTCCAAAGGACCGCGAGGACAAGCGCGTTTTCAAACGCGCAGACCTCCCAGGCGACCCGCCCGTAGAACAAGAACATCGCCGATGACGCCAACAACCCCGTCATCGCGACGGCCGCCCGCGGGCCGAAACTACGCCTCGCCCACAGGACGAAGCCGACGGCCGCGGCGGCGTTCAACGAGGCGCTCAACAGGCGCAGCGTAAAAACGCTTGGTCCGAAAACGCGAAAAATCGCCGCGACCGCCCAGCCGAACAGCGCGCCCGTATAGTCGTTCATGAGATGCGGGGTCGTGAGCCCGCCGCTGAGCACGCGCCCGGCGTAGAGTCCGATCCACGCTTCGTCGCCGTGCAATCCCGGGAAAAACGCGAGATCGTAAAAGAGAAAGGCGGCGATCGAACAGACACCGGCCGTCGCGGCCCAAAACGCCGCCCCGTCCGATGCCGAAGCGCCTGAGGGAGAAGGAGACTTCACCGGATTTGATTTTGCCGCTTTCCCCGAACCCCGTCAATGAGAAACGGAAGTCTCCCGCAGCAGGCGCGCCGCCGCCGCGGAAAGTTCGGCGCGCTCCGCGCCGGCCAATCCGCGAGGGTCGAATCGCAGACGCTCGTGCAGGCTCCCGGCCCGCCGCCAATCCTGCGAGCCTTCGTCGCCCCCCCGCCGCCGGCACCACGCGTTCAAGCTCTCGTCCGGACGGCGACCCAGTCCCCGCGCGGCGAACGCCGCCTCCACCGCGAACAACTCCGAGTCCAGTCCCTGCGGCGGCGTCTTCTGAGCGGAAGGGAGGACCCCGGCCGAACGCGGCCGCCAATCCCTGAAGTTTCGCCACACGATAAACCCCGCGACGCCCGCCAGGACCCACACCCACGCCGGAATGCCGCGCTTTTCTTCCACGGGACGCCAGCGCCATGAGGACCAGCGGTAGCGAAGCCAGGAGAACGCGTCCCAGAGCGGACGCAGTCCTGAACGCCGCTGGTTCTCTACGCCCCACCACGATGCGGGGGTCGCGTCCACCGTCCTCCAGCGCCCGTTTACGAAAGCGCGCGTCCACGCATGGGCGTGCCGTCCGCGGACGACGAAGCCCGGCTCAAAGCGACCGCGTTCGCGGACCGCGAAGCCGGTCGCGTAGCGGGCCGGAATTCCCGACGCGCGAAGCAGCAGCGCGGCGGCCGAGGCGAAATACTCGCAGTGTCCCCGCTTGCGAAGGGTTAAGAAATCCTCGAGCGGCCGATCCGGAACGCGTCCCTCCCGATACACTGAATATCGGAAGTCGGACTCGAAGCGGGCGAGCAGCGCATCGACCGCCGCCTCCGCCGCGACGCCGCGAAGTCCCCATTCCCCCGCGATCCGCGCCAACGCGTCGGCCTCCTCGTCCGGTAGGCGCAGGTCCGCCTCGGACGGCGGAGCCTCCTCCGCAAGGTCCGGGGCGACCCCGACGCGAACCGTCGCCAGTCCCGGCCCGCCCGTGACGCGCACCACGCCGAACCGGCTGCGCTCGACCGCCTCGGCGGGGAGCCCCGCGATGCGCGCGGAGCCGTACGGCAGAGAAAGGATGCCGGAGCCGTTCTCCATCGGCTTGGCGACGACGATCTCCCCGCTCGGCTCAACCCCAGCCAACCGCCAGGTTCCGATGGGTTCCGAGGCGTCGAGACGGGCGAAATCCGGGCGGCTCGCAAACCATTTTTCCGATGCGTAGATGTCGTAGAGCGCGTCGCGCAGCAGCGGGGGGACGACGCCGTCTTTGCGCCCGGGGAAAACCCGCAAGGCGATCGCATCGGAGTTCTGAATCCTTCCGATCTTCCCGATCGCGGTGTTCGTTCGCGACGGATCCACGCGCGGACCCATTTTCGCGAGCGACCATTCCAGCAGACTCCCGTACAACCGCGCGCGGGCGAAACGCATGGCGCCGAGAACGCTCAACCCCAACAAGGTCGCCGCGCACCAGCCGCCCAGCCATCGCGCCGGGCCGATTCTCGCGGGGCGCGCGCTCCAAAGAGCCGCCGCGATCAGCGCCGCGCTCCCCGCCATGAAATACGCGTCTTGCCGGTTTCCGGACGCGGCGCCGAGCAGCATCTGCGCCAGAAAAACGGGGCCAAGATCGATTTCCCAATTAAGACCGTCGCGCTCCGCCGCGCGACGAAGAAAGAGAAAGAACGCGCTCAAATCCACGCGGCCTCGCTCGCTGTAGAGCTGACCGAACACCAACGGAAGCAGCGTGAACGGGGCAAACCGGAAAATCGTCAAAATAGCCTCGGGCGCTTCCCGAGTCGCGTAGAGAAAAACGACCATGACGCCAAACAGCGCCGCGCACAGATCCGAAAGCCGGTTGAAATCCTCACGCCCGAGCGCCCACCGCTTCTTGAACAGGCGAGGAGCCTCAAGCGCCGCCGCGGCCGGGATCGCCCAAGGCATCACCCCCGCCTGCACGCCCCAAAAGAGCGCGGCCGCGCCGAGGGTTCCGGGGGGCAATCCTCCCGAATTCACGGCAGCGCAAGCCCCTCGGCCGCGCGGCCGATTTCGATCCGCCGGACGGAAGGCCCCCAAGACGACTCCGCCTGCGTCGTGGAATCGCAAATGACGAATGCCCGCACGGGAATCCCGAGGGCTTGGAGAGATTCGAGCATTTCCCTGCGGGAAGCGTCGTAGTCGGTCAACACCAAGAGGCAGCCGGTTAAGGTCGCGGCACGGCGGAGCACGCTGACGGATAAAACGGAAAACGATTGCGCCGCACAGCGCTCCACGCCGGCGAGCACCTCCAGCATCCGCGCCGCGGAACCGACGCCGCGTCCCGCGGTTACGCAATAGGCCTTGTCAACGACAAACAAGAGGTCGAGCAAAGACTCCTGCGTCAGCACCGTCGCCGCGAAAGAGGCCGCGACGGAAACGGCTTCCTCAAAATGCTCCTCCCGTCCGGGCGCGGCGAACGTATCGAGCACCAGCGCGTGCCTCACGAATTGCTCGTCGCGGTATTCCCGCACGATCGGCTTCCCCTCCTTCGCCCAACTCTTCCAGTCGATACGCCGAAGCGGGTCGCCGGGACGGTAGTCGCGCAGGCCGATGAACTCCGGGGATTCCCCGATCCGACTCGCCAGCGCGACGCCGCCCGGCTGATAGCGCCGGGACCCCGGCAAGGCGAGCCGCCCCACCGGATAGCGGCGCGGGAGCACAAGCGCGTGATCCGCGGCGGGGCATTGCGAAAACGAGCGCAGCAGCCCGAGCGATTCGACTCGCTCGAAAACGGCTCCGGATAAATCGATTCTTCCGCGCCGCGCGGGCACGGCCCTCGCCGCGGCTTCGACGCTCTCTCCGGGACCCGCGTCGGGGAGAAGACACGCCTCGGTCGCCACCGCCGCGCGGCGCATCAACGCGCGCCAACGGCCGTATCCCGAAACCCGTTCGACCGCGGTCCTGGACTCGTCGAAGCGCCCCGCCGTCGAGCGAAACGCCGCGTACGAGGGGATCGTCCGGGGCAGGCGTTCGCGAAGGCGCGCGCCGCGAAGCGGCGAATCCCCGTCGTTAAGAACGGACCATCGATAGACGAACGGCTCGCCGGCGGTCGCGTACCGAGGCAGCTTTCGCACGGCGCGCGCGCGCGGACGGAAAAACCAGATCCCGGCCAGCGCCCACATCCACAGCCCGCTGAGTAAAGAGAAAATCATGTACGCGGCGCTGCGCTCGGAGTCGACGGACATCGCCCCGGCGACCGCCCATCCGCCGAACGCGAGCCACCCCGCCGGCGTCAGCCGTAGGCGCAGGCGCTCGGCCAGTCCGGTCCCCCAGCGCAGCGACGCGTAGCGGAGCCGCTCCACGCGAACCTAAACCGGGGACGGCGTTTCGGACAGGATTTCCTCGACGACCGCTTCCGGGGTCAACCCCGAGAACCGCGCCTGCGGATCGAGGACGAGGCGATGCGCGATCACCGGAACCGCCGCCTCGCGTACGTGCTCCGGGGTCGCGAAGTCGGATCCATCGAGAAGCGCCAAGGCGCGCGCCGCGTGCATCATCGCCAGCGAGGCGCGCGGACTCGCGCCGAGCTCCACTCCGGGACGCCCGCGGGTCGCGCGGACAACCGCGATGATATGCCGCTTCAACTCCTCTGCGATGCGCACGGCGCGGACTCCCTCGCGCACGGCGAGAACGTCCTCGACGCTCGCGACCGGCCCGATCGTCTCCAGCGGATGCGATCGCTCTTGGTCGGATAGAATCTCCAGTTCCCGCTCGGGATCGACATAGCCCGGGCGAAACCGCATCATGAAGCGGTCCATCTGCGCCTCGGGAAGCGGATAGGTGCCTTGAAATTCGACCGGGTTTTGCGTCGCGATGACGAAAAACACAGAGGCGAGTTTCCGAGTCTTGCCCTCGACGCTGACCTGGCCTTCGGCCATCGCCTCCAGCAGGGCGCTTTGCGTTCGGGGCGAGGCGCGGTTGATCTCGTCGGCAAGCAAGACATGCGTGAAGACGGGCCCTTCGTGAAATCTGAATTCCCGCCGCTCCTGATCGTAGACGGAAACGCCGACGATGTCGGAAGGCATCAGATCCGCGGTGAACTGCACGCGCTGGAACTCGGCGCCTACCGACCGCGCCAGCGCCTTCGCCAGCGTCGTCTTTCCCGTGCCGGGAGAGTCCTCCAACAACACATGCCCCCCCGCGGCGAACGCGGCGAGCAGCCGCCTCACCGCGAGTTCCTGACCGCGCATCACCCGGCCGATATTGCGGCCGATCGCGGTCAAGGCGGCGGTCGCGCCGGAGTCGTTTCGGTTCATGAAGGCCTCTTTCGCTACTCGAGCGATTCCAAGCGACGGCGCGCCTTCTCTGCGCCGTCGCTTTTCGGGTAGCCGTCGATAAGATCGTGAAAGACGCGACGCGCGGCCGTCTCGTCGGAAAGCTTCTTGTCGTACAATCGCCCGGCCGCCCACAGCGCTTCGGACGCGAAGGAATGCTCGGGATAGCGGCGGGAGATCCGAATCAACGTACGCGCCTGCGCCGCAAAATCGCGGACATCGCCGTGAATGTCGGCGGCGCGCCTTAGCCCGACGACGGCGCGTTCTCCCGGAAACATGTCGGCGAGACGCTCAAGCGTTTCCACCGCGCGCGCCGGGTTCTTGAGCCGCTTCAGAAGGATGCGCGCGCTTTCGGAAAGCGCGTCGTGCGCCGCGTCCGTCCCGGGATAGGACTGCACGGCCTTTTCGAGAACGTCGACGGCGAGCATGGGCTGCTTCAACTTTTCATCGAGAAGCCGCGCCCAGCGTCCATAGGCCGTTTTCGCCTCCTCGGATTCCCGGAAGACCTCGGCGAGGGATTGATACGCTCCGACCGCCTTCTCGGGGTCGTTGAGCGGCCCGGCATAAAGATCCCCCACGGCGCTCTGGGTCCTCGCCATCAACGGGCGCTTCGAGGAAAGCGCGAGTACGCGTTCGTAATGAAACACCGCGGAACGCGGCGCGTTCCGTCGGGCATGAAGCGCCGCCAGCGAGAAACTCAGCGCGTCGGAATCCTCGAAGCCGGGGTAGCGCTTAAAAAAGGAGCGAAAGGCCTCGACCGTCGGCGCGTAAAAGTCGTCGCGGTTGAACTCCGCGAGCCTTTCGAGCAGCGCGGCCAAGCGCTTCTCGCGCCCCAGGCCGAGCCGGGGACCCTTCGCGATGCCGGCGAGCTGTTCGCGTTCGCGCCTGAACCGATCTCCGGCGATCTCGTCGATCATCCGCTTCGCGTTGAAGCTCAGGCGGGAACCGGGGAATTCGTAAAGCAGTTCCAAACAGGACAAAGTCGCTTCCACCGAAAGCCCGCGCTTCTTTTGAATCTCCGCCAATAGAAACTCGACCGCGTCTCCGCGCGTTCCGAAACGAGCCGCCGCCAACAACGCCTCCGTCTGCGCCTGAAGCGACGGGAGCACCGACTCGCGCACCCGACCGAGTTGATCCCGGAGGAAAACGAATTCCTTATCGACGCGCTCATCGGAAAGGACGCCGACTTCCGCCGGATCCGCGCTCTCCTCTCCGAAACGACGCGGCAGATCAGGAGCCCGACCCGGATCCGAGGGCGCGGCGGGATCCGTCCGGACCGTCTCCGGCGGCTCGGGTTCGTAGTTATAGGGGAGGCCGGGCCTGGCAGGAAGGCGCCCGATGCCGGGGTCTGGTTCGAAATCAGGAACCGTGCGGGTTCGCTCGTAGCCTCGGGAGGGCATCTCCCCCGTTTGCGCCGCGGCGGAAACGGCCGACGCGAGAAGGACCGCCGCAAAACGCTTCATCGCCCCATTATAATGAAATGCTTCCCCGTAGCACCACCGCCGTCCTTCCGGAGACGAAGACGCGTCCGTTCGCGCGCCGCGCACGCAAGAGTCCCCCCCTCGCCGATGCCTGCCGGGCCGTGAAGGCTTCCTTTCCCATGCGCTCGGCCCAAAACGGCGCGAGCGTACAGTGCGCCGATCCCGTCGCCGGGTCCTCAAGGATGCCGTCCCATGGAGTGAAATACCGCGAATGGAAATCGTAGGGATTTCCATCTCCGCGAACGGTGACGATGACCCCCGAAACGCCTTCGATCCGGAGCGCACCCAGCCGGGAAAAATCCGGGCGCACCGTCTCGATCCCGAAGCCGTCCGGAAGACGCAATAGCGCGTTTCCCGCGCCGGCGGCCCGATATCCCTCGACCCCTTCGTCCAATCCCAGCGCGGCCGTAAGCCCCTCCGCGACCGGCCAAGGGACGCACGGAAGCTCCGGAAAATCCAGCGTCAGCCACTCGCCTTCCTCGGCGCAGCGCAGTACGCCGCTCTTCGTCTCGAACGAAAGGGGTCCGCGAACCCCGCGCTCGCCGATTAAAATCCGGGAAGCGGCCAAGGTCGCGTGTCCGCACAGAGGAACCTCGACCGTCGGCGTGAACCAACGCAGGCCGAAACTCCCGCCCGCGGGCCAGACGAAGGCCGTCTCCGAAAGATTCATCTCCGCGGCGATTCGCGCCATCAACGTCGGCGACGGCTCCCGCTTAAACAGCGCCACCGCGGCGGGATTTCCCGAGAACGGTCCGTCAACGAACGCGTCGACGATGAAAATCGGCGCGGAAGTCACAACCCCGGCTTCCGCCCTGGAACGTCGACCGCGGTTCCCGCGGCGAAGAGCATGGCCGCGGTCCCGAGCAGGACGGCGCGAATCGGGAAATAGGGAAGCAGCCAAAATCCCGCGACGAGCGCGCCGACCACTCCCCCGACCGTCGATACAGCACTCACCGCACCGTACGCGCGCCCGGTTTGCCCCGTGGACCCCGCCGACAGCCGGACGATCAGCGGCGTCGAAGCCCCAAGCGCGGCCAACGGCGCGAACAAGAGGACGGCCGCGGCGGCGAGGGCGCCGCCCTTGAGTCCGAGCCCGGTCAACGGCGGGAGCAGCCACCCCCTGGCCTGGGGAACGACCGCGATCCAGAGCGCCGCGATCCGCAGCAGGGCGGCGAGGTCTTCGCGTTCCTTCCCTCGATCCGCGAGGCCCCCTCCGAACGCCGCTCCGACGGCGAGGGCGGCCAGCGTCGTCGCGATCAAAGCGGACCAGGTCGTCGCGGAGGTTCCGAAATACGGCGCGAGCAGCAAAGATCCCAGCGTCTCCAGCACGAGCACGCCGGCGCCGACAAGGAAAATCACCGCATGGAGGAGGCCCACGCCGTATTATAACCTCCTTATGATAGGATAGGCCGTGCCCGGCGAACGCGTTCTCGTCACAGGAGCCTCCGGACAGCTCGGCGCGGCCCTCACCGCGGCCCTGCGCCGCGACTTGGGCGGCGACGCCGTGGTCGCGACGGACCTGCGCGATCCCGAACTCCCGGAATCCTTGGGCGACGGTCCGTTCGAACGGGTCGATATCCTTTCCCGCGACGAATTGCGCAGAATCATCGAACGAAACCGCATCGACTCGGTCTATCACATGGCGGCGCTCAAGTCCGCGGAAGCGGAGTCACGGCGAGAAGCGGCTTGGAACGTGAACGTCAACGGCTTGTACAACGTGCTCGACTCCATGCGCTCGCGTCCGGGAGCGAAACTTCTCTTTCCCAGCTCCATCGCCGCGTTCGGACCCGCCGGCGGAGACCCCGTTTCCCTGTACGGCGTCACCAAACGAACCGGAGAAATGCTCTGCGGATTTTTCCGGGACCGCTTCGATCTCGACACGCGGGCGCTTCGCCTCCCCGGGGTCCTCTGGCCCGCGTTCGAAATCGGAGGTGGAGGGCTTACCGATTTCGCCGCGGAAATTTTTCACGAGGCGAACGCGCACGGCCGCTACGAAAGCTACCTCGAAGCGCGAACAGAGTTGGAGCTCATCTACCTCCCCGACGCGCTCGACGCGATGCGGGCGCTGATGGACGCGCCCGCCGACCGCCTCCGAAGGAGCGGCGCGTACGCGATTCGCGCGTTTTCCGCGAGCCCCGAGAGTCTCGCCGATAAAATCCGCGAGACGATTCCTTCCTTCAGTCTCGAGGTGCGCGTGGATGAGGCCCGCCAGCGAATGGCGCAATCGCTCCCGACGGGCGTGGACGACTCCGCCGCGCGCGAGGATTGGGGATTCGAACCCGACTACACGCTCAAGCGGACGGCGACCGACATGATCGAACGCCTCGTCGGCAAGCGGTAGCTAGTCGCCGGAGGCCGGCGCGGGACGCATCGCCTCGTACAGGGGGCCCGAGCACGCAGCCGGCGCGAGGGCCGCCTCGGCGAACGGTTTCTCCGGATCGTACAGGCACTCCATCGATTTCCCCGCCAGCGCCTCGTCCGGGTGCAGGAGGAAGGTCGAACGAACCCGGCATAGGGCGTCCCGGCGCCCGAGTACTTCGTAGCGGTACGCGAGGTCGATGCGGCTCTTCGTTTCCAAACGCGCCGGCTTGCAGGCGCGAAAGCGCTCCTCGAAGCACTCGCCGGCGCGGCAGCCGGTCGAGCCGCGCGCGGGATTCGCCTCGGCATCCGGCGGGCTGCCGTAAACGAGCGTCATCGGGGTTCCGACGGAGACCCCCTTGCGTCCCCGCAGAAATTGCAGCGTCAGCGTCGTCCCTTCCGCGATCGGATCGGGGAAATTCTTTTTTTCAATCGCGGCGAAGACTTCCTTGGCGAAGTTCCAAACGGTTTCCTCCCCGAGCGGGGCGGGAGGATCCAGAAGCAGGTGAAGGGTGCGGGGTTTCCCGCTGTCGGCGGCGATCGCGTAAAAAATCACTCCCGTCGCCCGCGATGACTCGGCGGCCGGCCGCTGCCGGATCGAAAAATCGGAAAACGAGCCGTCCGCGGTCAAACTCAAACGGAACCCTTGAACGGTTCCATCGGAAAGCGTCTTGGAAATCTCCAAAGGCTCGGGCGGTTCGGGCGTCTCCTCGGCCGCCCCCCCGGCCGCGAACGCGGCGAGCAGCAGGCAGCGAATCATGATCCCTCTTCCAACAGCGCCTTGATCTTCGCGTGCAGTTCCGGCAATTCGAACGGCTTTTGCACGAGCGCGTGCGCCCCGCTCATCATCGCCGCCCCCTTCTCCCGCGCGGACGACGTGTCCCGGCTGGTCATGATGATGATTTTAGGGCAGCGGGCTCCGAGCGCGTCGGCCAGCGACTGCGCGAAATGGTAGCCGTCGAGCCCCGGCATCCGGACGTCGGTGAGCACCAGATCCGGCAGCTCCTCGACGGCGCGCTTGAGCGCCGAGGAGCCGTTGTCGACCGGAATCACTTCGTAGCCTTCGGTACTCAGCGAAATCTGCAGCAGATCCAGATAACCCGGTTCATCTTCCGCGACCAGAATCTTCTTGGGCATTTCGGTTTTGAGTATAGCCTGGAAGGGAAGGGGCCGCAACGGCGCGGGGAGCTGCTCCAAGTTTCCATAGTTTGGGACTGGAGTTGTGATGCTGTTCGGGCTTCGGAGTCTGGAGGGAACCATAGTCCTCTCCCGCTCGTATGTACTTTATAGGCGATCGCCTATAAAGAAATAAGGCATGGGAAACCTCCATAGACTTCCGCTGCGTCCGCTTTTGCGACAGCGAAAGCCGCGAAGGCCGATCTCCTGGTGCTCGATAAATCGAATATTCGTTTACATCTCGCGCGAGATGTAAAAAGCACTTGTTTTCTAATGCTTTTTGAAAAAATCCGATTCAGCTTTGGAATGGACACCCCTTTTTCAGCCCCTTCTTGAAACTCGTTTTGCAGGAACTGCCGCTACCTTTGACGCTTCGGGTTTGGTTCGTTCAAAATCCGAAACATCGGCCCTTCAGGCCGAAACCAATGCGTTGGGTCCGTCGTTGAAACTGGGGAAACTTGGAGGGAGCTGCTCGAGGTTTCCCACCTTTCAACGAGGAGAGCAACGGAACATTTACGCGCCTCGTGCGCGTGCCTCGGTCGCGGAATTTGCGAATGCTGACTGCCGCAATCAAAATCTGCGCCAGTTCGCGGTTCGCGGCCTGGCGAGGGATTCTGAATCGCAATTCTCCGAGCTCCAACGCAAACGCCTCAGCCCTCCCGGGCGAACGCGCCTTGACGCAAAAAATGGAATCCCGAAGGGATTCAACGGCATCGTTGCAGGCGCGTGATGCGCGGGAGCGGCCGTTAAAGCGCCGTTGCCGTTGCCGTTGCCTTTCGAGTTCGCGTGTTTTCGCGACAGCGAAAACCGCGAACGACGCGCCCGAGGCGCGTAAGCTGCGCCGTTTTTTAGAAGCCTGAGAGGATGTCGCATGGGCCCTACGGCCTATAACAGTTGTAGGCCCCATGGACTTTATTCTATGGTTTTTACGGTTGGGGTGGTTAACTAAACGGTGGAGGGACGAATGAAACGCAGCCTGTTGGCTCTCGGTTTGACGCTGGCGATGCTCGCGCCGGCGGCGAATGCCGCTAAATTCGGATTGAAAGGCGTGGATCAGCGCCTGATGATCGTTCTGCAAAAGAACGCGACTCGCGCCCAAGGCGAGGCCCTCGCGAAAGCCCAAGGACTTGAAGTTCTGGAATACTACGCGCCGATGAACGCCATGGTGGTGCAGGCGAAGCCCGGACGCGTCCGCGCCTCTTCGATGAGACTGCTGGCAAGCCCGATCGTTTCCAATGTCGGCCGAGACTTCTGGACGAAGTGGATCGAATCCTCCCCGGCGAGCTTTCAGACCACCCCGCTGCCGACGGTGGAAAGCGCCGTCCGGTCGCTCCCTAAACTCGGGGAGAGCGTCGGCAAGAACGCCGAAATTCAATGGGGCATCAAGGCCGTCAACGCGCCGGCCGCCTGGGCCTCCAACCGGGGCCGAGGCGTCAAGGTCGGCGTCGTTGACACGGGCATCGATCCGACCCACCCGGAACTCGCCGCCCGCGTGAAAGGCGGACACAACTCCGTGGAAAAGGACAAACCGTTCAACGACGATCACTCCCACGGCACCCATGTCGCGGGCATCATCGCCGCGACGATGAACGGCGCGGGCGTCGTCGGCGTCGCGCCCGAAGCCGATCTCTACGGGATCAAGGTGCTCACCAAGGACGGACAGGGTTCGCTGTTCGCGATCATCGACGGCATCATGTGGTGCGTGCAAAACGGCATGCAGGTCGTGAACATGAGTCTCGGAGCGCCGCAGGGGAATTTCCTCTTCGAGATGGCCGTCAACCAGCTGCAGTCGGCGGACATCCCGCTGATCGCCGCCGCGGGCAACGACGGCGGAGCCGTCAACTTCCCCGCCGCGTACCCGGCCGCGATCGCGATCTCCGCGATGTGTCCGCCCGAAGGCGACTCCAACGCGAAGCTCTGCAACGGCTCCGCGCTCGCCGCCTTCTCCAGCCGTGGACCGGAAGTGGAATTCATCGCCCCCGGCGTGAAAATTCCTTCCACCGTGCTCGGCGGGGAGATCAAGGCGTACTCGGGAACCTCGATGGCTACGCCGCATGCGACCGGTCTCGCCGCCCTGGCGATCGCCAACGGCGCGCGCGGCCAGGCCGGCGTGCGCGCCGCGCTGAAGGCCGCCGCGGTCAAGCTCCCGGGGCTCTCGCCCTCCGAGCAAGGCAACGGACTGGTCGACGCGGGACGCCTTCGCTAAACTCGAAGCCGCTTCGCGCAAAAACCGTCCCCGGGAAACCGGGGGCGGTTTTTATTTCAGGCAGGAGAGAAAGCGTTCGTACTTGCCGCGCGGTTCGGGCCGAGTCGCGACTCCGGCCGCGGCGAGCAGGCGTTCGACGGCTTGGGCGATCTCAGCGGCGTCGCTCTCGTCGTCGAGTTCGATTTCGAGCTCGCAATCCACACGCCCGCCGGGGAAAACGCTCCGGTCCACTTCCCACACGGTCTCGATCTCCCGGCCGTTGAGCGCGAGCGGAACCTTGAGCAGCGCCCGGTCGTTGTCGAACACGCCGAGCGGTTTGAGGGTCGTCAGAGAAGGGAGTTTTTCCTTCAACGCCAAAATGGGACGCGGGGCCATCATCAACAGCCGCGAGGGGCTGCGCAGAACTTCCTCGACGCTAAGCCCCAAGGGGGATTCGATCTCCTCGCGCTTAAACAGCACCCCGTCGCCGAAGGACGCTCCCTTCAGCGCCAAGACCACCCGGTCGATCGGAGGGCCCGCCGCCGGGAAATCCCGCTCGCGCCGCACGCGCAGCGCGATCTTCTCCGCCCGCAGCTCGCCGTTTTCCCCGTCTAGAAAAAGGTTCCTCTGTGAAACGGTTCGCTCCGGAGGGCCGAAGCGCTTAAGCAGCCTCGCGCGGTCGGCCTCCACAACCAAGCCGATCTTGAGCTCGATTTCCATCAGGGCGCGGGCCGGCCCTCAAGAAAATACTCAAGCACGCGTCCTGCCGCCGTGAGAAATGTCGCGAACCCCGCTAAGCTTATAGCCGAGCCAGATCGCCCCCACTCCCGCCGCTCCCGCCGCTCCTAGGCCGATCAGAAGAGACGCCGATTCCATACCTTTATATAGCACCTCCCCGCAGGAACAGAAAGCCCCCCGGCCGGGCTTGCGAAGAATGGACGGGCGGGCTACCCTGTGGGCTATGCGCGGAAAACTCATTCTTTTGGCGACGATATTTCTCCTCTCCGGCGCGGCCCAAGCGGCCCCGCTCGAGCGCAAGGACGTCCCGCAGCCCCTGAAGCCTTGGGTGGACTGGGCGCTGCGCGGACACGAACGCGAACTCTGCCCCTTTCTTCAGGGAAACGCCGGCGACCGCCCCTGCGCCTGGCCCGCAGAACTGACGCTCTCTCTCGGCGCGAAGACCGGACGCTTCACCCAGCGCTGGCGCGTGTACGGCGACGACCCGTGGGTCGCGCTGCCCGGCGACGATAAACTCTTCCCCCAATCGGTGATGGTCGACGGCGTCCCCGCCGCGGTGATCCTGCGCGGCGGGGCGCCGCAGCTGCGCTTGACCCGGGGCGCGCACAGCGTCTCGGGAGCGTTCGCTTGGGAGGAACTCCCGCAACTGCTTCAAATCCCTCGGGAAACCGGACTCCTGTCGCTTTCCGTTGACGGAAAACCCGTCTCATTTCCCGTGCGCGACTCGCAAGGACGGCTCTGGGTGCGCAAGCGACAAACGCAAAGCGAAGGCAAAAGCGCGATGCGCATCATCGTCCATCGCAAGATCGTCGATGAAATCCCCCTCGAACTCGAAACGCGCGTTCAGCTCCAGGTCTCCGGAAAAACCCGCGAGGAGCTGCTGGGAAAAGCGCTGCCGGCCGGATTTGTGCCGATGTCGATCGACGGGTCCCTTCCCGCGCGCGTCGAGAAAGACGGCCGCCTGCGGGTGCAGGTGCGGCCCGGGAACTGGACGATCACTTTGCGCGCGCGCCACGAGGGCCCCGTCAAGGCCGTCACTCTCGGCGCCCCGGACGGCCCTTGGGACGAGGAGGAAGCGTGGGTGTTCGAGTCGCGCAACCATCTTCGCCTGGTCGACGTGAAAGGCGCGGCCTCGATCGACCCCCAGCAGACGATGCTGCCCGGAGAGTGGCGCGGCTTCCCCGCCTACGCGATGCGGCCGCAAACGACGCTTTCCTTCGACGAACGTCGCCGCGGCGACGCGGATCCGCAGCCCGACCGCCTGAGCCTCGCGCGGGTTTTCTGGCTCGACTACGACGGGGGCGGACTCACGGTGCAGGACACGCTTTCCGGAGAGCTTCACCGCGGCTGGCGGCTGGAGATGAACCCGCGCACGCGGCTCGGCCGCGCGGCGATCGACGGGCGCGACCAGTTCATCACCGCGCTCGTCAAAGACGGTCCCTCCGGCATCGAAATCCGTCAAGGCCAGGTGAACCTCGTCGCGGACAGCCGCGTCGAGGGACTCGGGGCGCTGCCTGCGGTGGGCTGGAACCACGACTTCGAACAGGTCGAGGCGTCTTTGCGTTTGCCTCCCGGCTGGTCCTTGTTGCACGCCTTCGGCGTCGACGACGCGTCGCGGACTTGGGTGAAGCGCTGGTCTTTGCTCGACATCTTCCTCGTGCTCGTGATCGCGTTCGCGGTCGGCAAGCTCTGGGGGAATCGCTGGGGCTGGACCGCGCTCGCCGCGACGGCGCTGTGCTGGCACGAACCGAACGCGCTCAAATGGTGCTGGCTGTTCCCGCTCGTGTTCGAGGCGATTCACCGCAACATTCCCGACGGAAGATTCCGCAGTTCGGTGACCGTCTTCCGCGCGTTGTCCTGGGCGGCCTTGGGTCTGTTCGCGATCTCGTTTATGAGCACCGATATCCGGGGCGGCCTGTACCCGCAGCTCGACCGCATGTACGGACAAAGCGTCGGCTTCGCGGGGGGCCAGGGCGGGGCATTGCAGATGCTCGAACTCTCGTCGATGAACGCCGCCGCGCCGGCGGCGGCGCCGCCCATTCCGGAATATGAAGGAAAGAATCGACGCCGCCAGCGGGCGATGAAAGGGGTTAGAGGAGCCGCACGAACCGGATCTGAATCCGATGTCGAAATGGCTCCCATGGAGCAGGCATCCTTTCGAAAACTCTTTCAGGAAGAACGGCAGGAGCCGCGGCAGATGACCGAGTACGACCCGAAGGCCGCGGTCAACACCGGCCCCGGACTGCCGAACTGGGACTGGGAGCAGATCGCCCTGTCCTGGCGCGGTCCGGTCAAAAAGGATCAGACCCTGCGCCTGCTCCTGCTTTCGCCCTGCGCGAACGGCATCCTCGCCTTCGTCCGCTCGGGTCTCGTCGTCTGTCTCGCGCTGCTTCTGTTCGGCCTCCCGGTGGCCGATTGGCTGCGGCAGTTGAAGTCGGGGGACGGGTTCGGGAAATTCCGCCGCTGGCTGTTCCCGGCGCTTCTGCTGCTGGCGGTTCCGAATTTAAACGCGCAGTCCTCCGGGGATTTCGAGCCCTCGGATAAAATTCTCAACGAGCTTAGAGGCCGGATTCTCGAGCATCCGGATTGCGCGCCGCATTGCGCGGAGATCGCGCGCATGAAGATCACCGCGACGCCGCGCGAGGCCGCGCTGCGCCTGGAGGCGCACGCCGACGCGGAAACGGCGATCCAATTGCCCGGCGGACTGGGTCAATGGACCCCGACCCGCGTCGTCTTAGACGGGGTCCCCGCCTCGGGTCTGCGCCGCGGTCCCGACGGGACGCTGTGGCTGCGCCTGGAGCGCGGCACGCATCAAATCCTGCTCGAAGGGCCGCTCCCCGATCTCGAATCGGTGCAGATTCCGCTGCCGCTGATTCCGCGGCGGGTCGATGCGTCGGTAAGCGGCTGGCTGCTCGACGGGGTCTCCGCCGACGGCCGCGCGGACGCCAACCTGCAGCTCTCGCGAAAGCTCAAAGCCGAGGACAAGAAGGACGCCTTCGAGACGGGGAAGCTCCCTCCGTTCGTGCGCGTCGAACGCACCGTCCGGCTCGGTCTTTCCTGGACGGTGCATACGCGCGTGGTTCGAATGACCCCGCTGGATTCCTCGATCGTACTCGAGATTCCGCTGCTGCCCGGAGAATCGGTCAACAGCGAAGCGGTCCGCGTCGAAAACGGCAAGGCGCTTTTGAGCCTCGGACCGAAAGCTCAGGAAGGCTCCTGGACCTCCACGCTAAAGGAAGCCCCGTCGCTTAAATTCGAGGCCTCGGATTCCACTCCTTGGGTCGAAGAGTGGACTCTATTCGTCGAGCCGCTCTGGCACGCCGAAGTGGAGGGGATCCCGACCGTCCATCCGGAGAGCGCTTCACAAATGCGCGGACGGAAGTGGCGGCCGTGGCCCGGAGAAGCGGTGACGGTCTCGGTCGTGCGCCCGGAAGGGGTCGAGGGGCAAACTCTGACGATCGACTCCTCCCATCTTGAGCTGTCCCCCGGACTGCGCGCGACCGACGCGACGCTCACCCTCTCGATGCGCTCAAGCCGCGGGGGCCAGCACGCGATCTCTTTGCCTGAAGGCGCCGACCTTCAGTCGGTGAAAATCGACGGCGCGCTTCAGCCGATCCGCCAGGAGAACGGCAAGGTCGTGCTCCCGGTGCGCCCCGGCGCGCATTCGGCCGAACTCGTCTGGCGCGAACCGAAGGGAATCGGTTTTTCCTTTAAGACCTCGGCGGTGGACCTCGGACAGCCGAGCGTCAATCCGTCGATTCGCGTCCAGATGCCCAAGGACCGCTGGACCTTGATGCTCTGCGGCCCAAGGCTCGGGCCGGCGGTGCTGTTCTGGCCGCTGCTCTTGGTTTTCCTGCTCGTCAGCGTCGGCCTCGGCCGTATTTCGCTGACGCCGCTCTCGTGGAAGCAGTGGTTTATCCTGTCGCTGGGATTGACCCAGGTCTCGTTGCTGACCGGCGGCATCATCGCCTTGTGGCTGGTCTGGCTCGGCTGGCGCGGACAACACCCGCCGGAGGACCCGCGCTCCTTCGACCTCCAGCAGGTGTTCCTCGCGGGGCTGACGCTCGCCGCGCTGGCGTGTCTGTTTCACGCGATCACGCACGGCCTGCTCGGCGTCCCCGACATGCAGATCGCCGGCAACGGTTCCTACCGCGAATCGCTCGCGTGGTACCGTGACCGCGCGGACGCGGTTTTGCCGCGCGCGTGGATACTTTCGGTCCCGCTGTGGGTGTACCGCGCGGCGATGCTGGCCTGGGCGCTGTGGCTCGCGTCGTCCTTGATCGCTTGGCTGAAATGGGGCTGGGGGCGCTGGTCGCAAGGCGGCCTGTGGAAGGATCTTCCCCGCATGACGAAGAACGCCCTCGGCGTCGGACCAAAGGCGTCGCCGACGCCGCCTCCGCCGCCCCCTAAAAAGGAAGAGTAAGCTATCCTCTTCGGATGAACGCGGAACGCGTCGACCGTCTCACGCTTCGGCTGTTCGCCACCGCCGCGGCGCTGAGTCCGTTCGTCATCGACTACCGGTTCTGGCCGACTTATTTCCACGACTACGCGGACCTGACGAAAACGCTGTTTTTGCAGCTCGCGACCGCGGCGTTCGCGGCGCTCTTTTTTCTGCGCGCCGCGCGGGGTCCCGACCGCCGCTTCAAGATCCCGTTCTTCGCGCCCCCCCTCGCGGCCTTTCTGCTGTGGGCCGCGCTGTCCTTAAGCTGGGCCGTGAATCCGCGGGAAGGAGCCCGGGTTCTCACGCATTGGACCGCCTGCGCGGCGGCGGGCCTGTTGCTCTTTCAATGGATCGAAGACGCGGCGGACGCGCGGTTCTGGCTCGACGCCTTGGCCTGCTCGGCGGCGGCGGTCTCCTTGCTCGGCGTTCTCCAAGCCTTCGGCGTTCCGGTCGCCTCGTGGGTTCCCCAAACCCTCGCCCCCGCGGCGACCTTCGGCCATCGCAACATGGCGGTGCAGTTCCTCGCGCTGGCCGCGCCGGCCGCGGGGGTGTTCTGGTTCTACGAGACGAACGAAAACCGACGCCGGGCGTACGCCGCGGCGCTCGCGGCGATCGCCGCGTATCTGCTGCTCGCGGCGAGCCGGGCGGGACTCTTGGTCCTGGTCGGGGAAAGCGCCGCCGCCGTCGCGCTGATTCTCCTCTTCGACAAGACACGCCCTCACTTCGACCGCTCTCGCGCCGCATCCCTGGCGGCGGCGGCGGCCGTCGTCCTGCTCTGCCTGCTGACGCGCCCCGCGCCCGAGAACAAACGGACCGGCGACCTGCTGACTCGGGTCGTCACGACCGCGCGCGAGGGAACGCGGGAATCGAATCTCCGGCTCCGGCTCGTCTTCTGGAGAAACTCCCTGGAGATGATCGCCGATCACCCGCTGCGCGGAGTCGGCCTCGACAACCACAAGATCCACTACCCGCGCTATTCGCGGACCGTAATGTCCGAGGCGGTTTTAAACGAACGCAATCAGATCGGCAATCTGCACAACGATTACCTTCAAATTCTCGCCGAAACCGGTCTCGTCGGCTTCGGCCTCGCGCTGTGGCTCGTTCTCTTGGTCGTTCTACGGCTTCGGGAAAGCGGTTCCTCTCCCGTTTCGATCGCGCTCGCCGTCGGCTTCTTCGGCTTCGCTCTCGACGCGGTCGTGAGCTTCCCTCTCTTCAAACCGCTCCCCCCGTTTTTGCTGGCGGCGCAATTAGGGATTCTCGCCGCCCTGGGACCGGCCCGCGAGTTCCGCCTCGGCCGCGCGGCGGCCGCCGTTCTCACGGCGCTCGCCGCGCTGACTCTGGTTTTTTGCGCACGCTCCGTCTACACGCGCGGCGCCGCGGAGGCCGCCTACACGAAGGCGATGATCGCCGACCTCCAAGAACGCTGGGACGATTCCGCGAAACACGCCGCCGCGGCGCGCCGTCTCGACGGCTCCCGCGACGACATCCTGTTCCTGCTCGGAAAGGGTCTCACCTACTCGGGCCGCCCGTCCGAGGCGATCGAACCCCTCTCCCGGCTGGTCGCCGCGCAGCCGAACTACATCAACGGCATTCTCGTGCTGGGCGACGCTTACGCCTCAACGGGAAAAATGCAGGACGCGCTCGCGCTGTACAAGCGCTGCCTGGAAATCCAACCGGACTACGCCCGCGCGTATCACGGCATGGGCGAATTGTTCTTGAAGGCGGGGAAGCGCACGATCGCGTTCGAGGCGATGAAGGAAGCCGCCCGCTTGGCGCCGGAAATCACGAAGTTCCAAATCCACCTCGGCCAAATCGCGGCGGCCCAAGGAGACCGAGATACCGCGCGCGCGGCGTTTCAAGCCGCGCTGGAAACGGCGCCGGCCGAAGATCGGCCGTTCATCCGAAAGGAACTCGCCGCGCTGGGCGGCTGAGCGGGAGAGGGTGTCAGGCCGTCACTTTGTGACTTTTGCAGAGAGGGTGTCAGGTCGTCACTTTGTGACTTTTGCATCGACGACCTCGCGAAAGCGACCTTCGGCACCGCACCCGACCGGCCATCGGTCTTGATCGTCGTGAAGTGGGTACTAAAGTAGCCACCGGTCGACAACCGAAGGGTGCCGAGCCTCGCTTGGCAGCTTTGAGTTGGGAGCCTTCCGAAAGTGACAAAGTGACGGCCTGACGCCCTATCTAGAAACGCTGTATTCGGAGTGAATTGCGTGGCAAACCTTCGCGATTAAATCCAAGCCGGGCATGCTCCGCTTCTGAAGCAGATTATAGGCCGTTCTCCGCGGAATGTCATACACCCGCGCAAGTTTTGCCTTGTTCATTTGCCGCAAGCTTGCGGCAAGGATTTCACGGGCAGCCTCATGATCGCCTTCCTTCATGCATTGGGCGAATGCCTTAAGTACGCGGTCGGGATTTGCCAAGGATCGCGAAGAATCGTGGGCTTGCAGGCGCGGCTTGGCGGGTTTCTTAATGGCCGTCGCTTTTGAACGCATCTTCATACCTCTCCTAGATTCTTCGAGCCTTCGCGATTGTCTTCTTTATGACCACGGCGGACCAGAGCTTTTTCTATGCAGGGATATTGTGCCATATAAGGCACATATTGTCAAGCGGCGGGGCGCGCCCTTTCTGCGCCCTCGAATCCGATGGATCCTCCGGGAAAGCTCGGGATTGTCTCTCACACCTATGCATGCGGCCGCCGAGATCGGCTACGGCGTCCGCGAGGGAGTTCTGCCTTACTGTCTTCCTGACTCAATCGCACGCTCCAGGAAAGCGCCTGGCTCCGCAATGATGGTGCGTCCGACTTTCTTGAGGTCGAGCAAATCGGCGTCCAATGAGATGAGATAGTCCACTTCAGCCTGATTGGAAAGAGACAGAAATTTGTCGTCCTTTGGATCTCTGCATTTGGCGATCTCGAATTCTGCCAATGGCTGAACCAGGAACGAGGATTCGTTCAGCATGTGGACGAAGTGTTCCCGTTTTTCCCGCTCCAATTTAAATTTCCTCCTTTGCAGGACAGTGTTGAGTTCCTCGGCGATCTCATCCGTGTAGAAATTGTAGAGCCTGCCGGAGAAAATCAGCTGAACGATTTTGGCGGAGGCCCCGCTTTTTGAAAGCAGGGCCGCAACCGAGACGCTTGTGTCGAGAACGACCTTAAGCTTTGCGCGCTCTTTTGATCTCACCGACGATCTCTTTGTCGCTGAATTTTTGACGGATCAATGCCCGGAGGTCCTTGAATTCAGCGAGCAACTTCCTCTTGTCGAACCGTCGCATGACAAGAGTGTCCTTGTCGATGAGGACGACGCTGAACATCGTTCCCCGAGGAGCCGGCATCCTGTCCCGGATGGATTTGGGGATTACAGCCTGGCCGCGTTCTCCGAGAGTCGTGAATTCTATCTCCATCGTCTTGCCTCCAGTCGTATTCGTATGATAATCATACTTTACTGGAAATCTCCTGGAATGTCAAGATTGAGCGTCACCCCCGCCCTCGCGGTCTAAGTCTCACGGCCTAGAATCCGATGGATCATCCGGGAAAGCTCGGGATTGTCTCTCACGCACATGTATACGGATGAGGGCCCCTGCTTGTTCCCTGCGTTTCTCCGCTTGGAGGGCCTTGGCGGGGTCTGAATAGGTGGGATTGGACCCCGGAGAGAGTCGGGTGTCAGGCCGTCACTTAGTGACTTTTGCATCGACGACCTCGCGAAAGCGAGCTTCGGTACCGCACCCGACCGGTCATCCGTCTTGATCGTCGCGAAGTGGGTACTAAAGTAGCCACCGGTCGACAACCGAAGGCTGCCGAGCCTCGCTCGGCAGCTTTGAGTCGGGAGCCTTCCTAAAGTGACAAAGTGACGGCCTGACGCCCTATTTTATGCTCCGATAGGTCGCCTCATTTCTCCGCAAGATTCGTAAAATGGTCACACACTTCTTGCCGTCCTCAATTGCATAGAGGACCCGCCAGTCGCCGACTCGAATGCGATGAAGGAAATCCCTGAGCTTCTTCGTCCCAACAGGACGCGGATTCGACTCGAGCCGAATGACGCGCTCTTCGATCATTGCGAGATCCCTGCCGCCTATACGATCCAAGTCGCGTCGGGCAGTCCTGGCGATCTCGACTTTATACACGCTTCTTGGAGCGCTTCGCGAAATACTCTCTGGCGGGAATCGCCTTTTCCGCAACCTTGGAGTGCATCGCCCAGGCCTTCCGCGCAGAGCGCAGGTCGGCGAAGTCCTCTTCATAAAGTCGCTCTACAGCATCTCGCAAAAGATCCGCCATCGAGCAACGGCGCTCAACGGCAAGGTGTTTTAGGTTGGCGTGCAAATCCTGCGGCAGAAAAATGGTTGTTCGGATCATATTGTGACTCCAATAGAAGTATGCCATATATGCATATATATGTCAAGGCGCCGCTTGCGTCCTTCGGCACCGTACCCAACCGGCCATCCGTCTTGATCGTCGTGAAGTGGGTACTAAAGTAGCCACCGGTCGACAACCGAAGGGTGCCGAGCCTCACTTGGCAGCTTTGAGTCGGGAGCCTTCCGAAAGTGACAAAGTGACGGCCTGACGCCCTATTTTGACGCCCTATTTGCGGCGTCGTTTAGATCATCGGGCAACGGCCAGCGTATCCCCGCCTTCTCGGCGCGGTCAAGATAACTGCTCACCGTTTCGCGGTCGATGCCGATGGTTCGGGCTATCTCGCGCTTCGGCAGCGCGCAGACGAATCTTAGGCGTAAGATTTCTCGGACACGGTGCATAGGCAACCTCTCTTTTGACATAGGGCCTCCTCGTTGGGATTCCCTATGACAGCTTGTTGCCCAGCGGAGCTACGAGGGGCGACGGCCCCCTAAATCCAAGGCATTAGCCCCAATTTCGGGTGGCTGGATATGTTCCGAGACGCTGGCTGGATTTGGTCCGAAAGGGTGGCTGGGTTTGCTCCGAACCGGTGGCTGGGTTTGGTCCGAAAAACGCAGCTGAGTCCGGCCTGTTTTCTAAACCCATCGAATTCGATGGGTTTATTCCAGCCCGACATCCAGTAGCTATTGCAACACTTGACGCAAGCCGTCGTCTTCGTTTTGGTCCGTCTTCCTTGCCGTAATCTTAGCCGTTGCCGTTAGGCCCAATCCAGAGAAATGTCGTTGCCGTTGGAGG
>Ga0210044_10000396_pt1 | contig 65310 bp, 57 predicted proteins | sample CryGey13umfilter_2_FD_183959 | JGI IMG/M metagenome (GOLD analysis project Ga0210044, IMG submission 183959) | Groundwater microbial communities from aquifer in Utah, USA - Crystal Geyser 4/9/14 3 um filter (SPAdes) (version 2) | ecosystem: Environmental > Aquatic > Deep subsurface >... | reverse complement strand
ATGACCAATCTTCGTTACATTGTCAGGCTCGCTACTTTATTCAGAGCCCTAGGTTCATCTGGTGATACAGATGGTTCACTCAAAAGCGGTGAACAGCGCTTCATACGACCTCACGTCGCACGCCCCAAAGTGAGTTTCAACCTCCTAATTGATTAGGTAACCATTTTTCCTTTGTCCTACATTTCCTAATGCCAGAAGATAAACGGACGGGCCGATCAGAAAGATGTACCATCTCATTCAATGAGTTATCCAACTAGATAAACTGTCGGATAATCTGGTAGTTTTGACACATTGAAAATAATGAACAGCAAAAATGAAACTCACCCCGCAGAATTTGTAATGGGAATGTATATGTTGGCTGATATTGATGATAAAAAATTACTGCTTTCACAGATTTGGTTAATGATAAAAATCAATTCGTCCTAAAAGCGTACGCAAACAAGCAAGGAAAAAATCAATGGAACCTTATATGTTTTAGCATGGACTGGATTTCTGTAGCTATTCGAAATTTGCACAGATTTCCAGCCTTAGACTCCAATATCGATGTCAGAGTCATGCAAATTTATTCTTTAATAAGCTCTATTGATTGTCCCAACACGCTCCCACGTCCCCCATGCTTGCTCGGCAGTCAAATTTGGTTAATAAGCGCCGATAGCCTTTGCTAGTATATTGAGAACCTCTATCGCTATGAAACACTAAGCCCTTTGGTGGTTTTCGCAAGCTGTAAGCCTTCAAAAATGCTTTCTCAACTAAGCTTCTCGTCATGCGCTTAGAGATATGCCAGCCGACGATTCTGCGAGAATACAAATCCATTACAACTGCAAGATATAACCAACCTTCGCCAGTTTTAAGATAACTCACATCACCTGCCCAGACTTGGTTTGGCCCTACAGGATTAAAATTCATATTAAGCAAATTATCAGCCACGCTATCACTGTGCTTACGCTTTGTGGTGACTTTATAAGCCAGACGTTGCGTGACCACCAGTTTCAATCGCGCCATTAACTTAATAGTGCGATAACGAGTAATGCTAAACCCTTCTTTGCGTAGCGCTTTAGCTAACTCTCTACTACCTAGACTGTTTCGACTGGCTTTGAATAATGCTTTAGCTCGACGAAATAGCTCTAGAGTGTCAGCAGTGATAAGTTCACCAGGCTTTTTAAGCCAAACGTAATACGCTGACGAACTAACCTGCATCACTTTACACGCCATCGAAATAGGATATTTCGACTTAAGAGTATTGATAAATGAATACCTTACTTCATTTCTTTCGCAAAGAAGGCGCTGGCCTTTTTTAGTATTTCGCGCTCCATCAATAAGCGTTTATTCTCTTTGCGTAACAGCATAAGTTCGGTGCGTTCATCTACAGATAATGTATCGCCTTGAGTTAGCTTTTTGTGTTTAGCCACCCAGTTATAAAGAATTTTATCTGTAATACCTAAAGACGCTGCCGCTTGCACTATCGTGTAATTTTGTTCAAGAACCAAAGCGACAGCTTCTTGTTTAAAATCATCTGGATATTGTTTATTTATTCGTTTAGTCATATTCACCTCAATAATGGCATTATTATATTCCTTTATTGAAGTGTCCGGCTAATTCAACCACAACACAAAAATGTGTTTGTCGATATCGACCAAAAGCACTTAAACTAGCAGAAGGAGCCACTTTGACTCCTTCGGATTTCCAAATTTTAATAGTTAACCTCAATAACCAATTGATTAAAATTGATAAAAAATAAATCGTACCTTATATTGAAGTGTATCTTTTCGTTAAAATTTAAATAAAAGCAACAATAAATAGTCATTTTTGACGGATTTAAGTAAATAGTGCTTGTTTACAGAACTGGATTAATTCCATTATTTTTATCCAAAATAGTATAAAAACCATGTACAAGAATACGATAAGCCAAGAGGTTAATGAGTTAGTTATCGATGCGACTAAAGTTGGCGTCTGGGATTGGCATGTTAAAAATGATGGTCTTGTTTGTAATGAGCGTTGGGCTGAGATGATAGGGTATACCTTATCGGAGTTAATGCCTGTTGATTACCAAACCTGGTTAGATGTATTACACCCAGATGATTTGCCTAAGGCGATTAAAAATTATGATTACCACTGCCAAGGCCAAAGTGATCTTTGTGAGTTAGAAGTTCGTTTAAAACACAAAAACGGTCATTATGTGTGGGTATTGTCTACAGGCAAAGCGATTGCATGGGATGCAGAAGGCAAACCGACACGAATGATTGGGATGCACCAAGACATTACCTTTCGCAAAAAACAAGAAGAGCTGCTGGCTACCACAACCGAATTACTAAGAGAGTCTCAAGAGATTGGCAAGCTAGGTAGTTGGCAACTCAATTTGCATAACAATAACTTGATTTGGACAGATGAAACATACCGAATTTATGAAACAACTCCACAAGAATTTATTCCTACGGTTGAAATGGGAGTAAGTTATTTTTTACCCGATTCTAAAATATTATTATTAGAAGCGCTTGATGCTGCTATTCAACGTGGTGAGAATTATGACTTAGAGCTTGAAACTTATACTCTTAAAGGTCGAAAAATTGATGTTAGAACGACCTGTCATGTAACGTATGTTGAGGGTGTCGCTGAAAAGCTAAGTGGTATATTTCAAGATATTACCGACGCAAAAAATGATCAACGCAAACTTGAAAAAAGTAATCAGGTATTAAAAGAGTTAAACGATAAGTTAAAGTTTGCCGCAAATTATGACCCACTCACACATTTGCCAAACAGGAATTTGTTAGTGGATCGAATGCAGCAAGCGCTTATCAAAGCGCAGCGTAACAACAAACAAATAGCGATAGCCTTCTTAGACTTGGATGGTTTTAAAGAGGTCAATGATGTTTACGGTCACGATATAGGTGATGAGTTTCTTTGCCTTGTTGCAAATAGATTTAAAACGGTAATACGTGATGGGGATACACTTGCTCGATTTGGTGGCGATGAGTTTGTTTTGATTCTTGATGATTTAGACTGTCATCATCAAGCAAGAGACATATTACAGCGAATACTTTCTTCAATCGCAGAGGAATTTATTATTGAAAACAAACGCCTTTTTGTCACAGTGAGTATTGGTGTGACATATTTCCCGCAGGACAATAGTTACTCAGACATACTTATTCGTCATGCTGATCAAGCCATGTATAGGGCTAAAGAGCTTGGAAAGAATTGCATTCATGAATTTGACTTTGAAAATGATGTCGCGATAAAACTGCAGTATCGAGAGTTAGAACATATAAGCAATGGATTTAGTAACAATGAATTTTTGTTATTCTATCAACCAAAAATTAATATGGAAACTAATGAAATTATAGGTTTAGAGGCCCTTATCCGTTGGCAACACCCGACAGAAGGTCTGTTATCACCATTTCGTTTTTTGCCTTACATTGAAGAAGAGCCGTTAGGGATAGAGCTTGGTAAATGGGTCATTGACCAGGCTATAAAGCAGCATAATGAATGGCGACGCCTTGGCATAGTCATACCCATCAGTGTGAATGTCAGTCCATTACAACTTCAGCATGAAGATTTTATTAATCAATTAAATGAAGTGTTATTTCTCAATAATAGTTTTCAAGCGGGTCAGCTTGAATTTGAAATTCTAGAATCCAGTATTATTAAAGATACTCAGCACATCGCTGAGGTTATTAGCCAATGTAAACAGTTAGGGATACGTTTTTCGCTAGATGATTTTGGTACGGGGTTTTCATCTTTAAGTTATCTAAGGAAGCTGTCGACCGATGTTATTAAAATCGATCAATCCTTTGTCATCGATATGTTAGATGATATGGATGATCAGGCCATTGTTCAAAGTGTCATTGAATTATCAAAGGCATTTGGTCGTTTGGTGATAGCTGAAGGGGTTGAATCCCAGGAGCATGGTCGGCAATTACTCAAGATGGGATGCCATTTAGCACAAGGTTTCGGTATCGCAAGGCCAATGCCAGCAAGCGCAATCCCTAAGTGGATTTCGTTATGGCAGTCGTCTCCTCCTTGGATTTGTAAATAAAGCTTGTGAGTTAATATTTAGTGTGAATTGGACTTTGCGTGAACATTTTACGGAAACTCCTTTTCAACAATAGTTTCCGCCAGCACTTGTGTGGTAAACATATTCGATTAAGAGTAATCACCATCACTGACGAATTCTTGTTACTTTGTAAGTCGTATTTTTACGTTATCTGATAAGCTAAGATGTTATTTCTAACATGCTAACTAATGACTTATAAGGTTTGATAAACATGGTTTTTTCTAAAAAATTCCCAGCTTTTGAATAACAACTCTAAATAATTATATACATCAAATGTTGTATATACCTTATTGACAAGCTTTCATAACACCATAGGCTAACAAGTAGTCTGTTTACAGTAACGGGGATAATATTATATGAACTAAAAGAATTGGCCAATTTCGAAACAAATCGGGTCGCTCGCTTTACTTTGTTCGATTGTAATTTTTGCTCTTATGTCATTTTTCTCATATAAAACAGCATCAACAACATTAAATAACAAGGCTATAAATGCAATTAGTGCTCAAATGCAAAGCAATGCAGAACTAATTAAATTGCAATATGACAGTATGTTAGCGTTGGCTGAAAGTAGTGCGGAAATTCTCCGAACACTTTATCCCGAAAAACTGTACCTAGATGGATCTACAGTTCCAATTGCGAACATCACAGCTCCATCATTAATGCATGGCACAGAGCAAATCAACACATCTAACACCAAAGTTGACAAATACACTGAGCTGACTGGCGGCGTTGCAACTATTTTTGTGCGCAATCAAGATGATTTTACCCGAATTTCTACTTCACTTCGAAAAGCAGATGGAGAGCGTGCAACTGGAACTAATTTAGGCATCGGTCATCCTGGATATCAACGACTCATCAAGGGCGAAGATTACCAAGGTTATGCAAAACTGTTTGGCAAAGATTACATGACTATCTATCGCCCACTTAAAAGCGATACAGGGCAGGTTATAGCTATTCTGTTTACTGGTTTTGACATTACTGAGTCCGTGGCTCAAATCCAGCAGGCCATTAAGCAACAAATACTCGAAGAGTCAGGCTACTACGCAATTATACGAAACTCCGACAATAACATTATAGTTCACAAAAACGTTAACAATGAGTATCAGTAAAATGGCCACAAATCTGTGCTTACTGATTAACTCATTGCAACAATCTGTAGTGAGTTTGGAGCATCACGCTCAAAACAGTCAACAAGTCGCATCTGTTAACGGAAATGAAGCAAAATCTTTACTTCAACAAACTGAACACATTGCAACAGCCATCGAAGAAATGTCTGCATCTATTAAAAATGTAGCAGAAAACTCTGGGCAAGGTGCTTTGCAAGCGCAAGAAATCGATAATGCTTCAAACGATGGACACAGGCAATTAACACAGGTCGTAATTGCAATGCAATCGCTGAGTGAGCAGCTCACCCAAACTCAAAAGAACATTGAGGGAGTCAACCATGAGAGTGTGGCAATCAGTAAAGTGACTGAAGTTATTAATAGTATTGCTGAACAAACAAATCTATTAGCGCTGAACGCTGCAATTGAAGCAGCTCGTGCTGGAGAGCAAGGGCGCGGTTTTGCGGTGGTTGCCGATGAAGTGAGATCGTTAGCCAAACGTACTCAAGAATCTATCAGTATCATTAGTTCGACTATTAGTAATTTGCAAAAACAAGTTGAAATTACCACGTCACAAATGAAACAGTGCCAAGAATTAGGTTTATCTTCTGTTGAACAGGGAGATGCGGCTAATAGTCAATTAAGTCAAATTAACGCTAATATCGCTGAAATGGCAATGATATCTTCAAGTATCGCAGCAGCAACAAAAGAGCAAAGTACAGTTGCTGATGAGGTTTCTATTAGTCTTCATGCAATCTCTTCTCTTGCTTCTGACAGTGATGAACGAGCGACGAAAGCGGTTAAAGGGGCCAATGAACTTACATCGTTAGCGCAGAATATTAAAGGCCAAATTGAAGTCTTTAGAGTAAAATGAATCAACCACACAGTACTTACTCGCTCCATTTGAGCGGGTATTGGGGATGTCATTAAAATTATTAAGCGAGCTAATAGTGCTTAGTAAGATTGCACATTATCGTGATGAATTATTATATACCTCATCTTAATCCAGTTTAAAATCAAGCGATAATGACTAAATGGCTGTTTATCATTACCTTTGATACTTTAATTAACCTTAATTATACGAAGCAATTCTATTGATTGGTTCGGTTCACCGCTAACGTTTTCTAGTCGCTTGACCAACTTTTAACATAGATAGCAGACTTCAGCTTTACCAAAAGTGCCTTACTTGTAATATATAGCTAGGCATACTACAAGTAATTCAATAGTGACTAATTGAGAATAATCACTGACACGTTTTTGTCCAGAAATAATTTAGGCAGGCTCTAATGTAGTGGGTCAGTCTTCATTGACCACTCTATATTGTAATAAAAGTACATGGAAAAGTTGTAGTTCTAGAAGTTTCCATAATTTGTCAGTTTATGGTTATATTTTATGTCAAGATATGGTTATGAATTTTAGCTAAGTAATTGAAAGTAGCTTATTGCTTATGTCATTGCTTGCAGCGACATTGACGCCGTGAGATTTCCCCTCAAAAGCCTGTTTAATACCTAAAAATGTCGATATGACGTGAGGTAATTCAGTTTTAGTAATTTGAATGGAGATTTTTTCTGCCCAGTTATATTGCCTTGGGCCGACTGAAATTGCCGCTTCTATCATAACCGTTTCCCATTCAGAAGAGCGCGTTAACGATGGTTTTAACTCGATAGCGGCTTTCTTGCCATGACATTTCAGACTAAAGAACGTATTAAATGCCCCGCTATATCGTGGCTTATTAAAATCGGTATAAGTAGGTTCTTGAGGTTGATTATGAGTCCTTGCTGAATAAGGTGGGCTTTGTAAATTGCCAGATGAACGCTGTTCAAAATGTTCTGTTGAGTAGATGCTATTTGAATTATACATATTGACTCCTTTTTGCCTTTACTACATTTTTACCCCGTTTTTCAAACCCGCAACTCAACTATTTTCGAAAAAACTAATTAGCGAGTCCCAAACGGGACCTGAACCAGCTCAGACTTAAAAATTTAGTCAGTAGAATAATCTGTGGAATATTCTGGCTCGGAGAATGAGAATGAACGGATTAGTGAAATGTTTTGTATTGATAGTAATGCTTGGGGTTATCCCTATGAGTTATGCATCTAGCAATACGAATACGTTATTACCTGAAATAAAAGCGTTAGCACTAGACAAATTGGTTCTAGATCGAAAAGATAAACCTGTCACTGTACTTGAGACGCCTGTTATCACAGATGCAAGCGGAAAGGTCGCGCAAGGATTAACAAAAGTGAAGGTCTCACTGGCGAGTGATGCGGTAACTAGCCTAATCATTCTCGGAAAATCGCTAAAGCCTGGGCAATCAATGACCATTGTCCAAGATTTAACTGCAACGGGCGGTGTGTTAAAGATTCCGTTTTATCCTGAAACATCAAATATTGCTGGCATTAGTCATTATTCTTTAGATATTCCCAACATTACTGCTGAGATATGCCCTGATTCATATTCACTTAATTCCGCGACTAACTCTTGCCAAAAAGTGAACACTACAAGTCTGTTGTATACCTGCCCTGGAGATAATTGGACTTACTCTGGAGATGTCTCAAAGTGTATAAAGCAAACAGAAATTCCAAAAACGACCTGTCCGGTGGGATTTGACTCTAACGGTGATGGTACTTGTACTAAAACTGAATACGAAGCTACGGTTGCCAAATGTTCTGCAGGTTTTGCTTATTCTGAAACCAATGAACGTTGTGAAAAAACATTAGTCGCCATAGCAGATAAGATATGTTCAGACCCGAGCTACACATATGAGGTAGCGACGAATGATTGTAGAAAAACAATCACTCAATCAGTAAATTACGATTGCTTTTTAGGGTTTTCGTATAATTCAACATTAAAAATATGTGAAAGAACGTTATCAACAGATGCTACCCCCATTTGTACTACTGGCTATTCTTACTCAACAACGAATAAGCGGTGTGAAAAAACCGTTGCGCAGACTGCAACTAAAACGTGTACCTCAGGTTTTACCTACTCAGTAGCAAATAATCGATGTGAAAAAGCACTAACAACCACTGCTGATCCAGTTTGTACTTCTGGTTATACTTATTCAGCAGCTAATTCACGTTGTGAACAAACGTTAATCCAAACGGCAAGCAAGGTGTGTGCAAGTGGTTATACCTACTCGTCTGCCAACAATCGTTGTGAGAAAACCACGACGTTATCGGCGACGCCAGTGTGCTCAAGTGGCTACTCGTATTCTTCAGCTAATTCTCGTTGTGAGAAAACGGTTATCCAAGCGGCAAGCAAAGTCTGTACGAGTGGTTATATCTACTCTTCAACCAATAATCGCTGTGAGAAAACCCTATCTCAAACTGCAAGTAAGGTATGTACGAGCGGTTATACCTACTCTTCAACCAATAATCGCTGTGAGAAAATCCTAACTCAAACGGCAAGCAAGGTGTGTGCGAGTGGTTATACCTATTCGTCTGCCAATAATCGCTGTGAGAAAACCACGACGTTATCTGCAACGCCTGTCTGTTCTAGTGGCTACACGTATTCATCAGCCAATGCTCGTTGTGAAAAAACGTTAACCCAAACTGCTAGTAAAGTGTGTGCGAGTGGTTATACCTATTCTTCAATCAATAACCGCTGTGAGAAATCCACGACGTTATCTGCAACGCCTGTCTGCTCTAGTGGCTACACGTATTCATCAGCCAATGCTCGTTGTGAAAAAACGTTAACCCAAACTGCTAGTAAGGTGTGTGCGAGTGGTTATACCTATTCGTCTGCCAACAATCGCTGTGAGAAAACCACGACGTTACCGGCAACGCCTGTGTGTTCAAGTGGCACTTATAACTCGGCAACTAATACGTGTAGTGCGACGGTGAATGTTGCAGCGACAAGCCAATGCCCAAGTGGGTATAGTTATGTTTCCGCGCTAAACTCATGTAATAAGGTCGTAACCACAACACCATATTTAAGCTGTCCTTCGGGGGCGGCCCCAGATTGGGATTCTGATTTATATTTATGGTACTGTGGAGACACTTGGGTTACAGCATCTTCATCACAAACTTGTCCTGTTGGCGCGGTAACAAATACCAAACTTGCAGATGGTCCGACCCGGCCTAAAGTTACTTGCCGTGTTACCCAATATGCATCACCTTCACTCGCTTGCCCAAGTGGATATACAATATCTGGCGCAAATTGTACAGGGCAAACAAGTTCTCCAGTCAGCAGTTACAGTTGCCCAAGTGGTTATAGTTTATCAGGCTCAACTTGTAGCTTATTACAAGCACAAGCCTTTAGTTATAGCTGCCCTAGTGGTTATAGCTTGTCAGGCTCAACGTGTAGCCGGCTCCAAACAGGCAGTAATACATTAAGCTGCCCAAGTGGTTATAGTCTAAGTGGTTCTACTTGTAGTTTATTGCAAGTACAGGCCTTTAGTTATAGCTGTCCAAGTGGTTATAGTCTAAGTGGCTCAACGTGTAGTCGGCTCCAAACAGCCAGTAATACATTAAGTTGCCCAAGTGGTTATAGTTTATCAGGCTCAACGTGTAGTTTATTTCAAATGCAAGCCTTTAATTATAGCTGTCCAAGTGGTTATAGTCTAAGTGGCTCAACGTGTAGTTTATTACAAGCACAAGCCTTTAGTTATAGCTGTCCAAGTGGTTATAGCTTGTCAGGCTCAACGTGTAGTTTGTTGCAAGTACAAGCCTTTAGTTATAACTGTCCAAGTGGCTATACCTTAAGTGGCTCTACGTGTAGTCAACTTCAAAACACAAACAATACATGGAGCTGTCCAGGAGGGTATACCCTAAGTGGTTCAGCGTGTAGCTTGTTACAAGCGCAAGCCTTTAATTATAGCTGTCCTAGTGGTTATAGCTTATCAGGCTCAACTTGCAGTAAATTAATTAACACTAGTAATTCGTGGTCTTGCGATAGCGGTTGGACGTTATCAGGTTTAACGTGCCATTCAACAGATGCGTTGGAATTTTCCTATACATGCCCAATAGATTATGTGAATCATAATGATGGTAGCTGTACGCAACTGCAAAATACAGCTAATACTTGGAATTGTCCCACAAATTATGCGAACAGCAATGATGGTTCGTGTTCGTGGTATCAAACCGCTTTAAATTCATTATCATGTTCAGATCCTACCTACACAGCATATTCAAATGATGAAACGTGTAAAAAGGTATTAACAGATACATATATTTATAATTGTACCGACTCCTCGTATTCTCTTTCCGGTTCTAGTTGTTCGTTACTATTAACAGAACAGGAAGAATGGATTTGTGACGATAATTCATTTGGAAAAATTTCTGAAACTCAATGTAAAAAAGAAACTGATGCAAATTTGGCGGGCTCTTGCCCAATTGGGTTTGTGGCATCACCAGACGGTAAATCTTGTGAATACTCAGATACTACACCACTCATAAATAGTTGTTCTGCATCCTTTACGTTAAAAGGGGGCGAGTGTGTGAAAGATGTTTATTTTGCGCCTATTTGCTCAACTTCATTTGTCGATTCTTCATGTTCTTGTGATTCAGGAATGACGCTGAATCCAACAACATATCAATGTGAAGGCATTGAAAAAAAGGCCATATTAGTGAGTTGCCCGGTTGGGTATTATGCTCAAAATGGACAATGTGAGTATCATAAAACAGTTGATGTTGTTTATGATTTTTGTCCATTGGGTATGATGGCTCAAAATGGCGTGTGCGTATTAACAGAAGAGATATCAACGACATTAACGTGTAATGCTCCATACACATTACAAGGGTCAGAATGCAAATACATCGATACTAAACCAACAGGCTATGTGCTTGGCGTAGACTCAGTGTCTTATGACGGTGGCATTAACACTGAGATATCCGCAATAACATTGGGTACTAAGAAATTTGATGCCATTGTTAGTGAAATTTCAGAAATAGCTGTCGATGATATTACGGGATGTCGATTGGTGACGTCAGAGGAACTAGCTAAAGGCGAGATAAAAAAAGGAGATATTCCTTGTTTTGTTAAATGGACTGCATTGCCTGAAGGGATTACTGGTATAAACGATAAAGTTTCAGGGATATTCCAACAATCTGGTACTCAATCATTAGAGTATTCATTGTTTGGTTTTAATGGCAATGCAATAACAGAATTTGAAATATCAAAAGGAAAAATTGATTTAACAGTCAATGAGCCGCCTAAACCTGCTATCGACGATGTAACGACTAGGTTAATGAGTCAAGTCTCTAGTGGCTTTGAAATGTACAACTACAGTAAAGATAGTCAATTAAGTTATACAACCGTACTGGTCAAACCAAGAACATACATTCAAAAGGTGACCATTGATGATATCGGAACATGTTATGTATCAGTTGGCGCGTCGTCTTGTACAATTTATAGCAGCGTGGCATTTACGAAAGACTTAGCTCATCTTCAATTTGACAGTAACTATAAAATTATAGCGAACAGTAAAATTGGTGGTTGGGATGAAGCCAATTTAATCACTGAAGATTGGGTTATTCATCATGACTTTCGGGGACCGAATATCGCGTTTACTAGTTTCAATCCAATATTAGCCAATGATCCTGTCGTTAATTCGGATTTAGGCTTTACTGTAGCGATTGCGGGTGGGCAGGGTGCCGTTGGAGTCAGTAACTTCCGATCTGAATTAGTGAATACCGATACTTGGTGGAAACCTTCACGCGTAGAATTAGTTTTTACGGCTAAAGAGGGCACTCAAAGTGTCAGTACCATTATGGTTGATGGTAACGAAATTACGTTTGATATTCCCAATAGCACTGCTGATTCAAAAAAAATCACTAATATCTCGGTTATCAGTGAGAGTTTTGCGAGTGCTTATCCATTTGAAATGACGTCTTTGACTCCCGGTGAGTACAATGTTCAAGTTATTGCGAAAGACACTTACAACAATGAAACGATAGAAACCTACAATAACGTTGTTGTGGCCAGACCGATACCGCAAATAAAGGTGATGCATAAAGGACGATCTATCGAGCAACTTTCAAGTGCTCAAACTGTCAATATGTTAGATGATTTAACGATCGTTGCTCACAATGGTGTAGTGGGTGAGTCGAAAATAACGAGCATTAAAATCGATGGTCGAGAAGTAATAACAACAAACAATGATACCTATTTCAAAAAACTTACTGGTGAGGGCTTTGATCTTGAAGCTAACTCATCATATGTTCTGGAAGTAGAGGCAGAAGATAAAGAGGGGCATGTTGCCTCGCTATCTTTACCCTTTAATTATTTACAAATGACCTTTGGCATAAACCATAAACCAGTGACTGTCATTCAAAAAGTGGAAGATGTCGCGCTTACTGTTAATCGTACTCGCGGGATCAGATGTGATTTGTATGGAACGAAAGCTGCTGCCGCATTAGCATCAAATGACAATAATTATGCTTGTTATATTGAGTGGTCAACTTTACCTCCCGGGTTAACGCCCTCTGTCGCCACATATCAGTCTAAATTATCTGGAGCCGTCACAGAGTTAGGAATGAACACTGTCACATATAATGCCTATATTGTGAATAAGTCAGGCCGGGCGGCTAAGGTGGGTAGCGAAACCGTAACTTTTGAAGCGATTGAGCCATTGCCATTGGAAATAGCATTAGACGACAAACTGAAATTAAGCGAGGGAGTTTATAGCGTTTCAATCAATGACACTTTGTTAGGTCGATACAGAGGTCAATCTAGCCGAGCTCATGTTGATGTTCGTTTAAGTAATGAATTTGGAGATGAGAAGCTTTATAAACACAACCAATTACCGTTTGGTGAAACTCAAACATTTTCTGCTTATGCGGAACGGTTGGGTGATGCGGTGTTGTGGGATAAGACACAGTACACATTAAAGGCAAATTATCGGTTGGCTCCTGAATTAACTGCTGAACAAAAGTTTGACTTAATTGTTACGCCTCACCCATACATGCAGGTCTTAATGGACTTAGATAGTCCCCAATATACGTCAATAGACACGATAAATGCGACGATCTCATTAGGTCTACGTAATAATATGACGGGGTTGTTTGAGTACGATCAAACAACAATGGGAACCGGTTGGGATGTATATCTTGCGTTTAAAAAAGGGAATACATTCGAACCTATAACCGAATCAACTTCAATAGACTCCACAGGAAAAGGCTTAATAACGCTAGACGCCAATATTATATTTGAGCGTAATCTCGCTATTTATGCCATAGCTAAAGCCCAATCGCCATATCCAGATATAGCTATTGAGAGGGTATCAATACCTAGAAGCATTACTGTGGTAAAAGGTTCGGCTGTAGATGGCAAAGTTGTATCGAGGTTGGTTCAATCAAGAGTGCCGGCTAACTTTGATATTCGTTTTGATACGGATTCATATGATGATTTCAGGGTGTTGGGTGATATTGAATGGCAAAAGCAAGATTCATCAGGAAACTGGCTGGCTGAGCCAAGCTTTGATAACAAGCAATATATATCCATTAAATCAACAAGTCCTGAAACAATTAAAATCCGAGCGTTAGTGACTAATAAAGAAACGTTGGTTCAAACCCATTCAGACGAAGTCACATTGATTAGTTACGATGTTCCTACGCTTAAGATAGATGGTGCTAGTCAAGCTATATCAGGACAAGATGTCCTATTATCAGCGCTCGATAATGGTGAAACACCACCATCGGATGCCATTGTGGAATGGTCCCTTGATAACGGTGAAACATGGGAAGCTGGTGGATTGACATACGATATGGTCGTGGGAGAAAGCGCCCTGAAAATTAAAGGTCGTATGAAATATGCGAACACGTCAGTCGATATTAAAGCGGGTCAATGGAGTGAGGCGACCAAGTATATTTCGGTCACTAAACCAAAAGCCTTGATTGTCAATGTTGTGAAGCCCAATCTTGTTGAAGTGGGTACTGAGATCGAACTGAGTTTGCAAGTCGCTAACCAATTTGCAGCAACAGGGGTGCCAGTACTTTCTGAATGGATAATGCCAGATGGAAGTACTATTTCGAATGAATCAACTATCAAGTATTTAGTGAAAGAAGAAGATTTAGATAATTCGAATAGACTGAATCTGAAAGCTAGAGCGTGGCTAGAGGGATATAAAGACGTCACATTAGGCGAATCAAATGTAGTAATGAATTCATTTAGTTATTCGTTCCCAACAGATGATCAGTTAAGTCTGTCAATAAACAATAACGTTAAGTTCGTACCATCAACAGGGTTCGCAGTCTTAAACATTCCTTATATCAATGCTCCAGGAGTGAAGTTCTCTTATGATTGGATGTTTGATCAAGAAGCAATTGAAAAAACGTCTGGGTTTGGTAAATCTATGAACTTCAGAGTGTTAAAGGCCGGAGTACATAAAATCACATTGGCTTTTTCAGATAACCGAGGAAACTTTACTTATATAGATGGTTTTGTCGATGCAATAGAACCTGAACCATTGGAATTCAAAGTGACTGAAGTTTTCTCAAACAGATATATGAGATCGCCATTAACCATATCACTGTACCCAAGTGTTAAAACAAGTCACCCATATGACTTCATGAAAGAATTTGTATGGACAATTAATGGTGATACTGGAGAGCCTTCAAGTCGTGCTATTGGTGTTTTTGATGACCTTGAACCGGGCCATTATGACGTTGAATTAAACGTAACATCGAATTTTGGTCAACAAGGCAAACATGTAATGTCATTTGATGTTAAACAAAACCAAGCGCCTGTATGTGAACCTGTAGTAAGAGAGCAATACGGTACTCATATTGTTGATGCAAACTGCAAAGATAGTGACGGTACTATTAGTTATTATCGCTGGGTTGTTAATGGCACTATTTTCAGTCCATATGGTGCACAAGTTCGATTTAGTGAAAATGATTTCCCATCAGCCACGATCGTAATTGAAGCCGTAGATGATGCGGGAGCAAAAGGAATCGGAAACGCCAGTTTTTAGATAAAAGTAAAAAAACCAAAAACCGTCAATATTTCTTAAATATTTGGCGGTTTTTTTATTTCAGTGTCCCAAACGGCACCTGAGTTGACATGGTTAGAAATTTTTATGTTTTAAAATATTGTTATTCAAGATTATTCATGAAGGAATAAAAAGTTGAGACATGCTCTGATTAGTTTCTCTCTTATTGCTGCTGCCATATTGCTTATAGCATCAAAATTTACATTGGCTGTTCCAAGTCAAGATTACTCTTGTTTATATGCGAGTTATTTCCTAGTTGATAAGCAAGCGGTAAATATTCAGCGAGAACGCTTAGTTGCATTTAAGTTGCCAAGAAATACGCCCTACTTTGCAAAAGGTACACGCTGGATTAAAAAATTGGTGGGAATGCCCGGTGACCATATTGTCGTCAATATTGATGCCGTTTTAGTAAACGGCAAGGCCTATAAAAACAATATGAATCTACTTCTAATGAAAATTGATGCAACCGAAGCCGAAGTGACCAAAGAGTTTTATTTAGCAGATGATCAATATTTTTTAATTGGTGAAACCCCGTTGTCATATGATTCGCGATTTTGGGGAACGATACAAAGAAGCGACATGATTGGAGATGCATATGCAATGTTATAGAAAATTCTTGTGGCTAGTATTAGTTCTCGTAAGTGGTATGGCCAATGCGAACCAGATAGTTGAAAAACCTATTACTACTGAGAAAGCATTAAAAATGGCTGAAGATAAAGGATGGTTAGATGGCTTGAATCTGTCTGGTGAAAACCAATCATCTTCGAAAGACGTGGAGCAATTTCTAACGAATGCCCAAGCTCAGATCAAAGACATCACAGATGATTCGTTAACCGTAACAACTCCACTTGCTAAGCCGACATCAGTGACCTTTATGTTCGTCAGTTTATCCATGCCCCGAGCCTCGTTAATAGATGCTTTTAAGAATGCCGCAAAATCAAAAACCACGGTATACATTAACGGTATGTTTGAAAACGATAAAAATATCTTAGATACCATGGCTCGACTGCAAGCAATGACACAAGACATGGTGTTAAAACCTACCGTAAAATTTGGTCCTTCATGGTTCAAGATGTACCAAATACACCGAGTACCAGCGTTGGTTTATGACAATAGTAAGAAACAAATAAAAATGATGGGTATGACTCAAATGCCTTTTTTCAATGAGAAAGTGGCCACTGTAACAACAAGTACAGATTTTGGGGCGTATGGGGCAACGTTTCCAGTCAAAGAAATATCGTTAATTGAACAAATAAAACAACGAATGAGCGAGCTGGATTGGGAAGCAAAGAAGCAAGCAGCTACTAAAAATTATTGGAAGAAACGCCCTACATTTAATTTAAGCTTGGCGGCTGAAAATCACACTTATTACATCGATCCTACCGTGACCATTCAACGTGATGTCGTCAATCGCGCAGGCGTCGTGCTTGCTAAAGCGGGAACAAAGTTTAATCCATTAGCTCAAATGCCAGGCGCATATCTAGGTCTTTATATCGTAGATCCATCAGATAGCTTACAGCTAGCTTGGTTAGATAAGCATCTTAATTCGTTTGATTATCGGGACCAAATTATTGTCACTCGACTTGACGAAGTAAAAGGGTGGGACCAACTCTCTGACCTCAGAAAGCGGTATAAGCGGGATATTTTTCTCCTTGAAAAAGAGTTGATCACCAAGTTTGCACTTAAATCTGTGCCATCGGTTGTCTGCATGGAGAAGAACTACATCAAAGTCAGCGAATTTAACGTGAGAAAATAATATGAAACTAATTACATTAGGGTTAGGTGTCGTTGCTGGCATTTATTTGAGCTTAGAGTACCCCGACGTTGCAATGCAAGTATTAAACAGTTTTATAGATTTTATTAATTGGTTGTCTTTCTATGTCGCATCGATGTTGAGAGGAATTTAACAATGAAAAAATTCTTCATTACCATCTTAACTATTATGACTGTAATGTTTAGTGCCACTTCAAATGCGGCTACCACTGACAACATATGTAAAGATGCCGAAATCTGGACCAAGATAATAGACCAAATCTGTTGGAGTTGTTTTACAGAGGGTTTTTCGTTAATGGGGGTAGGGAAAAAGCCCGATGGGGCAAGCGATAACAATCCATTTTGTATGTGTAACGACAATATCGGCGTGCCCTATGCCGGAACCAAATTGTCGTACTTTGCGCCGATGAGACTGATTGAAACTGTAAAGTTGCCATGGTGCACTCCCACTTTAGGGGGGATAACACTGCAAGATGATTTTGTCGGGATGGGAACGGTAAAAGCAAAAAAAGGCTCTGGGTTTTGGCATAGCCATTATTTTGCATTTCCACTAATGGAAATGTTGGAAATTTTATATATTGATTGTCACCAAGATGGCTATATTGATTTAGATTTAATGTATCTATCCGAAGTTGACCCAACCTGGAATAACGATTTACTCGCCTTATTATTGTCACCAGAAGCAATTTTGTTTGCTACGCCATTGGCACAACCATGGTGTGCGAGTGATTGCGCGTTAATTTCTGCAGATTCGGCACCAGAATCGACGTTTGGGTGTGCTGGGTGTGATGGTCATTTATATCCATTCACGGGCAACATTAAAGGTCAAACTGATAATGTCGCGCAAACCAGTTTAATTGCTCAACGTATGATTAGTTCACTTCATCGTAAAGGGTTATCCAAAAAAACGATGGGGGATGCCAATGTCTGTGAGGCTCATGTGGCTCCATTTACCCCAAGATCACAGTATAAATTCAGTATGGTTTACCCGAGAGCCGAAGCTGATGCGCAAACCGATACGGGCAGTTGTTGTCACCCAATGGGCCAGTCCACAAATTTATGGTGTTTACCCGTCGGTGGGAGAATGAGGCCTGGATTTGAGGATGCGGTTTACATGCTTTGGCAATTCAAAGAATGTTGCCTGACATTAGGAAGTGGGGATTAGCAATCAATGATTACTCAACGTTTATTTAAACTCGTGTGTGTGTATTTCTCATCTATTTGTATGCTGGGTGGAGGGTTGCATTGGGCGTTTTTCTTTACGATATCCGCTCAGGTTGTGTCGTTCGATGTATATGCCTTGGATGATCTGAAAGACAAGTTAGATGCAAAGTTTCAACTAGACACGCCGAAAAACGTTGATGGTACTGATATCTATCAGAAGATTATTGAGAATAAAGATAAAGGGCCAATATCGACTCATGATATTGAGGCTGAAATTTTGAGTAGACCTGCAGGTGCCGGCACGACTGTTGATACTTCACAATACGATGACATAGATTTTCATAGAGAATTTGAGAAGTACATGGGAGAGGGATTAGCGGGCGATACGCCTACAGCACCAACCATGACTAATGGCAATATAGATGTTGAATATTATGAAAAATCAGGTGTGACATTGACCCGCGATGACGATGGCAATCTGATTGTCAATGAGGTGCCTGAATCTGAAAGAGGAACTAAAATAAACGGCATTAAAAGTAGTGAGGCATTCACCAATCAGCAACAACGCTCAGATGAATCATTTAATGCACCAAGTAATTACGGGGATGAAGACGCGTATATCGATGACTTGAAGGTGCAATATGACAACACATCAGATGGTAAAACGGTTAGTTCTGAGGCCTATAGAGCCATTATAAAGAGTAATGTTGATAATCCCGCGCCGAAAATTCAAAGTAATGCTTATTATTTTAACGAAACGAATAACGCCATTAGTGATGCTAAAAATGGGGAAGGTATTTGGTCACAATCATGTGTAGATGAAACGACAACTGAAACAGAGCAAAGACAAATTCCAGTGTGGGAACCAAAAGTATGCCAAAGACCTAATCATCAAAATAAAAACTTTTGCGAAGTAACGCGAGTGTTAGAGAAACAATCTGACTTAGTTAAAGTGGGGTTTAGGGCGCAATTTGCATACTCATGGGGTAACAATTTAAGCGTGTCAGTTAATTTTGCTGACGGCACATCTCAACCAATCTCACCATCAGACCCTGAAATGTCATCAGGGACAGTAGAATATGCGGCAGAAATTGGACAAGTCGATTATTCATTTTTTTGTGGTGCAACATCCTCTCACGTTAGATTCATTGAAGCATCTAATTGGGCTCAATCCCCATTAGGACAAAAGCGAGACGACTCTATTGAGACAGAAATTATTCAAGCCCCAAGTTGTGCCAACGGGCTAGTGGGTATCTTTAACGTTAGAGATACAAGAACAGAGGGTAAAGATGAATATGATTTGACCGGAGATTTCTCTTTTGAAATTCAAACTTCAGATTATAAGGAGGTTTATACAGAGTTCCCTGCAGGTTGTGCATCAAGTGTTGGATGGAAACCTGGCCCATATCCATGCGAAGGAGATAATTGTTATGACTCGGGTTATGAGAAAAATAACTTCTGTACATTTGATGAGTGGGAAATCGTTGATCAAGGTGTGAGTGATTATCCTCAGTGGGTAATTGAAAATCTTAAACAATTATATCCAAACGACCCAAACCCAGCTGCTTTATACGGTGGCGATAAAGACTTCGAAAATCAATATCATGTCGCCTCGTGGAAAATTAACGCCAAAAATTACAGTTGTGACCCACTAAAAGGTAATGATTATTGTGTTCAGGTATTAAATCCAGTGACGGAAGAAGTTGAAGAAAAATGCTATAACTATCAGGAGTTTAAAGCCTTAGATGGCTCATGCGCTCAATATGAGACTAACGACCGTTGTGAAAAAACTGCGGAAAGCTGCGGTGAAGGATGGTATGACGAAGTAAATGATATTTGTTATATGTATACAGATAATTATCGCTGTGATGTATCAAAGCCATTTGACGTGACCAAAACCACTACGACAAACGTGTGTGCTGGAATGCTCCCGTGTATGGGAAATGATTGTGCTTATGGTGAAGAAGAAACCAGTGATGATTTTGAAAAAGCCGTATTAATGGCCTCAATTGCACAAAATGTTGATGATGATGCTACCTGTGCATCAGAAGACCCTGATACGTGTGAAATATTTCCCGGAGAGCGAGAATATTGCTCATGGGAATTATCTGGCATGGGCAACAATTGCTGTGAATCGCCATCAGGCATCAATTACTTAGAAATGGCGGCAATGGGATACAAGATGATGCAAAGCGAGACATTCAAAAATGTTTCGTCCTCATTATCAGGTGGGGTAACAGATCAAATTGGTGGGCTCTATACCGATTTCACTTCAATGCTGGTGGACGGTTGGAATTCTGGTGCAACAGCGGTTGTTGACTTTGCCAGTTCGGTAATGGGTGACCCTGAAGTGATGCAAGGCGTAGCAGACTCGTTGCAAATTGGCGCTTCTGAAGCAGCGAAGAAAGGTGCGATAGATGGGTTAATGCACGAAATGGAACAACAGGTATTTACATTTTTGAATGATTTATTACCTGATGCTCTTGCTAAGATGATGTTTCAAGAGGTGACTTCAGAGACTGCGAAGGAGTTAGGTGCTCAAGTTGGTGATACCGTATTGAGCGATGGTGCAGCACAAGTCATGAGTATCCTCAGCTTTGTTGGCATGCTTTATACTATTTATAATATGGTTAAATTATTAGCTAATCTGCTTACTCAATGCGATGAAAATGAACAAGATATGGGGGTCAAATTAGCCCAAAAGCAATGCTTTGCCGTTGGTGAAGCTTATTGTGCGAAAAAAGTGCTAGGAGTGTGTTATCTGCGTCGTCAAGATTGGTGTTGTTATTCTTCCATGTTGTCCCGAATTGTTGCAGACCAAGGGTCGAAGCAGCTAGGCAAAGACATGTCAACTTGCCCTGGATTTACCATACCTGAATTTGGTCAAATCGACTTTGATCAATTGGACTTATCTGAGTGGTTATCTACTATGTATGAAGCTGATATTCTATCTACTTCTGGCTATGATATAGATCGATTAACTGGCACCGGCCGAATGTTTGGTAATACAAAGTGTGAAGGTAGTGATGACCCAGATTGTACCGAAACGGAAAGAAAGAACGCCGAAGAAAGAGCGAGCGAGCAATTTACGGATGATGTAAGCGACACAACTAATCAGTTAAAAGAGACGTTTGACCCTGAACAGATAGATTGCTCTATCTATCCAAGGCCAATGATTTGTGACATTAGAGAATAAGGGGCTTTTTACTAAAAATAGTTATCTACTTTGAAATTAACTTTTCTTAAGTTATTAATAGACATGAAACTTTCAACTTGGTTACTAGGTTTTATAAAAAGATATGCTTTTCCATTATGAGTTACAAATGGAAATGTGCTTTCGAAGCCCTTTGGGTAAAAGGTGTAATATTCAGTTGATGAATAAAAGTCATAAAATTGTCCTGTAGACATTTTAGAAAGACCAATTACGGCGAATAATCCTTTTTTACCATCAGGTGTAGAAGTGCTTATGTTGAGTAATTGTTTCTCGGCATAACCACCAAATACACATTCATCATCATTAGATTTATCTCCAATAGCCTTCAGATATGTTGAGCAAGGTTCGCCTTTGAAGTAAAAATATTTATAGTTATTTGTTTTATTCACTTTAGTTTTTAAAAATGATAATTCAAAATTATTTAAAATAGTATTTTTTATATCTAAATCTACTTTCTCAAACACTCTATTTATTTCGCTTTTAGAAGTGTCGCTAATCGGCATATATGCAATACCGTACACACGATTCAACGGGGCGTCAGCCGTGTTAGTTCCAAGCATACTGAGCAATCCACCACCGAGGCCACCGCCAAATGCAGCACCAATAATGCCATCAGCGGCATAATCTAAAGTGCCGGGAGTCGTGTCGCTATTTTTAGGCGCATCGGTATCGCGTAAACCATTATGAAATCCTAAACTGCCATCAACAACATTCATAGCAAAACTCATATTGGAGTCATAAACAAAATCATCATTGCTCTGAGCCGTGTAGGGGTCGGTAGAAGCACAACCAATCATCATGCTTGTTAACATACCGAGAACTAATAGTTTTTTGTTTAACGCATTCATTAGGTTAAGTCCTTATCTTTATTTGTTATGTATAGCTTAACACCAGTTAGAAATGGGGCAACCATGACAATCACAGTCTACACAATTGGCAATTCCCAGTATTGAAGAATATTTTTGAAGCAATATTAATAAAATACCAAAAAAAATCTACGAAAATCGATTTAAAAGTCCGAATGAGTCTCTGAACCTAAAAGAAATGAAAATGTTGTCTGATATTATTGCATCACATTCACTAATATTTAGGGTAAAGCTGTGAGTTTAAGTGTTGAGCAAGCTGGCGTTATTGCGAGTCAAGATAATCATAACCTTGTTCTTGCCCTGCCAGGGGCAGGCAAAACACACACAATGATTTCATTCATAAGTAACCTTGTTCAAAATCCTGCCAATAAAGTTATTGCTTTAACATTCACACAAGCAGCCGCCGCAGAGATGAAGGCTAGGGTGGGTAAATTGGTTCGAGGGCAAAAGCGAAAACAAGTATTTGTATCGACATTCCACTCATTAATATGGAGCCAAACGAAAAAGCATCCAAGTTTTAGTGGCCGGAAGTTGTTAACTGGAGCCAGTGCAAAAAGGGTATCGGATTTTATTATTGAAGAATACAGAAGATTATTGAGTATAGGCGAAGATGTCTATGTCAATGTTTATGAAACGCATGATAAGCATGGCAATGAATATGTCGAGCCCAAATTAAAAGCCAAAAAACTAAAGTTTAAAACGATCAGCAACTTGTTATTGAAAGAGTTAAGTGTAACCCCATTCCATGACACGATAAGTTTTGATTTTGAAGATGAGTTTCCAAAAGGCATTGAGCATTTCTATACCTACTACTTGAATAAACTTGCGGCGTTAAAATATTGGCCGATGGATATTATGTGTGTGGAGATAACAAAAGCATTGTTAGTTGGGGATATTGAGCCCATAGATAGCACACAAATTATTGTAGATGAATTTCAAGATACAGATTTAGTGCAATACTCTTGGGTTAAGTGTCATGGGCTTGGTGGCGCAATGATTACCTGTGTGGGTGATGATGATCAATCAATCTACAGCTTCAGAGGGGCCCTTGGAGTGGCGGGAATGCGAATGTTCCAAGATGATTTTAACGTCAAATTTCATACGTTAAGCATGTGCTACCGATGTGGTAGTGAGATATTAACTTCAGCCGGTGCCGTTGTTGCGCAAAACAAAGACCGCATTGATAAAGAAATGAATTCAGGATCGACAGATGAGGGCGAAGTGTTTTTCCATGGTGTTCAAGATTTGGACGAAGAGCATGAAGGCATTTTAGACATGATAAATGAGAATGAAGATGAATCAGTTGCTGTGCTTGCTAGAACAAATGGGGAGCTTGACGTATTAGAAGCGTATTTAAAAAGTGAGAATGGTATTGACTGCACCCGATTAAATAGTAAATCGATCTGGGAAAGTGATAATCTCAAAGTGTTGTTGAACTTTTTTTGTTCAATTATACAGTTAAATACCACAGCCCATTTAATTCCAAGCTTGGTTTATTTGAGAGAATCCCAAGAACAAATCGTTCAGATCAATCAATCACTAGATGGCTTAGGCTTTGGTCACTGCAATACTCACGAGTGGTCGTTGCAACCAATAACGATTAGTTTTCATCAAAAGTGTCAACAGTATTGGCACCTATCTACATGTACCGATGAAGAAGAAATTCGGATGTTTATTCATGATGTTTGTAATACATTAGGTGATTACTTGGGGAAAGGTATCCAAGACTTTAAATTGACTTTTATTGAAATTTTGCATGGTATTAATAGGGAACAGTTGGTCGATAAACTACAATGGATAGAGGACCAGACTAATCAAAAAAGTAAAAAAAAGGCAAGTTCTGAACTTCCTGTACTCACCACCTTTCACGGCTCAAAAGGCTTAGAGTGGGATGTAGTTTGGTTGAAGGGATTGGATGAAGGAAACATTCCTCATAAAATGCCTGGGACTATTATGAACGAGGAAACAATTGAAGAAGAGCGGCGTTTGCTTTATGTGGCGATGTCCCGAGCGAAAACAAAATTGTATCTTTCATGGTTGGGTACGCCCTCAAGATTTTTAACTAATGCTTTTGACGTTGAGAATTTTATATAATAAATTGTGATCAAAAGCATTGCAGCATTAAAGCAAATGTAGTAAATTTTTATCCGTTATCTATAAAGTAGATTACAAAAATAACATGATGTAAAACATCATAAAATATTGAGCCTTGCTCATATCAATCCCAATGAAATATCGATGTAATATACATCTCCCCATTTTTGTAATTTTTAATTAATTATGAAAATAATCCCAAATTAACAACCAAAGTTTGCCTCTAAGACCTCGCTTTGTATTAGGTCGGTGCAGGTGGTTTTTGCTTGTTGATTTTTCTAGTTTCCTCAATCGTTTATCCTCATTTTTTTAATTTTTACCTAAATAGGTAGACCTTAAAGATTTTAGTAAACGCATGTCAGCTCACCATGGGAAACCCGAGCGGTTAGTTATTTTTCGAAGTAATTAATGTCAAATGTGTAAATTTTCCTAGAAAACATTACGCATTTTCCTAAACAACCCCCTAACTAACAACCCCACCCCTTAAGGGAACAAATATCCCTTTTGGATCATTGTGTTCTCTTAATTTAACCGTCCGGAGGACACATTTATGTCAAAATCTACTTCAAGCGATATGATAAACCCTGATTCAGAAATTACTAAAGTAACTCAGATTCAGTTTTTTATTCTCATGACTAGATTCGAACTAAGCAAGTTACGACATAAACTAAGAAACTTACGATTTGACTGCTACCCCACCTCTCGTTCGCGCTTCGCGCATAACTCGCCAGACAAGCTGGAAAGGAAGGGGATTCCCAATTCAACGAAACCTGCCGGAGTGCATTAGATGCAAACAGGACTGACAGTCTCTCCAAGGGCTGACACCGCTAGACCCGCGGCCAAAATATTCCGCGCCGCGTTAATGTCGCGGTCGTGGCTTGTTTTGCACTCGGGGCATTCCCAAGTACGGATATTGAGCGGCAATTTCTTCATCACATATCCGCAGCAATTGCAGCGTTTGCTCGATGGATACCATTTGTCGATGCCGACCAATGTACGACCTGACCAAAGCGCTTTGTATTCCAGTTGGCGTACAAATTCCGACCAACCTGCATCACTGATGGACTTGGACAAGTGTCGATTTTTGACCATGTTTTTTACGGCTAGCGTCTCAACAGCGATAACTTGGTTTTTGTTAATCAACTGAGTTGAGAGCTTGTGCAGAAAGTCTTTGCGACTATCTGTAATGGCGGCGTGGACTTTGGCGACTTTCAGCTTGGCTTTGCCGCGATTTTTAGAGCCTTTCTGCTTCTTGGCTAAACGGCGCTGCAACTTAGCCAGTTTCGCTTCGTATTTGCGGTACGTGTTGGGCGCTGCAATTTTCTCGCCAGTCGAGAGGATTGCGAAATGCGTTAGTCCTAAATCAATGCCGACCTTGCCCGTTACTTCGGGCTTGGCCTGTACACCATCGTCACACAGGAGTGAGACAAAGTACCGTCCAGCCTTATCTTTCGACACGGTAACAGTGGTGGGCTTGGCGGCCTTAGGAATTAGGCGTGACCAAACGATGTTCAGCGGCTCGCTCATTCGCGCTAATTTCAGCGTCGTGCCATCCCACTTAAACGCGCTGGCGGTGTATTCCGCTGCTTGCTTGTCGTCCTTGCGTTTGAAGTTGGGGTATGCAGCACGTTTGGCAAAGAAGTTGCTAAACGAGGTTTGCAAGTGGCGTAACGCTTGCTGTACAGGGACACTGCTCACTTCGTTCAACCAAACAAATTCAGGTTGTTTTTTCAGCAAAGTGAGTGCGGCTGATGTTTCGTGATAGCCGACGCGCCTTTGTTCTTTGTACCAAGCGTCAGTACGCAAACGCAGCATGTGGTTATAGGCAAAACGCGCACAGCCGAACGTCTGAGCAAGGATGGTTTCTTGTTCAGGTGATGGGTAAAACCGAAATCGGTAAGCGCGTTTAATGTCCATACACGGATTATATACTTTGTGTGAAACCAATCAAAGAGAATCGCAATGCAAGGTCAACAACAAGGCCGCTTCGCTGCCGCCCCTTTCACTCCCCGCCCTGAAGGGCGGGGAGTGAAAGGGGCAAATCTGATAAAATAAAAATTTTTTAAACCTATATCGTTAATTTAATAATTTACTCACCCAATGGGACACATTTAATCCCTTGGGATAAGTGTGTTCATCTTTATTGTCCAGGAGGACACACTTATGGAAATCGTAATCATTGCTTCATTAATCATTCCTGCAATCATCATTCACAAAATTATCGTACAACCACTCTTATGGGGGGTTGTTCGTTAATGTGAATTTTGAAGCTAACACTAAGGTTTACCCATTTGTGTAACCTTTTTGTTGGTCTCTTCAAATGCTCTTTTACAAGGGGAATTCGATGAGACCAACAAACTTAAAGGGTGATTAGTATGGAAATTATTATTGTCTTAGCGATGGCGGTTCCTGCATTGATTATAAACAAAATTCTTGTACGTCCATTCTTATGGAATGTGATGGGAAGTTAATTCACTATAACGTTTAGTGGCGGAGATTATTCTTCGGCGTTGAAATTACGCGAGTGGCGGCGGTGGTGTCGTCACTCAAATTAACTAATCAAATCAAAAACGATTTGCGAGTCGATTTCGCTTTGACAAGTTCCTCAATCGTTTATCCCTATTTATTAATTTTTTAAGCCTCTTTTGGCTTTGAAATTAATTTTTATATAAACGCATGTCAGCTCAACATGGGAAACCCGAGCGGCTATTTTCAGAAATGATGATAGTGACCGACATTATTAATATCTAAGCGATATAGATGATGTGAGAGCCTTTGGCTAACTACCCCCATAGGGAAGCATTTTCCCATTGGGGGAAACGTGTCTTTTCTATGGGTTAACTATCTTATATGGAAGGACACATTATTATGAACACTACAACTCAACCAGCTCGTCAAAACTCTCTCGTTTTCACTGGCAATGTTTCACAAGTAAAACCCATTCAGGGCGGTGCATGTGCAATCTCGTTAGCGTATAACGAAGGTTCGATGGTTAATGGCCAATGGGAAACGAAAGATACACTGTTTCTCGAAGCTTATATTCCTGCGAAGCTCAATTTTCAACCTAATGTTGGTGATAAAATGACAATTTCAGGATTCATGGCCGCAAATAATTACCAACCTCAAAATAGTAAAAAACGTTATGGGTCGAAAGTGGTTATTAATGAAATCGTTGAATACATAGCTAAAACCGTAAACAACGCATCACAACAAAATAACTATAACAATCCCCCGCAACAACATGCGCCGCAATATGCACCGCGTAATGCCCCGCAACGACATGCACCGCGTAATGCTCCGCAACAACATGCGCCGCAGTATGCACAGCGTAATGCTCCGCAACAACATGCGCCGCAGTATGCTCCGCAACAACATGATTCTAGACCTAATAACTCTTTTCAAAGAGGTGCAGGTTTTCAGAATTAATTTAACTTCAATCCACAGGGAAATCGTCCCTGTGGGTACGCATTCCTTGTTTAATTTTAAGGAATGCCTATGAATAAAAATTTAATCAATATAATTACTCAGGAGGAATTATTTAACATTAGCTTGTTTGGATTTACCATTGCATTGCAATTAGATCCAAGTTTCATTCAATTAGCTTTGCATCTACTTTTTATCTTGTCTTCTTTGGCTTATTTACATAGCCGTTTAGTTGTATATAAGAAGGAGGCTCAGAGTTTAACTATCTTCGCTTTTGACTTCATTCGAACTATATCATTGCCTGTTGGCCTTGCTTTTATAAGTATGGCGTTTAGTTATATGACATTTTGGCTTACCTTTATTGGTCTAAGCTTTTTTATCGTATATAGCGCAATAGTGTGGTCGTTTTGGAATGTAAAAAATGAAGATTAATTGCTTGAAATTCAAACAGTGTTAGAATGAATACATGGAGCCATAAACATGAACCCGAGTATTATGATTACAGAATCGTTTAGTTACTGGATGCCTTATGTTTCACTTGGTATTGTTATTGTTGGGGGCCTATGTATGGGAATTTACCATATAGCGACTTTTGATGAATTCAAAGCCAAACAAAAATTGAAAGACCACCAGAACTAACATATTTGCTTAACTACCCATGAGGGACACTCCCTCAAGGGGTTGTGTTCCTCAAAATTTGGAGAACACTATGAGTAACAAAACCCTATCATCTCAAGCGGCATACTATCGACGTCGCAAACAGAAAATTCTAAAAAAACTTATACAAATCCGAGATTCAGAATTTGGTGACTCAAAGTTTATAAAAACTTCGCGCCGCCTGTCTCGTACTGACTTAGAAATGAGTCAGTTGATGAATTTATGTAAGTAAACCCCATTTAGATTTTACTACCCACGCGGGAACATCACCCGTCTGGGATTGGTGTATCTCGCGGTCCTGGAGGACACACCAATGCGTAAATCCAAAAACAATTGTCAGGAACAACCATTTTGGTCACTACCTGAAACCATTCATCATATTTTAGATAAAGATATTGTTGATTCGATTCGTCGAGGCAATGAAAAATGTTCTACGATGATGATGATGGACCCACACTTTCAACACTCCACTAATCAGTATCACATTGAATGGACTCAAGATAATATTGATATGCTATTAAATGGCATGTTAATAAGAAGCCTTGAGATATTACGAAATGCGCAACCTGATAACGAATTATTTAAAGAGGAAATTATGTGGCAATCGACACCGCAGTTCGCACAAGTGTGTCGTTATGCTGGATATAACCCTCGGATAATACGGGATGAAGTTAGACATATAATGAAAAAATACGGCAAGACGGTTGAAGTTGATCAACTTGAAGAGTTTGTTCATTGGTCTAATTTTTTTGGTGAAATGTTCAAAGAAAAAATAGGCGTTAAAGTCGTGAAACAAAACGTAATGATTACACTCGTTAAGCATATTAATGAAGATTACGAGTTAGTCACAATTTTAAAGCAAATAGGCGAACTAATGGATGATCTTTATCTTGCAGGCGTCACAACTAGAGATGTTATGAATGAATATTTAGCTAACGCTATCAATTCATAACAGAGCTATAAATTAAATAACCCACTTGGGACACACAACTCCCATTGGGATTAGTGTGTCCAATACTCAGTCCTTGGAGGACACACTATGTCAGCTTTAGCAATAAACGCAACAGCACCAATTGATTACACTGAAATGGAACAAGTATCTGCTCATTTGGTATTTCCTGAGTTATTTGAACCATCAACAGTCATGTTAAAACGTCGTAAGCATCGCCACCCTGACTGTATTGCATCTAATCCGATGTATATACCAGAGTCAGAAAACGCGAAACTTGCATTAGTTTGGCTTATGGCTCCACATCAATTGTTAAGCTTGGGTTTACAAGGTCACACTGGTACCGGTAAAACGGAATTGGCGTTGTACTTGGCTGATAAACTCAATTTACCTACTTATATTGTGAAAGTTCATGCACGCATGAACCCACAAGATTTAGAGGGAAGTTATGTATTAGATGTTGAAAACAACCAAACGGTTACACGTAAAGAATATGGTCCTGCAGCGAAGGCATACATCAACGGCGGTATTTTGTTGTTAGATGAATTCGATAAAGCAAGTGGTGAACTGACTTCAGCAATGCATTTGCTCGTCGAAGGTAAACCATGGCCATTGGAAATGTTCAAAGAAACTATAACTAAGCACCCACAGTGCTTTGTTATTGGCACAGCAAACACTTATGGCACTGGTCATGATGAACGTTACATTACATCAAATCAGATGGATCAAGCCTTTTTAAGCCGCTTTATGTGGATTGAAACGGTATACCCAAATGTCATTCAAGAGTCGAAGATCCTTGAAAAGTTTGCTCCTAGGCTTCCACTTCACTTACGCAACGATATCATTAAGCTCGCTAATGCTTTTAGAGATGCGGCGCTTGGTGTCAATCGTGATGGCGATATAGAAGATCCTATTCAATGCATATTTTCTACACGGGTAGTTGTTGCTTGGGCTTATTATATTCAAGCATTTGGTGTTTTCCGTACATTGAGAAAATCATTAGATTCAGTATTTTTAAAATCGGTTAGCCCCGAAGATGCTGAAATTGTGAATGATATTGTTTCTAAGGTATTTGGAGACGATATTGATAAAACGCTTAAAGATTTACTTGCAAAAAAGTAGTTAAACCTTCAATAGCTAAAGCTTGGGACGCTATACCGCTAGGTACAGTGTTCGAAGCATTTAATATTTCATCAGAACATTGGGACGGCAAGTCAAGTTGGGCGGCTGTTTCTTTGGATGGACTGTTTATTATTGAAGGTTCGGTCGATGGTAATCGAATATTGAAAGTAAATGGCATTGTAGATTCAAAGTCTAATGTAAATATTGGATTGAGAAAAAGCTGTAGACATTTAATATGCGAAATCGTTGATGGTGAGAAACGAATAGAATTTACTCAGTATCGAGCTTCTCAAGTAACTGCTACACACAAAAAACTAAACTTCATGCTATACGTCCATCCCACAGGGAAAAAATGGGCAATCGCAGAAAACCATACCAAAGTAGTTGTAATGTTTAAAAATGACCAAACCCTTGGGCGCTGGGTTCTTTATGAGAACAATTTGATAGATTTAACAAGTGAAGCTGGAATAGCTGAGCGAATTAGAGTGATCAACAGCAAAGAAGGAAAAGGTTACAACTTAGACGGTCTAATCAACTACTCAGGTGTTATTAAGCAATAAACTCAACCCCCTTAAGGGATACATTCATCCCTTATGGGCTTGATGTATCCCTTTTTTATGTCCTGGAGGACGCAATCATGGATACATCAACAACAACTTCAACACATCAAGCCGTTACTACATCATCAGAACTTTGCTCTCGTTTAACACAGTTAGAGCGAGGTGTTTGTGTGGTTAACGTTATTTCATTAGCAGCTTGTGGAGAGAAATCTCTACCTAAAGTTAAAGTGGAACTTGACGGAGTACTGCAGGATTCAGACTCTATTAAAGGGTCAAAGATTCGCTGGTTTCCAAAAGAGCCCCTTAATTTTACAAGTAAAGCAAAACAGGCGATTGCTAGAGTATTGAGCTCTTACGGCGTTCGTTGGGGAGATATGACAATCGTGCCATTGGCAAGATTAGATGATCTTCAAAACGACATTAAAGCTATTGAGATTGATTGGGAAATGGCGTTGAACGACATGCTCGACAATTACGATTCGCTTGTGAGTGATTGGCAAATGTCGAATTTGGATGTTGCAGATATTATGCGACGTTACACAATGGACAAGGCTGAGTTTGGTGGACGCTTCAAAATGAAAATGTTACCACCGGTAGCATTTAATCCTTTGATTGCTGAAGGCGATGAAGAGTCTGCTGAAGAACTCGCAGATGATATTTTAAGTAATTTGTATGGTGAAGTAGCAAAGATGGCCAGTGACATTTACGACAAGTCATTTTTTGTCGCAGATACTAATGGTCATAAAGTTGCGCGGACTAAAGCTAATAGGCGGATTAAAGATACTTTTAAACGCTTAATCGATAAATTAGAAGGGTTATCGTTTCTAGATAACAATATCGAGAAAGTGGTAGCTCAAACCAATGTCGTTCTTAATTCAATGCCTCGCACGGGATGGATTGAGGGGGCAAATTTATCTAATTTAGCGCGCTGGACCTTAGTGATGTCAAACCCTGACATGCTTCGAAATCATGCTTCAGATAGTTTTACTTTAGAAGTAGAACCTGAATTTATAGAAGACGATTTTGGTGTACTAGGGGAATCTGTTTCTACTAGCTTAGATGAAGATTTAAGTGTGTTTGAAGCACAACAAGATGTAGTTGATACGACGAAAGTAAATGCACCGGTAGACAATTTTTCTATCGAGGGTTCCGTTGATATTGACTTCACAAATCAAGAGCCCGACCAATTAGGTTTTGGTCTAGGCTTTTAAATAACCCCAATGGGAGAACACTTACCCCCTTTGGGGATTGGTGTTCTCCAAATATTTGTCTGGAGGACACCAATGACTATACAGAATAAAGCAAAATTACTTAGGAAATATAGAAACTTAAGTAGAGTGCTTACAACCAACAATAATATGGATATCACTTTTAGCGGCACACAGGCATATCATGTACCTGGACGTATAAATCTGCCAATTGGTGATTTTAGTGATGATGATTTTATCACTATGTCGATGGGGTTTTGCGATCATGAATTAGGGCATGAAAATTATACTAATTCACATTGGTATCATGAGGCAGCAAATAGAAGTCCTTATTTAAAAGGACTGCTTAACGCACTTGATGATTATCATCAAGAACGCCGCTTAATTGCTGATTTTCGTGGAACACGATTAACCTTGAGAAAACTCGTTGAGCTTTGTAAAGAGAAAGGTATTTTCAGGGTTTTACCCGATGAAGCACCTGTTCCAATGTATGTACAGGCTTGGGTGTTATTCAAAGTTCGCAGTTATTTAGAACAACCTGTGTCAGATATTTTTAATGACACAGATAAGCGTGTTTTGAGTATTTTTGGACCAAAATTTTATACCGATATTCACTCATTATTAAGTACAGAAGTAATAGACGGTTTAGTTAGTACTGAACATTGTTTCAATGCTGCTGAATCAATATTTCAACTACTAATAGATTGGATTGAAGATAATAAAGCAGAACCAGACGATAGCGACAGTCAAAGTGACTCAAGCGATTCAGATGATAGCGACAGTCAAGATGACTCAAGGGATTCAGACGATAGCGAAAGTCAAGGTGACTCAAGCGATTCAGACGATAGCGACAGTCAAGATGACTCAAGTGATCCAGACGATAGCGACAGTCAAAGTGACTCAAGCGATTCAGATGATAGCGACAGTCAAGATGACTCAAGTGATCCAGACGATAGCGACAGTCAAAGTGACTCAAGCGATTCAGATGATAGCGACAGTCAAGATGACTCAAGCGATTCAGACGATAGCGACAGTCAAGGTGACTCAAGCGATTCAGACGACAGCGACAGTCAAGGTGACTCAAGCGACTCTGGTGATTCAGGGAGTTCACGCACCACTTCAAATACAACGGATGATAAAAAATTAAGCAATGAGGAAGTTGAGGCGATTATTCAAGCTCTTGATGAATATGATGACGACTTTCACGATAAATTGATTTCTTCGATAGAAGAAATGGCTGAACAACATCCAATTGGTCAAATTATTGGTTTACCAATAGCTAAAAATGAAAATAGTTTACCTTTAAGCAGTGATCGTCTTATCGATGACAATTTGAGAGGAATTATTTCACGTATTAAAAATCCATTAAAACGGATTTTTCATGACCAAAACTATGTTAACAACTCACTTCATAACAGAGGTAAATCGATTAGCTCTAGCCGTTTGGCAAGTGTTGTAATCGGAAATACTAAGGTATTTGATTCACAGGCCATACATCGTTCACCTAATGCGGCTATTGCATTATTGATCGATAAATCTGGTTCTATGGACGATTCTGATATGAAGATGGCAAATAGTGTTGCTTATTCATTAAGCACTGCACTTGATGGCATTCATGGAGTGGAATCTTTAGTGGCATATTATCCATTAAGGGACCAGGACTATGTGGAACATTTAGCGATAGTTAAATCATTTGAAGAAAAAAGTTCGATTCAAAGTTTCAATATTGGTTCGTTCGGAGGTACACCTACCGCTGAGGCTATTCAATCAGCAACTTCTTTATTAATGACTCGTGGAGAACCTAGGAAATTACTTTTTGTAATTACTGATGGAGACCCTAATAGTGTTAAAGATACAGAACTTGCAATAGAAGAAGCTCAAGCGTTAGGAGTCAAAGTTTTTGGTATAGGCATTAGACAAGTCGTCAGTGGATTTAAAGATACAGATTTTCATGTCATTGATTCTACAAAAGAGCTCGTTAATGCGTTAACCGTTGGACTTAAACACGCTTTTAAATAGCGTAAAAATTTCAATAACCCCAATGGGTACACTTTTACCCTTTGGGGGAAAAGTGTGCCCAACAAATGCCTTGGAGGGCACACTATGAACGTAGTAATCAAAGAGAAAAGAGCGAGTGGCTTAAATGCTTTTTACGTAATGCGTAATGGCAAAAAGGTATTGATTGGAGCCTCATGGGTAATGAGACCACTTCTAAATCGGTAAATCTTAGTGCGACCTAGTAATAGGTCGCTCTTTCTAACTTGCTTGCGGAAACCACCAAAGTTTCTTTTAGCAAGGGAGTTTTGGGGTTTCCGTAGGCAATATTTAGGAGAGTTATTATGTACCAAGCCAGTCACTCTAAGATTAAAAAAGTAAAAGCACTTGTTGCTCAGCAAGGCGGTTGGAGAAATATATTTGAACATTTTAGTGGTTTAAAAGCTGCAATTGACAAATATCCAGCACAAACACCCTGCCCAAAAACTGGGGATGGTTCAACTGTGTTTCGTCTAGTTAACGGTTGGGAACAAACAGGCCAAGCTTTTCATAATTACGTTGGAAAACTAACCGATGGACTGAATGTAATTGCATTTTATCGCAACTGCTCTATTAAAGAGGCTGCCGATGAAGTGTTACAAATTACAGGAGGTGATTATCAAGCGATAAGTTATCGAGAAGTTTCCGCGCAACTAAGCCGAGAACAACAGCAAAAATCTGAATACTGTAGTAAAGAGAAAAAAGAACAGCGATTGAAGTCATTACAAAGGGTATATCATGAAGCTATACCTGTGTATAAGTCTGAAATTGCTATGAATTACTTGAGATGTCGAGGTTTGACGTTAACAAGTGAAGAAGTTCGGAAATTTTCTTCAACTTTAGGTTTCCACCCGGGGCTTAAATATTACTGTTCAGATAAAAAGCAGGTTATTGGTACATATCCAGCATTACTTGGCATTTTTAAAAGTAAAGACGGAAGCAATTTAACTATCCACCGGATTTATCTGAAGCCTGACGGCAGCGGCAAAGCTGATGTTAGTAATCCTAAAAAGTTAATGAGCCCTCCTGGTTATATGGGTGGGGGTTCATTTCAATTAGGGGAGCCACTACCGTTGAGGTGTGGAGGTAAATACATTGGGGTAACAGAAGGAATTGAAACGGCCTTAGCGCTATTCAATGCCAATGGTTTACCTTGTTGGTCGTTATATAGCGATACCGTTCTTGCGCTTTTTGAGCCTGATTCTGACATCACACATGTTGGTATTTGGTCTGAAAAGGAGCCTAGTGGTGCGGGATTAACATCAGCGAATAAGTTGATGAAAAGACTAAGTGAAATAGGGGTGAAATGTCATATTTATTACCCTGACTTCCTTAACGCAGAAAAAGAGGATTGGTTGGATGTGTTTAATTCAAATCCATCGTTAATCCATGGCTATACGGCCAGATAAATGCTCTGTCACATAGTTCCCCATAGTGGGAACTATGTTGACTGGGTTATCCATCACAAAAAGCATTTAGCAGTGCCTTTTGTGATGGATAACCTTACCTTTAACAAGTGGAGTAAATGATCATGGCCAAAACCGAATACGTACAAGGCATTTTTGATTGTGCATCAAGCATATTAACGATTGGTACTAACAAAGCATTCCATATTCGAGAAGATTTATCACGAATGGATAGCTACGATAGAATTGAAAAATTAACTACTTGGGCTCGTCAAAAATCTCTTATCACTCAAAACGGTTTAATAGCAGAAATTTGACTGTGAAGAGGCGGTAATGATTTACCGCCTCATAAACCCAAGTAGATTTTCCAAAGTCTATTTAGGTTTATGATTTCCTCAATCGTTTATCCCTATTATTAATTTTTTAAGCCTCTTTTGGCTTTGAACTTAATTATATATAAGCGCATGTCAGCTCAACATGGGAAACCCGAGCGGCTATTTTTAGAAATGAGAGTAGTGACCGGCATTAACAATATTAAAGCAATATCGTTAATGTGAGAGCCTTTGGCTAATTAACCCCCTTGGGAGACATTCTTTCCCATTGGGATCAATGTCTTTCAAATTTTACGAATCTGGAGGACACATAATGCACAACAAACAACAATCAACATTGCACTGTTTTGAGAGATATGAGTACAACCAATTTATCATCGATAATGTTGTTGACCATCGTGGCGACGAATCTGAAATTAATTGTCCAAATTGCGGTAAAACGGCAATAAAACATCATTTTGAGGCTTGTCATAGCGGTAGCGTTAATCAACATTACACGCTTAATTGTGAACATTGTGGATATCACAGATGCGACCAAGATGTGTGTAAACGATGTGATGAGGCGACTCAAGACGATGCGGGATATATTCACTATCGATTCATGCTGGAATTAGATGAATTAGTAGATCTAGCATTAGAACAACTCATAACAGATGACAACGAAGTCTTTGCAGCTATCCGAAAAAGACTTCATCAAGATGAACATGAAATAGATTTTGATATGTTTTATTTTTCTGATAACTCTACGAATCGTTTTAATTTCATGACTTATCTTTTAATCGAAATTATGGATAGGAAATTTGATCTTTGGCTCGATGAACAAGTCGAATTATTTAGAATTTCATAACTCATAAGCAAACCCTTTGGGAGACATTACTTCCCATTGGGATCAATGTCTTTCAAATTTACGGATCTGGAGGACACAATGAAAATCAAAATCCCAAAAAATGTTGAACTTAAAACTCTTGATAATCAAATTCAATTTGGTTGTAAAAGTGGTTTTTGTGGTCAATGCAAATCTAATTTAATCTCTGGAACAGTCGAATTAATCCAAACGCCGATAGCAATATTGGGGACAGGTGAAATTTTGGCTTGTTGTTGTAAATCAAACTCATCGATTGTTATAGAACAACACTAGGAGGGAGTCATGCAAAATATTGTAATCGATAATCTTCTCGTGATGGCAATAATCAAAACTGTAGGAAATATTCTAACAGCGGCGGTGCCATCTTTAGCGGCTTATATCATCGGTAAGAAAGTCGTCAACAACAATAAACTTCAAAGACGTTTAGATTCAGCATTATCAGACATACAGTTTCTATTAATGGTGGAAAAACTTCATTGTAGAGAACACATGATCACAGAAGGGAAAAGCAACAAACTCACTATTCGCAATTGCGTGAAGCATGAACTGGGTTTTTTCTGGAGTGGTAAAAACACTTTATCGCGAATTGACAGAACCATCTCGTTAGAGAGTGATTCTAAAATTATTCAAATGGATAAACCTGTACGTCCAAAAAGAATGACATCGAGGTACTAGCAATGATAAATCCGTTAGCCATAGAAGCTCAAAACTTAATTAAAACGTTTCGAGATTACGAAGCTGATTGTAAGCAACGTCCCGATGCCGATGAAGGTGTTAGAGCATTTCAATTCTGTGCAATAGCACTAGAAGAAATGCTTAGACGCCATGGCGTACATGTAGGTCAAACGATAGATAGTGAAGTGCAATTCACTTCTATTAATCAACGTTAACCAATAAATAAACCCCACTAGGGCATATCACCCTAATGGGTCGATGTGTCCTTTAATTTGTAAATGGAGAGACACATTATGAATCAACCGATCAAACTAATACCGCTACATATTCAGTCATTAGATTCTCAATTGATTGATAAAACAGGTGATGGATTTGGGTACAGTAGCTTTCACAATGAGGGAGACGAAACCAAGTTGACGCCAGGCGGTATTTTGGTCCACAAAAAAACAAAAATGCGCTTTGAAGTGCCCTTGCCGTCGTTTACCGTTGAACAGTTTGAGAAAAAACCTTATACCGACGTATGGACGACAGAAAGGGATGACCTTGAGTGTTGGAAGAGTATTAGGCATGACTATATAGGTAAGCGAACCATGCTTGCCTGTGAAAATGGTAAAACTGTTCTACTCATAGAGGATAAGCATTTTACGATAGAAAACTAACCCCCCATAGGGCATATCACCCTAATGGGTTGGTGTGTCCTTAAAGTTTTATATGGAGAGACACACTATGTTAGATGCACAAGTTATTTACTCAAAAATCAAGAAAGAATCTGAAAAAACAGGTTGGCCAGTTAACCATCGTGGTGATATAGAAAGTGATGAATTACTGTTAAAAAGGGCTGCTCTGGAAACCCCACATAGAGAATATATTTGGATACTGCGAGACAGTGGTACTTGTTTGATCCCACTTTTTGAGGGTATCGACCCTGTTCATGTCAGCAATTGGTCGGATGGGCTTTTTTATCATGCCATTGAAGACAAATTGAATAGTATCCCCAAGGAAATGGCGCTCAGTTTGATCCAAGAGCCGCCATTTAGCATGAAGTCGTGCACATCTTTACCGATTTTGGTTGATAAGATGTCACATTTATTAAGCTCACCTTGGTCGCGAAATGAGATGTTTTCTCTTAATAATGACAAAACCAATCCTGCTTCCTGGGAGTCGTGGAAAAAGGCATTTAATGAAAGTGGTAATCAGCTCATGGTTGATTTTATCACGAACGTTCAATGTCACGCTGCAACACTCACGAAACTACGGTTAGTCGCTTAACAATTTAAACATACCCCAATGGGCACATAATCTACCCATTGGGAAATTGTGCCCTCAACGTCTTTGGAGGACACATTATGTTATCTCAACATCAAATCGATAATCAATTGAAATACGAGCAATTCAAAAGAGAAATAGCGGCAGAGTCACCAGTACCTTGCGACATTAAGGTTGGCGATTTTGTCACTTTTACTAATGAATTCGGCATATTTTTTCGTAAACCAAAGCAAGTCATTGGTTTTTCTGATGAGTGTTATTTACCAGAACGCTTTATCTATACTGAGAGCGATGCATATTGGTTTCCAAAAAAAGTAGAACAACTACATAAGGTTGAAAAGACTTCTACTGGTTGTTTGCTTGTACGTGAAGCAACACCACAATCACTTTATCAATTTGAAAATGAACTTATAGACGACCTTAATTGGAAGATATTGGTTCGTGATAACAAATTGCATTGTGTGTGGTGTAATGACTTTACAATGGAGGTAGTGACGTATTGCGAAGGGGACATTATTTGGACTTCTGCGCTAAATCAAGAAATGTATGAGTCTGAATTATTGAGAATACTCTCTTTTTTTAGCGCTCATTAAGGAGTTTGATATGTTTACGAGTTCAATAGCGTCATATCCCGATAGAGGTCCTTTTGGCAATAACAAATATCGAGGTAATTGCACCGGTCATATCGTTTCAGATTTAATCGACAATTATCTTCCCGTTGGAGGTTTATTTGTAGATCCAGCCATCGGTGGTGGAACGTCTTGTGACGTTGCGGCATCAAAAGGCATCCGCTTTTTTGGTACTGATCTACATAGTGGATTTAATCTGCTAGTGGATGATTTACTGACAACGGTCGGGGAACAAGCAAATCTGATATTGTTTCACCCGCCCTATGGCAGCATGATCCCGTACTCAGGAAACATGTGGGGAGTCGAGCATAAGCACGATATGAGTCGATTATCCGATGAAGATTTTAAAGCTGCGCTGAAGTTAGCGCTGCATAATATCTCGGATGCGACTTTGCCAGGAGGTCACTACGCCGTGTTAATGGGTAATCAACGTCGAAAAGGGGTTTATATTAACTGGTCTTCAATCACTGAAGCACTAGCGCCTGACCCTTTGTGCGATGAAATTATCAAACTACAACATAACGTAGCAAGCGATTCTAGCTCTTACCGTAAGCCAATTGTGAAAATTATGCATGAAAAGCTTTTGGTTTTTAGGCGGTCGCCAAATAGAAATACTGTTGTGAGTTTAGAGCAGTATGTCTCAACACTTGAAAATAACTTAGCTCAAGAATTGTTAGTCACGCTTCGACGGGTGATGCAATGCAGTTCATGGAGTGAGGCTGAAATCTTATCGCTAATATCCAATGTGTATGCTCAAACGAGTTTACATATTGATTGGCAAGGATTAGTGCAAAAGTTGTTAACGAGTCACCATTTTATCAACCATAACGGACGCTTTAGTCTGGCTTAGTTGGTCAACATTAATACCCCTGCAGGGACACATCCCTGTTGGGGTTGTGTGCTCTGCGAATGGAGAACACACATGATTATTCCAACATTATCAGATAATGCACATTTGGCTCTGGCGCAACTTGCTGGTGGTTCCCGTGTCACTCGTGTACATACACAATGGCAAAAGGGCAATTCACTAACAAATATCGTTACTTATGGGATTAAAGACAAACGTACAGTAATGCACATTTTACGGACGGGTAGAGAGTGTGTGGCGTATGAAGTCAAACAATTAGAAAGATATTCAATGAGTCTTGCTATAGAGCAAGCTCGTGAAATTCTTGATGAAATTTAATTCCGCTGTAGAGGTTTTAAATCAACAACAACCAAAAATATAGATGGAAATCAGTGATTATTACTCGACCTACTAATCCTCGGGAACCAGATTTATTAATTGGTTTTGAATGCTTAGCGCTTATTATCCATGATTTAGATGGGAGTGAAGTTGCTACAGTATCAGCCCCGAACGGCCGATGGACACATGATGCATTAGAGTCATTAGATCTCCATGCATATTGTCCTAATGGCTGGGATGCTTATTTAGGTACAAATTTGATAGGCAGTTCAGAAGTGTAAAAACCAAAAACCACGGCAATGTCGTGGTTTTTTTATTTATTGGCAACCTCATTTTTATAGGGCTTTACCTTTGCTCAACCGTGAAAAAATTTTCGGTACTTTCAATTATTCTTCGTTGATTTTCTAGACCGTTCGAGTGGTTAAGAAGATTGTATTTGATTTATAACGTAGACAATGATTTCGCTAATGAATATGGAATTCCTAACATTTTAGCAATCTTACTGATAGAGATACCTTGACCAGATAGGCGTTTGATTTCGGTAACTCTGTATTTTCGCTCAGCCGTTCCTCTATCCCGTTTTACATCATTCATTACTTGTACCTCTGAATGTTGACATCATATATTTATCTTGTCCCTTTATCATAATTGCACATTCACAACCCGCAACTGGTCATGACTAAATATATTATCGATGCTTTTTTGCGGTATTAAATTCGGGATCTAACGATATCTTGTAGAGCTGTTTTTTATTGAATCTTTAACTAATGCTTCGACGAACGTTTCCAATATCCCCTGTATTCATGCGGCTTATAGACAATCGCTTTATTTTTGCTCTATGATGTAGGAAATGCAGTTTCCTATGATGGTCTATGAGCGATACAATAGAATTTAAGTGGGTGTGGCATGTGCCGTATTTACGCACAGTCAAACAGCCAGAAACATTAACTCCAGACGAGTTCATCGATCTGGTTGAACGCATAGATAACGAGCGACTAGATCCGCTGGTTTGCGCCCGAAATCAGGCAATGCTTTGGATGACCTATGGTAGTTGCTTTCGAGCCGTAGAGGTCAGCCAGTGGAAAGTGAGGGAAGCCGTTTATCCCAATGGTGAGCTGGTACATCTGACGCGATTACGTGCTGATGCGACAAAGGGTAATTACCCAGCCATTGCACCCGTCATCATAGACGAACAGCGGCAGTACGTGAACAGATGGCTGGATTATCGGGTGAAACACGGAATCAAGTTAGGTGCTGAACCTGATAAATATCGTGGGCTTGATCCTGAAAGTCATGTCTTTTTGAGTAACTGGCGCGGCACCTGGCAAGCATTCTCGCTTACCAGAAAAATCAGCAAGGGCAAGGAGTATTGGGTGGCTACGGCAGTACAAAACCTGCTGACTAAATTGTACAAAGAGTATGGGTTCAGCCACTCAAGTTCACATACTGGTCGCCACAGCATGGCTCGACTTGCTCAGAAACTGCTGAAACGCAAGGATCTAGATGCCGATCCGATAGTTCAGAACCTGCTGCATCATCGAAGTATCGAGAGCCAGCGAGATTATACTGACATTGATTTTAATCATATCCGCGAATGCTCGCGTAAGATGTTCCCTAAACCTAAGAAAAGGGGAAGGAAGCCAAAGAATGAGTAGCAGTGGTGTTTCAGGGGGGGGCAGATGCGACAAAGGCCACCCGAAGGCAGCCTCTGTAAAACAATTACATCGTGTTTGTCACCAGTTATCTGGGAGGGAACGCACAACGTGTATCCACTAACAATTATGAACTTAACAAACGATAAGTCAACAATAATATGAAAGAGTTTATCTCTACACCACGATTATCTACGTACAAAAGCCTTCTTAAGCTCAAGACTGATGAGCATGCGCTGAGAGCATATTATTGGAACAAGGCTTTATCTGGTGCTCTCTATCCAGCGCTGCAAGCACTAGAAGTGACCTTGAGAAATGCTTTGAACGAGGCGGTAAAAAACGCTCACTCTGGCAACTATGCTAATGAAGATTGGTGGTTCGAGCACATTGCCAAAGACGTGCAAGATACCAAAATAAGAAAGATGCATGCAAATAAATCTAAGCATTGGATAAAAGCAGATGGTAATGGTGGAGTTAAAAGAAAGAAGCACAGCTACTTTGAGCAACAAGTGCTTAAAGTCCAAAAAGATCTTAGAAATGAAGGTCGAACTCCAATACGCCATGATGATGTTCTCAGTAGACTTGGTCCGGAAAGTAAGATATATAAGAGAAGACTAAGAGCTATTTCCCAGTAAGAAAAGTAACAAAATCATAAAGACTCTTTAGTTGTGGCTGATGATTGACCTCTTTTGGTTTTTGTCACGTTATATGCAAGGCTGCCAATTAACCATAATGGATCAGGGTATCTGCTCATATTTTGATTTAATGATAATCATCATTAACATGGCTTACTATCTTTTTGGTCGTAGAGGCTCCCAAGTAAATGGGAGCATGGTGTCCGTGATGACCACCATTGCCGTTACCGCACTCATGTACTGTCTGCTGGCCTCCCTGTGTTCCTGCTTCTATAGTGATTGAACCAGAATCTTTAAACATAACAAATTGGCCACTAGTCATATCATCGGTGACGGGGTCATCTAAATGACCTAAGCAGCTGTAGCCGACCCGATAGTTTCCAGCTGGCAAATAACCCATGGCAAAGTGCCAGTTGCCGTCAATATCCTGCATCATAGGACTTACCGCAGTCGGTAGAGTTACCGCCTCAGGAGGATTGGTTCTCATATCTGTCATTTGATCAATATTAGTTACCTCTTCAGGATACAGATAGGCCATGTGACTAAATTGTCCCCCGATCGGAGTCCGGTCTGAATAAGTTGTCTCGCAATCGGCAATCCATTGAGGATCTACTTCACCCAGCAAGTGGCCCATATAGCGATTATCAACGGACCACATCGCTTGATGGCCTAAATGGTATTCACCTTGTTGATATGACAGGCCACGATACAAGTCAATTTCCATAGTGATGGAAATATGCTGGCCAGCTACTATTTCAAAATCTGAAACTGGAAGTTGTCCATCGGCTACATACAAACCGTGTCGACCCTGGCCATCTTCAACATAGCAGCCGTCATTGCCATCGCCCTGTTGGATGGTGACATAGGCATCATGGTACTGACCCAGAGGTAAGTCTATATTATCGACTACAAGATGGCTGTCCATCCCCTGAAAGTCGAGTAGATTAAACGTCATATCCTGTAAATCATGTCTATGGATTACGCCCTCAGCATCAGTCATGACCAGTTCCCCCATGACCATACCAACATGAGAAACTCCAACCATAGGTGAATCAGAAATAGCTAAAGAGAATTGCCCCTGAGGTAATACTTGTTCTGCTACCGTCACAGTAGTATTTGAATCACTCCCGCATGCGCTAAGTAAAAAAATCGAGGATAACAACATTGTTCTACAAATCGTCATAAAGCCGCCCTGAGTATATGAAATTAATCTAATAATACCCATTAAGAGGTATTCCTGGTGGTTTGTTGGAGATAAATGTGACTCAGAACAATGTATAAAATTAAGCCAGTGCTGTTAATGAATGAAAAACGTAATATTTTCATTCAACTACAAATTGTCTATGTTTTAAAAGTTCAAAATGTAATATTAATAGTAAAAATTTTCAATTTAAGTATTTGCTAATCAAATACATAAAGTTATTATTGGTTGTTGCATACAACGTGTTCTATTGTTCAAAAAATCTTGACTGTGAGTTTTTTAGAATGCTTTTCGTATTTTGGGGTATGTACGGTTTTAGACAAAATACAGTATTCAAAGACGTGGGGTTAGGGGGGGTAACCATGTTATGAAATTAAATCATTCAGAGAACGCATAATTTATTACTGGAAATAGATAGTAAGTTGACTCTTTTAATAGACCTAGGATTGTGACTTATGTCATGGAATTAGATTCTAAAATTTGCTAAGGTTAATAACATAATTCAACTGGATACAATTGCATGACTAAGATTTTGTTAAATTTAGCAGTTATATTGGCATTAATAACACAGTTATTAATGCCAAATAATGCTATGTCTAGCGAAATGTCCGAATCAAGTATGCAAACTAGCTCTATGTCACATTCAGTTATGATGGACAATGATTGTGATGATACCGATAACTGTTGTCCCGAAGATTCAAGCCACTGTATTAGCCATTGCCATGCAGTCGCTAATGCATTTGTTTTGTTATCAGATTCAAATTTAGTTAATGATCTATTCACAAGTTCTAAAGTTAACTCGACTTTATGGATATCAACTCCGGCTTCGCTTGGAAGTCAAAATCCCCCTCCAATTGCTTAATTCTTTATTTTAATTAACCACCTATATTAATTTATAAAGATTTTCGTTGCTCGTTTACTTATGAGCATCATAAAGCATCTGGAGTTTCTCATGAAAAAATTTATCGCAATTACACTTTTATCTGCTGTCAGTTCTATGTCTATGGCCGCCACTATTTCATTGCCGGACTATTTAGTATTTACATCCATTGATGGGCAGCCAACTGATCGGTCGAGCACAATTGATATCAAACAAGGACAGCATTTAGTCGAATTACGTTTTTTTGAAGTATTCACTGCGGGAGCAGATGATACAAACTTTGTTAAGTCAGACTCATTATATTGGAGTTTAAATTTAACAAATGATGAAGATATTCAGGTTAGTACAAAGGATATTTTATCTGCGAAAAATGCAAAAAGCTTCATTTCATCTCCAGTCATAACTCTTAATAGTGCAAGTATGAGTAATGAAACTGTCACCTTAGTAAATCACGAAGAATTGATGGCTATTATCATGAAGCAACATAGAAAAATGATGAGTCATTAGCACCACTGTGAGGGTGCTATTAATCTGCACCCTCAATTTATAAATAGACTACTAAAAAGTGGACGAGTCATCGAACCGCAAATTGGTGTCTGAAAATAAATTTAGTGTTTTCAGAGGTTTTATGAAGGTTAATCAATTAGCTAAAAAACTCAATGTAACCAGTGACACTGTTAGATTTTATACTCGTATAGGTCTACTCTCTCCCTGTAAGTCACCTGATAATGGATATAAATATTATGGCGAGAAAGATTTGAGCCGTATGCAATTTATCATAAGTTCTCGTCAGCTTGATTTTTCGGTTGAAGACATTAAGTTGATTTTTTCTAACACTGACCATGGTGAAAGTGCGTGCCACCTTGTACGTGAATTAGTAAAACAAAAGTTAGATGAAACGGAAGAACAATTTAATAAAACAATGAAATTAAGAGCAAGACTTTTTCAGGCAGTTGAACAATGGTCAACTATGCCAGATAACTTGCCTACAGGAAATATGGTTTGTCATTTGATTGAAAGTACGCATCAAGCTGATACTCAGACAACAACAGTTACTCAGCTTGACCACATTATATTAGCGTCAACGGAGGTTAAGTAATGAATCAAACAAAAAACTCACTTATGCAACTCAATATCCTCGGCGCAGGCTGCGCGAGTTGTGTTGGCAAAATTGAAAAAGCGATTAACAGCGTAGAAGGCGTTGATTCGGCCGAGATGAATTTTGCGGACAGAACGGTACTGGTTAACGGTAAAGCATCTGCCGAGTTGATTATAAAAGCGGTCGAAAGCGCTGGTTACAATGCCTCTCAAATAAAGGCGGAGTCGGCAGAAGATGTCATGAACGAGAAAGAACAGGCTGATTTGCAACATTATAAAAGTTTATTACGCCATACCATTATCGCTCTGTCCGTCGGTATTCCGTTGATGATTTATGGACTGTTTATTGGCGAAATGACGGTATCAACCCTATTAGAACAAGTGGTGTGGGGACTGGTTGGTGTGGTGACTCTTGCGATTATGCTGATATCAGGTAGGCATTTTTATATCGGTGCATGGAAATCATTTTTAAACCATAACGCCAATATGGATACCCTCATTGCCTTAGGTACCGGTACTGCTTGGGTTTACTCTATGTTGATAGTTGCATTTCCACAATTATTTCCCGAGATGGCAAGGCATGTTTACTTTGAAGCGACCGCAATGATTATTGGTTTAATTAATCTTGGTTTAGCACTAGAAGTTAAAGCGCGCGGTAAAACCTCTGAAGCGATTAAGCGTCTCATTGGTTTGCAAGCTAAAACTGCTCGGGTTATCCGTGATGGAAAAGACCTCGACATCGATATTGCTCATGTATTACTTAATGATCACGTTAAAGTTCGCCCTGGCGAAAAAATCCCTGTTGATGGGGTGGTTATTGAAGGTAATAGCACCATTGATGAATCAATGTTGACCGGTGAGCCAATGCCTGTTGAAAAAGTGATCGGTGACGATGTGGTCACTGGCACCTTGAATAAATCAGGCTCGATCATATTTAAAGCCACTCGTGTAGGTAAAGATACTGCACTGGCGCGCATTATTAGTATGGTCAAACGGGCGCAAAACTCTAAGCCGCCGATTGGACGTTTAGCTGATGTTATAGCCGCTTACTTTGTGCCCGCCATTATGATCATCGCTACAGTCAGTGCCATGGTGTGGTTTAACTTTGGCCCTGAGCCGTCGAGTGTATTTGCCATCGTGTCTGCAACAACAGTATTAATTATTGCTTGTCCTTGTGCGTTAGGACTCGCAACGCCAATGTCAGTGATGGTCGGCGTTGGTAAGGCGGCTGAATCGGGAGTGCTTATTCGGAACGGTGAAGCATTGCAAACCGCGTCTAAAATAACCGCCATGGTATTGGATAAAACCGGCACCATTACCGAAGGTAAACCGCAAGTTACCGATATTATTTTGGTTAATACAGACAGTGAAGAGCAGGTACTTGCCTTGTCTGCTGGAATTGAAAGTCACTCCGAACATCCACTCGCGCAAGCGATTGTTGAAAGTGCGAATGATAGAGGTATTGAAGCCATTAACACTGAGCACTTCAATGCCATTTCAGGTAAAGGTGTAGAAGCTGAAGTGGATGGCCAGATATTATTATTTGGTAATCTAAAATTAATGCAAGACAAAAATATTGATATTGGATTCAATGAAGCTAAGGCCCAAGTGTTAGCTGAAAATGCTAAAACACCAATGTATTTAGCGCTTGCAGGGCAATTACTGGCCATTATTGCGGTATCAGATCCGATAAAGCCTGATTCAATCGAAGCGATTGCGAGACTGAAACGCAGTGGCATCAAAGTGATAATGTTAACCGGGGACAATAAAGCGACCGCCGCCGCAGTGGCTAAAAAAGTCGGTATTGATGATTTTTTCGCAGAAGTCATGCCAGAAGATAAAGCCAATAAAGTGGCTGAACTTCAGCAACAAAATGAAGTGGTTGGTATGACCGGCGATGGGATTAATGACGCCCCCGCATTAGCGTTAGCCGATGTTGGCTTTGCTATTGGAACAGGCACTGATGTGGCGATAGAAAGCGCTGATATTACCTTAATGCGCGGATCACTTCATGGCTTAGCCGATGCGATAGCCATTAGTAAAGCAACGCTGCGCAACATTAAACAAAACTTGTTTGGCGCGTTTATTTACAACGTCGCGGGTATTCCCTTAGCAGCAGGTGTGCTTTTCCCTGTTTTTGGTATTTTGCTAAATCCAGTGATTGCCGGGGCTGCGATGGCCTTTTCATCACTTACCGTAGTGAGTAACGCTAACCGTTTACGTTTGTTTAAAGCCAAAGAACACTAGGAGCTTCAATATGTTAATTAATTTACTGTGTATCGCATTAATCGGTTTTATCATTTGGTGGTTTTGGCTATATAAACCGACAAAGGATTCTAGTGTTGACGCTAGTACATTGATACTGGTTAAAGACGGTGTGTATACGCCTGCACGAATTAAAATTTCGGCTAATACACCAACAGAGATAACTTTTTTACGCCAAGATAAATCCGGATGTTCAGCCACAGTCCTGCTACCCGACTTGGAGATTAGCCAGGATTTAGCGCTGGATAAGCCCACGACGATATCATTACCGGCTCTGGAAAAGGGTGAGTATCCATTTCATTGTCAGATGCAAATGTATAAAGGTGTATTGATTGTTGAGTAAACACTAGATATCCATGCGTATTTTTCAATATGTTGGTATCAATGATGAAGATAATAGCAGTATTAAAATGAGCCTTTTTGAACTTTGCAATCAATATCTTGATTCTAACCTAAGCTGTTTACTGTCTAGGTTAGAAAATTGGCCATTTTTTGTTAATTACTTTTTACCTAAATCATCAGAAAAATGATGAGTTAATGATTAAGAGAGACATTATGAGTGATTTTGAACATAGACCGGGCGTTAAAGAAGCCACTTTAGTTGTCAGAAACCTAAGATTAACTGGAGTAGATAATCAAAATTTAGAAGCATTAAAGACTGAGATAGACAAACTGTTTGGCATAGAAGAAGTGATTTATAATGACAAATCGGGATCTATTTATCTAACCTATGATGCCAGCCATATCAATTTAGAAGGTATTGAAGCGGTTATCAGAAAGCATGGTGCTAATATTCATAACGATTGGTGGACTCATGTGAAGGAAAGTTACTACCAATTTGTGGATCAAAACATCAAAGATAATGCAAATCATCAACCACATAGTTGCCACAAACCCCCACCAGGATCCAAGATAAGTTAAGACAATTAGATGTTAATTTTTATCGATACTGACTATCTTTTAGTAAGAGCTTTCGAAGTGTGATCTATGTCAAGTATCAGTAGTTAAAAGTAAAAAAACACTACAGTTAACTAGGATGATTTAGTCAAGTTGAGTTAACATTAATAGCACTAATTATATTGGAGTTTTATCTTGAGTCGTATGCGAATTATCACAGTGATGCTTATCTTGATGACATTTGTCAGTCAAGCTTTTGCGTCTGTGATTTTGCCATGCCCCTCTGATATGAATTCAATGTTAAGTAAATCAAATCCAGTGAATACCGCTGCGACTAACGCTTGCCATCACCAATTAACATCAGATGCTGATGCCGTTAAAACATCTACCGCTGACATTCCTGATTGTTGTGATAATCAATGTGATTGTCCGATAGGTACTTGTTTTTCAATTGCCCTTGAAATGAAAATTGTCCAATCAATAACCATCTCAAGTTTGAGTAGTTTTATATCTGGTTTGACTCAAAATACGACTCCGCAATATAACTCTTCTTTATATCGTCCTCCAATATTGTCTTGTTAGATAGGAAAGGCTTGATCAATTTTTGATCGTCTTCCTGTTCATTTATCTTTTTTAAAATAAATTAACAAGATATTACCTTTGTTCGAATTCAATTCGAGAATTGGTGATTAATTTGGAGGCTTTATGTCTTTAATTTACAAGAAATTGGGTGAAATTTACACTCAATATATTCTAATAGTAGTGATGTCCTTTATTGGTATTAGCGCTGCGGTATATGCGGCAGAACCAGTACAGACATTATCACTGGAAGAAGCAGTTTATCTCTCTCAATCAAACGATCCCTGGTTAGTCAGTAATCAATTTCAACAAGATGCTATTCAATCAGAGAGTATCGCGGCAGGAACTTTACCAGATCCAAAAATCAGTGTTGGTTTAGCTAATTTGTCCATAAACACTTTTGATTTTGGACAAGAAGCAATGACTCAAATGAAAATTGGTGTCACTCAAATGTTTCCCCGTGGGGATAGCTTAAGTTTACGCCAACAACAACTTGAGTTAACGGCTGAGCAATATCCTTTCTTAAGACAAGATAGACGAGCAAAGTTAAGTGTCACCACAGCTCAAATTTGGTTTGATGTATATAAAGCGCAAGAGAGCATTGCACTGATTGAGCGCAATCGGAACTTATTTGAACAACTATCAGATGTTGTTAAAGCAGGGTATTCATCTGCTTTAGTTAAATCTAATCAGCAGGATATTATTCGTGCTCAGTTAGAGGTGACCCGTCTTGAAGATAAGCTGACCGTTTTGGCCCAGCAAGAAGATATGTTTAAACAGAAATTATCTGAATGGGTTGGTAAGGCATTTGTTGATGAATATCGAATAGGTCATGAACAAGATTATGAGCTGTTATTTTCGACGTTCACCGTCCCTAATATACTTCCTCAAATTAAACTAACGAATCCTAATCTTTATTTCGATGAGGAAAAAAGCCAACATTACCAACAGTCTCTGTATGAAGCGTTCTCTGTTCATCCACTCATTTCAGCATTGGAGCAAAGAATTGAGTCAAGCCGAAAAGGTGTCGAGTTAAAAAAGCAATTGTATAAGCCAGAATGGGGTGTAAATGCTGGATACAGTTATCGAGGCAATGATCCTATGGGTAATTCTCGCGATGATTTGCTATCAATTGGTGTGAGTTTTGATTTACCAATATTTACTTCGTCAAAACAAGACAAGCAAGTTCAAGCCGCTATTTATCAATCGGAATCAATTAAAACGGAAAAGTGGTTACTGCTTCGAAACATGATGGCGTCATACGGTACTGCGAAAGCGCAACTTCTTAAATTGGAACAACGTCAGACACTCTATAACGATTTTTTATTACCTCAAATGCAAGATCAAGCTGATGCGTCGCTAACGGCTTACACAAATGATAAGGGTGATTTCGCTGAAGTCGTACGTTCCCTCATTGCTCAATTAAATACTCAATTAGATGCTTTGGCCATTAACGTTGATTTACAGAAAGTTAAAGTTCAATTGAACTATTTTTTTACCCCTAAAGTGGGCCCAGTTAGCATCTCACATAAATCTTATGTTGATGGAGAAGTAAAATGAACAGCAATTTGAAAATGATCAGCATATTAGTTATCGGTATTCTTACTGGTATTAGTGCATCAATCCTATATACACCGCAGAATCAGATAACTTCAGAGGACAGTGCAAAAGCTAAGCCTTCATATTGGGTCGCACCTATGAATCCTAATTATCGTAGTGATAAACCTGGGAAATCACCAATGGGTATGGATCTTATACCTGTATACGAAGATGGCACCGATTCGACAGATTTTGGACCTGGTGCCATTAAAATATCACCTGCTGTGATTAATAAACTTGGTATGCGCACATCCGTAGCAACGCTTGGGACACTGGAAACTAGCATTAAAACAGTAGGATACGTTCAATACGATCAAGATCAACTTATTCATATTAATCCTAGAGTAGAAGGATGGATTGAAGAACTTTATGTCAAAGCTTCTGGTGATCCGGTCGTTAAAGGGCAACCAATATATTCAATTTACTCTCCAGCTTTAGTTAATGCACAAGAGGAAATGTTATTAGCTTTAAATCGAAAAGATCAGCGTTTGATTACTGCATCTGAAGAACGATTGAAAGCGCTATTAATACCAAACGCGGAGATTAAAGCGCTACGTAAGAATAGAACGGTCAAACAAAATATTACATTTTATGCCCCTCAAAGTGGTGTTATTGATAATTTGAATATAAGGGAGGGATCGTTTGTTAAACCGGGTATGACAATGTTTTCAGTTGGCTCATTATCACAAGTATGGGTTGAAGCTGAAGTTTTTGAACGTCAAGCAAACATGGTTAAAGTTGGGCAAACTGTTGAAATGAAATTAGATTACCTGCCAGGCCAATTTTGGCAAGGAAAAGTCGATTATGTCTACCCGACATTAGACAGTAAAACAAGAACGCTAAAAGTGAGATTGCGTTTCGATAATACCAATGCGGCATTAAAGCCAAATATGTTTGCTCAAGTGTCGATAAAAACACGAAGTGAAGAGGACGTATTACTGTTACCAAGGGAGGCTGTTATTAGAACAGGAAACTCTGATCGAGTTGTACTTGCCCTCGGTGAAGGTAAATATAAATCTGTAGCGGTAACGTTAGGGCGATTAGATGATGACAGCATTCAAATAGAGTCAGGACTGTACGAGGGAGATATTGTAGTCTCGTCTGCACAATTTTTATTGGATTCTGAATCAAATAAAACTTCTGATCTTAAACGTATGACAGCACCAGAAGATGAGCAAGAAAATATTCAAGCCATCACATCTGAAACCGCCTGGGTAGAGGCAAAAGTAAATGGTTTAATGGCTGCACATCGAATGATTAATGTGGACCATCAAGCTGTCAATGAATGGGAATGGCCACAAATGACCATGGACTTTACTGTTGATGACAGTGTGGATTTCTCTGTATTTACCGTTGGTGCTGTGCTTCATATTGAATTAGAAAAAACATCAGACGGCTTGGTCAAAGTGGTAAATATACACTATCCCAAAGATACTGATGATGTATCTAATACAACACATCAAACAGATCATTCAGGAATGGAGATGGGAGAATAACCATGATTGAATCAATAATACGATGGTCTGTAGCAAACAGATTTTTTGTTTTGCTCGCCAGTGCCATTCTCGTCGGCGCGGGTTTATTTTCACTTAAAAATACCCCTATTGATGCTTTGCCTGATTTATCTGATGTTCAGGTAATTATTAAAACAAGTTATCCAGGTCAAGCCCCACAAGTAGTTGAAGATCAAGTCACTTACCCTTTAACTACGGCTATGCTGTCTGTACCTGGTGCAGTAACGGTAAGGGGATTCTCTTTTTTTGGTGATTCATATGTCTATGTCATCTTCGATGAAGAAACCGATTTATATTGGGCTCGTAGTCGTGTGTTGGAATATCTTAGCCAAGTTGTTTCAACGTTACCTGATAATGCAAAGCCTCAATTAGGACCTGACGCAACTGGTGTGGGCTGGGTATATTTATATGCACTAGTTGATAGAACCGGTAAACACGATATTAGTGAGTTACGCAGCTTACAGGACTGGTTTTTAAAGTATGAATTACAAACAGTCCCTGGTGTTTCTGAAGTGAGTGCTCTAGGTGGGATGGTCAAACAGTATCAGATTAAGGTTGACCCAGATAAGTTGCGTGCATTTGGTATACCTTTAGCCGCTATTCAAATGGCGATTAACCGTGGTAATCAAGAAATTGGTGCCTCTGTAGTCGAAATCGCTGAAGCTGAATATATGGTTCGTGCCACAGGATATCTTGAGAATAAAGAGGACATCGGCAATATTCCTTTAGGCGTGAACAATAATGGCACACCATTACTGCTAAAAGATGTTGCGGATATAGGGACCGGACCGCAAATGCGACGAGGCGTCGTTGATCTAAATGGTGAAGGTGAGACTGTCGGTGGCATTATTGTGATGCGATTTGGTGAAAATGCCCAAAAGACTATTGATGGTGTGAAAGCTAAATTAGAGACACTGAAAAAAGGCCTTCCAGAGGGGGTGGAAGTTGTGACCGTTTACGATCGCAGCGGTTTAATTGAGAGAGCCGTATCAAACTTAGGGTTTAAACTACTAGAGGAGTTTTTAGTCGTAGCTTTAGTCTGTATGGTATTTTTGGCGCATGTAAGATCATCACTTGTTGCGATTGTTAGCTTACCAGTTGGTATTTTAACAGCATTTATTATTATGCACTTGCAGGGGTTAAATGCCAATATCATGTCTTTAGGTGGTATTGCTATTGCAATTGGTGCTATGGTCGATGGCGCCATTGTAATGATTGAAAATATGCATAAACATATGGAACGAACGCCATTGACGGCAGAAAACCGTTGGCAGGTTGTAGCGCGGTCTGCCAGCGAAGTTGGCCCGGCATTGTTTTTTAGTTTACTTATTATTACTGTTAGTTTTTTACCGGTATTTACCCTCGAAGCACAGGAGGGAAGGATGTTTTCACCGCTTGCGTTTACTAAAACTTACGCAATGGCTGCATCGGCAGCGTTAGCTATTACCTTAGTGCCAGTGCTAATGGGATACTTTATTCGGGGAAAAGTGCTTCCTGAACACAAAAACCCCGTTAATCGATTGTTAACTGCTGTATATATGCCAGTGTTGAAAAAAGTATTGGCTTTCCCGAAAATAACCCTCCTATTTGCGTTATTTGTGTTGGCAATTGGTGTGTGGCCGTTAAATAAAATTGGTAGTGAGTTTATGCCTCCATTAGATGAAGGCGATCTAATGTATATGCCGACCACTTACCCTGGTATTTCTATTGGTAAAGCTCGCCAATTAGTGCAACAAATGGATAAGTTAATTTACACAGTACCCGAGGTTAAAACCGTATTTGGCAAGGTTGGCCGAGCAGACTCTGCAACGGATCCTGCACCTCTAACAATGGTGGAAACGTTTATTCAGCTTAAGCCCAAAAGTGAGTGGAGAGAAGGACTGACGACTGAGAGTTTAAAACAAGAATTAGACTCATTAGTAAAGTTACCCGGTGTGACGAACGCATGGGTAATGCCAATTAAAACCCGAATTGACATGTTGGCGACAGGGATTAAAACGCCTGTAGGGATTAAAATTGCAGGTCCTAGCCTCAAGGAAATTGAGAAAATTGGTAAACAATTAGAGGAAATCCTTAAAGATGTTAAAGGGACTGCGTCAGTATACGCTGAGAGGGTTGCAGGTGGACGTTATATTAAAGTTGATATCCAGAGGGAGAATGCTGCTCGGTATGGTTTAAATATAGCGGATGTTCAACAAGTTGTGGCTACAGCGATCGGTGGTATGAATATTTCACAAACAGTTGAAGGCTTAGAACGATATCCAATTAATTTACGCTATCCTCAGGATTATCGAAATTCTCCTGAAGCATTAGCTTTATTGCCTATCGTCACTCCGCAAGGTTTGAGGATTTCTTTAGGGGATGTAGCGGATATCGTTATCGAAAATGGACCACCAGGTATTAAAAGTGAAAATGCTCGTCTTAATGGTTGGGCTTATATCGATATTGAAGATGTCGATATCGGTAGTTATGTTGAAATAGCCCAAAAAGTTGTTAGTGATAAATTGGTATTACCTGCCGGTTACTCTATTACCTGGGCAGGTCAATATGAGTATATGGAAAGAGCAAAAGCGAAGCTTACTTACGTAGTACCATTGACTTTGTTTATTATCGTTATTTTATTGTTCATGAATTTCCGCAATGCTGTTGAAGTAGGAATTATTGTGGGAACATTGCCTTTTGCAATGGTGGGCAGTATTTGGTTAATGTATATACAAGGTTTTAATTTTTCAGTTGCTGTAGGGGTAGGTTTTATAGCATTGGCGGGTGTCGCTGTCGAAATTGGCGTCATTATGCTTGTCTATTTAAACCAAGCCTATAGAGAAGCGATTGATCATAGTTCACAGCAGCTAGAAAAATTTGATGAACTAAAGTTGATTCAATCCGTTATTCAAGGTGCAGGTATGCGTGTACGTCCTGTAATGATGACCGCAGCAGCAATCATTGCTGGATTATTACCTATACTTTATGGTACTGGAACAGGTTCCGAGGTGATGAGTCGAATTGCTGCGCCAATGGTCGGCGGAATGGTCAGTGCAATCATACTGACACTATTAATTGTTCCTGTTGTGTTCTTTTTATGGCGTCGTGCTCAATTGAGACATGAGGAACGATAGTGTTGAGTTGATTAAAAAATGATGCAGATAAAAGTATCTGCATCGTTATTTTTATATTAGATTGATTTTTATTTTCATTTAATTATGTTTTTCAAATGAATTTTCATTGCTAAATGCAGTATTTTTCACTAATATTATTCTATAATCATTGGAGATATATTTTGCGTAGAGTCCATTTAATCATGATGTTTGTTTTACTGACGTTTGTCGGTCAAACTTTTGCGTCTGTGATTATGCCTGGTACTATGCCAATGAGTTCAATGACGACTTCAAATATGCCTGCTGAAAATGGCAAAGCATGTCATGACGCTAGTATGCAAATGAACATGGATATGAACGATGGTGCGGATGATAATTGCTGCGCCCAAGCGTGCCATTGTCCTGTCGGCTCATGTTTATCCATCGCTTTAACGATGGCCATGCCAACGCTTAAATCAGAAGTCAGCTTAGTTAATTCTGCAACAATGTTTACCTCAGCACTAATGCCCCAGTATTTTTCATCTTTATACCGTCCTCCAATATTTGCCTAACATAGGCACAGTTACGCCTTTTTTTTGCTAACTGTCCTAGCCAATCATGTAGTTTCAATTTTTTAACTTTTTCCGGTTAATAAACTGACATTAAACCGCGTTGTTTAATGTGACGAAATTTGATTTGGAGGCAATATTATGTCTGCTCTATATCGCAATTCTATTCGTTTTTTTCGTGTCATAGGTACTATTTTTATTCTGCAAATTATGGGAGGGATGTTACCTGCCCATGCAGCGGAGCCCGGCACTACGGCGCCATTACTCACTGTTTATAAAGATGCCAATTGTGGCTGTTGTGAGAAATGGCTTACGCATATTAGTGAGCGTGGATTTAATGTTGATGCCCACAATATTAACAACCTTTATGAGTTTAAACAGTCAAAGGGTATTCCTGCTTCAATGCAATCTTGCCATACCGCTGTGTCATCTCAAGGTTATGTGTTTGAAGGGCATATCCCTGCAAAATTCATTAGTCGTTTTTTAGCCTCCCCCCCTAAAGATGCTATCGGCCTAACCGTACCCGCTATGCCTGTGGGCAGCCCTGGTATGGAGTACCAAGATAAATTTATGGCATACCAAGTCTTACTGTTGAAAAATGATGGCAGTAGCCAGGTATACGCCCAAGTGAACTCGCTTGAGGAGTCTGTGCAATGAAATCTCAATACATGATAAAACCCATGATTCAAACGACAAACAGTGAACTCAACAACAGCCGACGCCGGTTTGTGTTTGGTGCATCCGCCATGTTGGCATTGATGTCGATCCCTTTCCCTAAAAATGCCTTTGCCAATGCGTTAAGCCAATCGTTGAGCCAGCTCTCTGGCAAAGTGTTTGACTTATCAATTGACTATAAAATGGTTAATTTTACCGGGAAATCTGCTCGAGCTACTGTGGTAAACCAATTACTGCCCGCGCCGTTATTACGTTGGAAAGAAGGTGAAACAGTCACCTTAAGAGTAAAAAATAATCTCGACCATGATAGCTCTATTCACTGGCACGGTATTATTTTACCCACCGAAATGGACGGTGTGCCTGGCTTTAGCTTTGATGGCATTAAACCCGGTGAAACATTTGAGTATCAATTTACCGTCCAGCAAAGTGGCACATATTGGTATCACAGTCATTCAGGCTATCAAGAACAAACCGGTTTATTCGGCGCTATTGTGATTGATCCAGCGACCCCCGATCCGGTTATATATGACCGTGACTATGTGATCATGCTGTCTGATTGGTCTGACGAAGCCCCTGAAAACATTTATGCCAAATTAAAGAAACAAGCCGATTACTATAATTACCGTGAGCGTACGGTAATGGATTTTTTCTCTGACGTGAATAAAAATGGCTTAGCCAATACGTGGAACGCTCGTTCGATGTGGAATAACGCGCGCATGAGTGACAGAGACATATCTGATGTTACGGGTTCAACTTACACCTATTTAATGAATGGCAATCCTCCGCAACAGGGCTGGCAAGGGTTGTTTGAACAAGGTGAGAAGGTGCGCTTACGCTTTATAAATAGTTCTGCTATGACCATATTTGATGTGCGTATACCGGGTCTCAAAATGAGTGTTGTCGCCAGTGATGGTCAGAACATTCAACCGGTATCTGTGGATGAATTTCGAATCGGTGTTGCTGAAACCTATGATGTGGTTATTGAGCCAGAGGTTGATAATGCCTATTGTATTTTCGCTCAAAGTATTGACCGCACCGGCTTTACGGTAGGTAACCTTACCTCAGATGCCAGTTTACATGCTCCTATTCCCCCAATGGATCCAAGGCCAGTCCTTGGCCACAGTGATATGGGCATGGATATGAGTGATATGGATATGAGCGGTATGGATCATAGCAAAATGGACATGGGTGCTGGTGATATGTCAGGCATGGATCACAGCAAGATGGCTATGGGTGGCGGTGATATGTCAGGCATGGATCACAGCAAGATGGCTATGGACGGCGGTGATATGTCAGGCATGGATCATAGCAAGATGGCTATGGGCAGCGGTGATATGTCAGGCATGGATCACAGCAAGATGGCTATGGGTGGCGGTGATATGTCAGGCATGGATCACAGCAAAATGGCCATGGACGCTGCGAAAGCGACAGTCTCAGGACTAGGGCTTGCAGGCTTTGGCAGTAACAATGAAATTAAACACATTGACACCGAGTTCGGCCCACAAGTGGATATGCGTGCAGATGCGCCAAAAAGTGGTTTACACGATCCCGGGATTGGATTGCGTGACCATCAACAACAATTTAATCGCAAAGTATTAACTTATGGCGATATTAAAGGCTTACATCCTACCTACGACACGCGCCAACCTAGCCGCGAAATTCAACTGCATTTAACCGGCAATATGAACCGATATATGTGGTCTGTGAATGGGGTGAAATTTATGGACGCCGCGCCATTAGAGTTTGAATACGGAGAAAGACTGCGGATCACCTTAGTGAACGACACGATGATGACTCACCCTATGCATTTGCATGGTATGTGGAGTGAGTTAGAGACAGGCGACCCTGATTTTATTCCCCGTAAGCACACGGTATTAGTTCAGCCGGGTTCTAAGATCAGTTACTTAGTCACCGCCGATGCAAAAGGGCAATGGGCATATCATTGCCACTTGTTATTCCACATGCCAGGCATGTTCAGAAAAGTCGTGGTGAAATAAGGGGAATACAGATGAATAAAACGAATTTAGTGGCATTGGGACTGTTGAGTCTGAGCGCCTCATTGGCTAGCTCAGCTGTGTTTGCCGGCGGTAATGATGATCCTCTATTAACAAAAGTCATGCTGGATCAATTTGAAAAAGGCGTGGATCCGCAAGATCCTACCCAGTTTAGTGCACAAGCATGGTTAGGTTACGATTTGAATAAGCTGTGGCTTAAAACCGAAGGTGAATATTCAAATAGTGATAAGCAAGACCTTGAAATTCAGGCTCTTTACAGTAAGCCCATCGCACCATACTGGGATGTACAATTCGGTATTAAAACCGATATCAAACCGACGCCGAACCGTAATTGGGCTGTGATTGGGGTTCAAGGGTTAGCGCCATATTTCTTTGATATTGACGCTGCCTTATTCATCGGTGAACAAGGCCGTACGGCCATGCGTTTGAGTGCGGAATATGAACTGTTAATCACTCAAAAATTGATACTCACACCTGAAGTAGAAGTAAATTTATTTGGTAAGGACGATGCTGAACTTGGAATAGGCTCAGGCTTATCTGACGTCAGTGCAGGGCTGCGATTGAGATACGAGATTGTTCGAGAGTTCGCACCCTATATCGGTGTGGATTGGCGTCAGAAACTCGGTAATACCGCCGATTACGCCCGAAGTGAAGGGGAAGATACACAAGAAACCCAGTTTGTTATTGGTTTTAGAGCTTGGTTCTAAGACCTCGTTCGTACACTGAGTTATAAGCTTGGCGCCAAGATGTTAGCTAAGCCAATATTAATCATTTATGTAAACCGTTTTTCGATCGTTAAAAACAATATAAAAGGAAATATCATGAAATTATTTAACAACGTTTTAGTCGTAACAAGTCTATTCCTGAGTGCTTCAGCATTTGCTCATGTCGGACTGGGCAGTTCTATGCCCGCTAACGGTGCCATGCTAAGTCAAGCCCCAACAACGCTTGAACTGACCTTTACGGCTCCGGTACGTTTGGTCAAATTAACAATGCAAGATGAGAAGCAGCAAAGCGTACCGCTAACATTACCTTCAAGTGCGACCAGCCAAGCAGCATTTTCATTCGCTCTACCAGCATTAAGCGCAGCTAATTACACAGTTAACTGGATGATCATGGGTGACGACGGTCATAAGATGAAAGGCAACATGAGCTTTATGCTTCACGACTCTGGCATGAACACTCGCAGTGCACCGCCTATGACAATGGAGCATGAGACTAGCGAGCACACTGCACATCAATAAGTGGATGAGTAAACATGATATTAACCGTATTTGAAATATCGGTGTTGATATCTAAATGGGTTATCTATCTGAGTGTTGCCGCCGTTATTGGCGGCACATTGATGCAATATCTCATTAAGGGTCAACCGAACCTTGGTATTAGCGTTGCAAAATATACCGGCGTAGGTGCCGTTTTGGGGTTGATTGCCGTCAGTATCAATTATTTTGCTCAAGTAGGGGCTTTTGCTGAAAGTGGCTTGATGGGAATATTTGATGCGCAGATGCATGCTTTTCTTTGGCCAACCCAGGTAGGGCAAACGGTGCTTTGGCGCTTAATCGGTTTTGGGTTAATGCTAGTGGCTAGTGGTTTACTGTTACATAAGAACCGTTATATCAAAACGTTTTCTGCGGTATTAGCGATTCTCAGCTGTCTGTTAATTGCTGTCACGTTTACTTTTATTGGCCATAGCACTGAACTGGGATTGCTTGCTCAAGGCTTAATATTGATACACGTATTGATCATTGGCAGTTGGATAGGCGCTTTTTATCCATTATGGAAATTATGCAGCACCGATGACAACATCGTCATAAAAAATGTCATGGATACATTTGGTCGTTTAGGCATAGTGATTGTCATTCTAGTGTTGCTTTCAGGCATGGGAATGGTGTGGATGTTGTTTGATAGTCCCACTGAATTAATCAGTTCCGATTATGGTATTGCGGTCACCATCAAGCTCTGTTTGGTGGCTATCATTTTGCTTATAGCAGCATGGCATAAATTGGTTTTAGTACCGAAATTAACGATTGCGAACCCATCACTCGCAAAACAAAAACTACAAAAATCGATTGGATTAGAGGCATTAATAGCAGTACTGATATTAGCGACAACAGCGGTACTTTCGAGCGTGCTAGGTCCTATGAGCCTTGGATAATCACTATAGATTAACAGAGAGATAAAAATGAAAAATAGACCTTTAACAATACTCATAACCACCGGGATATTACTGATGTCCGCAGGACAAAGCTCATTGAGCTTCGCCCATGGTGATGAAACTCACCCTATAGAACAAAAAGCGTTTATCGGTGTTGATTCCGCCGCGGGTAATGTCGTCAAACAATTTCATGCTGCATTACAAACGGGCAATGAGGCTATTGTTAGGCAGTCATTAGCAGCCAATGTGCAAATTTATGAAGGTGGAAAAGTAGAACGTTCACTTACGGATTATGCCAATCATCACATGCTTGCGGATATGGCCTACTTAAAAGGGTTAACCATAACGCCAAAAGAACACCAAATAACGATTACAGGTGACATTGCTATTTCAACGTCAATAAGTCACGCCCAAGGTGAATATAAAGGTAAAAGTATTGACTCAATGACCATGGAAACGCTTGTGTTAATTAAACAAGCGGATGGTCATTGGAAAATAACCCACGTGCACTGGTCGTAACTAATAAAAGTTTCATCAACCAGATAAGGGATTATCTTGAGCTTCTTTGTAGGTGCTCCCAAGAAAACCACAAAGACTCGGATCATGTTAATGCATGATATTTTATGGAAAAGGATTTCCATTTTTTATATAAAAAAAGACCGGAATAACTCCAGTCTTATTTTGATTTTGCATTCAAATATTAACTTTCAATAAGTTGCATAGTAGTAATGCAAGTTCTATCGTTATTGAAAGTAGACAGTACCTCTCTCGCCACTCTTTCGCTTCCGTCTTTTGCTTTATGATAAATATTGAATGCTAAGTTTTTATCTTTTGGAACCCAAAAGTCTATAAATCCATCACGTTGTGTCGTCACTTTTTTGTCTATTAATGTTTCACCTGTATCAGTATCAATCATGACAACTTTCATTACTTGATTTTTTATCTCACCGGTACAACCTGTTAAAACATGATTAGTACATGGATGAGAGCTATTAATGTACGGAGCTATTGAAAGAAAGAATTGATCTTTTGGTATTGCTACAGAACTACTTTTACCATCTGAGAAAGTTGCAACTATTCTATTGGGTAAAACTTTTATCATTATCCCTTCATTATTTTTGTATAGTGTATGTGCTGTTGTAACAGCACTCTTATAGTCTAAGTTTTTAAACGTTTCTGAATTTATTGTTGTGGCATATGATTGACTTGAAAATGCAATTATAAGTCCTAATAGAATATTTTTTTTAATCATGATATGAATCTTCCTCTGTTGTTTTTGTGAGATAATATATTTTGTTTAAATGTGTTTATCTATTTTTATTGTAATGTTTGTAGTTTATTTTATATTGATCGAATTAACATTATTGATATTAATTTAATATTTTTTGTTATTTTAAATCTTTCCTTTAAGTGCTTTTTTTAATATTTCATTCACCTAAGTTTTTAACTTTGGTTTTAAACCTATGTCTTAATTTAATTTGTTATTTTTGCGAGTTTAATATTTTTTGTTGTGAAGTAGCTCACTGTTAAAAATGTTTTTATTTGTATTATTGATTGGGTTTGTAATTTATTTGTTTATCTTCGGTTTTTATTTTACTCAATATAGTTTCTTGTTTGTAACTTAACGTTAATAAGGTTTATATGTTTAAATATAATAAATATTTTTTGGTGATATTAGCAATGAGTAATAATGCATTCTCTAATGGTGATATTGAAAGTTTTTCTGAATGGATACACAATGGTAATGTTGGAGGTACAGCGAAATCGTACTATTTCGAACAAGATTTTGACGATTCAAATGCAGAGAATAGCTCGATTTGGGTGAATGGTGGTAATGTTACTTTTAATACATCAGAGTTTAATGGGTTTAAATTTGGAGGAGAAGTACAGGGATCATACGTTAGTAACATCAATGATGATGATGATAGAACTGCTGGCAGTATAAACGCACAAGGACTTGTATTATCAGAAGCTTTTTTGAAATATCAGTTTGGTGGTACGGTGTTTTCTGGAGGTAGACAACACTTTTCATCACCCTTGATCGCTAACTCAGGTTCAAGATTGATAAAAGAGTCTTTTGAAATGTATCAGGTATCTTCAAGTCATTTTGAGGATACTGATATTTCGATTGGTTATGTGACTAAATATCAGACTCGAACAGATAAATCATTTTATGTTGATAATGAATTTGTTGATTTTGATTATAATGGTTCTGGTTCCCCTGGCGACTTTTATAAAATAGGCAATGATGGCGTCTTTTTCGCACAAGTTAATAAACGGATAGCTAAAAAAGTTAAAATTAACTCACAGTACGCAAATGTAATAAATGAAGTCCAAGCACTTTATGCGGATGTAGAATATACATTGCCAACTAACTTTAACAGTTATATTGCGGTGCAGTACTACAAAACTAAGTGGGATAAAAATGAACTAGTTGATAATGATCTTTTGGGCTTTAAAGTAGGTTTCAGCCAAGGGGGAGTAGATTTTTTCGCTGGTTATACATTAGCTGGAGGGAATGAAGGAGAAAATAGAGTTTTTAGAGGCATAGGTCAAGGAGCTTATTATCAGTTTACTGCAACTACTAAAACTGCGGGTGTTGCTGCATTTGAAGCGGGCACAAATTCGTATCAACTGGGGTTAGGTTCTACTATCTCTAATATTAAAGGTAAATTATTTTATACATCTTTTGACAATCCCATAGTTGGAAAAGATTTAAATGAATGGACGGTTAATCTTGCATATCAATTTGATGGTAAACTAGCTAATTGCGGTATATCAGTTGATTTTTCAATATTGGATTATGAAAATAATCAAAAAGATGCTACTGATTTAAGGACAAAATTCTCTTATAGCTTTTAGCGGTTATAACTTATTAAAAAATTTATTTTTGATAAAGGTTGATTCCCTGTCAATGTTATTTTAATTGTAAATTCAGGCCGTATTAATCTGCTTGGATTTACAATTTTACATGATAAATTACCTCTAGATGATTAAAAGTGATCAAAAACTTGTCGGTTGATAATTGTCTCAATGTCCACTTTTACAAACGACCTCCACTGGAGTGTATTTTAGAACTAAGTAAATTAAATCACAAACCGACGGATATTTTATAACTATTTTACATCACTAGCAGTAGTGGCTAAGAAATATCGGCTGCTACTTTATAAGACTACTGTAGAGGTTAAATTACGTTTGTAACTCAAACTTGTTTTTGCCCCATTATGAGTTAATCACGATTTCTGACTTGCATCATTTATCTAATGATAGACCCAAATATCGACTTCGGAATCTATAAAGCAGTGACCAAAAAGATGCACCACTACACAGATATAAACCTTAGAGGTAATTAAAAGTGTATTATTTTCGTAGTTATATTGTTGGCGGTTATGCATATTATAGAAGTAAAAGTTTTGGCCATTCTGGGGCAGTGTCTATGGTATTGCTTTCATCATTAGGTTTTGTTTTTCTCATCTTGCATGGGGTGTTAAATGCAAATGATGTTAGTTTTTTTTCAGATTTTAGCGTGAGCGGGTATTTTTTTATATTTTTAATATGTGCTTTATGGCTATACATTTATTCACTTTTTTGTAAAAGGTTAAAAATATATGAACTTGATTTTGAAATCAGTATAGACCCTAGAAAAATTAGGTTGCATAGCTATGTAACATATTTTTTTATTACGATATTCATTGTTGTTCGAGTTTTTATTTGAACATTTTATACGAGACACCCATTGTTTCGGGCCTAAGCCCCGCGCGTTATAGTTTGGCTGCTCGGTTTGTTTCTCTACTGCTTGTTCGACTTGTTCATCACTGGCTCGTTTCTGTCCAGGTAAGGCTTAGAGTGACCGCTCTAAATCGTTATTGTCGGATAGACGACACTTGTTACCAAGTGCCGCCCTCCTAAGAACCCAGCGTGCAACTTTCACTGCACTAGGCTCAAGCCTCCACAAAGGTATCGTTTGATACCCAGCAACTTATAAAGCAGTGAG
>Ga0210044_10000394_pt1 | contig 65415 bp, 58 predicted proteins | sample CryGey13umfilter_2_FD_183959 | JGI IMG/M metagenome (GOLD analysis project Ga0210044, IMG submission 183959) | Groundwater microbial communities from aquifer in Utah, USA - Crystal Geyser 4/9/14 3 um filter (SPAdes) (version 2) | ecosystem: Environmental > Aquatic > Deep subsurface >... | reverse complement strand
CGCCCGCCGCTGCCGACATGGTGCGCATGGCCCGGGCCGACAGCTGCCCCGCGGTGTTTGGCAACAGTCAGGTGCACAGCGCCAACGCCTCCCGGCGCCAGGGTGAGCTGGACTGGGTCGAGGAGGACGAAACCGGGGTCACCATCGTCCACGGCAACCAGCGCTGGGACGATCCGTTCCGTCTGAGCATCCAGGGAGTTCGGCTGGTGCGCGTGAGCGCGGGAAGCGCGGTGTTCGAGCTCACGGCCCAGGTGGCCGATCGCGTGAAGTGCCGTCCCGGTCAGTACATGCTGCAGGTGGATCACCGGGTCTCCCGGCGCACGCGCATCCTCGCGCTGCTCCAGCACGGAGTGCTGGTCGAGCACCGCGGTCGTCTGGCGTTCATCTCGTCGGCCAGCGTGGCCTCGCCCCGCTGGCTGGTGGCGTGGCGCATGCCGGGGGAGATCCCGTCCGCTCAGACCATGATGGACTCGATCCGGTCGATCTACTGATCGCTTCACTGACTACGCCCACCCGTTCTTCGGGCGAAGCGATGTCGAAAGGCGAGCCGTCTCAGACCCGCCGCGCTGGCCCCGCCGTCCCACTTCTGCCACCATACGGCCCATGCGCTGTCACCTGCTGCTGGCGATCCTCACCGGACTGAGCGCCTGCCAGGACCCGCCCACGCACCCCACGCGCTCCCCCGACGGCGCCGTCGCCTCGGCGCCCTGTGTGAGCGGGCCGGTGGGGGGCAGGCTGGGGCGTGACACCCGGTGGTGCGGCCGGGTGCTGGTGCGGGCCAACGTGCTCGTGCCGCGCGGGGTGACGCTGACCATCGACCCCGGCACGGTGGTGCGGTTCGTCCCCTACCGCGGCTACAAGAATCCGGAGCGCCGGCTGCAGCTGCGCGTCATGGGCCGGCTGCTGGCGGTGGGCCGGGCGGACGGGCTGATTCGTTTCACGTCGGACGCCTCGGCGCCGCAGAACGGCGACTGGTCCATGGTGCAGCTGATGCACGCCGCTGGATCGCAGATCGCGTACGTCGTGCTGGAGTTCGGCCAGCACGGGCTCAACATCTGGAACACCGACATCGACCTGTCCCACGTGGTGATCCGGTTCAACAACTGGGAGGGGCTGTACGTCGAGAACCACTGCCGCGTGGGGCTGCGCGACAGCCGGATCTATGCCAACGGCTACAACTGCATCGCCGTGGAGCAGTTCACGCACCTGACGGTGGAGCGCAGCTACATCGGCAGCTGCGGCACACTCGGGATCCATGTCGATGCCTCCGCCGCGACGATCCGGGGCAACCTGATCGAGGGGTCCCAGGAGGGGCTGTGCCTGGACAACGACGCTCGCGTCACGGCGCTGGGCAACCGATTTGCGGGGCAGCTCAACGCCGCCATCTCCTGCGACGGGGGAAGCAACCGCCTGCGCCTGGGGGGCAACGTGTTCGAGGGCCTGGCCCGGCAGCGGGCCGTGGGTTGTCCGCCGGGGAGCGTGGCCATGGTGGAGCGACCTGGTGTGGAGGCACCCACCACCCTCAGCGTCGGCGTGGCGGAGGGGGCCGGGCCGTATCTGGACTACATCCCGGGCGACCCGCGCCACGACCGCTACCCCTATGTGTATCCCGATACCGACGAAACGCGCCAGGTGCTGCGCAAGATCGGGAGCGGCATCGGCCTGAGCTGGAGCCTGGCGTTCGACGGGCGTCACCTCTGGACCGCCAACCTCGAGGGTGAGCTGTTCCGGCTGCGGCCCGAGGACGGCCGCGTGCTCCAGCGGTTGAAGGCGCCGGGGCCCCAGAGCTGGGGCATGACCTTCGCGCGTGGCGCGGGGGCGTCTCCCCGGAGTGAGGAGCGGAGCGCGCAACACGAGACCGCCCGCGAGCTGGAGTGCGGAACGCTGTGGGTCAACGACTTCGCTCGTCGACGGATCTACGCCGTCGATCCATCCAGCGGCGCGGTCCGGCACGAGTTCGCGGCGCCCGATCCGGCGGGCGGGTGCAAGGGGCTGGCGTGGGACGGACAGTGGCTGTACGCGCTGGGATGGGCCACCCATCGGCTATACCGGCTGGATCCCCGGTCGGGCAAGGTGCTGTCCAGCGTCGCGGTGCCGTCGCGGGATCTGGGATCCGGGGTGCGACGGTACGTGGCGGGGGGCCTGACCTGGGACGGGACTGCGTTCTGGGGCCCCTCGGACCGGCTGGTGCGGTTCGACGGCCAGGGGCGAGAGCTGGGCTGGATCCACAGCACCAGCGAGCGAGTGTGGGACATGACGTGGGACGGTGAGGCGCTGTGGACCACCCAGCGCGCCAACGAGAACTGGTCCGAGTTCCCCCGGCTGTTTCGAGTCAAGGTGCTGCGGCTGCACAAGTAGTCAGCGCCGTCAGCGCCGAGAGTGGTGCGCGGAGAGCCCGACCGTGAACACCGGCTGCCGCTCGGGGAACTGCATCGTGGCCTGGTGCTGGATCCGCTGGGCGATGGCGTCCGCGGCCTCGGCGCGGAAGCTGGCGAAGCTCGGCCAGTCGTTGATGTCGATCACCACCACCTGGCCGTCCTCGGTGAGCACGGCGTCTCCGCCATAGACCAGCAGGCCGATGCGCTGCACCAGGCGCTCCACCGCGGGACGGGCGGACCAGAACGCCACCGGCGCCACCTTGCGGTCCCGCTCGCTGTAGAACCGGAAGAAGCCATCGCCCACCACACCGTAGAACTTCACCACCTCGCCCTCGATGTGGGGCTGGATCACGGCGTGCGTCACACCTCGCTCACGGAAGCCGGCCAGGACGTGGGCGCACTCCTCGACGCCGGTGACCCGGACCACATCACCTTGCTGGGTGGCGTGAACGTCTCCACGCTTGACCCAGCAGGTGCGGTGGTCGGCGAACAGGGCGGTCAGATCGGACTGGCCATCCGTCTCGACGATGGTCATCGGTGCCAGCGCCGTGGCCTGCGCTCCAAGCAGCCGCAGCAGGTTGACCCGGTAGCAGCTCTGGACCGCGAGCGGACTGTTGACCACCAGCAAGCCCCGTCGCTCCAGGCGCCGCAGCTCGTTGTTGGCCCGCGGTCCCTGACACATGGAGAACACCACGGGGGTGTCGATGGATCTGAGCCCGACCTCGGCCTCCTGCATCAGCGTCACGCGGCATCCGCGCCGGCGCAGCTGCTCGGCGGTCAGCTCGAGGATCATCCGATCGTTGTCCTCGTGCTGGGCCGGGGAGAAGGTGGGGTCTCTGAGAATTCCGGTCAGGTGCATCGGCGGTCTCTTTCGTGCGGCTTCAATTGTGGTTCGCATCACGCGTGCCTGACGATGACATCGATCACAGCAACTAACCCGACAGCGACGGCACGCTGCTGTCGCTATCAAGCAAGCGGGACGCCAGTCTTGCCGTGGATCGGACTCTTCGTGATCGCGGTGAGTTGGGCCCGAACGTGATGCAGATCACGTCGAGATTTCGCACAGCCTGTCGAAGAATCGACGGTGGTTGGCTACACCGTCTGTCGGATCTGGTTCTCCACACCGCCGGCGAGGACCAGCCGCTGGGGAACCGGACCCAGAGGAGCGAAGGGGAACAGGTCGTGGCCCAGGCCGATCTGAGCCTGAACGAAGTCCACCACCAGCACGTCGCCGGGGATCACCGTGCGCGGATGGTCCTGCCCCGCCAGCAGCTGGCGCAGGTGCTGCACCAGCCGCGGGGCGACGATGCAGCACAGCCCGTTGTTGAACGCGTTGCGCAGGTAGGTCTGGGAGAAGCTCGCCGCCGCCACCAGGGCGATGCCACAGGCCTGCATCGCCGTGGCGGCCTGCTCGCGGCTCGAACCGGTGCCGAAGTTGAGCCCGCCCACGAGGATGTCGCCCGGTCGAGCTCGGCCGGCGAACTCGGGATCGTAGTTGGCCATCACCACACGCGCCATCTGCTCCCGGGTCATCTCTTCGCGGTACAGGAAGTCGTTGCCGTAGATCCCGTCGGTGTTGAGGTTGTCCACCGGCACGTAGACCAGGCGCCCTGTCAGCCGCTCGGGGAACCCGGGGACGATCTGGGTCGCCTCGTGCGGTTCGATCGACGACAGCAGCTCGAAGTGCCGCTCCGCATTCCAGCGAGGCTCCCCCCCAGCGGGGTCAGGCCCCGGGGACAGGCCCGGTCTGCGCGCGAAGTGGGGGAGCCACTCTGGAGTGCGGAGTGGAGCACGCCCGTGGGCGCGCGCGTTCTGCCCGGGCCCGCAGATCACGCCGGCGACGGCGGAGGCCGCCACGACCACCGGGGAAGCGAGGTAGCAGCGGGCCTCGCGGGATCCCATGCGCCCCTTGAAGTTGCGATTGGTGGCGGAGATGCCCACCTCCCCCGGCTGAAGCACACCCTGTCCCAGGCCGATGCAGGGTCCGCAACCGGGTGGCAGGGTGCGCGCCCCGGCCCGAAGCAGCGTGTCCCACACGCCCGACGCCTCCGCCTGTTGCTGGACCTCCTGGCTCGCGGCTGCGACGTACAGCTCCACGCCGGACGCGACCTGCTGGCCGCGGAGCACCGCCGCCGCCGCCGTCAGGTCCTCCAGCCTGGCGTTGACGCACGACAGCAGGTAGGCCTTGTGGATCTGGATCTGTCGCTGCTCCATCTCGTGCAGCGGCGTCGCGGTCTGCACCGTGTCGGGGCCGGCGACGAAGGGTTCGATCTGGTCCAGGTCCACCACGATGCGGCCCTCGTACCGCGCGTCGGCGTCGGGACGCGGCGGGTCCTCGGTCCAGCGCCGGAGGTCGGCGTCGGAGATGGCGGCGCCTCTTTGGCGCCGGCGCGCCAGGAACTCGAGCGTTATCGCGTCCACCGGAAACCATCCAGCCAGGGCGCCCCACTCGGTGGTCATGTTGGCCACGGTCATCCGGCCGTCCATCGTGATCGAGGCCACCCCCGGACCGCCGAACTCGACGACGCGGTTGAGCACTTCCTCACCGTACAGCCCGCACAGCGTCAGGATCAGATCCTTGCCGGTGACGCCGGGAGGCAGCTGCCCCTGGAGCACGACCTGGACGGTGGCGGGGATCTGCCACCAGAAGCTGCCCGTGGCCCAGATCACGGCGGCATCGGTCCGCACCACCGGCGTGCCGAGCGCGCCCACGGCGCCATACATGTTGGAGTGGGAGTCCGAGGCCACCACCAGCGCCCCCGGCGTGGCATGACCGTGCTCGATCATCAACTGGTGGCCGATGCCGGCGCCGGCGGGGTAGAACCGGACCCCCTGCTCCCGGGCGAACTGCGCCATGGCGCGGTGCTTTGCCAGATTCGTGTCGGACCGATCCTGGATGTCGTGGTCCAGGGTGAAGATGGGCTGCGTCGGGTCGTGGATCCGCGACAGACCCAGGCCGTGGAACTTCTTCATCACCGCCGCGGTGTTGTCGTGGGTCATCACGTGACGCGGCCGCAGCGTGACGTGGTCCCCCGCGCGGACCGGGCGAGTGGGTCCCTGAACCAGGTGTGCCTGAGCCAGCTTCTCCACCACGGTCTGTCCACTCATCAGCGCGCTCCGTTCTGCCGTGGCCCGAGCAACGCCATCAGCTGATCGATGCGGTCCAGCCGCTCCAGCTCCCAGATCGCGTTGCGCACCTGCTGGCGCCGTGGAGCATCCAGCACCGGCGCGGCCAGGGCGTCGAACTTCTCCTCCAGCTCCTGGTCCGTGAGTGGGTTGCGGCTGTCGCCCCGGGGATAGTCCAGCTGGCGGATCAGCGTCTGCCCCGCGGCGGTGTGGATCGTCACCACCGTGCGCTGCATGGTGGGGAACACCGCCTCGCACTGATCGTTGGCCACGACCTGCACCTTGGGCAGCTGGGCCCGGATCACCGGGTCGCGGATCCGGTCCAGGGTGAACTGGGCCGGCGTCACCTGGCGGTCCACGATGGCGGCGGCGATGCAGTAGGGCAGGCTGTGGTCGGCGGTCTCCTTGGAGTGCGGATCGTACTTGGACGGGTCGGCCAGGATGTCGGCGGCGCGGGCCACGGAGCCCACCTCCACCCGGACGATCTGATCGGGAGCCAGGTCGAACTCGCGGACCAGGTCCAGCAGGGCGGAGATCGGCGTATGGGTCAACGCCTCGGTGGGATAGCCCTTGGTCCCGCACTGCAGGATGCGCCAGCTGTCGCCGAGTCCGTCCGTCAGCGCTTCCAGCCGCCACGCGGGTCCGAGGCAGTGCGTCAGGCCCTCCTTTCCGTCGAGAACATGCTCGGGGCCGGTGTACCCACGCTGGGCCAGCAGCGCCGCCAGGACGCCGCTGCGGGTGGCCAGCGGGTCCACGGTGTTCTTCATCATCGTCAGCTTGCCCGCCGTGACCGCGCCCAGGGTTGCGCCGTGGCTGCCCGAGATGCCGATGGCGTGCTGGATCTGGTGCGGGGTCAGGTGGAGCATTCGGCCCGCCACCACGGGCGAGGCGAAGGCCGTGAGCGTCGCGTGGTGCCAGCCTCGCTCGCGGATGCCGGGGAATGCGATCTCGCACAGCCGCATCTCCAGCTCGTGCCCGACGATGATCCCCACCAGCAGCTCCCGCCCCCCGCTGCCCGCGCGCTGCCCGCAGGCCAGGGCCGCGGGGATGATGTCCGAGGGGTGAGACGGATCCTGTCGCCAGTAGATGTCGTTGTAGTCCATGGCGCGCAGCATCACGGCGTTGGCCAGGGTGGCGGAGACGACGTCCATCTTCTGCGACGTACCGATCACCTGTGCCGGGCCGGCGCCCGCGGTCTCGGCCAGGGTGTCGAGGAGGATGCCGACGTCCGGGAGCCCGCGTCCCCCCAGAGCGCAGCCGAGGGAGTCGAGCAGGATGCGCTTGGCCTGGTGCACGCCCTCGGCGCTCACGCTGTCCAGCTGCAGGGCGGCCGCCCAGCGGGCCAGGGGGGCGGTGATGGGTTCGGTGTTGGCCATGGGGTCTCCGGCGTCTCCGGTTGTCAGAAGGTGAGCACCTTGTCGGCCTCCAGGGTGAGTTGGGCCAGCTCTCCCAGCTTGGCCACTCGGACTCCCTCCATCAGCTCGGCGGGCTTCAGCCCCCGCGCCTCGATGCAGGTCTCGCACGCCAGCACCGCGCCACGCCGCAGGAGAGGTCGGAGCATGCGCTCGATGTTGTAGTAGCCGTTGGGCGTCTGTTGCCCTTGCTTGGCGCACGCCACGGCGTCGTTGAGCAGATACACCGTGATGTTTGCCTCCTCCTCGATCTTCATGATCGCGTCGGCCAGGCGTAGCCCGTGATAGCTGGTTTCGTGTCCATACGGTGCGTCGTTGAGGATGATCAGGATTTCCATTGGCTCACTTTCGACTGGGGATTGTAGTTTATTTCGGACTCGCGCCACGGCAAGTGATACCTGCTTGGTGCGGGACACCACGTGCGGTAGCGTTGGATCATGTCACGTGCGCTGCTCATCTCCAACTGCCTGCAGAACGACTTCGTCCAGCCCATCGGTCGCTACGACCCGCTGCCCAACCTGCTCCACGTGGGGTACGAGGAGGCGAAGCGGCTGATGGGGACCAACCCGGACGAGGGTCCGGTGGCGCGCATGATGCGCTGGGCCACGGTTCAGGCCCGGGCCAGAGCGCTGCTGCTGGTCCACATCCGCGACTGGCACGATCCGGATCAGCCGGTGCAGCGCGCCCACCTGACCCGTTTCGGCACGCACTGCGTGGCGCACAGTGAGGGCGCGTCGTTTGCCTGGCCCGACGTGGTGGAGACGGTTCCGGGTCGAATCGAGATCGTGGACGCCCTGACGCTGAACGACTTCCAGGGCACCGAGCTGGAACGGGTGCTCGCCACGGTGGCCGACGGGCCTGTCCGCGTGGGGCTGGTGGGTGTCTGGACCGAGGCCAAGATCACGTTCCTGGCCTACGAGCTGTCCACGCGCTATCCCGACTTCGAGCTGGGAGTATGCTCGGCGCTGACCGCCAGCTCGTCCAGGGCCCGGCACTTCCTGGCCCTGGAGCAGCTGGAGCGCATCCTCGGCGCCCGGGTCATCACCTCGGTGGGCGGGTTCATCGAGTTTCTGGGCGGCGAGCAGGGTGAGATGCCGCTTCTGGGCTACAGCGACGGGCATCCGGAGGTGACGGTGACCGGGGAGGCGCAGCTCGATCCCGACGACCACAAGCTGCTGCGCTATCTGTTTCGCGACTGCGAGCAGGCCGAGTTCCGAACGCTGGACGGCGGGTTCTCGGGCAATGTGGTGCTGGGCAGCCAGAGCGTGGATCTGCACGGGCACCGCCAGGTTCCGCACGTGGTGAAGATCGGGGTCCGCGACTCCATCGGCCGGGAGCGCGCGGCGTTCGAGCGTATCGAGGCGGTGCTGGGGAACAGCGCCCCCAGCATCACCGAGTTCGCCGACCTCGGCCAGCGGGGGGCGATCAAGTACCGCTACGCCTCCATGGGGGGCGGCTTCTCCACCACGTTTCAGAAGGTCTATTGCGCCGGACTGGAGCTGGACCGGGTGGAGCGGATCCTGAGCTGCGTGTTCCGCGACCAGCTGGGCCGGTTCTACGCCGCGGGGCGGCTGGAGCGGCTTGATCTGCTGGAGCACTACGGCTTCAGCCCGCGATGGGCGCCGGGGGTGCGCCGGCGGGTGGAGCAGGTGTACGCGCAGTCACATCTGGGCGGGGATGGCGCATGGTCCGTGCTCCAGTTTCCGGGCGGGCGACAGGTGGAGAGCGTGTGTCAGTTCTACGAGCATCACCTGGCTCGCCTCGAGGGTCGCGCCACGGACGCCTGCTTCGTGTCCTATGTCCACGGCGATCTCAACGGCGCCAACATCGTGATCGACGCCCATGACAACGTGTGGATCATCGACTTCTTCCACACCGACCGGGGTCACGTGCTCAAGGACCTGATCAAGCTGGAGAACGATCTGCTCTACATCTTCACCCCGGTGGAGGATGGCGCGCAGCTGGAGCAGGCGTTGACGCTGTCCGACGCGCTGCTGGCAGCGGAGGATCTGGCGGCGCCGCTGGCCGACCTGCGTCTGGAGCACCCGGCGCTGCAACGGGCGCACGACACGGTGCGCATCCTGCGCTCGTTCTATTCCGATCTGATCGGTCACGATCGCGACCCGCTGCAGCTGCTGGTGGCGCAGCTGCGCTATGCCGTGCACACGCTGGGGTTCGACGAGTCCAGCCCGTTGCAGAAGTGCTGGGCGCTGTACATGGCTTCCCGCTGTGGGGAGCGGGTGGTGCAGGGGCTCGAGCGTCGGGGTCCGCTGCGGGTGGACTGGGTCGATCGGGATCGCGCGGGAGGCTGGCTCGGCCTGACCATCCTGCCCGGGCGGCGCGATCTGGGGCGGGAGCTGCAGGTGGACATCTGCGCTCTGGTGCGGCAGCAGGTCAGTCACGTGGTCTGTCTGCTCCCGGCCGACGAGCTCGAGGCCTATGGTGTGCGCGGCTTGCTGGCGGCATACGCCGAGGCCGGGCTGCAGGTGTACCACCTGCCGATGGTCGACCAGCGCACGAGCAGCGTGAAGGAGATGGCGCTGTTGGTGCGATGGATCGGCCAGGCGCTCGAGGCCGGTGGGCGCGTGCTGGTGCACTGCCTGGGCGGGCTGGGGCGATCGGGCACGGTGGTGGCCTGTCACCTGGGCCAGCGAGGGTGTGACGCCGATGCGGCCATCGACCTGGTTCGGCAGGCCCGTTCTCCCCGGGCGGTGGAGTCGGCGGAGCAGGAGACCTTCGTTCGGGACTACTGCCGGCAGTAGCCACCGAACTCTCAAACTCGATGGGCGTGCCGCTCGCGAGAGCCCTTGATCTCGGCATGTTGTGGCCTGGCACTCATGTCGCTTCGGCATGAGCAGGGAGGTTGTCATGCGAGTACACGTGGGTCTGTTGGTGTTGTCGTTGCTGGTTTCTCTGTCCGCGCTGGCTGGCACGAAGGCGACCGTGAGCTTCCTTCGCGGCGCCGGCGGCCACGTGACGCTGAAGGTTCAGGGAGCGGGTCGTACCCAGCGGGTCACGGTGCCCTTCATGCTGGCGTACAAGCTGGCGTACAAGGCCAGGCACGAGGGTGGCCTCACCGTCTCGACGGCGCGAGACGGGTTCACCGGCAACATACTGCGTATCGTTGCGGGCCAGGGCAAGGACAGCATCGTGCTCGACCGGATGCGGCGGGGTGGCCCTAACGGCCAGAGCGGATCGAGCGCGCTTCGGCTGCAGATGGGGGTCGGCGCCGGCGCGCAGGCATTCTTCATCGGCCGAACAGTGGGTGTGCGCAGCCTGGACCGGCTCCGGATGGTCGGTCGCTCGGGTCCGTCACGCCGCGGGGCGTATCCTGCGGTGCAGGGCGATATCAGCCTCGACACACGAGCGAGCGCGGATGGCAAGACCCTTCGGTGGTACTTCACCCGGACCGGCAAGGTGACGACCGACGTCAAAGCGCCGCTCGCGCCATTCGCGCCCTACGGCCTCGCGGTGAAGCCAGTGACCGCACGACCGGCCATGCTCGAGGGGGCGGCCTCCATTCTCGGTGAGTGACCGGAAGGTCGGCAGTGACCGGGAAGGTCCGGCAGTGACCGCGACCGGAAGGTCGGCCGACCGGAAGGTCGGCAAGGTCGGCCGACCGGAAGGTCGGCAAGGTCGGCCGACCGGAAGGTCGGCAGCCGATTGGCGTACAACCGCCTGAAAGCGAGGAACATGGCACGGTCGTTGTTGCTCTTGCTGCTGTTGGCGTCGGTTGGCTGCCGCGGCTCCGCCGGGGAGTCCAGCCGTCCCTCGTGGGTCAAGCACGGTTCCAACCTGGAACACCCCGACTACGTGCTCGTGGTGGGAACCTGCCGGGGGCAACCCGACCAGGACACCGCTCGTCGATGTGCGCTGGCCGATGCCGACCAGCAACTACGCAACGTGTTCAACGCCCGCGGCGGACTCGTACGCGACGAGCACCACGAAAGCCACATGGGCAGCATCAGCCGCGGCAACCAGACGATTTTCACCGTGGTCCACGACGCCTGGATCCTGGTCGCCTTCCCGCGCGCGAAGCCCACGCATTAGCCCCAGGTCCAGGTGCCGCCCCAGGTCCAGGTGCCACCCCAGGTCCAGGTGCCACCCAGGTCCAGGTGCCACCCGATTGTCGGTCCAGGTGCCACCCCAGGTCCAGGTGCCAGGTCCAGGTGCCACCCGATTGTCGGTCCAGGTGCCCCGACAATCCCCAGCTTCGCATGACCCCAGTGTGGCGGTAAGCTCTGTGGAGAAAGGAGCGTATCGACGTGAAGATCCTGTATGGAGTGGTTGGAGAGGGTATGGGGCATGCGACGCGAAGCCGCGTGGTTCTGAGCCATCTGGCGAAGCAGCATGAGGTTGAGATTGTCGTCAGTGGGCGCGCCCATGAATACCTGTCGCGATACTTCTTCAACGTGCATGAGATCAAAGGGCTGCGCATGACCTACGAGAACAACGAGGTCGATCGCAGCAAGACGTTTTGGGACCTCTTGAAGGGCCTGCCTTCGATGATGGCAGACAACTTCCAGGAGTTCATCAAGCTCGGCGAGCGGTTCTCGCCAGATGTGGTGGTCAGCGACTTTGAGAGCTTTGCCTACACATTCGGCAAGCACCACGAGATACCAGTGATCTCCATCGATAACATGCAGATCATCAATCGATGCCAGCTGGATGTGGATATTCCCGACGAGTATCAGGACGACTATCTCATCGCCAAAGGCATCGTGAAGGGCAAGCTGCCAGGCTGTTTCCACTACATGATCACCACCTTCTTCTATCCGCCCATTCGCAAGGAACGCACCAGCCTCTACCCACCCATCTTGCGTGAACGTATCCTCGACGCTCAGCCCAGCCAGGGCGGCCACATGCTCGTGTATCAGACCAGCACAAACGAGCGGTTGCTTCAGATCTTGAAGCAGGTCGATGTTCCATTCCGCGTCTACGGCTTCAACCGAGACGAGCGAGTGGGCGAGAACGTTTGGCTCAGGCCGTTTTCGGAGGACGGATTCATTGCGGATCTCGCGTCCTGCCGCGGTGTGCTGGCCACGGGTGGGTTTTCCCTGATGGGCGAGGCCGTCTACCTCGGCAAGCCATTGCTCGCAGTCCCATTGCGGAAGCAGTTCGAGCAGCAGCTCAACTCGCTGTATCTAAAGAAGCTAGGCTACGGCGAGTTTCACGACGAGCTCACGGCGGCGGCAATCGCCGGGTTCAACGAGAAGGCCGACACCTACGCCGGGAATCTCAAGAACCACGTACAGGAGGGCAACAGCAAGATACTCGAGGCGCTGGACCGGCTAATCGAGGCGGCAGTGGAGGGCAGAGCATAGCCAACAGGCCAATCCAGGCCAATCGGCTGGCACCTGCTCCAGGCCAATCGGCTGGCACCTGCTCCAGGCCAATCGGCTGGCACCTGCTGGTTTGGCACCTGTCGGTTTGGCGACAGGCCAATCGGCCAATCGGCCAATCGGCCAATCGGCCAATCGGCCAATCGGCTGGCACCTGTTGGTGGGCGGCACCTGTTAGTGGGCGGCACCTGTTGGTTAGGTTAGGCGTGCCTATTGGTTCGTGGTCATGCCCAGCGTTCTGACTCCCGCACCCCTACAGGTGTCCATCGCTTTCACGGCCAGGCCGTAGTTGACGGGGTCATCGATGCGAATGAAGAGGAGCTTCTCGCGGCGTGTGGCAAACAGACGCTGTGTCTCTTGCGCGAGGCTCTCAAGAGAGATGCGACGTTCCCCCAGCAGCATCTGACCATCGGCTCTGAGGTGCAGTACGACCTGCTGAGCCGCAATGTCGGCCGTCACCTCTTCATCCGCCTTGCGGGGGATGGTGACCGATATTTCACGCAGCACCAATGGCGTGAGGACCATGAAGATGATCAGCAGCACCAGAACGACATCGACGAACGGGGTGACATTGATCTCGCTTCGCGGTCCACCGCCCTTTGAGCCGACGTCCATGCCCATCGCTACCCTCCCTCGCCCTTGTGTCCCTGAGTTGTCAGGGAAGCGCCCGAGGCACCCGCCTTGTGACAGATTTCGAGAATCTGTCGGATAGGCTTGAAGGACAGCCGGCGATCCCCCTTCACGAATACTGGTGGCGCGGGTTGGCGCTGGAGCAAGCGTCGGAGGCGGCGCTCGAGCGGTTCAAAATCCACCGGATCCTGGCCAAGGAAGACCGCTCCGTCACGGCGAACAGAGATGATTATCTGTTCACCTGTGTCCTTCTTGTCGGCATGGTGATCCGTGAGGGGCAGCAGTACGTCAACGCCACGTTGGAGCATGGGTGTGACCACCATGAAAATGATGAGGAGCACCAGCACAACGTCCACAAACGGGGTGACGTTGATCTCGCTTTTTGAGCGCGAGGCCGCCACATGGCCGGAGGCGGACTGGCGTTTCCGTCGCAGTCGGCGACGCGTGGCGGCCTGGCGGGCCGTGGGGATCACGCGGTCTTCTCCGGGGAGTGCCCCCTTCGCAGCACGTACGACACCACTTCGCCTGCGACATCATTGATGTCCACGGTGAGCTCCTCGACGCGGTTGTTGAGGTAGTTGAAGAGCGCGACGGCTGGGATGGCCACGAACAGTCCGAGTCCAGTCGCTACCAGTGCTTCTGCAATGTCGGCCGAGACTGCCCCCAGGCCCCCGGATCCAGTGGCGGACATGGAGGTGAAGGCCTTGATGATGCCGACGACCGTGCCGAAGAGTCCAACGAAGGGGGCCGTCGACCCGATGGTTGCCAGCCCGCTGAGGCCGCGCTTCAGGTTGGACACCTGCCGATCTCGGACACGTTCCAGGCTGCGGTCAAGCGATTCGACGAGGTCGATCCCCATTCTTCCGGCGGTGGCCTGCTTGATCCCCAACATATAGGACTGCAGTCCCGCCGCGACGGTCTGCGCCACTGGACTCTTGGGAAGAGGCCTTGCCGCATCCACTGCGTCCTCCAGTTTGTCGTGCTGGAGCGCCTGGTGCAGCGTGTTGACATAGCCCACCGACTGGTTGTTTGCGGCTGCGTACCGGAGCATCCGCTCCACCACGAGGCTAAGTGAATAGACCGACATCAGGGCGAGAATGACGAAGACTCCCTTACCCACAATGCCGGCCTGGTGCCAGACCTCGAACAGACTGAAAGACATCGCTGTGGCTCCTCTCACTCCAGGCGGAAGACGAACTTGACCGTGAAACAAGCAGGTGCTGGCTCTCCGTCCACGGTGTAGGGCTTGTATCGCCAGGTCCGGATCTTGGTCAGGACCTCGTTGTTCAGTGTTTCAATTCCCTTGAGAATCTTCGTCTGCTCTGGATCTACCGTCCCGTCGGATCGCAGGCATACCTTGACGATCACCACGCCCTCAACCTTCGCCAGCTTGGCTGCGGGGAGGTACTGCGGCATCTCACCCGACATCTTGAGCTTGTCCATGACCTGGCGCTGGACAAACACGGGCTTGCTCACAGCGATCTGCTTCCGTTTGGTGGCACCTTCGGCTGGCACCCCGCCGCGAACCCCACCAGATATCCCGCCTGGTACACCCACTCCGTCGTCCGCCGAGGCCCAAGCCGGGACCTTCGGCGCCTCGGGCTCCTTCGGCTTCTCCGGTGGAGGCCTGTCCGGTGGCTGAACGTCCTGGGGCCGCGGCTTCGGCTGGGCAAGTGCCACCCGATTGGGCCGCATCGTCTTTGGAGGCGGTGGGGGAGGGGGAGGAGGTGGAGGCGGCGCGGCGCTGAAGAACGTCACCGTGACTTGAGGCTCAGGTAACTCCTCGACGTAGAACAGGGAAAGAAACAGAAGAAGCCCAAGAACACCGCCATGCAGAACGACGGATCCCGCTATGGTGAGCAACCGGGTGTACAGAGGCTGCCGTTTCTTGAGGTAGGTCTCGAACACCTATTTGCTCGCCGCGTGACTCTTCCCGGTGGCTGTTGCCTTCAGTGCCTTGACCGCTTGCTCGTGGTATTGGTGGGCTTGTCGCATGTCATGGTCTCGCATCACCGGGTCGTCCTGACCTTTCGCTCGCTCACGGAAGAGGAGGTTGATGTAGACCAGCGCTTCGTTCGCAGAGTCCGCCCTCATCGAGACGGTCTTCTGCAAGGCTTGGATGCCCCGATCAGCCACACGCACGCGTTCTGCGCCGACCACGGCGCTATTCTTGTAGAGATGCTCCCAGCAGAGCGTACCGACAAGGTACCACGGCTTCGGCTCACCCGGAAGAAGAGATGCCCGTTTCTCGTACCATTTCAACGCGTTCTCGAACTGTCCTGCCCTGGAACTGACAGCCCCAAGGCTGGACACGATGGTGACGTCTTTGGGATTGGCGATGTGTTGTTGTTCCAGAAAGCCAAGCGCTTCTCCGGTCCGACCTGCATCGAGGAGTGCCTGGAGGTAGAACTTCGGTCCACGTTCGTCGCCAGGTGCCAGCCGTTTGAACCGGCGAAAAGCCGCGATCGCCTTGCTCGCGAACGAGGTTGCGGTTGGTTTGGGGCTGGTTGCAGCGAGAGACATGGCGGAGTAGCCCATGTGCAGGTGGATCGTCGGAAAATCCGGGTCCAGCTTCGCCGCCGCCTCGAACCTCTCCAACGCCTGCTTGTAACGACCGGAGCGATAGAGGTCATTGCCTTCTTTGGCGAGTCTTCTGGCCGTGACCTTGGTGCACCCCTGAGCAGCTAGCAACAGACAGCAGCTCAGCGCCAGTGCCATGCCTCGAACCATGACGGGGGGTATAGCACTGACGATGCGGTCCAGTCTACTCCCCCGACGGTCACGGGGGCGGGTGTTTGGCGCGGAGCGTGTCTGGATGCCTGCCGACTGACGAGTCGGGCGGATGCCTTGTCGGCTGGCGGCCCGACAACTCAGTGGCCGCGATGAAAGGCCGCGGCGGGGGGAAGCAGTTGGGGGGGAAGTTGACGTCGAGCTCTCCTCGGCGAAACCGAATGGAGGCGGAGCGGTACGCGTGCAGGAATTCGTGGTAGCCGCGGATATGTTCTCGTCGCAGGCGTAGATCCGTAGTGTGGCACGGCGGAGCTGGACTTCTGTTCACTTCGGTGGGTCGCGAGTGTGGATCCTGACACACTACCCATTCGCGGCCGAGAGGCGTGCGTCCAGTCTGACGGATGGTCTCGGCGGTCTCTTGTTCGATGTCCCGAGCAATAGCCGCACAGCGGCGCTGGTACTCCTCTGGAGTCAGGTGGGCCCAGCAAGGAATCGGAGCGATGGGGAGATTGACAGCCTCGGCGAAGAGCGACGGATCAGGTTCCTGCCCGCGACGACTGGCACGATATTGCTTGGTGCGATCATACCATGTGCCGTGAAGTTGCTCACCGTGAAGCAACGCGGGCAAGCTGGATGCTCCCGGCCAATCCGTGGGTTTGACAACCAAGCCTTCCTTGCACCCATGAGACATGATGTAACGCAGTCGACCGATGAGCGCCGCATCGTCGAGTATGTCGATGGCCGTGTACCGACGGCCCCACAGTCTTGCGTTCCAGTCATGTAGCCGAGCCACTTCACGGGCGATATTCGAGTTCACGTAGTTCATGAATCGGGACACCGTTGCTGCGTTGGGCACCGTCGTCAGCAGATGGAGATGATTCGACATCACGATGAACGCGTGAAGCAGTAGCGGACACATCTCAATCGCTTTGCCGAGAATGCCGATGATGATGTCATTCAGCTCTTCCGATGGCCGGAGGAGTCTTCGTGACTGCGTCGTGCGGCAGGTTACTTCGACGGGCGTGTTGGGAGGAACGCAACGTATTCTCTTTGCCATGGCGCAGAGATAAGCAACCGTTGTGCCGATTTCCGAGTCAGTGATCTCGGTTGGTTGACACCTGCATGGTCAGGAAAAGTCCGGGATCCGGTCCGGAGCCGTCCGGTGGACGGATCTACTTCCGTCGCCGGATAATCCCGAGAGCAAGGATCAGGACGAGGCTGACCAATCGGGTGGCACCTGGCGTGGCAGCACCTGGCGTGGCACCTGGCGTGGAGGCACCTGTCATGGAGCACCCCGTGGACTCGAAGTCGGGGTCGCATGCGTCGCCGAGTCCGTCGCCGTCCTCGTCTTGCTGCAGGGAGTTGACGATGGCTGGGCAGTTGTCGAGAGCGTTCAGAATGCCGTCGGCGTCGAAGTCACCACAAGCGTCACCCTTGTCGTCCTCGTTGGAGTCGAGTTGATCTGGGTTGGCCACTGTGGGGCAGTTGTCGAACGCATTCACCAGTCCGTCCCCGTCCCAGTCCTTCTCCGCGTCCTTCTTCTTCGATTCCTCGTCGTCCGTGACCATTTCCTGGGCGCGCAAGATGTCGATGCGGTCGACCAGCACCGGGCCTCCCAGTGCCGCCGCATCTGCATCTGTGACAGGCAGCAGGGTGAGCGTGTGAAAGGTCCCATCCAACTGGCTCTCGCATGAGTCGTACCAGCCCTCAGCTGTTGATGGGGCAAGGGTCACGTCGGATGTGGGTCCGGTGCAGTAGGGGCCACAAGCGGTGGTTCCATCCTCGTTCTGGCAGGCGCCTCCCTTGATCAACACCTCCGGCTCCTCGCCGGTGTCTCCCGGGCAACTCAGGTACCAGCCCGCTTTCATCTTCTGCGCTGGATCCTTCGCGTTCGTGTAGCGACATACGGCGATACATCGCGATGCAGTGCACGATGCGGCGCGGATCAGCTTGTGCGGTGCGTGTATGGATACGGTCTTTTTGCGGCCGTCTGCGTAGACCGGGAACGGGATCCGGTGCTCTGAGCTGTCCCCCTTGAGGATGAACGCACCGCGGAGCAGTTTGGCATTGCCGTCGGATGGCTTGGGAACGGTCAGCACGACCTGCAGCGTGTCGTAGTCAGCGCCGACCATGCGCAATCCACCATGTGTGATTCCGGAGTCCTTTCCCTTCAGCGCCAGTTCCAGCTGCCCACCTTTCAGTTCCAGCGGCTTACCAAGCCCGACGCCCTCCCAGCCTTCGAGCTCCGTGTTCCCCTCCCATTCGCTGGCACCACCCCATTCCCAGTATGGGCTGTCGTCGGCGCCGTCGAACGTGTTCAGGTTCCTTAGGCGGTGGCCCGTCAGACGGTAGATGTGGCGGTTGTAGTCGCGTCGCAGTTGGTTCATCCGATCGATCGTGGTCTGGGTGATGGGCATCAATTCGTCGTTCTCGTCGGTGCCGGTGACGAGGATGAAGAGCTGAGTGTTGTTCTTGACCGACTTCGTGTAGTCCGGGTAGCGGTCACCGTTGGCGGCGATGATGTTCTGGAGCGTGACGTTCTTGCGAGCTCCCTTGGCCGTGATGTTGGTTGGTGACTGGACCTCGGCATCGGTATAGGCGGCGCAGGCGCCAGAGATCAAGCGGTAGTATGGTGGATCGAGACAGAGGTCGAACTCGTCGAGCTCCATGCCTGGACAGTCTCGGGCGATGGAGTCCACGGTTTGCTGGGTTGGCGTGCATGACTGGGTCTTGGTATCGACGATGAAGACCGGTGGCACTTGGGATGGGGGGATCAAGCCCCAGAGATAGAGGTCGAGCGGCCGGGTGCCGCGCATGGGGGTGATGGAGTAGAAGCTCCCATTTCCTTCGTCGCGCCAGTTGCAGCCATACATCAGCTGTCCGAAGGTGTTGTGGTACAGACTCCAGTGGGCACCTTGTTGTCCAATGAGCTTGTCGGACACCTTGCCGCTATCCGAGTCCTTGAATCCGACGTAGCAGCAAACGTCATGCTCGGTCTCGTGTGCAATGATGTTCAACGGCTTGACGTCGTTCCCGGTGTCGCGGAGCTCCTCCTCCGTCCAGTCGTGGATCGACCACATGTTCATGATGGCGTGCAGATTGTTGCCGGGGGGCAGGGGATTGTACGGTCGACCGATCCCCTTGATGTTCATGATTTGCTGGTTCTTGTAGCTTAGCTCGGAATGATAGGCGAGTGGGCAGCTCTGTGTGGTCCCGACCGGGACCGTGGCGGAGTAGGTCTGCTTGAAGTTCGTGAAGAAGATCAATGTCTGATAATCGTCCTCCACCTCTGGTGGTTGAAGGACTCCGAGCAGGGTGTTCCAGGCTTGCCAGGGGATGGCATACGCCTTCGTGTCGGCGGCATCCCGCTCGCATCGGCCCGCTCGCTGCAGTGACTTGCCGGCACTGATGACGACGATGTCGCCCATGCGGCAATAGGCCTTTGCCTTCAGGTCGGCCATGCAGGTGGCGATATCGGGGGCTCCCGGCCCGGGTTGGGCCAGTGGCACCGGTTGCCCCTTTCGCTTGTAGAGTGGCAGGGCTTCGATGTTTAGTTTCAGGTCCTTGGGGGCGTAGCACCAATCGGCTGGCACCTGACTTGAAGGACGCAGGTATGGAATGGATGACGCAATGTGGGACCAATCGGCTGGCACCTGTCCTGTGGACCAATCGGGTGGCACCTGTCCCGCCGCTGTGGACCAATCGGGTGGCACCTGTCCCGCCGCCATGGAGGGGGCAATGAGCATCAGGATAATCGTCGAATAACGCATGGCGGCTCCTAGTAGCGATAGCGAAGGCCGAGGCGGACCCGGAAGGGGTCCTGCCTGTTGATTATGTCACCCCACTGCGTGGCCGCACCCGGTTTGAGGTCGCGGTCCTCGTATTGTGTCGCCGTCCGCAGGTTGAAGAGGTTGAAGACCTCGCCGATCAGCTCGAGGTTGATGGGTGCACCCACGATCCAGCGCATGGCCCGTTCGAGCTTGTAGGTCAGCTTGAGGTCCAGGGCGAGCTGGGTCGGTGTACGCAGCGCCGTGTCGTCGTCCGGCGTGGATAGGTCTTTCGGGTCGTAACCTCGGGGTGCCCGGCGGTCCTCGTAGTCGTTGAAGAACGCGTTGAAGTACAGCTTGTCGTAGGGGGTCCCCGTGCCGACCCACAGGTTGCCACCGATGGTCACGTCCCACCGCGTCCGGTACCACCCGCCGACCTTGAACACATGGCGGCGGTCGTCTGGCAGGAACCCGTCGTAGAACTGGGCCTGGCGCGCCCGATCGAGGTAGGTGGTGGCGTACCCCTCGGAGACGGTGCCCTCGCTGCGCGACCAGGTGTAGGACGCCATCACCTGCCAGTTGCCGCTGAACTTGCGAGCGAACAGTGACGCGGAGACGTACCGCCGCCGCGCCTCGTCCGGCGTCTCGAGGTCGAAGATGTACTCGTTTTTGCCGCTCTTGAACGCCTGGCTGTTGTCCCCCGTCTCGTTCCAGATCACGTTGGTCTCCAGGTCCTCCCACTGGTTGGCGTACTTGCGCCACTGGAAGTCGAGGCCTGTGGAGAACCCCGTGAGCCACTCGCGCTCGGCGCCGAAGGCCAGCTCGTGCACGCGTGGCACGCTGAGCCCACCGGGGTTGAACTTCGAGCCGGTCACGTTTCCGTCGCTGTCGAAGGTCGGGTTGGGCACACCCACGGTGCGGGTCTGGCCCCCCAGCCGGCAGTTGACGTTGTACCGGCCAGTGCTGGGGTCGTAGTTGCAGGTGTAGTCCACGAGGTCGCGACCGATGAAGCGTGCGAGTCCCAGAAACCCCATGTCGACGTACTGGTTGTAACCGCCGCGCAGCACCGTCTTGCCGTTGTCGAACAGGTCCCAGGCGAAGTTGAGGTGTCCCGTGGCGGTGACGAAGCGGGTGACCTCGTCGCCGTCAGGGTTGACGGTGTTGCCCACATGCAGCGCCACCCCGGGGACAAGGGTCAGCCGCTTGTATCGCGGCAGCCGCCAGCGGTCCTGGAGGAAGAGGATGAAGCGGTTGCCGCTGACGGAGGTGGAGAGGGTCCCCTGCGTGCACTTCTCGGGATCGTAGCTCGGGGAGGCGCGGTCGCACAGCGACTGGTCGTCGAACTCCAGGAAGTAGCGCTTGAGCGAGTCGGGGTTGCCGAACTGGGTGAAGCGGATGGCGTTACCGGTGATGCGCTCCGTGGACGGGTTCGCCTCGTGCTTGTAGCGGAAGCCACCCTTGATCTCGTGCTTGCCCAGGCGATCGAGAAAGTAGGTGGCGTCCGCCTGCACCGATGCGCGGTAGCGGTCGTCTGTCACGGAGCGCCAGAAGTTGTCGCGCCAAACACCCGTGCCGTTGTCCCGCACCTGGGACACGGTCTCGTCGCCACGTTCGGGAAAGATATGCAGCCCGTTCCAGCCGAAGCCCAGCTGGGTCTTGACGAACAGCTTGTCCGTCGCCAGCCACTCCCAGGCCACGGTGCTGCGGACGCCAAACTGGTTCTGGTGGCTCTCGGCGTCGGGGACCCGGGTGATCAACTGCTCGGTGTTGTTGATGAACGTCGGGTCGGTCTGGATCCAGCCCACCACACGGTGCCGGGGCCTCGGCTGCCATGTGAGCTTGCCCAGCCAGTAGAAGCTCAGGAAGCGACGCGGCGCCGGATCGGGGAGCAGGTAATTGGGGTCGGAGGGGATCGTGCTGGCACGCTCGTTGAGCTCGAAGGAGGTGAAGTACCACAGCTTGTCGCGCACGATGGGGCCGCCGACGTTGATGTTGAACTGCAGGTCGCGCATGGTCGACCCCTGCTCGTCCGGGCGCTTGATGGTCAACGCGTCGTCCTGGTAGTACAGCGACGAGTCGATCTCGAACGTGTTGGACCCGCTCTTGGTCACCATGTTGATCACACCGCCGGGGGTGTCGGAGTACTCCGCACCTCCGCCGCCGGTCATGATGTTGACGTCGGCGATGGCGTCGAAGTTGAAGTTGGCGCTGAACGTGTGGGTCACCGGGTCGGTGGTCTCCATTCCGTCGACGAGGTAGGTGTTGTTGAAGTAGGCCCCGCCCGAGACGCTCGGATTGCCCCCGGTGTTGGACTTGCGGTTGCCCTGCGCCCCGCCGGTCACGTTGCGGGTCATGTTGGCCACGCCCTGGTAGGATCGGTTCTGCACCGGGACGCTTTCCACGTACTCGTCGGACAGGCTCTCGCCGGTGGCGGCCTTGGTTACGTCCACCACCGGTCGCGCGGCGGTGATGACGTAGGTCTCGGTCTTCGGCTTGCCGCTGGCCGGCCTGGCGCCCGACGGCGTGATGGCGATGCCGCCCGGCTGCGTGGTGGGTGGTGCCTTGACCTTGGCCGCGTCGGGGGCGCGCTCGAGCAGGATGTCCAGGGTCACCGTCCTGTTCACGTTGACCCGGATGCCCTGCCGGATGTCGGAGCGGAACCCGCTGCGCTGGACCTTGACGGTGAACTCGCCCGGGATCAGCCCGAGGAAGCGGAAGGATCCGTCAGCGCCGGCGACCACGCTCCTGGCGCCGCCGATCTGAGTCGGGGAGGAGACAGTGACCGAGGCGCCCGCCATGGGGTTGCCGTCGTCGTCGTACACCGTGCCCTCGATGCGGCCGGTGCGTTCCTGGGCCCGGGCGACGCCGGTTGTCAGCAGAAGCGCGAGGAGCCCGAGCCGCAGCACGCGGCCCACGTTCAGTGAGCGAGAGGGGAAGCAGACGCAGCGCATCACTTGGCCTCCTTCCGGCCCAGCCACTCTGCCCGCTCGTCGGGAGGCCAGCAGTAGTCGTACTCCATGCAGGTCACGCGGTACTTGCCGCTGTCCTCGCTCTCGTCCTTCTCCTTGTCCGAGGGGAGGCAGTAGGTCGACCCCTGGCCGCTGAACGGCTCGCTACACTGCTGGGTCGGGTTGTCCACCGTCCCCTTGCAGTCGGAGTTGTTGTCGCAGCGGAGATAGGTCGAGAGCGAGCAGAACGCGTTGCACCCGTCACGGTTGGTGGTGTTGCCGTCGTCACAGGTCTCGCCGTGCTGCAGCTTCCCGTCGCCGCACGTCGGGCTGACGCACTGGGCGATGAGGTCGGCCTTGCTCCCCGCGCGCGAGTTGCAGATCTGGATGCACACACCGTTGGGGCGGGTGGGGTCGGTCTGTCGCAGCGCATAGCACCGGAAGCCCTTGGTCGACCCGCAGCGCGTGTCGAGGTCGGGGTCCGGGTTGCCGTCCTTGGTCCCCGAGTCGCAGGCGTGGAGGCAGAAGTACTTCTCCCGCACGCGGAGCCCGACGCAGGCCAGCCGTCCACCGCCCGGACCGCCCTTCGGGTCGCACTCCTTCACGCCGCGGCGGCACTCCTCGTGGAGCCGGGCGAAGGGGGGACTGCAGTAGCCCTGCTCGATGCTGCATTTCAGCGGAGGGTCCACCTTCCCGCCGGTTCCCGCGCAGTCGTCATCGCTGGTGCACGCCGGGATGGTGCCGCGCACGACCAGATTGTGCAGGTGGTCGGTGGTCTCGATGGGCAGCTGCTTGGCCTTGGCCTCGGCCACGGATCGGACGTCCTTGAACACGAAGTCCTTGTCCACCACCACCGCCAGCTCGCGGACCAGGGGGCTGTAGCCGGCCGATCCGGGCAGCTGCTCGGTGAGCACCATGTTCCGCCTGGGCAAAACCGGGACCGTCGCCGTCCCGCTGCCAAAGTCGAGCTCCTGACGGATGAAATAGGCGTCACGGACCGGCGGCGCGTCGCCCCGCGGCAGGCTGCCAGCCCCCGCGCCCAGCATGGTCTTGCCGCCTTCCATCAGGTAGCAGAAGGCCTTGAGCCGCTTGTACCACAGCTGTACCTTGGGGAACGGCAGGTCAGGGTTGGCCAGGCCCTTGAGCAAGGTGGCGTTGGCATCCACGACCGGACAGTTGATCACCCGGTCGGTGGGCTGCACGATGAGCTTGCTCTGATCCAGCGTGTCCCTGGACTTGATGCCGTCGAGGTCGAACACGCCGATGTGGATCGGATCACGGCAGGTCTCCTCGATGCACCGCTTGTCTCCGGTACACACGGCGTCCATCTGGCAGATGTCCTTGGTGGCGGGCAGCTTGCGCAGCTCGTCGAGGGCCGCCTCATCCACCGTGCCCTTCACACGAACGGTGTGGACCTGCCAGAAGGGTGAGTAGTTGGCCTTGGTCGGCACCACGTCCACGACCGGGTGCCACCCGACCAGGCGGCTACCGTCCTCGGCCAATCGGAACAGCGGGCGCCCCTGCTCGTCATAGAAGAAGTAGATCGGGTTGAGCGGAACCTTCTGCCCCACATGATCCACCTCGCCGAGGTAGTAGTACTCGACCTGCGCCTTGGGGGTGACGAAGCCGTAGACCGGCGCGATCTCGCCGGTCATCACGGGGCGGTTGGGTCGGATCGCGCCATCCGGCGCGCCCCCGGGCCCGGCGTCGTAGACCACCAGCCCCCCTGGCTCGTCGTAGGTCCGAATCGAGTTGCAGCCTCCCGCGAGGAGCGCGAGCGCGACGGTGGCGGCCTGGAGTCCGATGGACCGGACGAACACGGCTCGTTCGGAGGAGGCAGCGGGGCACACGAACGTTGAGCGTCGCATCTGGGGCCTCACTTTTCCACGTGGACAACAGGGCAGTTGCAGAATGCTTCGGGGGAACGCTCCACGATGCGGGGATCCTTGAAGTCCACCACCGGGAAGAGATCCGAATGCGACGTGAGCCCGCCGACCTTGTAGTCGGTGGGAACAGTGACGTCCCAGATCTTGGCCAGCGGGGTGTAGCCGCTGGTGCCGGGGAATTGGACGAAGATGTCGTTGCTGGGAACCGGGATATCGGTGACCTGGTCGGCGGAGGCGAAGGCCTTGGTCACCATCTGGTACAGGTCGTTGGCGGCGACCCGCACCTCCGTTCGCTGAGCGTCGATGGGGGTGGTGAAGACCTTGAACACGGGCGCACCCGTCTGGCCCAACAGATGGATTCCGCCGTCCATCAGCTGACAGTGGACCGTCTTCTGGCGGTACCACAGCTCCACCAACGGGAACTTTAACAGGGACTTGGAAGGTGCCAGCCGATTGTCCGGGCCCACAATCGGACAGTTGACGACGCGCCCTGTGTACTGCGTGTGGTACCCGGTACGCAGCAGCGTGGCCCGGGACTTGATGTCGTTGGCGTTGTAGTCGCCGGGTCCCGTCACCGCCACCAGCTCGAAGAAGTCGGAGTAGCCGGCCTGCTTGGGCAGGGTGTCGATGATGGGCCGCTGAGGGTGATCCAGCCGGAGCTCGCCCGCGTCGTTGATCCAGACGAACATCTCGCCCACCACCATGCCGGGAAACGTGTCGTACAGCGGAAACCAGTCCGTCTCCGACGGGACGAAGGTCCCCATGCGGTAGTACTGCACGGCCTTGCCGCCCAGAAACCCCTGCTCCACGGCGATCGTGCCGGTTCGTTCACGGGGGATTTCGCTCAAGGCCACCTCGCCGTTGTCATCGTCGACGAAGGACTCCCCGCAGCCGAGCGCCAGAAGCAGCAGCAGGAGAAGACCGCCTCTCAACCTCGCGTGTCGATACATGCATTCCTCTCGAATTTGGTGGGATTTGTACCACACCCAGCCAGAACCGGAGCGCCACAGTGAATGCCAACATCGAGTGTGCTTGACATGGTTGCGGGCGGGTATAGTCTAGTAAACATGTAGACATGGTGCCATTAAGCCGACACGCTGGAGAAAACAATGGAATCTCAACAGACTGATCCCGGCACCGCGTCCCTCGAGAGCTATCGTGAGCGCTGGGGGTGGCACGATCCGGAGACTCATGTCTTCAAGCCCAAGAAGGGGCTGTCGAGGGAGGTCGTGGAGGAGATCTCCTGGCTCAAGTCCGAGCCGGACTGGATGCGAGCGTTCCGTCTCAAGGCCTACGACCGATACCTGGCGCGGTCCCTCCCGACCTGGGGGGCGGATCTGTCGGTGATCGACTTCCAGAACATCTACTACTTCCTGCGCGCCACCGACGGACAGAGCCGCACCTGGGACGAGGTGCCGGAGGCAATCAAGAAGACGTTCGATCGACTCGGCATTCCCGAGGCGGAGCGCAAGTACCTCTCCGGTGTCTCGGCGCAGTACGAGTCGGAGGTGGTGTACCACCAGGTCAAGCAGGAGCTGACGCGGCAGGGGGTGCTGTTCACCGACATGGACTCGGCGCTCAGGGATCACCCCGAGATCGTCAAGCGCTACTTCGCGACGGTCATTCCGGCGGGGGACAACAAGCTCGCGTCGCTCAACTCGGCGGTGTGGTCCGGCGGCTCATTCATCTACGTTCCGCCGGGGGTCCGGGTGGAGGTGCCGCTGCAGGCCTACTTCCGCATCAACGCCGAGAACGTCGGACAGTTCGAGCGCACGCTGATCATCGCCGACGAGGGTTCGTACGTGCACTACGTCGAGGGGTGCACCGCGCCCGTCTACTCCTCCAACTCGCTGCACTCGGCGGTCGTGGAGCTCGTGGCCCTGCCGCACTCGCGCATCCGATACACCACGATCCAGAACTGGTCCTCCAACGTGTTCAACCTGGTGACCAAGCGGGCCGTGGCGCACGAGGGCGCCGTGGTGGAGTGGGTCGACGGCAACCTCGGTTCGCAGATCACGATGAAGTACCCCAGCGTGGTGCTCATGGGCCGCAAGGCCCACGGAGAGGTGCTGTCCCTGGCCATGGCCGGGGCCGGACAGCATCAGGACACGGGGGCCAAGATGATCCACGTCGCGCCCGAGACCAGCTCGATGATCGTCTCCAAGTCCATCTCCAAGGACGGCGGACGGACGTCGTATCGCGGCCTGGTGAAGGTGCTGCCCGGTGCGACCCACGCCGTGGCCAGCGTGCGGTGCGACGCGCTGCTGATCGACGAGGCTTCGCGCAGCGACACCTACCCCTACATGGACATCCAGGAGCTCGGTGCGCGGGTGGGACACGAGGCGACGGTGTCGCGCATCTCGGACGAACAGCTGTTCTACCTCATGAGCCGGGGAATCACCGAGGGGGAGGCGGCGGCGATGATCGTGCGCGGGTTCATCGAGCCCATCACCAAGCAGCTGCCCATGGAGTACGCGGTGGAGCTCAACCGGCTGATCGAGCTGCAGATGGAAGGGGCGGTCGGGTGAACCTGGGGATCCCAGGGACCCCACAGACCCAGGAGGAGCGAATGCTGGAACAGCACAACATCTCCGGGAGCTGGCTGACCCGCCTGCGCAGCGACGCGAGCCGTCGTCTGGAGCAGCTGCCGTTCCCCGCCGGCACCGAGGAGGCGTGGCGCTTCACCGATCTGGGCCTGCTCGATCCAGGGCAGTTCACAGCGACGACGCGGGCGGCGATTCCCGACTCCGCGCCTGGCGCTGCGGGCGAGGTGGCGATGCCGCCGCAGCTGGATCACGCCAGCGCTGGTGGGCTGGTGGTGCGGGTCGACGCGGGCTTCCACTCCCTGCATCTCGACGCCAAGCTGCGCCAGGCGGGCGTGCTGCTGATGGATCTGGATCAGGCCGCTCGTGAGCACGGCGACCTGCTGCGTGAGCATCTGGGCCAGCTCGTGGGCGCCGATGACTACTTCACCGCGCGGGCGCTGGCCCACGAATCGGGGGGCGTGTTCCTCCACGTTCCTTCCGGCGTGGAGCTGTCGGCGCCGATGCGCATCCTGAGCTGGTACACCGCGGCCACCGCGGGCCGCGTGATCCATCCACGACACGTGATCGTCGTGGGCCAGGGGGCCAGGGTCATCCTCGACGACGTGCAGGCCTCGGAGCCCGACGCGACCAACCGTCGCCCCACGCTGGTGGCGCCGGTGGTCGAGCTGTTCGTGGGGCAGGGGGCCAGCGTGAGCTGGGTCACCTCGCAGGAGCTGGGCCGCGGGTTTCGCCAGCTGGCGCACCTGAAGGCGCGGCTCGAGCGCGAGGCGCGGCTCGAGGCCACGGTGCTCAGCCTCGGCGCGGACTACACGCGCACGCGGCAGGAGGTGATACTGGACGGCGTGGGGGCCAGCAGCCAGATGCTGGGAGCCTACTTTCCCACGGGCAGCCAGCGCGTGGAACACTGGACGGTGCAGGACCACCGCGCTCCGCGGACGCGCAGCGACCTGCTTCACCTGGGGGCGCTGTCAGGTGATGCGCGAGCGGTGTACAACGGGACGATCCGGATCCAGCCGCAGGCGGCGCACTCCGACGCCTACCAGTCCAACCGCAACCTGGTGCTCACACCCTCGGCGCGCGCCATCACCAATCCGCAGCTCGAGATCTCCAACAACGACGTGCGTTGCACCCACGGCGCCACCGTTGGACCCCTGGACGAGGAGGCGCTGTTCTATCTCATGAGCCGTGGGATCCCCCGGCTTGAGGCGGGGCGGCTGGTGGTGCAGGGATTCTTCGGCCGGCTGCTGCAGCGCATGAGCTGGTCCGGCGCCAGCGAGCGGCTGGCGGCGGCCGTGGAGCGAAAGACACAGGAGGCAGCATGAGCACGAGGCTGACCTCACACGAGTCGGTCCCGGTTGCACGGCGTGGGAGCGAGAAGCAGTTGCGCATGCACTCTGGCGAGCTGCCCGAAGGCGGCATGCGTCGCGTAGATCTGCAGGGACGGCTCGTTGCGCTGGCCCGTGTGGAGGGCCAGGTCTTCGCCTTCGCCGACACCTGTTCGCACGAAAGGGCCAGCCTGTCGCAGGGCTATCTCGACGGATACACCGTCGAGTGTCCGCTGCACGGGGCGCTGTTCGACGTGCGCGACGGGCGGGCGCTCAGCCTGCCTGCGACCGCCGGTGTCGAGACGTTCCAGGTGCGCGAGGAGCGCGGGGAGCTGCTGCTCGAGGCCGCGGTGCGGCCATCCAAGGAGAGCATCGATGAGTGAGCCACTGCTGGTGATCAACAAGCTCAAGGCCGAGGTGGAGGGCAAGCCGATCCTGACCGGCGTCAATCTGGTGCTGCCGCCGGGCGAGGTGCACGCGCTGATGGGACCAAACGGCTCGGGCAAGTCGACCCTGGCCAACGTGCTGATGGGACATCCGGCCTACGTCGTCACCGGTGGACAGATCCTGTTCAAGGGCCAGGACGTCACTGCGCGACCGGCCGACGAGCGCGCGCGGCTCGGCATGTTCCTCGCGCTGCAGTACCCGGTGGAGGTGGGCGGCGTCTCCGTGCTTAACTTCCTGCGCACGGCGCTGGGGGCGACGCGCGGCGCGGACGTCCCGCTGCGCGAGTTCCGCTCCCTGGTCGAGCAGCGGCTGGGACAGCTGGGGATGGACATGAGCTTCGCCCGGCGGAACCTCAACGAGGGCTTCTCCGGCGGCGAGAAGAAGCGCAACGAGGTGCTGCAGATGTCGCTGCTGGAGCCGGACCTCGCGATCCTGGACGAGACCGACTCCGGCCTCGACGTGGATGGGATCATGCTCGTGGCCGAGGCGGTAAATCGACTGCGCGAACAGCGGCCCCAGACGTCGGGTCTGGTGATCACGCACTACATGCGGATCCTGAACCACCTCAAGCCGCATCGCGTGCACGTGATGTTCGGTGGGCAGGTGGTGCAGTCGGGTGGTCCCGAGCTGGCGGTCGAGCTCGAGACCAGCGGCTACGATGCGATCCGCGGCCGATTCGAGCCCGCGATCACCGCCGAGCCCCGCGGGAGCGCGGAGCTTCAGGGTGCAGGACACGACGCATGAGCTTCGACGGGGCTCAGATGGGGGTCGATGTGCCGGATCTGGCCCGGCTCGTGCGATCCGACTTCCCGCTGCTGGCGGATCCGTCGGGCCCGATCTATCTCGACTCCGCGGCCACGACGCAGAAGCCACGGCAGGTGATCCAGGCCATCACCGAGCACTACGAGCACCACTGCGCCAATGTCCATCGCGGACTGTACCGTCTGGCCCAGGAGGCGACGGAGGCGTTCGAGGCGGCGCGCACGACGGTGGCGCGATTCGTCGGCGCGTCCGATCGGCGAGGCGTGGTCTTCACCCGCAACTGCACCGAGGCGATCAACCTGGTGGCGCAGGGTTGGGGCCGCGGCCACCTCTGTCCCGATGACGAGATTCTGCTCAGCGCGCTGGAGCACCACTCCAACCTCGTTCCGTGGCAGCAGATCGCCCGGGCCACGGGTGCGAGGCTGCGGTTCGTGCCGCTGTCGACGGACGGCGAGCTGCAGCTTTCGCGGCTGGACGAGGTGGTCAGTCCCCGGACCCGGCTCGTGGCGCTGACCGGGCTGTCCAACGTGCTGGGCACGGTGACGGACTTCGAGAAGGTGGTGCAGGCGGCTCGCAGCGTTGGCGCCCACGTCCTGCTCGATGCCGCTCAACTGGCGGCGCACCGGCCCGTGGACATGCATGCGCTGGGCGTGGATTTTCTCGTGCTGTCCGGGCACAAGCTGCTCGGTCCCACCGGGGTGGGCGTGCTGGCGGCGCGCCCGGGGCTGCTGGAGGGCATGGAGCCCCTGTGCACCGGGGGGGAGATGGTGCTGGATGTGACCCTGGAGCAGGCGACCTTCAACGAGGTTCCGTATCGCTTCGAGGCCGGAACGCCGATGATCGCCGAGGCCATCGGACTGGGCGCAGCCATCGACTACCTGCAGCGTCTGGGGTATCCGCGGATCCAGGATCACGATCGCCAGCTCGTGGCGTACGGGGCTCGGGTGCTGGGTCAGGTGCAGGGGTTGCAGCTGCACGGTCCGTCGGGGGTCGACCGGGCAGGGATCTTCAGCTTCAACCTGCACCGCCGCGACGGTGAGCTGATCCACCCGCACGACGTGGGGACGCTGCTGGCCCACCGGGGGATAGCTGTGCGCGCCGGCCATCACTGCGCCAAGCCGCTGATGCGGCACCTCAAGATTCCGGCCTCGGTGCGGGCGTCGACCTTCATCTACAACGACCCACAGCAGCTGGACGCTCTGGCGCGGGATCTGGACGAGGTGCGGTCGTTCTTCGACCGATGAGGGATGTGATGGAGGAGCTGTATCAGGAGATCATTCTCGACCACTACCGTTGTCCGCGGCACAAGAACTGCTGCCCGGACTGCGGTGTTCGGGTGCACCAGGACAACCCGCTGTGCGGCGACGACATCACACTGGGCGTCGAGCTGGAACACGGCACCATCGCGCGCATCGGGTTCGAGGGTCAGGGGTGCGCCATCTCGCAGGCGTCGGCCTCGATGATGGCCGAGAGCGTGAAGGGCCAGTCGGTGGAGCGGGCGCTGGAGCTGGGTGAGACGATGCGGCGCATGATGCACGGTGAGGCGCCCGACGAGGACCTGGGAGACTTGATGGCGCTACAGGGCGTGGCGAAGTTCCCGGTGCGGGTCAAGTGCGCGCTGTTGCCCTGGACGGCCATGCGGCAGGCGCTGACCGCGGGCATGGCCGACGGAGGTGATGCATGAGCGACCAGGTGTTGCCTAGCGAGCAGGTGTTGGCCAGCGAGCAGGCGCCCAGCGAGCCACAGATGTGGGATGCCTTGACCTACGTCTACGATCCGGAGCTGGAGATCGACGTGGTCAACCTCGGTCTGGTGTACGAGGTGACGGTGGACGGCCCCTGTGTGGAGCTGCTGATGACGCTCACCACCATGGGGTGTCCGGTCCAGGAAGACATCGAGCAGATGGCGCGGGTAGCCGTGCTGTCAGTGCCTGGCGTGGAACAGGTGACGGTGCGGTGGACGTTCAATCCGCCGTGGACTCCCGACAGGGTGACGGAGGAGGGCCGGGACATGCTGTCGGCGCTGGGCTTCCTGTAGCTACCGCAGCGAGGGGTCCAGGGGGTCGCGGCGGATGATCACGTGGTATCCGAAGGGGGTCTCCACCGGATCCGAGACCTCGCCGATCTTCAACTTCTCGATGGTCTGATCGAAGGCCGGCACCATGCGCCCCTTGGGCCAGCGGCCCAGACTTCCCCCGCGGGGGGCCGAGGGTCCGTCGGAGTTCTTCTTCGCCAGCTCGGCGAAGCCGGCCGGGTTGTTCCGCGCCTGGGTGGCGAGCTCCTGGGCCAGCTTCAACGCCTCCTCCTTGGTGCGCGTGGCCTTGGACCGCATGGATCCGGCGTAGGCGATGAGGATGTGAGCCCCGGCGAACAGGGGCGGGGGCTCCCGGCGAATCATCACGTGGTAGCCGAAGGCGGTCTCGACGGGGTCCGAGATCTCACCCACCTTGAGACCCTCGATGGCCTTGTCGAACTCGGGGACCATCTGACCCTTGGGCCAGGAGCCGAGATCGCCGCCGCGCGGCCCGGATGGGCCGTCCGAGTGCTTCTTGGCCAGCTCGGCGAAGCCGGCCGGGTCCTTGCGCGCCTTCCCGGCCAGCTCCTTGGCCAGCTTGAGGGCCTCCTCCTTGCCGCGCTGGACGGTGGCGCGCATGGCGCCCTTGTAGGCCACGAGGATGTGGGCGCCGGCCAGCATCGGGGGCGCTTGGAGGTGCTTGGGCGGAGCGGATTTCTCTGCGGAGCCCGGCGAAGGGGCCGTGGGAGCGGTGACGGTGTTTTCGGTTGATGCCGTCTTGGGGCCTTCGTTCTGGCAGGCGGTGAGGGCCACGAGGCAAGCGATGAGGGTGATTCTGGGTGGCATGAGTACCTCCTTGACGGACGAGACGATGACCTGTCTCGAGCGCAAAGGCAAGCTTGACCGGCGGGCGGACCTGGCCAATCCTTGGCGGATGAACAGTGACAATCCGTACGCGCCGCCTCAGGGACCCGACGAACCGTATGTGATGGCGGGAGCACCGCAGCCCCTGAATCCCATCGGCCGGACGGGTGCACCGAAAGTCTTTGGTGTGCTCTCCATCGTCTTCGCCAGCCTGATCCTGCTGGTGGGCCTGATGCAGTCCTGCACCGGGCTCGTGTCGCGCAGCTTCACCACCATCGGGGACAAGGTGGCGCAGCACGAGCAGAACCAACCCAAGGCCGAGCAGCTCAAGGTGACCATGCGGTTCATGGCGACGATCTACACCGGCATGGGGCTGCAGGGGCTGCTGCTGGCGATCATGAGCGGTCTGCTGCTGGCCATTGGCATCGGCCAGCTGCGCTACCGGGCGTGGGCCGGTCAGTGGACCGTGTACTGGTGCTGGGCGGGCTTCGCCGTGATTGGGGCGATGGTGGCCATCTCGTTCCTGTTGATCGGGCCGGCCTACGAGGACCTGATCCGCTCCATGGCCCGGCACTCCGCCACCGGTGCCATGCCCGCGGGCATGGGCTCCTCTCTCGGCAGCCTGTTCGGCGGCACGACCGGCATCATGACCATCCTGTTCTATGCCCCCTATCCAATCATCATGCTGGTCTACTTCAGCAAGGATCACATCCGGGCGGCGATGAACACCTGACCTGGGACTTCGCCCCCTGCCTTTCCACCTCAGCTGGGGCTCATCGTCTCCAGATCCAGGTACCACCCAGATCCAGGTACCACCCGATTGGCAACCCACCAGGATCATGTGAGGTGCGGTTCGGCACCGCTCTTGCTCCACTCTGCACCAGCTGACCTCGGAGATTCGGGGGGGCAGGGGCCGGCGTCTCCTGGGGGGCAGGGGCCGGCGTCTCCTCCAAAACTACGTGCCCCTGGCCCCTCTTCTTTTGTCCAATCGGGTGGCACCTGGGGGGAGGCAGCACCTGGGGGGAGGCAGCCTCACGTGGGAACCGGGCCCCCATGCGTGTAGCCCTCAACGTCTCCAAGTGCCGGTCAATGGGCGGGTTTTCTGTGTGTCGGGTGTGGCACGTGGCGTGCTCTGGAGACGACCAGGAGCTCACGATGAACAGACCCCTCCTCATCATCGCGGTGTTGACGTTGACAGGCTGTGACATGGTGGGTGTGGTCGGTGACGGTATCGTTGGCGACCAGCCGGCGCTTCAGCACTCCGTTCGGGACGAAGGTGCCACCCTCGAGCCTTTCATCACCAACGGCCAGCACGATCTCGGACATCCCACCGTGGGTGAGCTGACGAGCGGGGGGGCAGGTTGCACCGCAACGCTGGTCGGGAAACGTACTGTCCTCACCGCCGGTCACTGCGTTCCTGGCGCCAGCGCCGTGTTCCAGCTCGGGAGTCAGGCCTTCCAATCGGCGCAGATCCATCGCCACCCACAGTATGGCGGCGGCAACGCAAATGATGTCGCCGTGGTGATCTTGCAGCAGGAGCCCTCGGTCAGCCCCTCGCCCATCGCTGTCGCTCCTCCGCTGGTGGGCCAGTCCGTCACGCTGGTGGGTTTCGGCAAGACTGGCGAATACGCCGACGACTACGGGACCAAGCGCATGGGGAGCAACAGCATCGACCAGGTGGGCGCCACCACCTTCAGCTTCCAGGGCCAGAGCAACGTGTGCAACGGTGACTCGGGTGGGCCCTCCTTCGTGAATGTGGGGACCCGGGAGGTGGTGGTCGGGGTGCACTCCACGAAGAGCGGGTTTTGCGGGTCGGGCGGCACCGACATGCGGGTGGATGCGTACCGGCAGTGGATCACCCAGATGGCAGCTGGAGACGTGGTGACTGTCAGCGGCGATGGGGCGCCCCTGTCCACTCCCGCCGCGCCGCAGAACGATCTGTCCATCGCGAAGGAAGGAGAGGGGTGCTGGAAGCGGCCCTGCTTCAAGGGCCTGGCCTGTGTCGCGGTCTACAGCGGCCCGGCGATCATCGGCAAGTTCTGCCTCGAGCAGTGCGCCACACTCGGCGCCGATCCCAACTGCGACGGCGCCGAGCAGTGCACCAAGTCCAGGGACAACGGTCGCGTCTGCTTCAACCCGCAGAACTCCAAGGGGGGCTACTCCAGCAACGGGCCGGGCTCGGCGGGGGGCCAGCCCGCGGCGCCGCCCCAGCAGGGGGCGTGTGGTGGGCCGGAGGAGTCGCAGGTGTTCCAGCTGCTGAACCAGATCCGCGCGCAGTACGGCCGCGGCGCGCTGCAGTGCGACCCGAAGGCCGGGAACGTGGCGCGGCAGCACAGCCAGGACATGTGCAGCAAGGGATACTTCAGCCACACCTCGCTCGATGGCCGCCAGCCCTGGGACCGGCTCAAGGCCGGTGGAGTGCAGTTCAGCTCGGCGGGGGAGAACATCGCCATGGGCTACCAGACGGCGCAGCAGGTGCACGACGGCTGGATGAACAGCGCCGGTCACCGGCAGAACATGCTCGGCTCCTCGTGGACCCGGGTGGGCATCGGTCTGGTGCGGTGCGGGGGGACGCCCTACTGGACCGAGGCGTTCATGAACTAGGCCCATCTCTTCCCTGAACGGCGGTGGAGGTCGGGTCAGTCCGGCGGGGCGGGGGGTTGTCGAATTCCTCGCCGGGCCCAGGCCAGCAAGATGCCCGCGCCGACGACGAGCGCGCCCCCGATGAGCGCCAGGCCGTCGGGCAGCTCGTGCCAGAAGACGTGGCCCAAAAGGAGGGCGAAGACCACGGAGGCATAGGCCGCCGCGGCCACCACCGGCGCGCTGTCACGCCCGTAGGCCGTGGTCATCAGCAGCTGACCACCCGCCGCCAGCTGCGCCAGCACCAGCAGCAGGCCCCACTGCTGCAGGCTCGGCGCCACGAACACGGGGATCGACAGCAGCCCGCACATCACACCCACCACCACGGTGAAGTAGAACACGATCAACAACGGGGGATCGGTGGCGTTGAGGCGACGAACAGCCAGGTGCGCCAGGGCGGAGAGGAACGCCGCCCCCAGCACCATCAGCGAGGCGACGTTGATCAGGCCGAAGCCCGGCTTGATCACCAGCACCGCGCCGGTAAAACCCAGCGCCAGGCTCAGCAGCACCGTTGCTGGCGGCCGCTCGTGGATCAACAGCGGCGAGAGGATCGCGATCATCAGCGGCTGGGTCTTGCCGATGATCGTGAACTCGGCGAGCTTGCCCCGGGGCAGGGCGAAGAACATGGCGAGCATGGCGCCGCCACCCAGCACCCCCCGGGCCAGCATCAGCGTCGGGTGGCCGGGGCGAAGCCGCTGCCGCGAACGCCACATCAACAGCAGCATGAGGGGCATGGCCAGCAGGGCGCGAAAGAAGGCCACCTCGGCGTGGGGGAAGTCCGGGCCCATGACCTTGACCAGGGCCCACATCACCGAGAACACCGCGGATGCCAGCAACTGGAGGACGACGGCGCTCAGTAGAACACCTCAGGGCAACGAGCAGAACAGGCAGCCGGTGGAGCCGAGGCAGGTGCCGCCGCTCGTCCCACAGGAGGCGCCCGTCTGGGTGCAGACGGGCAAGCAGGAGTAGGGGCCGCTGTTGACCGATCCGCAGACCAGGTTCACGGCGCAGTACACGGCGGGCGAGCAGGGCTGACCGCTTCCCAGCCCGGGCAGGCAGACCGCCGTGTTGGGCAGGTTGGTCATCACCACGCAGGCGTGGGTCGATGGACAGTTGGAGACGGCCATGCACGGATCGGTGGGGGGGACGCAGGGGGCGCGGCAGGCGCTGGCGGCGCAGAGCAACGGCGCCTGACACGGGCAGGGCCCCCCCGTCGGGGGACCGGCGTCGGGCTGTGGTGCGATGTCCACCGTGGGCGCGAGGTCGAGGGTCGGGGCGGCATCGGCCGTAGCCCCGTCGGGGTAGGTCGGGCCGTCGGGGAGCAGCCAGTGCTCCGACCCCGGTGCATCCCTCGAACCGTCAGGCAGCGCCAGGTCGCCGGCGCAGGAAGCGGCGGTCACCAGCGCCAGCAGACCATGGCACACGGAGCGTCTCACCACACCCATCATACCCCAACCGCGGACCTGTCAGCGCGATCCTCTGGACAGCACGATGATCAGCACGAAAATGGCCAGCATCGAGCCGATGAGCAGGGCGAGCTTGATCGGGCCATAGGGCGCCTTGCCCACCACTCACCCGTCTGTCCGCGCAGCTGCTGGGTCGTCGGATCAAAGGTCATGTCGGCGCCGCAGGTGGGACACGTGTGCATCGCGACACCGGCCGACGGAAGATCCTGCAATGGCGCACCTTCTGTGATGCGGAATATTCCTGCCGACGGTGCAGGGTGTCAATCGGTGGGCACCGGTGGGTGACCCAGCAGCCCGACGCTGCGCGCTACCTGCACCAGTTGCGGCACCAGCTGCGCCACTGTCTGCGCCAGGCCCCCACCGTCCCCCTGGCCCGCGAAGTGGGTCAGGTGGATCTGACCCATGCTGTGGGCGAAGGCCTGGGCCATGGCAGGCAGGGCCGTGGTGATCAGCTCGTGCCGCAGGCGCTCGTCCGAGTACAGGTTGTCCAGCTCCCGTCGGGCGCGCTGTAGTCGAAGCTCGAGCTCCGCACGCAGCTGTTCGGTTTCGGTCTGCCGGCGGGCCAGTTGCTCGTCGAGCTGCGCCGCCTCCAGCTGGTACGCCAGCGACGCCTGCTGCAGCGCGGCCTCTTGCTCCGCCCGCTGTCGGGCGAGCTCGGCGCGAATCTTCTCCACCCGCCGGTCCATCTCCACCCGGGCCTGCTGGATCTGCTCCTGGCCGGCGAGCGCCTGCAGCTGCCGCTGGGCCTCGCCATCGGCCTCTCGACGCGACAGGTCCTGATCCGCCTCCAGTGTCTGGCGTCGGGCGGCCACCTCCCGCTGGTGGATCTGCTGGTCGCGATCGACCTCACAGGTGCGACTCTCCAGCTCGAGGCGGGAGCGATAGGGAGCTTGCAGGTCCGAGAACACCTTCTCGCTCAGGATCTTGACGTCCTGGATCTCGATCGTGTCGATCACCACGCCCCAGCCCCGATCGGTGCCGTCCTGGGGTCGGCCGCTGCCGGCGACGACGGGCTGGATCTCGCACATCAGCTCGTGCGCGATGCTCTCCTTGCGGCGGGTGAGACACTGCTCCACCGTCATGTTGGCCACCAGCCGCCGGGCGGCTCCGATGAACATCTCCCGCAGAATCGTCGACAGCTGGGCCATGCCCTCTGCCCCCTCGGTGAAGTCCAGCATCCGAAAGGCCAGCATCGGATCGGCGATGCGGTACACCGCGATCCCGGTCACCGCCACGCCGACCCGCTCGGCCGTGATCTGATCGGCGACGAACGAGGTGCGCTGGATCGAGGTGGGGAGAATGGTGCAGGTGTGCGATGGCCACAGCCGGACGCTGAGCCCCGGACCGTGGGCCACCACCTTCCCCCGGCGCAGCTTGATCAGGTACTCACATGGTTTGGCCGAGACCCGGCCCCACCGTCTGGAACTCGCACGCTTCATGTTGGCCTCCGCTGTGCAAACAGAGGACTGCATGAGACATGCCGCGCGTGGATACCGCGAAGAGTGGGCAGCGGGTCCCTCGATGTGCGCCATTGTGGATCAGCGGGCGCGCCACAATGGAGCGAACGATGATACGATGGCGGTGAATCATGGAACGTGACACCCCGACCGTTCTGCACTCCGTGGCGGGCATGCTGTCACGGCAGGTCACCACGGACCAGCTGCTCAAGGCGATGGTGGACCGCGTGGTGCAGGAGCTACAGGCGGAACGCGGCACGCTGTACCTGCTGGACGCCATCACCGGCGAGCTGTGCAGCCGGGTGGCGCACCTGCCCGAGATGCGCGAGATCCGGTTGCCGCCGGGCATGGGTGTGGCGGGGCATGTGGCCGAGACCGGCGAGACCGTGATCCTGGAGGACGTCTCGGACGACCAGCACTTCTTCCCCGGGATCGACGAGGTGACGGGGTACAAGACACGCAACATGCTGGCGGTGGCGATCACTGACACCGAGGGCTCCACGCGGGGCGTGCTCCAGGTGCTCAACCGCAAGCGCGGCCAGTTCACGGCGCACGACGCGGCGGTGCTGCAGGATCTGGCGGTGCAGGTGGCGCAGGCGCTGGAGCAGACCTCCATGCGTCCGTGCGGCGACCGCACCCGCGGCCTGCTGCTGGACGGCCCGTTCAACCACATCATCGGCGAGTCGCCGCTGATGCAGGAGCTGTATCAGCGCATCCTGGCCGCGGCCACCACGGATGCCACGGTGCTGATACGGGGGGACAGCGGTACCGGCAAGTCGCTGGTGACCCGGGCGATCCACGACAACAGCCCGAGACATGACGGTCCGATGATCCACGTCGACTGCACCACGCTGCCCGCGGGTCTGATCGAGAGCGAGCTGTTTGGTCACGAGCGGGGGGCGTTCACCGGGGCCGATCGCCGGGTGCAGGGGAAGTTCGAGCTGGCCCACACCGGGACGCTGTTTCTCGACGAGATCGGGGATCTGCCGCTGGCGCTGCAGGGCAAGCTGCTGCGGTTTCTGCAGGACCGGGAGTTCGAGCGCCTGGGCGGTCGGCAGACGCTGCACGCCGACGTGCGGGTGGTCTCGGCGACCAACGCCCAGCTGGAGCAGCAGGTGGAGCAGGGGAGGTTTCGCCGCGATCTGTACTACCGCATCCGGGTGGTTGAGCTGGCGATCCCCTCGCTGCAGGATCGAGGACCGCGCGATGTGGAGCGGTTGGCCGAGCATTTCCTCGACGTTTACGTCCGACGTCACCGGAGCCAGGCCCGGGGCATCAGTCGTCGGGCGCTGGAACGCCTGCAGCACCACAACTGGCCGGGCAACGTTCGGGAGCTGGAGCACTGTATCGAGAGCGCGGTGGTGCTGGCGCAGGGTGAGGTGATCGAGGAGGAGCACCTGTCGCTGCCCCGCCTCGGACTGCGATCGGTATCCAGCGGGTCGTACTCGGTGCAGATGTCGCTGAAGGAGGTGGAGCAGGAGCACATCCGCCGCGTGCTGGACTACTGTGGCGGAAACCGCAGCGAGGCGGCGCGGCTGCTGGGCATCGGACGCAACACGTTGCTGAGGAAGCTCAGGCCGGATCCCGGCTGATTTGCTTCCTGGTGATGCTTGGCGCTATCCTGAATCGGGCTGATGAACACACAGACAATCAAGCAGGCGCTGGACCGCGTGACCCAGATCCAGCTGTTTCTCGGGCTGGGGGCGTTGAGCCTCGTGGTGATGGTGGTGGGCACCTGCATGATGTTCGACACCAGCGGGCCGTTGCCCCCGCCGCGGGATCCACCACCCAGGGTGGAGACCTCCGCGGTGCTGTCCTACCGCTACAAGGAGGGGTTCTTCAAGGCGCTGGTCAAGGAGGACGTGACCAAGCTCCACCTGTCCTTCGATTTCGACGGCATCAAGCGACCCAACCGCCACTTCGTCGAGTTCAGCGGCAACCAGGTGCTGCGTCCGGGCAACGACCTGGAGACGCGCCATCTGCTGCTGCAGGTGTTGCAGCAGAAGATCTGGGTCGGGGAGGAGGTGGGACAGGGCTTCCGCAGCGACCATCTGGTCCTCGGCATCACGAACAAGACGCACCGCTACCTGGCCTACCGTGTGTTCACCTCCGTGGCAGGTGCCTGCCACGGCAAGGGCACCGTGGCCCACAACGCGCTGGCGATCAGGCCCAAGGAACGGTTGATGCGGACCGAGTGCCTGCTGCGATCGGGCGGGACGTTGAAGGTGAACGAGGTGGAGGTGATGGAGTTGACGCCGCTGGGCTACTACTACGTCAGCCGGCTCGATCCCGGTCAGATCCGGCTGTCACAGCGTGGCGCGGACGGGCACGAGATCCCGAAGGGGCTCGCCACGTGCCGCATGTTGCCGTGGCGCGAGATCCAGCACGGAATGCGTCGCGGTGACCTGCACTGGCGTGACGTGATCGACTTCTATTCGCGCCACAACTGTGACGAGTACACCTTCTTCCCCAGCTACCGGTACAGCGAAAAGGGCCTCCCACGCCTGCCCGTGGTGCCTCCCTCGTAGGCGGTCGTCACAACTCCCGCAGCTGTCCGGAGGTGATCACCACCCCGTGGGAGTGGGTCCAGCTCTGACGGATGTCGGCGAATCCGGCATTCAGCAACCAGCAGGTCAGATCCTCGGGGCCGTGACGGGTGCGGGTCAGCGCGCGCAGGGTGGGGCTGGAGCTGAGGCGGTCGGCCAGCACGAGGTGTCCCGTGGGTCGCAGCACCCGACACCAGTCTGTCAGGGCTGTCGCCGGGTCAGCCATGCGCGCCAGGAGGCGCAGGGCCACCACGACGTCGAAGCATCGCCTGCCAAACGGCAGGTGCGATGATGCGGCACATACCAGTCGGGCTCGGTCGTGTCGCCCCAGTGTGCGACGTAGACGACGACGACAATGGTCGACGGCCACGGTCACGAGCCGAACCCCGCGATCATCGGCGTGGATCAGCGGCGCCAGATCCCGTGGGTCGCCCACCAGCAGCAACGCGCGAGGGGCCAGCTCGTCGAGCATGTCCTGGATCCCCTGCGCCATGACCGGGTCGACCATGGGTACCGACATATCGATAAACGGAGGAGAGGGCAAGCAGATCAGGCGGCGAGCTGGTGCGTGGTGAGGGGCCAGAGCCGCTCGGTCAAGGTCTCCCGCGGCAGGTCGCGTGGTGCGTCGGTCTCACGCACCTCGTGCTCGTCACGGCGGGTGGTGGCCCGCACCTGCAGCGGAGCGGGGATCGACATCTCCGGTGTGAGTCGCGCTGCCATCAGGCCGCCATCGCCTCGGGCACCGCCCCGGCGAACGCTGCCTCGGCCAGCTCCACCAGCCGGTTTCGGATCTTGTTTTTCTTGGAGTAGACGGTCTTGACCGAGATGTTCATCGCCCGCGCGACCTCGGCGGGTTGCAGACCGTGGCCGTAGTACAGCTCGAGGAAGCGCTGGTCCCGGGGAGAGAAGTCCATCGCCAGGTGGTTCAGGCGTCGGTATCGTTCGCTCTCCAGCAGCTGTTCCAGCGGCGAGGGGCAGCTGTCCTCTCGATCCAGCAGCCCGTCGATGCGATCGAGCACCGGCTGTCGTGCGGTGACTCGCAGGTGATCGTACGAGGTGTTGATGGTGATGAGCCCGATCCAGCTGCCCAGCTTGCTGCCGCGGTCTGGATCGTAGGCCCGCAGCTTGCGCATGTCGTTGCGCAGCAGGTTGAGGCAGACCTCGCTGAAGATCTCGTTGACGTCCTCGTTCGACAGCACCGATTCATACTTGCACAGCACCTTCGTGATGCAGCGGAAGATCAGGCTTCGGAATCGTCGAATCAGCTCACGCCAGGCAAGCTCGTCCTGGGCCAGCACGCGTTCCAGCAACTCTAGATCGTTCAGCGTCATGTGGTGTTCCGAGGAAGGTTTCATCACTATCGCTCCTGATATGACCGCTGTGCGCCGGATTGGTTCACCAGAAGTACTAACGCAAGGGCGGTGCCAAAGTTCTAAGGCAACCAACGTTGGCGTTCGGCAGAACTTACAGCCAGTTACACTGGTAGGCCGGTGGGGGGGACCCTGTTGTGTTCAGACTGACACAGCGGTCGACTCCCGGTTGCCGCACTGGCTGGCGCGGTATGTTCGAGGATGTGAGTGTGGGTGGGATGTCAGGCGATTTCGACCGCCCTGTTCCACCGTGTGAGGCAGGCCTCGCGCGCCTGTGGCTCCATGGCGGGGTGGAACGTCCGGTCGGGGATCCAGCAGCGCCGGATGTCCTCCGGTCGGTCCCACACTCCGGTGGCCAGTCCGGCGAGAAAGGCCGAGCCCAGCGCGGTGGTCTCGATCACCTTCGGACGCACGATGGTCAGGTCGAGGATGTCGGCCTGGAACTGCATCAGCAGGTCGTTGGCGCAGGCGCCACCGTCCACCTTGAACGAGGCCAGGGGCTGACCCATGTCTTGGCTCATGGCTCGCGAGAGATCGTGGATCTGCAGCGCGATGCCGTCCAACGTGGCGCGAGCCAGGTGTGCCGCGGTGGTGCCACGGGTGATGCCACAGATGACGCCCTGCGCTTCCGGCCGCCAGTGCGGAGCCCCCAGGCCCACCAGCGCCGGCACGAACACCACCCCCCCGCTGTCCGGTACCTGCCGCGCCAGCTGCTCGACGTCGGCGGCATTGTCGAACAGCCTCAGTCCGTCCCGCAGCCACTGCACGGCGGCGCCAGCGATGAAGGCGCTCCCCTCCAGGGCGTAGACCGCCGGCTGGTCGCCGATCTTCCAGGCCACGGTGGTGAGCAGGCCGTTGTCGGAGCTCACTGGACGGTGGCCGGTATTGACCAGCAAGAACGCCCCCGTGCCGTAGGTACACTTTGCATCCCCCTCGGCGAAGCAGGCCTGGCCGAACAGCGCAGCCTGCTGGTCACCGGCCGCGCCGGCCACCGGGATCCCGTCGGGCAGCCCCGGCACGCCGCGAGTGGTGCCGTAGATCTCGGACGAACCGCGCAGCTGCGGTAGCAGCTGCCGCGGGATCTTCAGCAGCGACAGCAGCTCGTCGTCCCAGTCCAGGGTGTGAAGGTTGAACAGCAGCGTCCGCGATGCATTGCTCAAATCGGTGACATGCGCCTTGCCTCCGGTGAGGCGCCAGATGAGGTAGGTGTCGATGGTACCGAAGGCCAGCTCGCCTCGCGTGGCCCTGCTCCGGGCGTGGTCCACATTGTCCAGCAGCCAGCGGATCTTGGTCCCCGAGAAGTAGGGGTCGAGCACCAGGCCGGTTCGTTCGCGAAACAGCGGCTCCAGCTCCCGTTGCTTCAGCGTCTGGCACAGGTCCGCCGTGCGTCGGTCCTGCCACACGATGGCGTTGTGCACCGGCGTGCCGTCCTTGCGGTCCCAGATCACTGAGGTCTCGCGCTGGTTGGTGATGCCGATCCCGGTGATGGTGGCGGGGTCGATACCGGACCGGGTCAGCGCCTGCTGCAGCGCGAGGGTGACCGAGGCCCAGATCGCGTCTGGAGCATGTTCGACCCAGCCCGGTCGGGGGTAGATCTGGGCGAACTCCTGTGTCACTCGAGCCACGACGCGGATCTGTTCGTCGAGAATCATCACGGTGGTTCCCGTGGTGCCCTGGTCGATGGATAGGACATGTTGGCCCATGGAGGCTCCTGGATCCCGGGTTGGTCAGGAGGGGATGTTACTCGCAGCGTCCCGATTTGCGAAGCAGGCGAAGCGCACGGCTTCCCGCTCCACGCAATCGCGGTCCAGCAGGTGCAGCCAGACCACCGCGTCCCCCAGTCGGCAGTCGTGACGGTAGGACACATCCAGCGCCTGGAACAGGCCGCCGCGGCTGAGGAGGCCTCGACGTACGAGCCACTCGCCGAGGCAGCCGATGGGGCGTCGCAACGGATAGCATCGCGTGCGGAGCGTGTCTTCTCCCGACAGCCAGCGGCGCTTCATGATCCGTTGTTGCATTGGTCGATTCCACGATCACTGTGAACCACACCGAAGTGGTTGCGACGAGCCGCCCCCGCCTTCGGCGGCTGCGGGGCGCAGCGGCCGAAGATGCTCTGGCGCCGGGGCGCCTGGTTGTCCGTGGTAGCCGCGGCCCAGCGCCGCAGGTGCGCCTCGGCGCCCAGTCCGCTCCTCGGTGCGCGCGAGGCGTAGCCGGTGACGCTGACCAGGTTGGGGAACACGGCCCGGTAGCTGTGCAGCACGTCGTGGGACACCGGGCGCTCCGCGGGCAGGGCCGGGTTGTTTGTTCCTCCGCGATAGCAGATGGCGAGCATCAGGTGCTTGATCTGGCTCGCCGCTCGGGGGAAGAGCGCCACCAGGCGGGTCAGCACGTCGAAGTCGAGCGTTCCGTTCCGCTGCCCCCCGTCCCCGGACCGGTTTCCACGTACGCCGCACCCGGCGTAGTGTCCGGAGATGACCAGTCGATGGATACGGGTCTTTCCGGCCTCGGCCTGGCTCAGGACCCGGGCCAGCTGCGCCAGCTCGTCCCGGGTGTCGAACGCCGCGTGGGCCAGGGTTCGCTCCACCGCCCGGGCCGTGCGTTGATCCAGCTCGAGGCTCCGGGTGAGCCATCGTCGGCCGTCCGGTGCGCGAAGGTTGGCCAGCTGGTCCCGTGCCAGGCGGATGGTGTCGGAGCGCGGCGCATTGCCCACCACCACAACCTTGCTGGTCTGCCCCAGCGCGCGTGCCTCGTGCTCCACACCGGGTGTCATCTTCAGCAGCAGGATCGTCGATGGGATGGGTCGTGGCATGCCGGGTTATCGGCGGGGGCGTCCGCCCGGTTGCGAACTTTTTCGGTTCTCGCTGGCTGTGCCGGGGATTGATGGGTTGGGCGAGGCCCACGCCAGGCGCGAGTGGGGTTCCGAGGCAAGCCCCTGCGCAGCAGGGGCGCAGGCCAGGCGAGCGCCAGGGGCGTTGCCCCGACCCATCACGCCGTGCTACTAGCGTGGGCCCCAGAACACAGTCGTCTCGAGGCACGAGGGGTGGCGGCGGGTGTGATACACGCGCTGCGTCGCCTTGCGGAAGTCGCTCGGCCGGGCGCGGTAGATGTCGACGAAGGTCTGGGGATTGCGGTCCACCAGCGGGAACCACGAACTCTGCACCTGGACCATGATGCGATGGCCGGGCCGGAACGTGTGGTACACATCCGGCAGCGTGTAGTCCACCCGGCAGACCTTCCACGGCGTGAACGGGGTCGGCTTCTCGAAGCTCGTCCGGAACTTGCCCCGCATCACCTCGCCCCGCACCAGCTGCTGGTAGCCACCCATGTGGATCGCCGCCGGGTTGGGCCGCGGGTCGGGGAAGTCGTCGGGATAGACGTCGATCAGCTTCACGACCCAGTCCGAGTCGGTGCCACTGGTGCTCACGGACAGGCGAACCGCGACGGGGCCGGCGAGGGTCACGTCCTGCTTCAGCGCCTCGGTGCGGTAGACCAGCACGTCGGGCCGCCGGCCGGCGAAGCGTTGGTCCTCGACCATGTACTCCCGCGGCATGCTGAGCACGGTGCTGTTGGTGAAGGGCACCGGGCGCGCTGGATCGCTGACGTACTCGTCGAAGCCGCTGGCCGCGGTCGGGGTCGAGAAGGTCAGGCCGCCGTCAGGTTGCAGACACAGTGATCGACGCTGGCCGCGGGGGGGCCACCGGTTGTGGGCCCGCCACTGGTTGGTCCCGGTCTCGAACGCCAGGACCTTGGGCAGCTTCAGCGGTCGCCTGCCGCCGCGCAGGTGATGCTCGAGGAATGGCAGCTCGACGCGGTCCTGGTAGTAGTCCGAGGTCCTGGCGTTGAATGGCACCGGGCCCAGCGACGATCCGTCGGTCCGCTCCCATCCCCCGTGCGACCAGGGCCCCACCACCAGTCGGTTGTTGCGCCCCGGCGAACCGTGCTCCAGCGACTGGTACACGCGCAGCGTGCCATACAGATCCTCGGCGTCGAACCAGCCCCCGACGGTGAGCACCGCTGGCTTGACCCGGATCCGCGCCAGATGGCGACCTGGATCGCGGCTGCGCCAGAACGAATCATAGACCCCGTGTCGCATCAAGTCGTTCCAGAACGGGATCTGGTCCTTGAAGTAGCGCGTGTTGGCGTTGGACAGCGGCCCCAGCTGCAGGAAGAACTCGTAGCCGTCCTGGGTCTCGCTGTCGAAGATGGACTGGCCTCGCTTGTGGGTGGGCAGGGGGCGTGGCTTGCCAAAGAAGGCGAGGAAGTTGAAGGCCGGGGCCAGCAGCAGCGCGCCGTTGTGATGAAAGTCGTCGCCGATGAACCAGTCGGTGACCGGGGCCTGGGGCGAGACCGCCTTCAGCGCCGGGTGGGGGCGGACCAGCGCCGCCGCGGCGTAGAACCCGGGGTAGGAGACGCCGATCATCCCCACCCGGCCGTTGTGTCCCGGGATGTGCTTCAGGATCCAGTCGATGGTGTCGTAGGCGTCGGTCCCCTCGTCGATCCCGGTCGTGGTCGCTCCCCCGAGCATGGGCCGCACGTTGACGAACGTCCCCTCGGACAGGAACCGCCCCCGCACGTCCTGGCGCACCAGGATGTAACCCGCGCGCAGCAAGCGCTGGTTGCCCCTCGCGGGGTAGTTGTCCACGCCATAGGGCCCCACGCTGTAGGGTGTGCGGAGCATCAGCACGGGGTAGCGACGGCCACGGTCCTTGGGCACGAGGATCGCGGTGTGGAGCTTCACCCCGTCGCGCATGGGGATGGCGACCTCGTGCTTGGTGTAGTGCGCCTTGACGTCGAATCCGGCGCCGTGTGCGGCGGCGGGCCCCAGGGCCGAAAGGAGCAGCAACGTGAGCGGCAGGTGGGTTCTCATCGCTTGCGACGGCGGCTGGCGGCGGGCGAGCTGGGCTTCTTCGTCTTGCCCGAGGGTGACGGCGGCAGGCGCTGTGCGCGCCAGGCGCGGATCTGCTCCACCGACCGCGTGTTGAGCACGTCCTTCGGCTCGAGCCAGCCCCGTCGGGCGGTGTAGATCCCGAACGCTCGCTGGGCCAGGTGCGCCGGCGCGTGGGAATCGGTGTTGATCACCACGGGGACGCCCATCTCGCGGGCCTGGCGGCAGTGCGGTGGGTCGAGGTCCAGGCGGTCGGGGAAGGCGTTGAGCTCCAGCGCCACACCGAGTCGTGCGGCGGTCTGGATCACCCGGTCCATGTCGATGGGGTAGCCGTCGCGCTGGCCCAGCAGCCGCCCCGAGGGGTGTCCGATACAGTCCACGACGCCGCTCTCCATCGCCCGGATCACACGAGCGGTCTGATCCTCGGCCGAGAGGTTGAAGTGCGAGTGGACGCTGGCCACGACCCACTGCAGCTCGTGAAGCACGTCGGGCGGCAGGTCCAGCTCTCCGTCGGGCAGGATGTCGACCTCGATCCCGGTCAGCAGGGCGATCTCGCCCAGCTCCTGCTCCACCTCGCGTACCACCTTCCCCTGCTCTGCCAGCCGGGCGAGGTCCAGCCCGCGGGCGACGGTGAGCGATCTGGAGTGGTCGGTGATGGCCAGGTAGTCGAAGCCGAGGGCCGCCGCGGCCTCGGCCATCTCCAGCACGCTCGCGGTTCCGTCGGTGAAGTCGGTGTGGCAGTGCAGGTCGCCGCGCAGATCGCTCTCCTCGATCAGGTGTGGGAGCTGATCCGCCTCGGCCGCCTCGATCTCACCCTGGTTCTCCCGCAGCTCCGGCGGGATGTAGGGCAGCCCCACGGAGGCGAAGATCTCTCCCTCGGTCCGGCCGCCGATGCTCTGCTCGCCGCCCTCGCGGTAGATGCCATACTCGTTGATCTTCAACCCACGACGCTTGCCCCGGTCGCGGACGGCGATGTTGTGCATCTTGGATCCGGTGAAGTAGTGCAGCGCGGCGCCGAACGACTCGGGACGCACCACCCGCAGGTCGACCTGCATCCCACGCCGAAGGTGGACGCTGCACTTGGTGTCGCCCCGCAGCATCACGTTGTGGACCTGGGGCAACGAGACGAAGTGGTCCATCACCTGCTTCACGTCGGTGGAGGCCACGAGCACGTCGAGGTCGCCGATGGTCTCCTGACGCCGCCGGGAGCTGCCGGCCAGGTCGATGCGCTCCACCACCGGATTCTCGCGCAGGGCCTCCACGATGGCCATCCCCTCGGGCAGCGCCTCCCCCAGCAGGATGCGTCCACTGTGGCGGCGGTAGGCCGCGATGGCGTCGAGGATCTTGGCCTGCGACTTCTCACCCATGCGCGGCAGGCGCGCCAGGTGACCCTGCTGGGCCGCGGCCTCCAGCGCGTCCACCGACTGGATCCCGAGCTCGGTGAAGATCAGCTTGACCGTCTTGGGTCCGATGCCCTCGATCTTCATCATCTCCAGCAGGCCGTCGCCCACCTCCTTGCGCAGCTCGGCGTGGTCTTCGCAGTCCCCGGTCTCCAGGATCTGTTTGACCCGGCCCAGGATCCCGGCGCCGATGCCGGGGACCCGGGCCAGCGTCCCCTTCTCCAGCATCTGTCCCGCGCTCTCGGGCAGGTTCTCGATGGACTGCGCCGCACGATGGAAGGCCCGGATACGAAAGGGGTTGTTGCCGGAGATGTCGAGCATGTCGGCCATCTCATGAAAGATGGCGGCAACCTCGCTGTTCTCACGGATTGGCATCGTGTCGTTCCCGGTGAGGAGCGAAGGGCTAGCCGACCACGCAGTTGCGGCCGGAGTTCTTCGCGCGGTAGAGGTTCTCGTCGGCCATCTTGATGAACTTCAACGCGTCGATGGATTCACCCACGATGGTGGCGACGCCGACGCTGATGCTGAGAGGAATCACCTCGTCCTCGAACTCGAATGGGTCGTGATCCACCAGCGTTCGAATCTGCTCCGCGAAGTCCATCGCCCCCTCGTGGCCGGCCTCCGGGAGCACGGCCATGAACTCCTCGCCGCCGTAGCGGGCTAGCAGCTCCTCCTTGCGGATGCGGCCTCGTAGCCGGCGGCACAGCTCACGTAGCACGTAGTCTCCGGCCAGGTGTCCGTGCGAGTCGTTGACCTGCTTGAAGTGATCGAGATCGAACATCACCAGGGTCAGCGGTCGCTTGTAGCGCACGCAGCGCGCCAGCTCACGATCGAGAAACTCGAGTAAGTATCGCTTGTTGTATACCTCGGTCAGGCCGTCGATGATGGTCGTGCGATAGATCGCCTCGTGGTAGCCGGCCTCCACGTTGCCGCCGGAGAGGAACTTGAAGATGGCGTTGCCGATCTTGACCTGGTCCCCGTCGGACAGCGCGTGATCGTCGACCTGCAGCTCGTTGACGTAGGTCCCGTTCGTGCTGTTGAGATCGCTCACGAGTATCTTGCCCGACCGGCGTTCGATCTTGGCGTGTCGACGAGATACGGAGTCGAGGTCCACCACGATGTCGCAGTCGCCGCCACGTCCGATGATCAGCGCATCGCCATCCAGCGTGAAGCGGCGGCCCATCTGGGCGCCCGTGGGGTAGATCAATACCAGGCACGCCGGCTGAGTGCTGGAGACCGGCGCTGGCTTGACGTTGGTGATGCGGGTTCGGCCCTCGTCAACCATGTGGATGCAAGCAAATCGATGAACTTGATCAAGCATACCTCAAGGGCCGGGGGGTTGGCCAGGGGAACTGTCCGGAATCCCTTGGTATGGTCCAGCGTCACTGGGCGACGAGCGTCACTGGGCGACGAGCCGTCGGATGCGAAGCAGCTTCAGCAACGGCATGGCGGCCACCCGCATTGCCTGGAGATCGTCGGCCTCGAGCGGACGCTCGATGTGCTCCAGCAGCAACAGCACCTGGGGATCGAGGCGGGCCCCTTCCATCCGCTCGTCCGATGCTTCCAGCCGGGGCGTCAGGGGTTGCGAGGTGGTGGCTTCGATGCCTGCCAACTTACGCAAGGCTGACTCGTCCAAACCTACCAGGTGGTGGTGGATTTGCCCCAGGGTCAGCCCCTGAGCCTGGAGCTTCTTGATCGCGAGAAGCTGTGCGAGGTGTCGGGGACCATACAACGCGGTGCGGCCGTCGAACCGGAGCGGGCGACTTAGCAGGCCAACAGTGCTGTAAAATCGGATGGTTCGAACGCTTGGCACCCCACGGATCCGCCGGCTGCGCTGGGCCACACGTTCCTCGGACAGGGACAGGGCCGCTTTGGCCGCCAGATCCACAATCGTCCACTCATACAGGCCACATTTCATCGCGAGGCCAAGTTTGACACTGTCAGATGAAGCCGTCAAATTTGAATCTTGAATAATCAATTATTATAGAGATGAACGCCATAGTGTATAATTGCACACCGCGCCAGTGTCAGATGGGCGGCCTTTTGGGACGAACATTTGTACAATTCCGGATGGTTATGATTTTGTCCCTTGAACCGGGGAGAGGGTTGCGTCAGTAAAATAGCCCGACAGCCCGTGAGGTGGAGCCCGAGCACAGCAGTGACCTGAGCAGCAAGTCCGAAACTCACGATGGGTCGGTTGAGACCCCACAGCTTGGGCCAAGACGCAAACGGCAGGTGGTGGGCAAGTCATACGGGAAGCTCTCCCCGGAGAGGTTCCCATTGGATCGTTGACACTGAATGAGGCGAACCATGGGCGCCGCCCAGAAGACAAAAGAACAGAAACAACCTGTGGTGCCCCGTTCGACGCGAGGTGCTCGAGCCCAGCGTGTGGCTCTGCGGCCACGTCCGGCTTTCAGCGAGGCCTCGGCGGACCCCACCCGGCTGTACATGAAGCAGCTGGCCGAGGTTCAGCTGCTGTCCCGGGAGGAGGAGGTCGAGATCGCCAAGCGCATCGAGGAGGGCAACCTCCAGGTGCTGGCGGTTCTGCTGCGCTGTCCAGCCGCGGTGCGTGAGCTGGCCCAGGCGGCGATCCGCCTGCGCAAGGGGCAGATCTCGCTGAGCCAGGTGGTGGAGACCGAGGACATCGACGACGAGCCGGACGCTCCCGCCGGGGAGGACGTGGAGCCGCTGGCGGGCGCGGAGCTGAAAGACCTGCGCGTGGAGCGCACGATCAAGCTGCTAGACCGGGTCAGGCGGCTGGATGCCTCTGCGGCCAGGATCGGTGATGAGCTGGCTGCCGCGCGTACGGCGTCGCGGCGGGGCAAGCTCGAGGGCAGCCTCAATCGCAATCGCAATCGCCTGCTGGACCTGCTGTGCGGCACGCGGCTCAGCGGCCCGATGTTGACGCACATGACCCAGCGCATGACGTCGCTGGCGCTACGTGCCGAGCGTGTGAATCACGACCTGGACGCGGTGGCGGTGGGGTTGAAGATCGCTCCCGACGAGCTGCGCCATGGGCTGAGAATGTCGACCACCTCCCGACGACGGCGTCAGCTGTTCGCCGAGCTGCGCCGGGTTTCGCTGGAGCCGCAGCTGCTTCGAAGCCTGGAAGAGGTCGCGGAGATCGAGCGCGACTCCGGCCTGGTGCTGGAGAAGCTGCGCGACGCGCACCAGGATCTGCGGTGTGGCCAGCGGCGGTCACAGCGTGCCCGGACCGAGTTGATCGAGGCGAACCTGCGGCTGGTGGTGAGCATCGCCAAGCGTTACACCGGTCGAGGTCTGCCCCTGCTCGACCTGGTCCAGGAGGGAAACCTTGGCCTGATTCGCGCGGTGGAGAAGTTCGACTACCGTCGTGGCTACAAGTTTTCGACCTACGCGACGTGGTGGATCCGGCAGTCCATCACGCGATCCCTGTCCGATCGCGCCCGGACCATCCGCATCCCGGTGCACATGATCGAGACGGTGAACCGTCTGCACCGGACCCGCAGCGTGATGCTCAACCGCCTCGGTCGTGAACCCACGCCGGAGGAGCTGGCCGAGGAGCTCGAGCTCCCGCTGGACAAGGTTCGCACCGTGCTGGACCTGGTGAAGGAGCCGATCTCGCTCGAGACCCCGGTGGGCGACGACGAGGATGCCCAGCTGTCGAACTTCATCGAGGATCCCACCGCCATCGATCCGAGCCAGGCCCTGATCTCCGTCGACCTCGCCGAGCACGCGCGCAAGGTGCTCTCCACCCTCAGCGCGCGCGAGGAGAAGGTGCTGCGCCTGCGCTTCGGCATCGGCGAACGTTCGGAGCATACGCTGGAGTCGGTGGGACAGGACTTCAACGTGACCCGCGAGCGGATTCGTCAGATCGAGGCCAAGGCGCTGTCGAAGCTGCGCAGCCGGTTCGGCCGACTGCGCGTGCTGGTGGAAGACTAGCTCCCCCGCCTGCGCGGCAGCAGCAGGAACCGCCGCCACAACGCGTCTGGAAACGTGCCGTCGTCGGCGAACCCCAGCCGTTGCGGCACGCTGCCGTCCCCGGGCATGTAGGCCGTGCCGAACACCCAGTCCCACACGCTGAACACCACGCCGAAGTTGACCCCGGCTCGTCCGCGGAGCGCTGCCTCGTGATGCCAGATGTGCATCCGCGGCGAGTTGAGCAGGAAGCGGCCCGGACCCCAGGAGATCGCGAGGTTGGCGTGGTTCAGGTGGCCGATCAGCGTGGAGAGCACCCCGGCCACCAGCAGCGTGCGGGGGTCGGCGCCCAGCAGCGCGAGCGGCAGGTGCTTGACGCCCTGGTACAGCACCACCTCGAGGAAGTGGAAGCGGAAGTTGCCGATCCAGTCCATGTCGTGGATCGAGTGATGTACGCGGTGGATCAGCCACAGCGGTCCGAGGCGGTGCAGCAGGTTGTGGACCATCCACTCGACGAGATCGGCCGCCAGCAGCAGAGCGGGCAGCTGAATCCACAGCGGCTGCCGCGCCAGCAGCTGGATCTGCTGCGGGCCGATGTTGGCCACCGCCGTGAACCCGCGGTCGATGCCCGCGCCAAGCTCTCCGATCAACGGCCAGATCAGCAGACCCAGGGCGTAGCCGTTGAAGCCGAACCAGAACAGATCCTGCAGCAGCTGCGGTCGCAGCACGGGCTGCTGCGGGCGCCACGGACGGATCCGTTCGGCCACGGCCGCGACGAGTGAGACCACGGCCAGCCAGAATCCATAGTGGTTGAGCAGTCGAGTGAGCACGAGTGGACCGGTGCCTGTCTTTGTCTTGTAGCACGCCCGGAATGTCCCAGCTTCACATCTGACCGGACAATGGCGTACCGTGGACGACGTGCGTTGGGTGATCTACATCGGCGCGGGGCTGTGCGGGTTCGGCGTGCTGTACCTCCTCTCCACCGCGGTGCTCGCGCGTCGCGAGCTGGCGGCGGTGAGGCGCGAGTTTTCGGAGCTCGACTGGGCGCCCCTGTCCTATGCCAGCTCGGCGGACGGGACCGCACCGCTTCACATGTTGGCCGTGTGGCCGCGCCAGACGCGACGAATGCGGCTGACGGTGATGATGCATGGCTACACCGAGAGCGCCGCGGACTACTTCTCGGCGGCGTGCCACCAGGCACGACAGGGCCGGATGGTGCTGTTGCCCGACATGCGGGGCCGCCACAGCGCGCTGCGGTACCCGATGGAGCTGCTGGCCCGCAGGCGGCCGCTGGGGCTCCGGCTGCCGTTGTGGCGCAGTGTGTTGTCCACGAGCGTGTCACCGCTGGCGTCAGGTGTGTTCACATCGGCGGGCCGCCCGGACTCGGGCGGCGTGGAACTGCTGGACATCCGCGACGCGGTGATGCTGGCGCGCAGTCGGTTTCGTGGCCGGCTGGAGCCCGGCGCTGACATCGTGGGCTACAGCGGTGGAGCGACCTCTGCGCTGCTGGCTGCCATGCGCTTCCCGGCGCTGTTCCAGCGCGTGATGGCCTTCTTCCCCATCCTGGACTTCGCGGCGCAGGAGCAGCATCTTCAACAGCTGGGTCGGGGCCCTCTGCAGCAGCTTCGCACCTGGATCGGAGGCGGACCCACGCAGGCCGGTCGACTCGCCGCGCGGGCCGGTCGACTCGCCGCGCGGCGCCTCCTCGACGGGCTGCAGAACCTGCGGCGTGCCTCGGTGGTGGTGCTGGCCGACAGCGCGGACGAGCTGTCCCCCCCGGGTCCGCTGCAGCAGCTGACCCGTCGGGCGAAGCCGTACCCGAACCTGCAGGTGCGGATCAGCCACCCCGGCGACGAGCGCCGCTTTCAGCACGAGACGCCGGATGAGGATTCCCCCCTGCGGTCCCGTTGGCCCGAACCACCGGCAGGCGCCAACCCCCTGATCGATGGCAGCTGGAGCGTGCTGGGCTACCTGGTTGCGCCGGACGTCGAGATCTGGCTCGACGATGGCCAGCAGGGACACGCGCGCTGCATTATCACCCGTGGCGCGGATCGGGTGACGGTACAGCTGGAGCCCGTGGAGTTGCAGCCAGGAGCACGCGTACGTCTGCGGGTGAGGTTCGACGACCGCTGGCAGGAGCGGGTCGTCCCACCTCGTCGTGGCACCCACCACTTCGAGCGCTCGACCAATAATAGGCGCGGTCCCGAATAGCCTACCTGTCGCGGCGTCCGGGCCTCACCCTCAAGTTGTACATCGCTCAAGGAGGTCAGCATGCATCGTCTGGCTCATCTGCTCCTGGTCCTGGCGCTGGTGATCCCATCGGCCTGGGCGGCGCCCACGTTCGCGCCGGTTCCGTGTCTTGGTTCGCAGCAGTCCTCACTGCAGATCCAGGTCATACGGTACGAGGGAGGCGTCCACGGCAAGATGGTGGTCCAGGTGCGCAACGCTGGACCGCTGCCCGAGACCTTCACCGCCGCCGGGCTGTACTTCGTGCCCACCGGGCAGCGGGAGCAACCCCCGCAGCGGGAGGGGGCCGCGGGGCCGTTTGTCGTGGTGGGCAACGAGCAGCGCAGGAGCGTGAACAGCGTCGTGGTTCGCGGCGGCGAGCGCTTGCGACTCGAGCTTCAGACCTTCTGTCTCGATGCGCACCGACCGAGCCCCGATCCTGGCCAGAGCTTCACCGTGGCCACCAGGCGGCTGCCCGCCGATCTGCGCGGAGGCATCGAGAGCGGGACGCAAGACATCCTGCGTCGGACCTGCAGCCAGGGGGCGGCGATCCGCGCGGGCTTGGCAACCAACGAGACGATCGACATCAACGACGTTGACACGCCGGGTGCGGTGCTAGCGGATCACCGCGCGGAATGGGGAGCCAGTGTGGAGTGCGGAGTGGAGTGCACCCGTGGGTGCGCGCGGTAGAAGCGGGCGAGCTCGTCGCGCCCGAGCTGCTGCAGCTGGCGCGCGGCGCGCTCCAGGGCGTCTGCGCTGCGGGGTGAGAGCGCGAGTGAACGTGAGAAGGCGGTGACGGCCTCGGTGCGCCGGCCCAGCAACACCAGGGCCTGGGCCTGCACCTCGAGATGCGCCGCCTGCGCTCCGACGGGCAGCGTCGACGGCCGGACGCGACCCAGCTGGGCCAGCGCGGCCTGGCCCTGACCGGCCAGCGTCCAGCGGCTGGCGCTGGCGATGCGCTCGACGGGGGCCGGTGGTTGCAGGTCGAAGGCGCGGGACTCCGCCAGCGCGGCGCAGATCAGCTGCCGCCGTCGAAGGAGCTGACGCGAGAGCTGGATCAGCTCCTGTGCCGACAGCCAGCGTCGCTGCAGCTCTCGCTGGATCGGAGTGACGGCACCCTGTCCCGCCACGCGCTGGGCGTCGGCCAGACACAGTGCGATGCGGGCGGCGGGAAGCTGCGGCTGGAGTCGAATGGCGGCGCGGTAGCTCACCATCGCCATCTCGGCCTGGCCCTCCTGGCGTCGGGTGTGGCCCAGCGCGAGGTGTGCATAGTAGCTCCGGGGCTCCACGGCGACGGCGTGTTCCCAGAGGGAGCGGCTGGTGCGCCAGTGCCGGGCCTGGAGTCCGCTGATCACCACGAACAGCGCGGTCACCGCGGCGACGGCCCCCAGGGCCCATCGCGCCCGAGCGGTCGCATTCTGCCCCGTTTCGCCCGTGCGCTGTACCCACCGCACGCCGACGGCCACGGCCAGGGCCAGCGCCACCGACGGGATGAAGGCGTAGCGGTCCTGCACGAAGAAGTAGACCGGCACCAGGTTGATCACCGGCAACAGGGCGAGCAGGAGCCAGGCCAGCGGGAGGCGCGACGGGCGGCTGCGCCAGGCCAGCAGGCCGAAGCCGATCAATCCCGCGAGCCCGATGCCGGCAGTGACACCGAAGTTGCCGCCGCGGTCGATGGCGTAGACCGGACTGAGCCCCAGGGGTAACAGCAGCTGGCTCAGGTGGTGGCCGATGGACGAGAGCACCAGGGCCACGCCGCCGCCGATCCCCTGTGGTCGTGGCCGCACCATCTCGTTCTGCTGCCACAGCCCGGTGACGTACAACCCCACGGCCAGCGCCAGCACCAGCATCGGCGCCAGGGCCAGCAGGCGTCGCGCCAGGCCACGCTGCGGCGCCCGATCACAGATCAGCAGCAGCAGCGGCAGCACGATGGTCGAGGTCTTGGTCAACAGCGCGGCGCCGAACAGCAGCAGCGCGAGCCAGCGTCGGGCGTCGCGCCAGGTGTGGGAGTCGAGGTGCAGCAGCGCGGCCCCCAGCATGAAGCACAGCGACAGCGGCTCCTTGCGTGCGCTGACCCACACCACCGTCTCCACGTGCAGCGGGTGCACGGCGAAGACCAGCAGGCCGGCGAAGGCCGCGACGGGGGAGAGCTCCAGACGGCGCATCAGCCGATACAGCAGCAGCAGCGCCAGCAGGTAGAGCAGCAGGTTGAGGATCTTGTAGCCCGGGGCCCACAGCCCGAACAGCGCGTGGTCGATGACATACGACAGCAGGTGCAGCGGGTGGTAGGCCTCCTGGTGCGGCCCGGCGAAGATGGCTCGCACGTTGGACAGGGACAGACCCTGGATCAGCGGGTTGTCCCGCACGAAGCGGTTGTCGTCCCAGTTGAGCAGCTCGCCGCCGAGACCGGGAGCCATGGCTGCGGTGGTCACGGCGACCAGGGCCAGGGCGGCGAGGATGGAGGCGGAGGATCGCGCCATCGGGTGTGACAATGGCGCTGGTCGTCAGGCTAGTTGCACTGCGGCAGGGAAGCGAAGGGCTCGCTGCCCCACTTCTCGGTGGTGATGTTGCACTTGGTCACGGCCACCGCGCCCTTGGGGGCCTCGCCCTTGCGCAGCACCTCGAGACCGTAGGGCGATCCGTTGAGGTTGGGCTTGCACTCGCCGGTCTTGGGCACGATGCGCCAGCAGGGGCAGGTGGCGCCGCAGTCCTTGTCGCCGGGGTCGTCGAACTTCGCCGGGTCGCACTTGGGCACCACGGTGGTCTGCTCGGAGGCCGTGCCCTGGTTCACCACCTCCTGCACGATGCAGTCGGCGCGGTCGAGGCAGGAGTTCTGGCAGGTCACGGACTGGCCCTGGACGGTGCCGAGGACGTCGCCCTTGTTGCACACCAGGCCGCCGTTACGAGTGAGCGGGGGCAGGCTGATGCACTGCCCGCCGAGGGTCGCGACGATCACCCTGCCCAGCAGTCGCAGCGCGGGGCTGTAGTCCTGGCTGCAGATGTTGACCGGAACGTTCTGCGTCAGCGTGGCATCGGTCCCCTTGTTGAAGAAGCCCTGCTTGTCGCCGAATGCCTTGATCAAGGTCTCGATCCGGATGGCGGCAACGCCCTTGCCCTGGGTCGTCTGGCAGCTGGGGCGGAGCACCGGATTCTGCGCGTCCAGCCCAACCTCCACCTTGTCGGTGGGGCCGGAGATGGCGAACATCAGCACGCGACCAGGCGCCTTGAGGCCCTTGAAGAAGGTGATGTAGTTGTCGATCTTGTACAGCCAGTCATAGGCCGGCTTGCAGTTCTTGCGCGGGCCGGGCTTGGTGCGGTCGTTGATGTCGCACTGGATGCCGAACTCGAAGCAGCGGAAGGAGGTGAGCGGTCCCAGCGGGTCGCTGAGGTTGCTCTGGTTGGGGTCGAACAGCTGTGGCTTCTGCGCCGAGCAGTCATCCTCGTCGGTGATGAACACCACCGCGAGGAAGGCGTCCTTGCGGATGAAGCCGGGGTTGACGTTGAGCTTGGGATCCAGCGCTCGACGGGCCGCCTCGATCTGGTGCTCGAAGCCGCAGCCGCCACTGCCGATCTCGGCGATGCACTGGAATGCTTCCTTGACCTGCTGGATCGGGTCGGTGGTGCTGCTCTTGATGTTGGTCACGCCCTCGTTGTAGCTGATGTAGGGCTGGGAGGGGCCGGTGCAGCCCGCCACCCGCGGCTGCGCCGTCAACTTGCCACCGTCGCCGCCGGTGACCTCACAGGAGGGCAAGCTGTAGTTGCCCGCGCCGAGGTCGCTGGTCACCACGCCGATGTGGACGTTGGGGATCTTGTTGTTCAGCTTGGCGCTGCGCAGCGCCTCGATGAATCCGGGGAAGTTCTTGGAGAGGGTCGCCTGCTCCTCCGCCATGGAGTTGGAGTTGTCGATGACGAACAGGATGTCGATGTCCTTCTCCACGTTCTGGGGGAAGTACTGAGGGAGCTCGCCCGCTCCCCCCTGTCCTGGTTTCTCGATGGGTCGATTGACGCATCCAGTGACCATCGCGATGGCCAGGAGCCCAAGCAGAGACCGCAGCATTTGATTCTCCTTTGTGTTTCGAGTCCGCTGTTCGTGCGGTGCGAGGCGAATTATAGGAGAGGGACTCGCTCCTAGCAACCTGTCTCACACCCTTCACACCCACCCACCGGATAAGCAACATCAGCGCCAGCCGAGACGGGGCAGCAAGGTTGCGGGATCACATACATCGCGCGTCGTGGTCCGACAACGAAGCAGACAGCCGTGTCAACATGGTTGGCGCATCGCCGCAATGTTTGTCCTCCTGATCTTGCGTCTATCCAACACCATCTACTATGATCACGACATTCCTTGGCTATCCTGGATCGCGCATGCCCCAGTTGAAACGGGTTCTGGTGGTGGACGATGAAGAGAACATCCGGCTGATGCTGGAGACCGTTCTCACACAGGAGGGGTATGAGGTAGCTGTCGCCGAATCGGGTGCCCGGGCCCTGGAGGCGATGGAGAAGACGAGCTTCGACGTGGTGCTCAGCGACATCCGCATGCCGAGGCTGAGCGGGCTCAACCTGCTGGACAAGGTGCAAGAGCTCTATCCGCAGCTCGTCGTGATCATGATGAGCGCTTACGGCAACGTCGATACCGCCATCGAAGCGATGAAGCGAGGCGCCTACGACTACATCGCCAAGCCCTTCAAGCCGGACGAGGTGGTGTTGTTGCTGCGCAAGGCCGAGGAGCGGGAGCGGCTGAAGTTCGAGAACGTCAAGCTCCGTTCCGAGGTGGCGCGATTCAAGGGAGAGGGCAAGCTGGGGAAGATGGTGGCGCGTGGCGGCGCGATGCAGGATGTGTTCAGGACGATCCACAAGATCGCCGAGTACAAGACCACGGTGCTGATCTCTGGCGAGTCGGGAACTGGCAAGGAGCTGGTGGCACGCGCTCTGCACGATCTGAGCCCCCGGGCGCAGGGACTGTTCGTCCCGGTGAATTGCGGGGCCATACCGGAGACATTGCTGGAGTCCGAGCTGTTCGGGCACCGGAAGGGGGCGTTCACCGACGCCACGCGAGACAAGAAGGGGCTGTTTGCGGAGGCTGATGGGGGCACCCTGTTTCTCGACGAGATCGGCGAGCTGCCGCTGAGCCTGCAGGTCAAGCTGCTGCGGGTGCTGCAGGAGGAGGAGATCCGGCGAGTGGGTGACACACGCGACGTCAAGGTCGACGTTCGAGTGGTGGCAGCAACCGTGCGTGATCTGTCGGCGGATGTGAACAACGGGCGGTTTCGCGAGGACCTGTTCTATCGTCTCAACGTCTTGCCGATCACCGTTCCGCCATTGAGGGGGCGGATGGCCGACGTTCCCCCCCTGGTGGAGCACTTCATCGCGCTCAACAACATCCGGTTGGGGATGCATGCGCAAGGCATCGCCGCGGACGCGATGAAGGTGCTGATGGACTATCCCTGGCCCGGCAACGTCCGCGAGTTGGAGAACACCATCGAGCATGCCATGGTGCTGTCCGAAACAGATGTGATCGAGGTGGAGAACCTGCCGCCGAAGATCCGGGAGAGCAAGGATCGCATCCGCTCGACGCTGCTGTCCGGAGAGCTATCGATCAAAAAGACGGTGCGGGTGATCGAGGAGGAGCTGATCCGGCGGGCGCTGAAGCAGACGGGAGGAAACCGGACGGCAGCCGCCAAGATTCTGGAGATCAGCCATCGGGCTTTGTTGTACAAGATAAAAGAGTACAAGCTCGCCAAGTAGCAGCTGAATCATTACTAATATCTACAATTTAACGGATTTTCGGGGTGTTTATTGGACACCCGACTGGCCCATTGTTACCATGTAACACAAGGTAAAACAGAGTATGGAAAAGTACGACACCGAGCCGCCGGTGAGGGGGGCAGGAATTAGGTGGCCGCGTTGGGATGGGATATAATCTGTCATCGAGGTTGTCGCATGCACTTTCACCTGTCTTTCTACGAACATCTGGGCATGCAAATTGAGCCCTATGTAATAGTTAAATTTAACTTAATTATGTCTAAATTATATTGCGAATGACTTGACAGCCGAGAGGGAGGGGCTCCATAATTGTCCCGATCTGTTAGCCAAATCTTCGGCCCTCGGGCTACAGAACGAGACAACGATGGACACCCCAAAAACCGAGCAGGTTCAGCGCGAGCAGGATGATGAACAGAAGACGGAACAGGATCCTGAGCGTGAGACGGCGAATGCTGGACCAAAGGATACCAGGTCGAAGACAAGCTCGGTCAAGGCGAAGCCCAGGCATAGCAACAATGTCCGCAAGCTCAGGATGGAGCGCATGATGAGCAAAGCCGAGTTGGCCCGACGAGCAGGCCTCTCGACGCTCACCATCGACAGGGTGGAGAAGGGTATGCCCTGTCGCATGGACACCAAGCGCAAGATCCTGGAGGCATTGGGCCTCACCCCCTCCGACCGCGTCAAGGTGTTTGGTGAGGACGACTAGGGAGGGCCGAAGTAGACGGCTTGAATGGCAAAAAACTGTATCGGGCTTGACATTGGCAGCAACGCCATCAAGGTCGTTCAGGTCAAGCAGGCGAAGCGGGGCGTTCATCTCGTAAACTTCGGCATCGAGCCGGTACCGCCTCAGAGTATCGTCGATGGCTCCATCATGAACTCCGGAGCCATCTCCGAGGCGATCATCTCGTTATTCTCGAAGCTTAGAATCCGCCAGAAAGAGGTCAGCATCTGCATCTCGGGTCACTCGGTGATCATCAAGAAGATCACTGTGCCCGTGATGACCGCGGACGAGCTCGAGGAGCAGATCCACTGGGAGGCCGAGCATCACATCCCCTTCGCCAAGGACGATGTGCAGATCGACCACCAGATCCTCAAGTCGGAGAGCGGAGCGAATCAGATGGAGGTGCTTCTCGTCGCCGCCAAGAAAGAGGTGGTGAGCGACTACACGTCCGTTGCCCGCGAATCCAACCTCAATCCGGTGGTGGTGGATGTGGCGGCCTTCACGCTGCAGAACTGTTTCGAGCTCAACTACGGCGTGACGAACGAGACCGTCGCGTTGCTCAACGTCGGTGCCTCGACGAGCACGATCAACATCATCTCCGGCGGTATCAGCACGTTCACCCGCGATGTGACCATTGGTGGCAACTCTTTCACGGAGGAGATCCAGAAGCGGCTCAACGTGGGATACGAGGAGGCGGAGGCCTACAAGTGTGGAGGGACGGCGGGGGACGAGGTGGTGCCGCAGGAGGTGGACGACATCATGCAGCAGCAGGCGGAGGTCATGGCGGGTGAGTTCCAGCGCTCGTTCGATTTCTTCCTCGCCACCAACGCCGAGGGACAGATCGATCGAATCTACCTCAGCGGCGGCTCCGCACGGGTGCCGGCGTTGCAGAAGGCGATCGAGACCCGCGCACGTATTCCGCTCGAGCTGCTGGACCCGTTCCGAAGCATCGATGTGGATGAGTCACGCTTTGATATGGATTACGTGCAGTTGCAGGCTCCAATGGCCTCGGTGGCCGTGGGTCTGGCGCTGCGCAGTGAAGGGGACTCGCTGTGAGTCGACGACCCTTGCTGGGAGGTAGGACAGCATGATCCGCATAAACCTGCATTCGGTCCGGGTCCAGAAGAAGGTCCAGGCGGGCAAGCGCCAGCTGCTCTTTTTCGCCGTGATCCTGGTGGGCGAGGTGGCGGTGATGGGTTTGATGCTCTCCTGGCAGGGCGGCGAGATCGACGACAAGCGCCAGGAGGTGCGACGGCTCGATGTGCGGGTGGCCCAGCTCAAGCGGGAGGTCGGCGACTTCGACCAGCTGAAGGTCCAGCGCGACCGGCTCATTGCCCAGCGCAACGTCATCAACCAGCTGCAGAAGGCCCGGACGGGTCCAGTGTCGATGATGCGCGAGATGTCCGACATTCTGACCAAGGGCAAGGGGCCGACGGTGGATCAGACGCAGTACGAGACGCTGCTGCGACGGGATCCAAACGCTGGCTTCAACCCGCGGTGGAACCCGCATCGGCTCTGGATCATCGGCTTCTCGGAGCAGGGCAGCAACATCCACATCACGGGCAAGGCGAAGGACTACGACGACGTGGCCGAGTTCAACAAACGGATCAGCCTGTCGAAGTACTTCACCAACGATTTTCTCGAGCGGAACGATCAGATACTGGATTCGACGCTGGGGCTGAAGCTGGTCAAGTTCAGTCTGCGCTGTCGGACCACTTACTAGCAGAGGCACGCCATGGCGCTCGCCGAACAGATCGAACGTTTCTCCAAGGCGCCCTTGAAGTACAAGGCGCTGGGCCTGGTGGCGATCACGGCAATATTTGGCATCGTATTCTACTTCATGTTCTACTCGGACGGAGCTGATGAGTTGAAGAACCTGGGCAACCAGGTGAAGGCTCAGGAGGCGGAGGTCGCGTCGTACGAGGAGAAGAAGCAGAAGTACATGGCGTTCCGTGCCGAGGTCAACAAGTTGCTGGAGGAGCAGAAGGAGCTGTTGAAGGTGCTGCCCAGCAGCGCCGAGATCCCGGCCTTCCTCCAGTCGTTGCATGCCCAGGGCGAGCTCGCGGGGCTGAACATCCTGACCTTCGAGCCCAAGCCGGAGGTTCGACACAACTTCTACGCCATGATCCCGGTGCAGATGTCGATCAGCGGCACATTCCAGCAGGTGAACAAGTTCTTCTACGCCGTGGGGCAGCTCAAACGGATCGTGAACATCCAGAACCTGTCGCTGGGTCGCCCCGAGGTGGTGGAGGGTGGTGTGATGCTGCGAGCCGATTTCCGGGCCGGGACCTTTCGATTCCTCCAGGGCCCTGGCCCTGGACGCCCCGCGGGGCGCCGGGGAGGAGGCTAGACCATGTGGCTCGACACACGCAGATATGCTGGGCGGGTGATACTCCTGCTGGCGTCCATCGGGATGGTGGCTGCGGTGGGTTGCGATGACCCGCCTCGTCCCCAGGCGCCGGTTTCCCCCGGCGCCGGCGCGGGAGGTGGACCAAACGCGGGGCAAGCGCCGCGAGCGCCGAAGCCGACGGTGGCAACGCCCCGGCTCGAGCTGACCGAAGCTGATTTCATCGAGAGCGCCAGCAACCGGGACCCCTTCCGCTCGTTTCTGGCAGAGTTCAAGACGACCACGGTACGTCGGACGTCGGTGCAGCTGAAGGTGATCCTGCCGCGCTATGGTCTCGACGAGCTGCGGCTCATCGCCGTGGTGACCGGGGGATCGGTGCGGGCCAGGGCGATGTTTCGCGACCCCACTGGACTGGGGGTCACGGTGAAGCGCGGCGATCGGATCAGCAAGACCAACGCGAGGGTCAAGCGCATTTTGCGTGACAGCGTCGTGATGGAGGTGGAGGAGCGATCCGAGGACACGCAGCAGGCGGCGGAGCGTGTGATCGAGCTCCACCCCAAGGAAGAACGAGACAAGGAAGCGCAGGAGGCGGCGGGCGAGACGGCGACGGAGCCCTCGACCACGACTCCCGAGCAGCAATAGGACCACGCTCGCCCTGGCAGCTCTGCCTGGGTGAGTCGGATCGGCGCCATCGGTGCTGGTTCGGATGTACACGGGGCGCAACGCTCCCGACCTGTAGGGAGGCTCCCGGTAGGGAGCCTGACAGCCGTAAGAAGCAGTGGAGCCACCAGGCTCCAGGATGGGTTGGTCTGCGGACCGGCAATGGACTGGTCTGCCCGGTGGTTGGCAGTCGCGGGACAACTGAGCACACCCGGGCATTCCGGGAGCAACAGCAAGGAGAGCGGCGATGAGCCCCAAGTTGTTGGTAAACCAAGTGGAGAAGCAGAGGCGGCGGCCCACACTGGAAGCTCACGGGGCCGTCTTGCTTCCCCGCCGCATTCCTGTTGGGATGGGCCTGCTGGCGATCCTGACCCTGGTTCCGGGGCTGGCCATGGCCGGACCGGGAAAGAGCGGGCGGAACAGGCTCGCGACACGGCCCGCGGTAAACGTCATCTCCAACCTGTCGTGGTCCGAGTCGGGAGACACCACCGTGATCCAGGTGGATGCAGCCACCCGTCCGGTCTTCACGGTCTACAAGCTGGAGCGACCAGCGAGACTGACCGTGGACCTGACCAACGCCACGATCAGGGACATCAAGTCCCTGACCGATGTCGAGAGCTGGGTCGTGAGCCAGGTGGCCACGACCCACTTCAGGACCAACGGCCGATCTGTGGCCCGGGTGATGGTCAACTTCCGGCGGCCGTCGCACTACACCGTGAAGGCCAGAGGCACGCGGGTGGTGATCACCATCACCCCCAACAAGCGGCGCAAGGCGGGTGACGGCGAGGCGCAGCTCAAGGCCGAGCTGGCGCAGATGCAGGAAGAGCTCAAGCAGCAGAAGCAGGTGGCGAGCGCGGCGGTGGAAGCCGCGACCCATCTGAGGCAGGTGGCGATCCAGGCCCGCCAGCGGCTGGCCAGCCTCAGCGGCAACCAGCGTCAGGAGGCGCTGCAGGATCTCAAGCAGGCCGAGACTCGACTGAGGCAGGCCGAGCTGGCGCGCAAGAAAGCCGATGTGGAGCGTGACAGGCTGCAGCAGGCGCTACGTCAGGCGCTGAAGCGCACGGGCGAGCTGGAGCGGAAGATCGATCGCGAGCGAGGCATGATCCGGGACATCCGCTTCGTGGAGGACCGGCAGGCGGCGCGGATCGAGATCGAGCTGGATCGCGCGGGCATTCCGGCTCACCGCGTGGCGGGGCAGGCCGGGCAGCCGGTGCTCGAGCTGACGGGGGTGAAGCTCCCGCAGCTGCTGGAACGGACGCTGGATACCACCGAGTTCGGTGGTCCGGTGAAGCAGGTCACCTCCTACCATCAGCAGGGCAAGGTCGCGATCCGGGTCAACCTGCAGCACCACGCCGAGGGCCACCTCGAGCAGGTCGATCGCACGCTGGTCTGGTCCTTCCCCAAGAGCGGGTACCATGGCTCCGGTACGGGCACTGTGGGGGGCAGGGCCAGCAAGGACTACACCTACAACAGCACCCGTGTGGCCGCGGCGCGGGTCAAGCGGCGGTCTCATCGCCGGCGGACCTACAGCGGGCGGCGCATCGATCTGGACTTCAAGGACGCGGATCTGCACAACATCCTTCGCCTGCTCTCCGAAGTGGGCAACGTCAACATCGTCACCAGCGACAAGGTGTCGGGCCGGGTCACGATCCGGATGAAGAACGTGCCGTGGGACCACGCGCTGGACGTGATCTTGCGGGCCAAGCAACTGGGGCAGGTGCGAGAGGGAAACCTCGTGCGCGTGGCCCCCGCCGCGGACCTGGAGAAGGAGCGCGAGGCGGAGATCGCCCGCCAGAAGCAGATCTTGCTCCTCCGGCCGCTGGAGACCCGATTGATCCGGTGAGCTACGCCCAGGCCTCGG
>Ga0210044_10000392_pt1 | contig 65578 bp, 40 predicted proteins | sample CryGey13umfilter_2_FD_183959 | JGI IMG/M metagenome (GOLD analysis project Ga0210044, IMG submission 183959) | Groundwater microbial communities from aquifer in Utah, USA - Crystal Geyser 4/9/14 3 um filter (SPAdes) (version 2) | ecosystem: Environmental > Aquatic > Deep subsurface >... | reverse complement strand
GAAGGTCGCCGCGGGCGGCGCGGTTGCCGAGGGGCACGGAGAGGTCGCCGCGCACCATGGTGTAGGGGTAGGCGTCGCTGCCGACCAGCCCTGACAGCGCCTGACCGGCCTTGGCGGGGTTGGTGTCGTCCGCGATGGACTGCGCGCCGACGCCGGCGCCGAGGGTGGCGGAGAGGGTCGGCAGGCGGGCGTGGCGGGCGTCGCGCAGGGCGGCCTCGGCGCGGTCGAGGTCGGCGCGGGCCAGGGTGAGGTCGAGGTTCTGCTGGAGCGCGACCTGCATCGTGTCGTTGAGGTCGACGGGCGGCAGGGCGAGCGCGCCGGCCTTCTCGGCGGGGAGCAGCGCTTGGCCGGGCGCTTCGCCCATGGCGAGCAGCAGCGTGTCGGCGGCGCGGCGCGCGGCGAGGTGGGCGTCGAGGGCGGCGGAGCGCGCTTGCACCTCGGCGAGCTCGAGCCGGGTGAGGTCGACCGGGGCGACGTCGCCGTTGCCCGCGCGCAGGCGACCGACGCGCAGGGCCTCGACGGCGGCGGCGCTCGCGTCGTCGGCGACCCGGCCGCGCGCGACCGCGCTCGACCAGGCCCAGTAGGAGCGGGTCGTCTGCAGGATGAGCTGCTGGCGCGCTTGCTCCAAGGCGAGCTCGGCGCGCTCGGCTGAGGCGCGCGCGGTGGTGACGTGCCGCAGGTTGTACGCGAGGCGGCTGCCCTCCAGCAGGTTCTGCGTGAGCGAGACGCCGAGGGACGAGGTGTACGCGTCCTGCAGCGTCTCCACGGCGGAGTCGGGGATGAAGGCGGTCGCCCAAGAGGCGTTCTCGTGGTCCAGGCCGAGGTTGAGCGCGTAGGAGGTGCCGGTGGCGGTGGAGCCCGCGAGCTTGGTGTTCACATCCCAGGTGCGCGTGCGGGCGTCGTAGGGAAAGCCCTGGAAGAAGCCCTTGCTTGAGGCGTTGCGCCACGAGGTGGAGCTGTCCCAGCGGGGGTCGAAGATCCCGCGGGTGGCGAGCTCCGACCCGCGCGCTGCGTCGGCGACGGCGCGCTGCTGGCCGAGGTTCGGGTTGTGCTCCAGCGCGCTGGAGACCGCCTCGGAGAGCGTGAGCGGGCGCTCGGCGCGCGCTTCGCCGGGGAGGGCGAGCACGAGGAGCAGCCCGCCGGCAGTGGCGCCGCGGGTGATCCAGCCGAGGGCGCGCAGGGCGACGTCGCGGGAGTCCTCCAGCAGCGCGTAGAGCCAGGGGACGAACAGCAGCGTGAGCACGGTGCCAGCGATGAGGCCGCTCATGACGGTCCTCCCTAAGGGTGCGTAGGGGATGCCGATGAAGGAGCTCTCGCCCACGGCCATCGGGAGCAGCCCGAAGATCGTGGTGAGCGCGGTCATGAGGATGGGGCGCAGGCGGCGTCGCCCCGCTTCGATGAGGGCCTCGGTGCGCTCGACCCCTTCGTGGCGCAGCTGCGTCACGAGGTCGATGAGCACGATGCCATTGTTGACGATGACGCCGACGAGGATGATCAGGCCGATGCCCGCCATGAGGTCCATGGGGGTGTCGGAGAGGTACAAGCCCCACGCGGAGCCGATCATCGCCATGGGGATGGTGGTGATGATGCACAGCGGCAGCACGAAGCTCTCGAAGAGCACGCCCATGAGCAAGAAGACGAAGGTGACGGAGAGCACCAGCGCGAGGTTGCGCGCTTGGTCGTCCTCCATGCGGTCGTCCTGCCCGCCCTGCGTCCACGAGTAGCCGCGGGGGAGCTGCAGATCGTGGAGGGCTGCGGCGAGCATGGCGTCGCCGTCCTCTTCGGTCACGTCCTCCTCCAAGTCGATGGTGAGGTCGACGCCGGCGATGCCGTCGGTGCGCTGAATGGCGCTCGGGCCCTTGCCCGCCTCCCAGTGGGCGAGGGCGCGCACGGGCACGAGCTCGCGCAGGGTGGGCGAGAAGATGCCGAAGTTCAGCAGGTCCTCGAGGCGCGAGCGGTCCTCCAGGCGGAAGAGCGACAGCACCCGCAGCTCGCGATCGCCCTCCCAGAGGGAGTTGAGCTGGTTGCTGCGCAGGGCGTAGGCGAGGGTGCCGCCGACCGTGCGCGCGTCGACGCCGTAGCGCTCCAGCGCCGCGCGATCGAGGATCAAGCGCATCTCGTCGTCGCCGCCGCTCTCGTAGTTCAGGCGGGCGGAGAGCACGCCGGGCATGGGCGTGACGCGGCGGATGACCTCGGCGCTGAGCCGGTCCAAGGTGTTGATGTCCTCGCCGTGCAGCGACAGGCTGATCTGGTTCGCTTTGCCGCCGCCGGCGCCTCCCTCCCAGCCGATGGTGGCCGCCACGCCGGGGAGATCGTCGGGGAGCGCGTCCTTGACCTGCTTGAGCACCTCTTTGCGCGAGATCGGGCCGTCGTCGTCCAGGTAGACGTAGAGCCGAGCGCGGTCGCTGTCCGAGCTCAAGCGCGCGCGGTAGGTGCGCACGCCCCAGTCGCTTCGGTGGGCCTCGACCGTGTCCTCGAACTTGCGCACGATGGCGTCGCGCTCGGAGGGGCTCGCCTGCTTGGGCACCGTGAACTGCACGGTGAAGTTGTTGATGTTGCTCTCCACCCGCCCCGAGCAGCTCACGCCCTGCATCGGCACCATCACCGTGAGCAGGAAGAGCCCGACGATGAGCGCGCCGGCGTCGAAGCGATGGGTGAGCATCCAGCGCAGGCTGCCCGCGTAGCGCTCGATGCCCCAGCGCAGCCAGGCGGGGTCGAGGCGAATGCGCGCGGAGGGGATGAGGCGGGTGCTCACCGGCGCGAAGACCAGCGCGACGACGAGGCTCGCGAGCAGCGCGAACACGACCGGCAGCCCGAGCACCGACAAGAAGAAGCTGAAGGTGGCGTTGCCGCTCATGAGCATGAGCGGCAAGAAGACGACGACGGTGGTGGCGGTGGAGAGCACGATGGCGAGGTTCACCTCGGCCGTGCCCTGAATCGCCGCGTCGCGCACGGACGCGCCCTCGGCGCGGTGCCGGTAGATGGTCTCCACAACGACGATGGCGTTGTCGACCACCATGCCGACGGCGAGCATGAGCCCCATGAGCGCGATGGGGTTGAGGCTGTCGCCGCGCGCGTACAGGATGCCCACGGTCATGATGAGGCTGAAGGGGATGGCCGCCGCGATGAGCAGGGTCATCCTCCACTCGCGCAAGAAGGTGTAGAGCACCACCACCGCGAACAGGCCGCCGATGAGCGCCGTCTGCAGCAGGTTGTCCATGCTGTCGCGGATGAGGTCGCCCTGGTTGAAGAAGACGAAGAACTTGGCGCCCTCGGTGCGCGGGTCGGCGTTGAGCTCGTCGAGGGCGGTGACGACCTGCTCGGACACCTCCATGGCGTTGGCGCTCGACTCCTTGCGCACGCCGATGGCCGCGCCGACCTTCCCGTTCACGCGGTTGATGTCGAGGTTGTGGCGCTCGACGAAGCCGACGTTGGCGATGTCATCCAGGCGGAGCGTGTCATTCACTGGGTAGGACGCCAGGTCTTCGGCGCCCTGGAACCGCGCGAGGTTGCGCACGTGGCGAATGAGCCCGCGCTCCACCACGCGGCCGCCGGGGGACTGGAAGTTGTCCGCGGCCAAGCGACGCTGGACCTCGCTGAGGTTCACGCCGTGCGCTTGCAGGTCGGCGTTGCGGTAGTGGACCTCCAGGTTGCGCTGGTTCACGCCCCACAGATCGAGCGCGGCCACGCCGGGGATGCGCTCCAGGCGGGGCTGGACCACGTTCTCCATGATGAAGGCGCGGTCGGCGCTGTCGTCCGGGAAGGCGGCGCCGGCCCACACGACCGGCTCATCATCCGGGTTGTAGCGCCACACCCCGTAGCGCGTCGGCGTCGTGGTCATGGCGGCGACCGCGCGCTCCAGGCGGTCGGTGACGGCGTTGTAGCCCTCGTTCATGTCGACGGAGCCGTAGAACTCGACGCCGAGCTGGGCGGAGTCGCCGTCGGCCGTGGAGGTCACCGACTTGATGCCCGGCACCGTACCGAGCTGGCCGAGGATCGGCTGCACGATCTCCTCGTCGATCTCGCGGGGGGAGCCGTCGGGCACGCGCACCCAGACCCACAAGAAGGAGGGCTCGAAGCCGTCCGGCATCATCTTCACCGGCATGCGCATCCACGCCAGCGCCCCCACCACCAAGCAGGCGATGAAGAGCATGGTCACCGAGACGGGCCGATCGAAGGCCTGCTTCGGCAGGAGCTCCCTCATGGGCGTGGCTCGGGCTGGCTGGGCTCGCGCAGGCCGCCGGTCACCGCGCCGTACAGGACGGGGATGAGCGCGAGGGTGAGCAGCGTGGACGAGGTGAGGCCGCCGATGATGGTGACGGCGAGCACCTGCTGGAGCTCAGCGCCCTCGCCGAAGCCCAAGCTCAGCGGCGCGAGGCCGAGGACCGTGGTGGCGGTGGTGATGAGGATGGGGCGCAGGCGCAGGCGGGCGGCCTCGCGAATGGCGGCGAGGCGGGGCGTGCCCTCGTCGCGGAGCTGGTTGATGGTGTCGACCAGCACGATGGCGTTGTTGACGACGACGCCCGCGAGCACGATGGCGCCGATGAACACCACGACCGACACCGGCAGCCCCCACAGGGTGAGGCCGAGGGCGACGCCGACCACGGACAGCGGCACCGAGAGCAGGATGACCAGCGGGTGCACGATGTGCTCGAAGGTGCTGGCCATGATGACATAGACGAGGAAGATCGCCAGCAGCAGCGCGAGCTCCAAGGAGCGCGTGCTCGCGTCGAGCTCCGCCGACTGGCCGCCGAGCTCCCAGCGCACCCCCGGCGGCAGGTCGAGGCCGTCGAGGGTGTCGCGGATCGCGTCGCTGGTGCGGCCGAGGTCAAAGCCCTCGAGGTTCGCTGAGATCACGGCGGCGCGCTGCTGATCGAGGTGTCGGATCTCTGAGGGGCCCTCGCCCTCTTGCAGATCGGCGATGACGTCGAGGGGGATGGCGGGCACGACGTTCGGGTTCACGTTGAGCTGGGCGAGGTCCTGTAGGGTGCCGCGCTCGTCCTCGATGAGCCGCAGCACGAGGTCGACGCGCTTCTCGCCGCGCTGAATGCGGGTGGGGGTGACGCCCTGCACCTTCTCGCGCACGCGCTGGGCTGCGGTGGCTGGGTCGAGGCCGAAGCGGTAGGCGCGCTCGCGGTCGTAGCGCACGCGGATCTCGGGGTTGCCCGCCACCAAGCTGGAGCGCACGTCGCGCAGGCCGGGCACGCCCTCCAGCGCTTGCACCGCGCGGTCGCTGGTGGCGCGCAGCACGTCGAGGTCGTGGCCGTAGAGCACCACCTCGACGGGGGTGCGGAAGCTGAACAGGGCGGGGCGCACCAGGTCGAGGTTGAGGCGCGGCGCGGCGAGCTGGCGGCGCAGGTCCTCCATGACGCGGTCCTCGTCGTCGGCGCCGCGGGCCCAAGGCTGGAGCTCGACGCGCAGCCGGGCTGTGTGCTCGCCCTCGTCCGCGCGGGTGTCGGTGCGGCGGTCGACGCCGACGGTGCTGTAGACGCGCGCGACGTCGGGGTGGGCGGCCGCCGTGCGCTCGGCGTGGACCATGGTGGCGGCGGTGACGGGCAGCGGCGTGCCCACGGGGAGCGCAGCTTCTACCGTGAACCTGCCCTGGTGCAGCTCGGGGATGAGCTCGGTGCCGAGGCGCGGCAGCTGCCAGCCCGCGAGGAGCGAGGCGATGAGCACCGCGACGACGACCAGGCCCGGGCGGGTGAGGATGCTCGCGAGGGCGCGCGCGTACCAGCGCTCCATTGGGCGGTAGAGCGCCTGAAAGCTGTCGGCGAAGCGCTCGAGCAGCCAGACGATGGGGCGCACGCAGAGGCGCAGCGCCCGCCACGCGCCGCGCGCGAACCAGGAGGTGATGAGCGTGCTCGAACCGACAAAGAGCGCGAGCGTCACCCGCAAGAACAAGCGGGGAGCGGACCAGGGCAGCAGCCAGCGCGACGAGCCGCGCCACTGCTCCAGCGCCTCCTGCGTGGACCAGCGCCACAAGCCCGCGCCGAGGATGCGCTCGGAGAGGGGGGCGCCGGGCTCGCCGGAGGTGAGCAGCACGTCCAAGGCGGCGAGGGTCGGCACCAGCAGCAGCGCGACCGCGAGCGAGGCGACGAGGCTGCTCACGACCGCGAGCGACAGGTCGCCGAAGAGCTGGCCGCCGATGCCGACGACGAAGCCGATCGGCAAGAAGACCGCGACGGTGGTGAGGGTGGAGGCGACGACCGCCGCCGCGACCGCGCTCACGCCGTGCACCGCGGCCTCCACGCGGCGCTCGCCGAGCTCGCGGTAGCGGCTGATGCTGTCGAGCACGACGACGCCGTTGTCCACGAGCATGCCGACGCCGAGGGCGAGGCCGCCGAGGGACATCAGGTTGAGGCTCACCCCCTGCAGGTAGAGCGGCGCGAAGCCGACGACCACGCTGACGGGGATGGCGAGGCCGATGATGGCCGTCGCGCGAAAGTCCTTGAGGAACGCGAAGAGCACGAGGACCGCGAACACGCCGCCCATGAGCGCCGTGTCCCGCAGGTTGTCGATGGCGGACTGAATGAAGGCCGCTTGGTCGTCGAGGGGCACGATGACCAGGCCGTCGGGCAGCGTGGCCACCAGGGGCTCGGGCAGGCTCAACGCCTTGCGCTGCTCGGGCGTGAGCGTCGCGAGGGCGGGGTCACCAAAGACCCGCTCCTTCACGCGGTTCGCGACGTCGACGACGTTGGCGTCGGCCTCTTTGAAGAGCTCGAGCTCCACCGCCTCGGCGCCGTCCAAGCGGCTGAGCACCTCGCGGTCGCGGTGGGTCTCCGAGACGGTGGCCACGTCGGCCAGGCGCACGACCTCGCCGTCCGCACGGCGGATGCGCAGCTCTTGCAGCTCTGAGACGCTGGTGAACTGGTTGAGCGTGCGCACGAGGTACTCGACGTCGCCCTCCAAGATCGAGCCGCCGGCGACGTTCACGTTCTGGGCCACGAGCGCGCTGCGCACCTGGTCCAGGGTGAGGCGTCGCGCTGCCAGCCAGCCCTCGTGCACGTCGACGTGCAGCTCGCGCTCCAGGCCGCCGCGCACGCGCACCGCGGCGACGCCGGGCAGGGACTCCAGATCGCGCTTGAGCTCGTCCTCGGCGACCTCGCGCAGCAAGAACAAGCCGGCGTCCGTGGCGGCGTCTGGGTGGTCCGGCGTGTGGGCGATCGCGAGGCGCAGGAAGGGGTCGAGGGAGGGGTCGTAGCGCAGGATGAGCGGGCGCTCGGCGCCGTCGGGCAGCCAGGTGGTCTGGAGCTGCTCGCGGATGGTCTGCGTGGCGCGGTCGATGTCGGCGGACCACGCGAGGCTGAGCACGACGTCCGACGCCCCGGCGCGGCTGCGGCTCTCCAGCGTGACGAGGCCGTCGAGGGTGGCGAGCGACTCCTCGATGCGGCGGCTGACCTGCTCCTCGACCTCTTCGGGGGCGGCGCCGTCGTAGATCGTGCGCACCGTGATGCGCGGGTAGGAGATGTCGGGCATGAGCTCGACGGGGATCTGCGCGTAGGAGACCCAGCCGAACACGATGGCGGCGATGAACATCATGCTCATCGCGACCGGGTGGGTCACGACCCATCGGAAGAGTGCGGTCACTCTTTGGTCCCGTCGGCCTTAGCGTCGGCTTTGTCCGTGGCTTTCTCTTTGTCGCGCTTGGCCTTCTCCAGCTCGCGCGCTTTGGCTTGGAGCTCAGGCGTGCGCACCGCGGCGCCGTCGCGCAGGCCGGACTGGCCGACGGTGATGATGGCGTCCCCGGCCTCGACGCCGCTCAAGATCTCGGCGTGCTCGGCGTCGAGCAGGCCGAGCGTCACTGTGACGCGCTCTGCGACGTACTTTTCGAGCTCGGGCTCGCTGTCGGTGCCAGCGTCGTCCTTGGCGTCGCCCCCGCCCTTGCTGGCGAAGAGCGTGGCGAACCAGCCCCCGGCTTCGTCGCCTTTGCCCTCGCCCTCTGTGCCGTCATCCTCGTCCTCTTTGGGCGGGGGCTCGGGGATCATGCGGTAGAGGACCGAGCCGCCGTCCTCCCACACGACGGCCCCTCGGTCGATGACGAGCACGTCCTGGTGGGTGTCGACGGTGATGGCCACCGATACAAACTGCCCGGGTCGAAGCGCCGCTTGTCCAGGGTCCACGTCCAAGGTCACGCGAAAGGTGCCGGTGGACGCGTCCACCACGGGGGCGAGGCGGCTCACGGAGGCGGTGGCCGACAGGGTGTCGTCGTAGGCGGAGGTGAGCAGGGCTCGCTGCCCGAGGCTCACCGAGCTCAGGTCGCGCTCGGGGAGCGAGGCGATGACGTGCAGGTTGTGCGGGTCGACGATGGAGAAGGCGGTCTTGCCCGCGGGGGCGAGCTCACCGACGCGCACGTCGCGCCGAGCCACCAGCCCGTCGAAGGGGGCGGTGAGGCGGGTGAGGCCCTCGGCGGAGCGGGCCTCAACGGCGGAGGTGCGGGCCGTCTGCAGGCGGTAGCGCGCGTCCTCGAGCTCGCGGTTGGAGATGGCGCCGCGTGCTTGCAGCGCCTCAAGCTGCGCGACCTCGGTGGTGAGGCGCTCCACCTCGGCGTTGGCGCGCTCGGCCCCCGCTTCCAAAGAGGCGTTCTGCAGCACAGCGAGCAGCTCGCCGCGCGACACCTTGTCGCCGTCGCCCTTGCGGACCGAGAGCACGACGCCGCTGGTCTGCGGCGTCACGTCGGCGGCGCGCTCGCTCTCGATGACGGCGCTCGTGGTGAGGGAGCGCGACACGGCGCCCAAGGCCGCGGGGGCGACCTGGACCACGGTGACCGGGTCGGGTTGTTGCTTGTCGCGCTGGCCTGCGTCATCACCGGAGGAGGAGCAGGCTGCGAGCCACAGGAGGAGGAGGGGTCTGTTCATGATGCTCTCGGGCCTGTGTGTACGACGACCGCAGGGATCTATTTCCCCCTAGCGGAAGTGTCCTGTTGGGGCTTGTCTGCTTAGGGCGCAGGCCGAGCGGACTTCAGTCCGAGCGTCCGACGAGGTCCGGCGCTGGCTTGGCGAGCCCAGTCAGCAAAGAGTGGCGGACCAAACCGGAACGTGATGGAACTCGGTTCGAGTGGATGGAGGGGGGGCTCGGTCCCTCAGGATCGATTGGACGTCGTGCCCGCGACGAGCTCGGCGAAGGCGACGCGACCGCGCACGTTCCACAGCCAGAAGGGCGCCAGGACCCGGTCCACGAGCACCGCGCAGGCCAGGAGGAAACCGATCGCCTCCACGACGCTGGTGAGGGCGTGGACGAGCGGCGTCGCCGGTCCGAGCGAGAGGAGGACGTGGACCCCGGCGCCGACCAGGCCCAGCGGCGAGAGGAGCACCGCTGCCACAGCAAACAGGGGGAGGGCGAGCAGGGTGACGGCTCCGGTTGCGATGAGCTGGAGGGCGATCAGCCGGGCGACCGCGAAGGGATGGCCTCCGATGAGCGGGAAGCCAGCCAGCCGCGGCCTCCCGTCGGTGGCGGTCGCGGCGAGGCCGGCCTGGAACTGCCGCATCACCGAGATGGGGATAAGCAACGTCCAACCGACCAGCGCGACGATGAGCGCCGCGAGGGGGGCGCCGGCGAAGACCACGGCGAGCGGGAGTCCCGCGAGGACGAGGACGAGCACGTCGAACATCCCGGCACCCATCCAGGCCTCGGTGTAGGCCTGGATGGGCGCCTCGCCTCGGGGCACAGCGACGCGCTCGACGACGTGGCGGCCCACGAAGGCGAGGGTCAGGGTGAACAGGGCACCAAAGAGGACGCCGACGCTGGCGAGCGACATGGTCGCGAAGGCAGCCACGCCGAGGATGAGCGGAAGCCCGGCGAGAGCGCCCGCTCCAGCGCCGGGCGCGGCGCTCGCCGCTGTGGCCGCGGCGATGACGAACACGAACGCCAGGACCAAGAGGAGCTGCACGATCCACCACGGCGCATGGCCGAGGGCGACGCGCCACTGCCAGCGCGGCTGAAGCGGGTGGTCTGGCTCCGGCGCCCATGCGGTGGCCTGGCGCAGCGCTACGAAGGACGGGTCCGCGGTGAGACGGCTCTCCGGCGTGCGTCCTCCGAAGAACACGACCCCCAGCAGCCCAAGGAGGGCGACGACCAGCCCGCCGGAGATCACGGGCGTGACGCAGAGCGCGTTCAGGGCCAGGGCGCCGCTCCACCAGGCCACGACAGACGGGCTCACCCGATCGAGGGCGCGCAGCCCCGCAGAGATGAGGGTCATCACCAGCGCCAGCAGGATGAACCCGAGCATCGCCGGGAGGACGACGAGCGCGGTCCAGACGTTCCCGTGGAACAGATCGGGGGCCAGAGCGTAGAAGGCCACCCAGACCGGCAGGGCCAGGAGGGCTGCACCGCCGCCAGACCACCTGAGGGCTGCGTCGATTCGGGGCAGGTGGACCTCCAGTTCGAGGGTAGGCGCCTGTTCCCCCTCTTCCGCCGCCGAAGGGTATCACCGACACGAGCGGGGGGCACCGGCGGGGCTGCGCCTGGTCGAGGTCGTGGGCCGCCCGGCCTCCAGGCGAACAGCACCCTACCTCGAAGTCGCCCGCTGACGCCCGACTCCGCACTGGGTGATGAGGCCAGGGCGATTGCACGATCGATGCTCATGTAACGCCGAGCACGCGAAGTAGATTGCCGTTGTCCCAACCGGCGTGCTGTCGGCGGATCTTGAGGCCGACCTTCGCGGTTGTCTCTTGGCGCAGCAGGTTCAACGCGATGGCGCGTAGCCGGTTCGTGTTCTCGGCCGCATGACCAACGCGATGGCGAGCCTCGACCACGCGCTCACCACGTGGATGGCGGCGCGTCCGGCGGCTCGGTCGAAACAGCGTCGAAGAGTCTTGCCGTCAATGGCGATGATGTCGCCCTCGGTTCGCTCTGCGAGACCTATTGTCCAGGCCATGAACGCGTCCCTGAACTCATCCGGGTGAAGCAGCGCGAAGACGCGGTCGAAGGTGTCGTGCGACGGAATCCCGTTTGGAAGGTCTAGAAACGTGCGTAGCCAGTCCTCTTTGGCCTCTGCCCAATCGGCGATGGCCACCCACGAGTCGGCGACACGGCGGCCTTCGGGTAGCGGAGAACCCTGCTAGCACCTGATCACTACGGAGCAACCTTGGCTCATCATGCGATCGCCCTGTTCGCGTTCTTGGAGGTCGCCGGCAGAGGCTGGGTAGGCTTCACAGATGTTAGCAAACGGTTAGAGTCTGCGGTGAAGCTGTGAGGCGAACCGTGAGCGATCTCTATCCGCCCCAACCCGAAGGCGTGCCCGCCGACCTGACGGCGCCGTCGAGCGCGTATCGACGCAGCGTTTGGTCCGCGGGGATCGGCCTGCTCGTCTTTGTGGGGCTGTACCTCGCGCTCGCTCTCTACGCGGCCTTCGTGGACGCCGCCTTCCTCGCGAGCGCGCTGTGGGGCTGGAGCCCGTTGTCCGCCATCGCGCACGCGGTGCCGGCGACGCTCGTCGTGGTCGTGCTCGTCAAGGGCCTGCTGGGCGTCCGGCGTGGCGGCGGCGACGGCCTCCAAGAGCTCAAGGCCGATGAAGCGCCCGAGCTCTTCGCCTTCGTCTACCGCATCGCCGACGAGGCGCGCGCGCCGCGCCCGCACAAGATCTTCGTCAGCACGAGCGTGAACGCCGCGGTCTTCTACGACCTCAGCGTGTGGAGCTTGCTGCTGCCAACGCGCAAGAACCTGCTCATCGGCTTGGGACTGGTGAACGCGCTCACCCTCGATGAGTTCAAGGCGGTGCTCGCGCACGAGTTCGGCCACTTTGCGCAGCGGAGCATGCGCGTAGGAACCTGGGTCTATGTCGCTCGACAGGTCATCAGCGATCTGGTGGCGCGTCGCGATCGGCTCGACCGCCTCCTCAGTCACGCGAGCTACTTCGACATGCGCTTCGCCTGGATCGCGTGGATCTTGCGGCTCATCGTGTGGTCCATCCGCTCGGTCTTCGACAGCGGCTTTCGCTTGCTCGTCCTGCTCGAGCGCGCCCTGTCGCGCGAGATGGAGTTTCAGGCGGACCTCGTCGCGGTGTCGCTCACCGGCAGCGACAGCTTGATTCACGCGCTGCACCGCCTGAGCGCGGCGGATGAAGCGCTCGGTCGCGCGTACGACATCGCCATCGCCCAAGCCCAGCAGGAGGCGGCGCCGGGCGACCTGTTCGCCGTTCAGCAGCGCGTACTGGAGCGCAGGCGTGAGCTCCTGCACGATCCATCGCTTGGCGTGCCGCCGCCTCTTCCGGCGCTCGATCGCGCGTCGCACCGCCTCTTCGACGAGGGGGCCGCCGATGTCCCTCGGATGTGGTCGACCCACCCGCCCAACGCGGATCGCGAGGCGAACGCAAAGCGGCGCTACGTCGCGTCGAACTTCGACGAGCGCTCCCCGTGGCTCCTGTTTGCGAACGCGAGGGCTGTGCGTGTCGCCGCGACAAGGCACTGGCTGCTGCGCGCGCTGCCCGAGCTCGTGCTCGGCGAGCCCGCGACGCCGGACGCGGACGCAGCCATGGTGGATCGTTTGTTCGCCCATCCTCGGATGGACGGTCGCTATCGCGGATTGTACCTGGACGATGTGCTCTTGCGCTACGGGCGGCGCGCCGACGACTTGATCGGCGAGCTGCCGAGCGCCGACACCCTCGACGCGGCGCTGGACGCGTGCCACCCGGACGCGATCATCGATGAGATCGCGGTGCGCGACCACCTCGCCAAGGAGCTCGCGACCTTGGAGGCGCTGGGCGAAGGCCGGTTGGAGGTCAGGGGGGCGGCGCTGCGCTCTCGGGGCAAGGAGCTCAGCCGCGCCGACCTCCCCGACGAGATCGCCCTCGTAGCGTCGGAGTTGGCCGCTGCGCAGGCTGTGTTGAACGAGCGCTTTCGGCGGGCCCGAGGGGCTCATCTCGCGGCGGCGCGCGCGCTTGGGCGCGGGTGGGAGGAGCACCTGCGCGGCTTTCTCGCCCTCGCGCACTACGCTGAGCACTGCGCCGCGGAGCTGTACGACGCCGACGGCTACCTCGCGCACTCCGTGCAGCTCGCGATCGCGGACGGCAACGTGAGCTCCAAAGAGGCGTCGCGCTTGGTTCGCGACGGCGCCCAGGTCGCGGACGTGGTCGCGAGCGTCATGAACCGCCGCGCTGAGGTCCTCGTGGGGGCGTCCTTGCACGCGGTGTACGGCGACGCGGGGTGGCCCGGAGTGTTGCCCGATGAGCTCAAGCTCTTTCCGCCCGTCGCGAGCCAGCTCGGTCCATGGCTGAACGCAAAGGACACCTGGGTTCGCGTCGTGGGCGGCGCGCTCCGCAGCCTGCGAAACCACGCGCTCGACGCGCTCGTCCGCGCCGAAGCGCAGGTCGCTCGCATGCACCGCTCGGGTGACACGCCCGAGCCAGCGCCGTCCGCCGCCAGCGTGCCCGACGTCTTCCCGGTGCGCATGCCCGGACAAGAGCGGCCGCGCCTGTTGACGCTCTCGCCGTGGGAGCGCTTCGTCACGGCGGACGGCGTGGGGTGGGGCGCCGCGCGCGCAGCGGTCGCCGCGAGCGTGTTGGTACCTTTTGTGATGCTGCCGTGGTGGAGCGCCCGCATCGCCGTGACGGCCGTGAACGGCTTGGGCATCCCGGTCGTCGTTCATGTGGGCGGCAGCGAGCAGGTCCTGGCGCCGGGTGAGCACGCCGCGATGGCGACCTTCCCCGGCAGGTTCGCGCTCAGCGCCGCCACCACGAGCGGCGAGCAGGTCGACGCCATCGAGTACGCCGCGTGGCTGCCTGGGGAGCGCCTCGTCTACAACGTGGCGCAGGCGAGCGAGCTCGTGGAGACCGTCGTCCTGTACGGCGGCGGACGCGACGTGCCCCCCCGCTTGTTGCAGAACCCGCATGTGCTCGTGGCCACCGAGGACTATGTGCTGACGGATCCGCCGGAGAGCCTCTCGTCGGACCACCCGGTCACGCGCAGCGTGCTTCGGGCCGTTCCCCTCCCGGACGTCGTCGACGGCAGCGAACAGGTCGATCCCGCTGGGTTTGAGGCGCACGCGGCCTGGGATCCGCTGAACGACAGGCTCTCAGCGGTCGCGTGGCGCCGGCTCCCGCCCGAGCACGCGCTCCGAGCCGCGGACGCCTGGCAGCAGCGCTCGGGCGTCAGCGTCGCCGTCGAGCGACGGGTTCAAGACGCCCTCGCGCCCGACGCCCTCGCCGCGCGCTGCGCGACGTACCCCACGTTGTTCGGCGGCGGCGACCTGCGCTACCTGAGCTTGCGCTGCCGTCAGGGCACGCTCCCGGCGAGCGCGTGGCGCGCTGCGCTCGCGGACTTCCCAGATCATCCGTGGCTGCGGTACGGGGCCATCGCGACCGGCTTCGGTGAGGGCGAGCTCGTCGCCGACGAGGCCGACGTCATCGACCTCCTTCGCGGCGAGCGTTTGTCGCCGGTGGAGAAAGGCTACGTCTGCGACTTGATGGTGCGCGCACAGCGCCTCGCTGGGCGAGACGGCGCCGACGTCCCCTCGGCCGCGCTGCTGCAGGCGTTCCCGGAGCTTGCGCAGCGGATGGCCGCCCCATCGGACCCGAGCGGCGCTGTGAGCGAGGCCTTTGGCGCGCTGCAGCGCGGCGCGCTCGCGAACGCGCTGTCTGGATCCTTCCCGCCTGGGTACGCGGCGGCGTTGGTGGTGCTTGTGGGCGCGAGCGACGGTTCAACCCAGGAGATGATCGATGACGCCGTCGGGCTCGCCAACGTAGAGCGGCTCGGGCCCTTCGAGCACGCGGCGCGCGCGGGGCTCTTGGCTCGGGCAGGCCGGCAAGAGGAGGCGATCGGGCTCCTCACTCGGCAGGGGCTGGGCCAAGAGCTGGCGCGTGCGGTGGTGTCGGGCGAGGTCGCGCGGGTGGACGAGCTGCTGGCCACCGCGCACCTCTACGAGCGCGCCGCGGCGCTCGCTGCCGCGCGAACGCGCCTCGGCAGCGCCGCACCGCAGGCGTGGGACGCGCTGCTGGAGCGGCTGCTCTTCCCGTGGGAGCGCCCGTACTTCGCGCCGCGGTCGACGCCGCCGGGCTAGCAGCCGGTTGGGGCGCGGGTCGCCAGCTGCGCCCTCGTCTGCATCCCGACCGCCGTCGTCGCAGGGAACCCGTCCTCGGTCGACGTGCGTCGAGCACGCCGTTCAGGCTAGCGCAGGTACATCCACCCGTCGCTTCCGCCGACGTAGCCGTGCGGATCCGAAGGGAAGGTGCCCTTGATGTTCAACGGGTGCTGGTACAAGAAGAGCGAGTCCGTGCGATCGCCCGTCGTGCAGCCCGTGGCGCCGGGGGCGACGCACTGCCACCCGCCGCCGGAGTGGGTATACACGCCGGCCATGCTCCCGACCGAGCCGTAGTTCGGGCTCCACGGGCCGTTTGGCTGGCAGCTGCAGCTCTGCACGAGCGCTGGCTGCGTCGCGTTGGCCTGAAAGGTCCCGCTCGCGATCTTGATGAACTTGGGCTCCGGCATCACGTAGCTGGACACGGCGTTGGCTTGCCATACGCGGAACACCCCGCCCGAGGAGGCGCTGGTGCGCAGCGTGTTGATGGCGGCGTCGGACAGCTTGGCGCAGGTGTCTTGGCTGGGCGAGGTGAGGGCGCCCACCGCGGCGGCCGAGTAGGTGCTGCAGTTGCCGACCATGCGCGCGATGAGCGTCCAGCCGCCACCGTCGTCCGTCATGTTGCAGTAGGCTTGGTAGGGTGCGTTTGGCCCACTGCCGTCGGGGTCGATCGAGTACATGCCGTTCGGGAGGCTCGCGTCGGACGCGTGCAGCGTCTTGCAGGACTCCGAGGTCGGCGGTGGCGTCCACACGCCAGCGGGGCCTTGAGGTCCGGTGGCGCCCGTAGCGCCGGTGTCGCCCTTGAGACCCTGCGGCCCGGTGTCGCCCTTGAGACCCTGCGGCCCGGTGTCGCCCTGCGGTCCGGTGGCGCCCGTGGCGCCGGTGTCGCCCTTGAGGCCCTGCGGTCCGGCGGGGCCTTGAGGTCCGGTGGCCCCTTGGGGTCCGGTAGCGCCAGTGTCGCCCTTGAGGCCCTGCGGCCCGGTGGCTCCTTGAGGTCCGATGGGCCCCTGCGGTCCGGTGTCGCCTTGCGGGCCGACGAGGCCCGCCGGCGAGCCGACCCACTGGCCGCTGGCGTCGATCACCTGCACGCCGCCGACGCTCAGCGAGGCGACGCCGCCGTCAGCGACCCACTGTTGGGTGAGGGAGGCGAGGTTGGCGGGGAGCTGCGCCTCGGTGAGCGTGCCGTCCAGCGCCGCGAGTTCGTGCGTGTGCGAGCCGCGGGCGACCGTGTCGGTGCTGGTGCCGATCGCGAGGCGGTCGAGGCTGAGCGTGCCCGTGGTGAGGTCGGACGCGTCGTGGACGTGCAGTCCTGCCGCGACGTCGAGGGGCCCGACGCCCACCGGCAGGCGCTCGATGGCGAGCACGCCGCTGCTCAAGTCGGCGGCGTCGTGCTCGTGCTGCGGGACGACGCGCACGGTGTCGGCGATGGCGGCGTCCTGCGCGCGGATGGCGAAGGGCACGCTCGCGAGCTCGAGGCGTGGGCTCAGCTCCGGGCCGCCGTCGACGGACAAGCCGATGGTCACGACGTCGGAGGTGAGCGTCGTCGTGTCGAGGGCCGCGATCTTGCCAAGCATCGCGGCGTAGTAGCCGTCCGTGATCGCCACAGTCTGCTCTTCGCGCCACAGCTCGGCGCCCGCCTCGTCATAGAGCGCGAAGGCCAGGAGGTGGTCGCCCTCGAGCGGGAAGCCCGTCGCGTCCATGAGCCGCCCTTGCTGGGTGAGGCTGAGGGGCACGGCCTGAGCCATGAGCGGGACGAGGGCGAGGAAGAGCAGCGCTGAGCGACGAAACATCAAGACTCCAGGTTCGGGACGATGCACTATGCACCGAGCGCGCTCGGGGCGTGTGTGTGACTTCGGTCAGGCTTGTCGACGAGCTCGTGCTTCGAGGAGCGCGTGGGCGCCCGCGCTCCCGCGCCGCGATAGTGCCCGGCCGCCATGACCAAGCTCGACACCTCCGATCCCTCCGCCCTCGCCGCCCACTTTGAGCAGACCGCCGCGCTGCTCGAGTCGCTCGCCGTCGACCGCGGCCCGCTCTCCCTCGTCGACGAAGCGCTCAAGAAGCGGCTCCTTGAGGCGGCGGGTCGCTTTTCGCGCCCGGAAGCCAAGGAGGCGCGGGCGCTCGGGCGGGCCAAGCGCCGCGACAAGAAGGAGGAGCGCCGCGAGGCCGATCGCGCGCTCCTCGACCGCACCGGCATCCGCCAGCTGCGCGAGAACCCGCTGTTCGAGACGCCCCGTCGCCGCCTGCTCACGGCGGACGCGACCCCGGGCCCCACCCTCGGGAGCACGGCGGAGGTGCGCGACTGCTACGTCTGCCACCAGCCCTTCACCGAGGTGCACGCCTTCTACGACCAGATGTGCCCGGCCTGCGGCGATCTGAGCTGGCGCAAGCGCTCGCAGACGGCGGACCTGACGGGGCGCTTCGCGCTCGTCACGGGTGGGCGCGTGAAGATCGGCTATCAGACGGCGATCATGCTGCTACGCGCCGGGGCGACCGTGCACGTCACCACGCGCTTCCCGCACGACGCGGCGCGCCGCTTCGACCGCGAGGAGGACGCCGACACCTGGCGCCACCGCTTGGTCGTGCACGGCATCGACCTGCGCCACACGCCGAGCGTCGAGGCGCTCTGCGACAGGCTCCTCGCGGAGCTGCCGCGCTTGGACGTGCTCATCAACAACGCCTGCCAGACCGTGCGCCGCCCGCCGGGCTTCTACGAGCACCTCATGGAGGGTGAGGCCCCGAGCGCGCCCGCGCTCACCGACGCCGCTGAGGCCCTGCTCGCGCCTGGCTCTCCCGCCCCCGACTTCGGCGCGCACACGCCCGTAGGCGCGCTGAGCCTCATCCCGCTCGTGCCGGGAGACCCGCTGCGCGGTGAGCACCTCTTCCCAACTGGGCGCTTGGACGCCGATGAGCAGCAGGTCGACCTGCGCCGCGTGAACAGCTGGCGGCTCCGGCTCGCCGAGGTCCCGACGATCGAGCTGCTGGAGGTCCACCTGGTCAACGCCGTCGCGCCCTTCGTGATGAACGCGCGGCTCAAGCCGCTGATGGCGGCGGTGCCCACCCACGACGCCCACATCGTGAACGTGTCGGCGATGGAGGGGCAGTTCTACCGCACGCACAAGAGCGATCGGCACCCGCACACGAACATGGCGAAGGCGGCGCTCAACATGATGACCCGCACCTCCGCCGCGGACTACGTCGAGCACGGCATCCACATGAACAGCGTCGACACCGGCTGGGTCACCGACGAAGACCCGGCGGTGAAAGCGGACGAGAAGCGCGAGATGCACGGGTTCACCCCGCCCCTCGACATCGTCGACGGCGCGGCCCGCATCTGCGACCCCGTCTTTGACGGGCTGAACACGGGTCGCCATGTGTGGGGCCAGTTCTTGAAGGACTACGCGTCGACCGACTGGTAGAGCGATCACCAGCGGGGGGCTCGCGCCCGTGCTTCCCCACTGGTAGTCTCTGCCGTCGGAGGACGCTTGGCTGACCAGGATGCCAACCCCGCCGCGCAGGCTGCGCGCCTGCTTCAGCGGCTACATACTTGCTTCGAGAAGCGGCGCGCCCTCCCAGGCGGCGCGGCCCGCGAGAAGCTCGACGCGCATGTGATCGCGACCCTCACGGAGCTCGCAGCGCTGCGCGAGGGTGAAGGCGATCAAGGCGACGGGGCGCCGCCGCGGCGCTTTGCGCAAGCGTTCGCTATGGCGCTCTCTGGGCAGCCGCACCTGGAGATCTTCTTCGGCGAACCCACCTTCGACGCCACCACGGACGTGGAGACCCCGCCCACCGTCAACGCCGATCTGCCGCTGGTCTTTGAGCCCACGGTCCAGCGCGACGTGCTCGGGCTACAAGATTGGGAGCTCGACGACCTGCGCGAAGAGGTGGACCGGCGCGCTGGCCTAGTGCTCAAGCAGCAGCGCGCCGTGTCGTGGCTTTGGGGGCACTTTGGCCTGCCAGAGTCAAGCGCAGAACCGCTCTTTCGCGTGTTGTTCCCCGGCGCAGATCACGCCATGGGCCCGGTCTCGCTCGTGCGCAACGGCGGTCAGATCTACGCGCTCGTCGACAGCGCGCCGATCTTTGGCCCAGCGGGGCTCTACCTCGGCTGGGGCGACAGCTCGGGCGAGCGCGTCTTTGGCGAGCTCGGGCCCTTCGGCGGGCGCTACGTCGACGCCAGCCTGCGCCAAGCGCTCGGTCGCGGCATCGGCGCGTCGGATGACGAGGTCATCGACCTGTTGGGGCGCATGGTCACGGTCGTGCCGCGCGGGCACGCGCAGGCCTTCCTCCGCCACGACGCCTGGCGAATCGCGGCCTTCGCGGGCATCACGCGCTTGGGCGATGACTACGCGGCGCCGGTCGCGCTCACCAGCCCGCTCAAGCCGGAAGAGATCGCGCTGAACGGCGTCCTCTCGCGTGACGCCGAGGGCCACTTGGTCGTGGGCGACGCCCGCGGCGCCTTCGACGCGCTCGCCCTCCCGCGGGCCGAGGCCATGGTGCGCCACCTGTGCGCTGAGCTGCTCGCCCGCCTCGCCGTGGCCGACGCCACCGCGCTCATCACCCCCGACGACGACGCGCTGGAGCTGTTCGACGTCGCTGGGCACATCAAGCGCGCGCTCGCGCCCGTGCTCAAGTGGGCAGCCGACCCCAAGACGGCCAACCACGTCGCGCGGGAGCTCAAGGTGTCGGGCTCACGCGCCGCCGAGGCGCTCGCGAAGGTGCACGCTGTTTGGACGGCGCAGGCCGAGCACGGCTGGTACGCGCCGCCGCGCAGCGGTCAGCCCCGCAGCGTCGCTTCGGTGGCGGTCATGTTCGTGGTGGACAGCTGGTGGAGCCTCAGCCGGCAGCTCGCGATGCCGCGCGACGAGGCCATGCCGCACCACGACCTGCTCCTGCTGTGCGCGGCGCACCTCTTCGCCGAGGCGCCGCTCCAGCAGCTCTGGCAGGGGGGCCTCACGTCGGTGGGCGCGCCGGTCGACGTGGGCGGCTTGCACTTGTTCTGGCCCACCTGGCTGCACCTGTTGGAGGTCGTGGACGAAGATCCCGAGACCTTCTCGGGGCACTTCACGCTGGATCAGTGAGCCTCAGCGTCCGCTGAATCCTCGTTCAGTTTTCGCGCCGTCGCGGTCGCCGCGCTCACACGGGAAGGTTAGTCGAGGCGACTATCCTTGGAGGTCCCGATGGAACGCGAAGAGATGCCCTGTGACGTGCTGTTTGTCGGCGCGGGACCTGCAAACTTGGCGGGCGCGATCCACCTGATGAACCTCATTGAGGCTCACAACCAGGCGGTCGGCGACGGCACCAAAGAGGGCGAGGCCCTGGAAGAGCCGATGATCGTCGTCCTGGAGAAGGGCTCCGAGCTCGGCGCGCACCAGCTCTCGGGCGCCATCCTCGATCCCAAGGCGCTCACGGAGCTCATCCCCGACTGGCGCCAGCGCGACGACTTCCCGCTCGAGCGCTATGTCGAGCGCGAGGAGATGACCTTCCTCACCGCCACCGGCCATATGAAGGCGCCGTGGCTCCCGCCCGAGCTCGTCAACCACGGCAAGCCCATCGTCAGCCTCGGCAAGCTCGTGAAGTGGCTCGGCGCCATCGCGGAAGAGAAGGGCGTCAACATCTTCCCGGGCTTCGCGGGCGCGCAGCTCCTCTGGGAGGGCGACCGCTGCAACGGCGTGCGCGCCGGCGATAAGGGCATCGGCCGCGACGGTCAGCCCCGCGACAACTTCGAGCCCGGCATGGACCTCACCGCCAAGGTGACCATCCTCGGCGAGGGCCCCCGCGGCCACCTCTCCCGCCAGCTCATCGAGGCCCGCCAGCTCGACGCCGACTGCAACCCGATGGCCTACGAGCTTGGCGTGAAGGAGATCATCGAGCTCCCGCCGGGCACCGTCAAAGACGGCTTCTGCATGCACGCCCTCGGCTACCCGCTGGACACGGCCACCTATGGCGGCGCCTTCTTGTACAGCCTCGGCGGCGATCAGATGGCCATCGGCCAGATGGTAGCGTTGGACGCCAAGGATCCGCAGATGGACGTGCACCACCTGCTCCAGAAGCTCAAGCAGCACCCCTACATCAAGGGCATGCTCAAGGGCGGCAAGGTCATCAAGTACGGCGCCAAGGCCGTCACCTGCGGCGGCTGGGGCTCGGTGCCCAAGCTCTACACCGACGGCGCCATGATCGTCGGCGACTCCGCGAGCTTCCTCAACCCCATGCGCGTCAAGGGCATCCACCTGTCCATGAAGTCGGGCATGCTCGCCGCCGAGGCTGCGTTTGAGGCCATGGTGCGCGGCGACTCCTCCGAGGCGGTCCTCGCCACCTACAAGGAGCGCCTGGACGCCTCGTGGGTCAAGAAGGAGATGGAGCAGTCCAAGAACATGCACGCGGCCTTCCACGGCGGGCTCGTCGGCGGCGTCATGAAGTTTGGTCTGCAGTACCTCTTCGGCCCGGGCGCGTCGGTCACCCCCTTCAAGGCGGACTACGCCAACATCAAGAAGATGAGCGACTACTACAAGGGTCGCCCCGCGATCACGGAGAAGCTCGAGTACGACGGCACCTACCTCGTCGACAAGCTCACCGACGTCTTCCACTCGGGCACCACCCACGAGGAGCAGCAGCCCGCGCACCTCAAGATCGTGGACACCGAGGTCTGCGCGACCATCTGCAAGGAAGAGTACGGCAACCCGTGCACCAAGTTCTGCCCGGCGCAGGTCTACAACATGCGCGAGAACGAGGCCACCGGTCGCCTGGAGATGGAGGTCGACTTCGGCAACTGCGTGCACTGCAAGACCTGCGACATCCGCGATCCCTACCAGATCATCACGTGGGTCCCGCCCGAGGGCGGCAACGGCCCCGAGTTTGGCGTGATGTAGTGGGGGTGCTCGGCTTCTTCGCGCTCGCAGCGGCAAGTTTGGCCGCCGCGGCGCAAGGAGCCAGCATCGGTCGGCTGCTCCTGCCCTTCACGCCGCTGTGGTGCGCGCTGTGGATGGACCACGCGCTGTCCGTCGCGATTGTGTTGGGCTTCTCGCTGGCCCTCGTGGGCACGGTGGCGAACCAGCGCGCGCCGTGGAGCCGCTCCTCGGCCGAGCAGGCGCTGCTGTGGTTCGGACCGCTGTGCGCCTCGTTCTTGGGCCTCGCCGGTCACCTCGGCGCGCGGTTGGACGACGACGAGCGGCTCTGGCTGGTGATCACCGCCGCGTTCGCCTGCCTCGCCTTCGCGTGGGGCGTCGTCGCTTGGGCGCGCAGCGCGCCCGCGATTCGGCTCCGCCTCGGGCTGCAGCTCGTCGCGCAGCTCGCGCTCTACGCGCTCGGCGTCCTGGGATTGTTCGCGCTCGGGTAGCATGTCGCGCGCTGTCTCTCGGGCGGGACGACGGCGCGGCGACACGCTAATGGCCCTTGGGGAGGACTACATGGAAGAAACGGCGACGGGCGGGCTCCTTCAGAGCGTCATGACCCGGAAGTGGATCATCTTCGTCGCGCTCTTTGTCTCGGTGGTCCTGCTCGACCAAGTCACCAAGGCGTGGATCGTCACCAACGTCAGCTTTCGCGGCGGTGAGATCGAGGTCATCCCGCACTTCTTCAAGATCGTGCACGCCCAGAACCCGGGCGCCATGGCGGGCTTCCTCGGCGGCTTCGCCTACCGGCGCGTGCTCTTCCTCGCGTTCACCTGCGTCGCTATCTTCATGGTGGTGCAGATGATGGCGCAGCTGCCCAACCGCGAGCGCTACCAGAGCACGGCGCTCGGCCTCATCGCCGCGGGCGCGATCGGCAACGCCATCGACCGCGTGCACAAGGGCACCGTCACCGACTTCATCCACAACTACACGGACTCGCCCTCGGTGATGCACGCGATCGACACGATGAACGGCTACCTGCCAATTCGTATCCCCTACGCGTGGCCGACTTACAACGTGGCGGACATCTCCTTGGTGGTGGGCGTCTCGCTCTTCCTCGTCCACTACCTGTTCCTGGAGCCGAAGGCTGAGCCCGCCGAGGCCGAAGCAGCGTGAGCCCGAAGTGGAGGGTCTTCCTGGCCACTGTGCTCGCGGTCCTGGTGCTCGATCAGGCCACCAAGGCCTACGCTTACCTCAGCATCGCCTACATGAGCGGGCGGGTCACGGTGATCCCCGGCCTCTTTGACCTGGTGCACCGGCAGAACCCGGGCGCCACCATGGGCCTGCTCGCGGACTCGCCGCACCGCCTGGTGGTCTTCTACGCCTTCACCGCCGTCGCGGTGGTGCTCGCGGTGGGCTTTCAGTGGGTGCTCGAGCCCGCCGAGCGCTTCGTCAGCGCGATGTCGGGGATGATCCTCGGTGGTGCGCTGGGCAACCTCATCGATCGCGTCCACAAGGGCACGGTCACCGACCTCTTGCGCTTCTACACGGACGACCCCGACCGCGTCGCGTGGCTTCACCGCCACGGCCTGCCGCCGGAGTACCCCACCTTCAACGTCGCTGACGCGTCGCTGGTCGTGGGCGTGCTGCTCTTCGTGGCGCTGTACCCCTTCAGCGGCGCTCGCGCCGACGAGGACTGACGATGCACCCCATCCTGTTCACCATCGGAAGCTTCCAGCTCCACACCTATGGCGCGCTCGGCGCGCTCGGCTTCATGGCCGTCGTGTGGATCGCCATGTACCGCAGCCGCAAGATCGGCATCGATCCCGAGCGCGTCGTGGACGTGATCTTCTGGTCTTCGATCGTGGGTCTCGCGGGCTCGCGCGTCGTCTACATCTACCAGAACCCCACGCAGTTCCACGACCTGTGGACGATGCTCAACATCCGCACTGGCGGCCTGGTCTTTTACGGCGCGCTGCTCACGGGCCTCCCGGTGGGCGGCTTGCTCATGCTCCGTTACAAGCTGCCCTTTTACAAGCTGTGGGACATCTTCGCGACCGGCTTCCCGCTTGGCCACGCGATCACACGCCTAGGCTGCTTCTCCGCCGGTTGCTGCCACGGTCGCCCCACGGACGTGCCCTGGGCGGTCACCTTCGACGCCCCCGGCAGCGTCGCCGAGCTGCACGTCCCGGTCCACCCGACCCAGCTCTACGAGGCCGCCTACCTGCTCGTGATCTTCGGCCTCACCACCTGGTTCTACGGTCGCAAGCGCTTCGACGGCCAGGTCATGCTCTTGTACCTGTCCCTCTACGCCGTCGCGCGGTCGGTCAACGAGATCTACCGAGGCGACTCCACGCGCGGCTACTTCTTGGAGGGCCTGCTCGGCCAGACGTTGTCGTACTCGCAGGGCGTCTCCCTGGTCGTGGCCGTCGCCGCCTTCGCCATCTTCTTGGTCGGCGCGCGCAAGGCGGCGTCGAAGGGGACGCCGCCGCAACAGGGGACAGGAGGCTAGGTGTAACACCTAGGCGGGTGCGAGTAGCCCCATATCTTCGGCGTCGGAGAGAATGCGAGCTGGGAGATTTGGGGGGGGGGCATACCAGGGTTCTCGTCTGTTCAACGCGACGGAGGAGGCAGCGCGTGCCACAATCCACGCAGACCCGACATCGCCAAGGTCACCGACATCGCCAAGTCGTCTTTTAAGAGGAGCCAATGACTCTCGCGCCGTTGTCCAACGATGAACATGCTCTGTACCATCCGCTGAGCCGTCGGCCCCAAGCGAGTACGGTCAGCGTCAAACAGCTCGTGGAGAAGGTCCTTCGTGGGGAAGTACGCCTCCCGTCGTTTCAGCGCCCGCTTCGTTGGAGGGCGGACGATGTAGTAAGGCTCTTCGACAGCATCTGGCGCGGGTATCCGGTGGGTTCACTGCTCTTCTGGAGGCGGCCAGCGGGTGCCGAGGAGATCCGGGTCGGTGGAGCCAGCATGTCCGTGGGCGCGGTAGATGCTTGGTGGCTCGTAGATGGCCAGCAACGGACTACGGCGCTGGCTGCCTCGTTGAGCGAGCTGGAGCACGGCTCGGACAAGCGCTGGCAGGTGTACTTTAACCCTGAAGAAGGGGTGTTTCGGTCGGGCGATGTCGAGCCGCACCGAATCGGCACCGACGTTCCATTGACCGTGCTCGGAGATCTTCGTCGTCTCGGGCGATGGATTCGAGAGCAATCGCCCCCAGATCATCTCGTCCAATGCATAGAGGAGGCCCAACAGCGGATTTTGGACTACTCTATCCCAGTCTATATTGTGGAAACGGAGGAAGAAGGCGCACTCAGGGCCGCTTTTGCGAGGATGAATAGCACGGGGGCGCGAATGCGGGCCGATGAGGTGTTCCAAGCGCTCCTCGGCGCGCCATCCTCTTCCGAGCGGGCGGGGCTCGACCTAGACGCACTTCAGGAGGTGTGCGATGTCGACGGATTTGGTGAGCCTCCGCGTGCGGAGGTCCTCAAGGCTGTTCTCGCGATGAGTAATGTGGACCCTGCCAGCAGGCTTGAACGACTTGGCGATAAGGATGTATCCAGCTTTGTCGGGCGCGACGACGCGGAGGAGTCGCTGCGGGCCGCTGTTGGATTCCTTCAGAACGAGTGCGGGATACCACATGTGCGTCTCATTCCGTACCCCGTCGTGTTCGTGATCTTGGCTCGGTGGTTTCTCATTCACCCAAGCGCAGAAGGCCCCACACGCGACATGCTTGCGCGGTGGGTCTGGCGAGGTGTTGCCACGGGAGTGCACCAGCGCGCTGAGGTCTCAAAGATGCGTGAGCAGGTTCGCGCCATAGAGGGTGCGGACGCTCAGGCTTCGCTCGATCGCCTCTTTGCGCACGTTGGCGAGAACGGTCCCAGCGTGTGGTCCCTAGAACGCTTCAATCTCAAGAACGCGCGGAGTCGCGTCGAGGTGCTGGCGCTCTTGGCGGGGGAGCCTCGCGACCGGAGTGGCCGAGTGTCGCTCAAGGCGCTGCTTAGCAGCGGTCGCGTGGCGCGAGAGGTCTTTGCGCCCAAACGCCTGGCAGGTCTCGGCGACGAGGTTGTTGCTCTGTCACGTACAGCGGCAAACCGCGTCCTGCTCGACGCAACGCACACGGACCTTCAGTCGGAGTTGTGCAGGTGGGAGGTAGATACTGACGCCAACGCGCTCGCGTCACACCTCATCGACGGTGAGACGTTCGACGCGCTTCAGCGCCGCGACCCCGCGACGTTCCTTCGTCGGCGAAGTACCGCTATTCGCACGAGCGTGCAGAGTTTCGTGAATGACCACGCCGCGTGGACTGCTCCGTTGCTTCGGCCTCGCGGCTCGTACTTCGACGAGGAGGCATAGCGATGGCGAAGGCCTTAGCCCTCGCGGTTCGGGTGTCGGGCGCTCTGGTTGGCTACCTCGATCGGGAGCGTGAAGGGACTGTGCGGTTCGTTCCCGAGGAGTCGTGGCTCGCGAACCACATGTACCCGCGACTCGGGTACGGGTTCTTGATCGATCGGCGTGTCCGGCGATCGGGAACCGGCTTGCCGGCGTGGTTCGAGAACTTGCTTCCGGAGAGACGCAGTCCGCTTCGCCAGCGTGTCTGCCGTGACCTTGGGTTGAGGGACGGACAGTCCACCGCGCTGCTTCGCTCGCTGGGGCGTGTCCTGCCTGGAGCAGTGGAGGTGTTGGGGAACTCGGACGAAATTGAGGACGAGGACGGCCCGGGCGTCAGCCCTGGAGCGCTGAAGGTCTCGCTGGCGGGGATGCAGATCAAGCTGTCCATGGTGCTGTCCGACGACCGGCTCGCAGTTCCAGCGCGGTCCGACAGAGGCGATTGGATCGTGAAGCTTCCCGGAACGCGGTATCCAGACTTGCCCCAAGTGGAAGCCGCGACGCTCGGTTGGGCGAAACACGTGGGGCACGACGTCCCAGACGTCATGACGCCGGCGCTCGAATCGCTTGTGGGGCTGCCCGTAGACCTCACGCGTGGCCCACCGACGGTGTTCGCGATCCGTCGCTTTGACCGGGCTGCGGACGGCACCAGAGTCCACCAAGAGGACCTCGCGCAGGTGCTGGAGATCGAGCCTGAGCACAAGTACGGCAACACCGGTCCCGCCCGAACGAGCTACGACGGCGTCGGCAAGCTGGTGCTTGACGCATGCGGTTCAGCGCAAGCGGAAGAGTATGTCCGAAGGCTGGCGTTCGTTGTCGCAGCCGGAAATGGGGATGCGCACCTAAAGAATTGGTCATTTCAGTGGATAGAAGGGCACGAACGGCCGAGGCTTAGCCCATGCTACGACCTCGTGGCCGACATTTGTTGGCCGGAGTTCGGGTGGGAATCCAATGGTGGTCCTACGCTTGGCCTCGCGCTCGGACGATGCCGCGAGCTGGCGTCTCTTTCTACAGATGCTCTGGACTGCTTCGCCAAGCGAAGTGGCATCCAGAACGCGAAGGCCGTGTTTCTTGATGCGCTGGATAGGGCGCGCACCTCGTTCCGAGAAGTTGGCGCAACGTTTCCAGAGCGCATGCGGCGCGAGCTGCCAACGCACTGGGGAGCCGTACCACTGCTACGGGGTGTGGGTCCGCTTGAGTTGGAGTGATGGTTGAGGGACGCGGTCTACACGTACGCCCGCAGTCCAATCGCTCCGCCGCCCCCCTACAAATACCGCCGCCGCACCAACACCACGGCGGCGGCCAGCAGGGCGCCCAGCGGCACCAAGAAGACGGTGACGACCCAGAGCAGGGCCTCGTCCAAGGGGGAGACCTCCAGGCGGGCCTCGTCGGCGTCGGGGCGCTGGGCGAGCTGGGCGTCCTCTTCGAGCAGCCAAGCGAGGCTGTTGAGGAAGAGGTCCTGGTTGTTGCCGGTGGCGATGTAGCGGTTGGAGGCGAAGTCGGCGTCGCCAAAGACCACCAGGCGACCGCCGGCTTTGGGCGACAGGTTCGCCGGGACCGCGCGGCCGACGTCGTCCTCGGCGCTGGTGGCGTCGGGGTTCGGCAGCGCGACCTTCAGGGCTTCGGGGTCCTTGATGACGACGGCGGCGGCGACGGGCACGGGGCCGCGCAGGTCGGCCTCGGCGTCGTACTCGGGGGCGACCGCGAGGTTGGTGTCGGCCCAGGAGGCGTCGGTGCTGTGGATGAGCTCGGTCACCTTGCCGGCAGGGGCGTCGCGCAGGGCCTGCACCGAGCGGCTGATGCCGAGGGCGGCGATGGCGTGCAGCGGCGCGGTGATGGGGTGGTTGTTGTAGCTGTCCTCGGTGAGCAGGAGCACGGAGGGGTCGAGGTCGAGGAGGTGGGCGCCGGGGCTCGGGTCCCAGACCACGTCGCGGCCGACCAAGAGGCCGTAGCGCTCCAGGTCCTCAGCGAGGCCGGGGCTGTCGTCGCCCACGTCGAGCAGGGTGAGCACGCGGCCTCCCGCTGAGACGTAGCCCGCGAGCGCCTCGAGCTCGTAGGGGGCCCAGTCGAGGCGGGGGCGGGCGATGACGAGCGCCTCGCACAGGCTCGGCACGCCCTGGGTGGGGACCACGAGCTTTACGACCTTGGCGTTGCGGCCCTCGAACTTCACGACCGCGGCGCCGTAGCCCTCGCCGGTGGTGTCGTCGTCGGGGTCGACCTCGTCGTGGCCGACGGCCCAGCAGACCTGGTGGTCCTGGCCGGAGGTGAGGCGCACGAGGGCGTCGGCGATGGAGGCCTCGTCAAAGCGCGCCTCTAAGCGCTGAGTGCGCTCGCCGAGGGCGAAGACGACGGTGCCGTTCTCGGTGGTGATGGTGTAGCGCTGGGCGAGGAGCGGCTCTTGCAGGGGGTCGATCCACTGCACGCTGAGGTGGTCGCTCAAGGCGGCCATGGCGCGGATGCGCTCTTTGAACGCGGACTGCCCGGTGGAGCCCGCGCCGAAGAAGGCGTAGACCTGCACGTCGTCGGTCAGGCTGGTGACGATCTGGCGCGTGCTGTCGGCGAGGGTGAAGGCGCCGTCGCGGGTGAGGTCCCAGCGCTGCTCGTGCTTGCGCGCGAGGTGGTAGCCCCCGGCGGCGAGGGCGGCGGCGAGCAGGAGCAGCAGCGAGGAGCCGGCGCCGCCTTGGAAGGCGCGCGAGGAGGTGGTGTCGCGGTCGAGCAGGCCCCACGCGGCGAGCAGCAGGCCGGCGGCGACGCCCGCGCCCGTGGACAGCGGCGTGTACAAGCCGAGGCCGAAGCGCATCACCAGGAAGAGCAGCAAGGAGGCGAGGCCGAGCGCTGCGAGCGCCCAGGTGTAGCGAAGGATGCGCTCCACGGTCAGCTCCAGCGGTGGCTGTCGACGCTCTGATGAGCGGCGAACAAGAAGAAGGCGATGGCGACGGCGAAGTAAGCGACGTCCGAGAGGTTCACGAGCCCGTGCGTGAGGTCGACGAGGTGCGGCGAGGGCGAGAGCTGCTGCCAGATCGAGGCCGGGTCATCGTCGACCGCGGTGAGCAGCCAGCTGCCGAGGGCGCCGGCGAAGGTGAGCACCATGGCGACCACCTGGCTCTCGGTGAGCGAGGAGAAGAAGGTGCCCATGGCCACGAGCAGGAGCGCGAGCAGCCAGAGCGCGAGCACCCCGCCGCCGATGACGCCGAGGTCCGGCCGCCCCCACAGCATGAGGCTGAGCGGGGCGTAGGCGGCCAAGCCGATGAGGACCGTCACAAAGCCGGCCGCCCCCGCGAACTTTCCGACCACAATCTGCGCGGTGGTGGCGGGGGAGGTGAGCAGCAGCTCGAAGGTGCGCTGGCGGTACTCCTCGGCGAACAAGCGCATGGAGATCGCGGGCACGAGCAGCAGCAGGATGACGGCGTTCGTCTGCATCACCGGGGCCACGAGCGAGAGCCCGAGCGAGGCCTGCTCGGCGGCGTAGGGGTTGTCGAGGAGGTTCGCCATCTGCTCGACGTACATCGAGAAGCTCGCGGACCACACCAGCCCGGTGAGGAAGAGGTAGCCGGTGAGCACCAGCCAGCCGGTGGCCGTGTTGAAGGTGGCGCGCAGCTCGCGCCCCGCGATGGCGAGGATCAAGCGGCACCCCCGGGGGTGGTCTGGGTGAGCTGGAGGTAGACGTCCTCTAGGCGACCGCTGGCGGAGAGCTCCAGCAGGCCGAAGGGCACGGCGACGGCGGCGACGGCGGCGCGGCAGTCGTCGGAGCTGCGCACCTCGAAGGCGCCGTCGGGCAGGAGGCGGACCTCGGTGACGGTGGGCAAGGCGGAGAGCGCCTCAGCGAGGCCCTCGGGCGCAGCGACCCGCAGGCGCGCGCCCTGCTTGCGCGCCGTGAGCGCCTGCATGCTGTCCTCGGCGACCAAGCGCCCCTGGAACAGGATGAGCACGCGGCTGCACAGCGCCTCGATCTCGGGAAGGACGTGGGTGGAGAGCACGATGGTGGTGTCGCCCGCCGCCAGCTCTTGGATGAGCGTTCGAATCTCGACGCGCTGGGCGGGGTCGAGGCCGGAGACCGGCTCGTCGAGCAGCAGCAGCTTGGGGCGGTGTACGAGCGCCTGCGCGATGCCGACGCGCTGTCGGTAGCCCTTCGACAGGTGGCCGATCAGCCGCCCGCCCACGGGGCCGAGGCCGACGCGCTCCAAGACCCGCTCCGCCTCGGCGCGCGGGTCCTTCACCTGCCGAAGCCGCCCAGCGAAGCGCAGGTAGTCGCGCACGGTCATGTCCGTGTACAGCGGCGGCACCTCGGGCAGGTAGCCGACCACGCTGCGCACGCCGCGCGGATCCTTGGCCACGTCGATGCCCGCCACGCGCGCGCTCCCCGACGTCGCCGCGAGCGCGCCCACCAACATGCGCATCGTGGTGGTCTTGCCCGCGCCATTCGGCCCGAGGAAACCGACGATATCGCCGGGCGCCACCGTGAAGCTGAGCCCGTCGACCGCTCGCGTGTGGCCATAGGCTCGCGTGAGCTCGCGCGCTTCGATCATGCACTTCCCTCCACAGGACGGTGCTGCCTATGACGCGCGAACCTAGGCGGCGAGTCCCGTTGCGTCGCGCCCGCGCTACGGTTGGCTGACCGGCGCTGAGATGGCGGTGGGCGCTGCTGCGTTGGCGTTGCGCACGAACTTGACGCCCGCCGCGAGGGCGAGCACGCCGACGAGGGCCACCAGCATGCCGATGAACAGGTAGGGCGTCCAGGACAGGAGGTGGTTGCCGCGCGGGCGCGGGCCGCTGCCGGTGAGCTGGCCGGTGACCTCGCGCAGGAACTCGCCCTCCATCGAGTCCTCGTGGGTGGCGTCCTCCGGGGTGATGCGCGGTCGGGACTCGTAGATGGGCAGGACGGTGGTGCGCGCGAAGACGTCGAGGCCGATGCGGCGCGGCTCCTCTAGGGCGAAGAGCAGGTGCTCCAGCTCGCGGGCGACGTCCAGCGCGGTCGGGCGCTCTTTTCGGTCGTAGGCGCACATGCGGCGGACCAGGTTGCGTAGGTCTTCTTCGCCAGAGCCCTGCATGCCCTCGACGCGCAGGTATTGCAGCTGGCGGGTGAGGGCCTTGCCGTGGTTCACAGGGTTGATCGACAGGGTCATGGTGCGGCCGGTGAGCAGCTCGAAGAGCGACATGCCGGTGGAGTAGATGTCGACCGCCGGGCTGTCCGAGATGCCGTCCAGGCGCTCCGGGGCCATGTACGGGCGCGAGCCCATGACCACGGACTCGGTCTCCGCTTCGCGGCCTTCAAACTCGCCCTTGGCGATGCCGAAGTCCACGACCTTCACCTCGCCGTGCACCGAGAGCATGACGTTGGACGGCTTCATGTCGCGGTGGATGACGCGCATCGGGCGGCCGTCTTCTGTGGAGGTCTCGTTGTAGGCGACGTGCAGCGCCAGGCAGCTCTGGCGCACGACCTCGATGGCGATGGCGGGCGGCAGGCCGTCCTTGAAGCGCATGAGGAGCTGGTCGAGGGAGACGCCCTGCACGTGCTCCATGACCACGACCGGACGACCGCCTACGTCCATCAGCCGCTCGACGCGCACGATGTTCGGGTGGCTGATGCGGCTGAGCAGCCGCGCTTCATCGCGCGTGCGGTTCAGGATCTTCTGGTTGCTCGTGTAGGCGCCCTTGAGGATCTTGAGCGCGACCTTGCGGCGCAACGGATCGCCGTTCACGCGCGCGACGCAGACGGTGCCGAACGATCCCTCGCCCAGGATCTCCAAGATTTCGAAAGGCCCTGCTGAGCGGCTCACTGCGTCCTCGGTATCAGCACGAGTATAGCAGGGCGGGGGGGCCTGGTATGGCGCTGCTTGACGCTATCTTCGCGTTACAGTAGCGTGAGCGGTTTGTCCGTAGGCGTCCCAGCACGCGATGAGCGCCTGCTGACCTGGAGAAGAGTCCAAGGCGGCCGTCACGCTCAGGTCAAGCAGGCCGTCGCCGTCGAGGTCCGCGCCGCCGTCGGTCTGCTTGAGGTCGCGCCCGCCGCTGCTGACGCCGAGCTCGCCGCTGGCAGAGCACGCGCCAAAGCTGCCCTGGCCGGGGTCGACCTGGAGCTGCATGGCTGCACCGGGGCCGATCTCGGCGGTGTAAGCCAAGAAGAGGGGCGGGCCTACGACAAGGATCGCGGCGCTGCGCAGCTCTGCGCCGACGGTCGCCGCGAGCACGGCGGGGCCTGCGGTGTCCGCGGACCACGTGGTGACCCAGTGCGCGTCGCCGTCGTCGCCGAGCGCGAGCGTGCCCTCGGTGGCCTCGGCGCTGCCGCCAGCGCTGCTCACGTGCGCGATGAGGCCGGCCGCCTCGGGGTTGGCGCGCAGGTCCACCGCCGCGCTCGCGCTGCCGTCGGCCGGCAGGTAGGTGCGGCCGCCGGGCAGGGCGAGCTCGACGCTCAGGCGGTTGAGGTGGGGCGGGTCGCGCGGCAGGTCTACGGTGAGCGTGGTGAGCAGGCCGCGGTCGACGCAGACGTCGCTCGTGGTGATTTCCAGGACGGCGGTGGTGCCGTCGCTGAGGGCGAGGAGCTCCCTGGCGCTCAGCGAGGCGGACCAGGCGCTGTAGTTGAAGCCGTCGGGCGTGGCGGGCTGCTCGCCGACCCACACGCCGCGCATCGCGAGGGCGTCGGGGTGCAGCGCGGTGCCGCGCACGTTCAGGCTGCCGTCGTCGAGCAGGGTGGCGGTGGCGTCCCCCGTGATGGCGCCTACGGTGCTGCAGTCGGGGGCCTGCGGCGGGGTGACGCAAGCGAGCGCGAGGGCGAGCAGGTGCATCAACGCTCACCCCAGCGCGGCGTGGCGGTGATCGTGAGGCCGAGGCCGAGGCCGAGGTGCTCGATGACGGGCAGCGCGCCGTCGCCCACGGGCTGGCCGAGGGCGGCGCCCTCTGCGAGGCGCGTGACCTGGCGGGCGGTGGCGGTCAGGCCGGTCGCGAAGCCGCGCGTCCACTCCAGCTCAGCGCCCGCGTGCAGCGAGGTGACGAGCGAGGTGCCGCCGCCGTGCGTGGGCACGCCCAGGCCGAGGATGGGCGCGAGGCAGCGGGTCCAGCGGTCGCAGCGGTCGCCGCGCGGCGAGAGGTAGGGCGCGTAGCCCACGAACAGGTCGAGGTCGGCGGGGGGCGCCGAGCTGAGGGCGAGCTCCGCTTGGCCGCTCTGCGGTGCGGTGTAGCTGCTGAAGTGCTGGTCGACGGCGTCGCCGAACATGGCGACGGCGCCGACGCGGAGCGCGCCGACGCGGTAGGCGCCGTCCGAGCTGGTGCGCACGGGGCGCGGCGCGGGCTCGCGGGTGGGGCGCGGCGCGCGGGGGATCGGCGTCGGCGCTGCGTCTTGGGCGCGTGGCAGGGGTGCCGCCGGGGCGGGGGCAGGCGCAGGCGCGACGGGGGCGGGCGCTGGCGCGACCGGCGGCGGTGGTTGGGTGGAGGGCGTCGGCACGAGGATCGCGGTCGGCATGCTGCCTCCGGCCACCTTCCAGGCCTCGACGCCGCTCTCGCGCTGGCCGTACACAAAGGAGCCCTCGCCGGAGCGCAAGGCGGAGGCGACCCCGGGCGGCACCGGCCCGGTCCACGTCACCCAGCCGCTTGTGTAGCGATCGTAGCCGGCCCAAGCCGACGGCCCTTCGGGGAGCTGCAGCTCTGGGCCGATGAGGCCGCGGCTGTCGATGACGCTCCACTTGAGCGGCAGGGCCTTGCCGTCGATGGAGACGACGACGGTGCGGGGCTGGGTGTTGCGCCAGAGCTTGGGGCACTGTCGGCCAGGGAGCTGCACAATGCGGTCAGCTTCCACGCCGAGGCGGCAGGCCTCGTCCGTCTCCACCGCGCCGCCGGTGGTGGACATCCACACCAGCTTGGCGCGCTGCGGACCCGTCGGCAGGCCCGCGTGGGGGGGCAAGGCGATCGCGCCAGCGGCGAGGTCAAAGGGGGTGAGGGCGGCGGGCTCGGCGGCGGCGGTGGTCGCGAGCAGCCCGAGGGCGAGCAAGAGAGTGGTGCGCTTCATGCCCCTCCGTGTACCGCGCTCGCGGAAGTCTTCGCAAGGATGTACACAGCCTTCGTGGATGACGCCTCCGTGTACCGTGAATAGGGTCTGTGCCCGTGTGGAGGTGTGCGTGTCTGTTCCGCCCTTTGTTGAGCGCCTCGCGCAGGTTCGGCTCGCCCTCGATCGCACGGCGCTCACCACGCTGCAGCTCAACCTCGGCAAGCGCTGCAACCAGGCCTGCACGCACTGTCATGTCGCGGCGGGCCCCAAGCGCACCGAGGTCATGGAGGCGGACACCGTCGAGCGCTTGATCGAGCTCCTCGCGGCGGCTCCGAGCGTGCGGACGGTGGACCTCACCGGCGGCGCCCCGGAGCTCAACCCCTCCTTCCGCCACCTCGTGCGCTCGGCGCGCGCGCTCGGGCGCGAGGTGATCAACCGCTGCAACCTCACGGTGCTGCTGGAGCCGGGCCAAGAGGACACCGCGGCCTTCTTCGCCGAGCAGGGCGTGCACGTGGTGGCGTCGATGCCCTGCTACACCCAGAAGAACGTCGATAAGCAGCGCGGCAAGGGCGTGTTCGACGGCAGCTTAGAGGGCCTGCGGCGCTTGAACGCGCTCGGCTACGGCGTGCCTGGCACGGGCTTGATCCTCGACCTCGTCTACAACCCGGGCGGCGCCTTCTTGCCCGGCTCGCAGGTGTCGCTCGAAGCGGACTATCGCCGGCGTTTGTTCGAGGACTTCGGCCTGGTCTTCAGCCAGCTCCTCACGATCACGAACATGCCGATCGCGCGCTTCGCGGACGGCCTGGAGCGCAGCGGGCAGCTCGACAGCTACCGCCAGCTGCTCTCCGACAGCTTCAACCCCTCGGCGGCGCGCGCGGTCATGTGCCGCAGCCTGGTGAGCGTGAGCTGGGACGGGCGCTTGTACGACTGCGACTTCAACCAGATGCTGGAGCTCCCCGAGCCCAGCGGTCGAACGATCTGGGACCTTCAAAGCCTCGAAGCGCTGAACGCTGGGCCGATCGCCCTCGCCGATCACTGCTACGGCTGCACCGCGGGATGTGGCAGCTCTTGTGGCGGCGCGCTCGACGAAGCGGCGGCTTGACGCGGCGCGTGGTGCGAAAACATCGGGCATGCTGTAAGGGAAGGGGACACTCCCGCGTTCCCCTGGCGAACACGGAGGACTCCTCACCGTGATGAACACGCCCCCCGACGAGCAGGCCCGCGCCCTAGCGGCTTGGCTAGACGGGCCCGCCGACGCACCCCCGCCGACGGAGCTCGACGGCGAAGTGGCTGAAGCGATCGGCGTCTTTCATCCCGACCGCGTCCCAGCGCCTGAGCTCGACCTCGACGCGCTGCTGGACTCACTCTCAGCGGGACCGCTGGCTGCTGAGCGCGGCCATGTGGTCGCCTTCCCCACACGTCCTCGCTGGGGGCGCTGGGTGACCGGCGGCGGCTCGCTGCTCGCTATGGCGGCCGCGACGCTGCTCATGGTGCGCACGGTGGGTGCGCCCGAGCTGACCGACGCCGCGATGCTCGCCAAGGAGGAGGCCCCCGCGCAACCGTCTGTCGCCGAGGGCGCGGGCCGCAGGAAGGGCGAGGCTGCCAAGAAGGCGACGGCGCGCGAGGAGCTCGCGGACGGCCGCACCGAAGCCAAGGAGGACGCCACTGGGCTCGGCGGGCTGCTCGTCGCCGACGCTGACGCTCCTGCGCCCCCGCCTCCGCCGATGGCGCGCCCCGCCCGCGGCGCTCCGCCGCTCAGCGAGCCCGTGGCCGCCGCCCCGGCCAAGCCCAGCGCGGCGCCCGCTCCGGCGTCCCCCCCGCCCGCCGCCACGGCTCCCGCGGACTACGCACAGCAGCGCCAAGCCAGCGATGGCGGCGCTGCGCCATCGTTCGCGGACGACGCCGTCGCCGAGGCCGAGGCGCCCGTCGCCGTCGCCACCAGCAGCCGCGCGGCGCCGATGCCAGCGAACCCGCTGCGCAAGCTGCACCAGCTCGCCGACCAGCGCAGCTACCCAGCGTTTCACCGGCTCGCCAAGCAGACGCTCGCGGCGGGGCACCTCACGCAGCCCCAGCTCATCGAGCTCTTGGAGCTCCAGGGCGACGTGTATGACGCTGAGGGCCGCACCGCCGAAGCGCAGGCGGCCCGCGCCCAAGCCACGGCCCTGCGCTAGCGCAGCAGCTCGCGCGCGCTTCGGAGCCAGCGCCGCCGGCTGAACAGCAGCACCGCGATCAGCAGCAGCCCGAGCGAGACGCGCCGCGCCGCCGTGCTCGACGCGCACATCACCGGGCCAGTCGCCGCGAGAGCGGGGGAGGACAGGAGCAACAGTGAGGCGGTGAGCGCGCGCGTGAACAGAGAAGACCTCGACGCATTCACTGTGTCCTGTCGGCGCAGAGGCTTCACTTACGGGCGATGACAGCGCGGGCGGGCCCTTCAGCGCGGGACGCAGCGGCCGTTCCCGAATAGGGTCCGCGTTGCGTTCGCCGCGCGCGTCGCCATCCGGAAAGGCTCATGGAACAGTTCGAGGTCCTACAAGCAGCGTTCTCCGCCCTCGGGCGTGCTTTGCTCGTCCTGGATGACGACTTCGTGGTCGTGTGGGCCAGCCGCAGCTTGGAGGCGCTCGTGTGCCCCGGCGCTGCGGAGCGGGTGATCGGTCGGCCGGCGAGCGATCTCCTCGGTCGCGAGCTGTTCGCGCCGGGCAACAGCGTCTGGGAGGCCGTGCGCGAGGTCGGTCGCGACGAAGGTCGGCGCGCCTTCTTGACCTGCCCCGAGCTCGGCTCGCGCCTGGTCTCGGTGACGGTCGCCGCGCTTCAGGAGGATCAACGGTCGCTCTTCGCGCGCAACGCGACCTACCTCGTCGTCATGCGCCCCGCCGAGGACGACCACGTCTTGCTGCAGCGTGGCGCCGCGAACATGGGCTTCGTCGCGCGCTCGCCGGCGATGCTCGCGCTCGTGCACACCATCGAGCAGATGCAGCACAGCCAGGTGAACGTGCTCATCACCGGGGAGAGCGGCACCGGCAAGGAGGTCGTGGCGCGCGCGATTCACGCGAACTCGCCTCGCCGGAAGGGACCGTTTGTCGCAGTGAACTGCGCGGCGATCCCCAGCGAGCTGCTGGAGAGCGAGCTGTTTGGGCACGTGCGCGGCGCGTTCACCGGCGCCGTACAGGATCGCAAGGGCCGCTTCGAGCTCGCGCGCGGTGGCACGCTCTTCCTGGACGAGATCGGCGATATGCCCCCGCTCTTGCAGGTCAAGCTGCTGCGGGTCATCCAGGATCGCGCGTACACGCCGGTAGGCGAGAGCCAGCCTCGCGAGCTCGACGCGCGCATCGTCGCCGCTACGAACGTGGAGCTGGAGTCGGCGATCGAAGACGGCAGCTTCCGCGAGGACCTGTTCTACCGCTTGCGCGTCATCCCGCTGCACCTGCCGCCGCTGCGCGACCGCCCCGAGGACATCCCGCCGCTGGCCCGGCACCTGCTCGCGCGGGTGAGCGCGCGCGAGGGCCGCGCGCTGCTGCTGGCGCCCGACGCCCTGCAGGCGATCGAGGCCTACGACTGGCCGGGCAACGTGCGCCAGCTGGAGAACGCCTTGGAGCACGCCGTCGTCCTGTGTGGTGGCGGCCGCATCCACGCGGGCCTGCTCCCCACCGAGGTCGCGCTGCGACGGCGCACGCCCGCTGGGGCGCTGCCTCGCGCCGTCGCGCTGCCTCGCGCGGTCTCGCCTCCTCTCGTCGCTGACGCACCCGCGAGCGAGGCCGACCGGCTGCGCGAGGTGCTTGAGCTTCATCAGTGGCGGCGGGGCCCAGTCGCCGAGGCGATGGGCGTGAGCCGAACCACGCTGTGGCGTCGCATGAAGGAGCTCGGCCTCGCGTGAGGGGCGCTCGCTAGGCCCCTCAGCGTGCCTCGATCGCTACCCGCAGCCGCCGCCCTTGCGGGCCTTCGAGACCATCTTCACGCGCTTGTCGAGCTCGTGGTCCTTGAGGAAGTGCTCCAGGGCGTGGTGCGACGGGCGCGACGCGTGGTGGCGGCCGCCCAAGGCGCCAGCGAACTCGTAGTGCAGCTCGCCAGGGAGGCGCTCATTGAGCGGCACCTCGCGCACCACCGAGGCCTCTCCGAAGGTCGCCAACCAGTTGTTGACGCCGCCTTCGAGCAGGTAGAGGTTCGGGACCTTCATCGCCTTGAGGCGGCGCCACGCGGTGGTCGCTTGGGCCTCGTCGTTTGAGATGAGCACGGTGAGACGGTTCGCGACGGGCTCTTCGGTCCAGATCGCGTCGAGGTGGTCCACGTCGGCGAGCACCGCGTCGCGCAGGTGGAAGCGGTTGTATGACGACTCGTCGCGCACGTCCACCAGCTGCAGGACCACGTCGTCGTTGTACATGTACCCCAAGAGCTCGGCCGGCTGAATCTGCGCGGCGCGCTCGCTGAGGAGCGCGTCGTACTCGGTGTGGCGGAGCGCGTAGACCTCGTCCGGGTCGGGCATTCCGAAGAGCACCACCGGGGCCAAGAGCAGGGCCGCGGGCACGAGCAGCATGGCGGGGTGGACCCGGAGGCCGCCGACCTTGAAGGCGCCGTGGTCGCTGTCACTCCAGATCGTGTTCTTGAGGCTGTCCATGAGCACGAAGAGGAAGATGCCGAAGGCGAGCACGCCGACCATGGCCACCCACACCGGCACGCCGAAGGTCTGGTCGAGGGTCACGCGCCCCCAAGCCGTCACTTGCATGAACTCGGCCATCTCATCCGCGAGCTCGCCGAAGATGCCCATGCCCACCAGCGCGCCAGCGACGAACCAGATGCCGTCGATCTTGCCTGAGCCCGCCGCCGCGAGCGACGTGCCAGGGCAGTAGCCGCCGACCACGAAGCCGACGCCCATGACGAGCCCGCCGACGACGCCTGGGACGAGGTAGGTCGGGTTGACCCACACGTCCTGGTAGTCCATCCAGCCCAGGGAGGACGCCGCGAAGACGAGCAGCATCGACGTGAGGATGGTGGTGAACATCACGCGCACGACGGCGAGGTCCTTGAAGTAGAACTGCCCGGCCAAGCGACGCGAGTCGCCGAAGCCCGCCGACTCCAGGATGAACCCGAAGCAGACGCCGATGAGCAGGAACGCAAAGAAGCCGCCGACGGACCCGAGGAGGGTCCACAGATCATAGGGTGCCATCAGGTCTTCTCCAGCCAGAGCCCGCGAAGGAACCAGGCGACGAGGTATGCGCCAGCGAACACGGACAACATGAAGGCCCAAGAGCCCGTCGACAGCACGGAGCCGCCTGAGAGCGCTTGGCCCGAGGTGCAGCCACGCGCGATGCGGGCGCCGATCGCCATGACCGTTCCGCCCGAGAAAGCGAGGATCCAGCGGGTTGAGTTCTGAATCAGCGGCCCCTTGAGGGTGACAAACTTCGCGCGTCCACGCAGCCAAGCGGACAGGAAGCCGCCGATGGCGACGCCGAAGACCTCGATGACGAGCCAGTCATTGAGGGCCCACTTGTCGCCGCCGCCCATGTGGGCCAAGAAGGCGGTGTGGTTCACGTGCTCGGGCATCACGACCTCTTGTGCCGCGACGACGATGCGGTGCAGGGCGCCCGAGGCGCCGAGCCCGTTGCCCGTCAGGTAGAAGCTCGTGAAGAGGAGCGTGCCGAGCGCCATGCCAGCGACGTACGAGTTCCAGTACGGCTTGGCCTGTGCCTGTTCGTTACTCATGAGCGGAGTCCTCCTCGAGGTCTTCCCACCCGGTGACCATGGCGATGATGTTCGCCATCAGGGTGTGACCGGTGGTGGTCAGGTAAACATGGCCGAACAAGAAGGCGACGAAGCCCCACGCCCCGATGACGTGCAGCGGCGCGATGAGCCCGAGGTCGCCGAGGCGCACGATGAAGCTCGGCCACACACGCCCCGCCAAGATGCTCACGCCCGTCAGGATCTGCAGGGGGAGCAGCACGTTGAGGATGGCCAGGTAGGTGACCTGCTGAAGCGGGTTGAGCTTCTGGTCGAGCGTCTTGTTCATCGGGTGCGGCCAGCCGTTGAAGATGCCCCAGCTGTAGTAGCTCACCTGCCGCATCGCGAGGCCCATCCAGGTGCGCCCTTGCGGGAGGAACTGGCTGAACTGGTGCGCGAACAGGTGGTAGAGCAGGCCCATCGACGCGTTGAACGCGAGGAGCACGCCGAGCCACTCGTGCAGGCGAATCGCGGTTTCGAAGGGGAGGAGCCGCACGCTGCCTGGCGCGTGGATGATCACGCCGGTGCCCATCAGGGCGAGCATGATCACAGCCTGGAACCAGTGCCAGAGGCGCTCCTCCACCGTGTACATGTAGACGCGCTTCATCGGTGGTCTCCTTGCTTCTTATTGGACAGGGCGCGAAGCCCGCCGTGAATCACAACGAAGGCAAGCGCGCCGAACAGCGCCATCAATCCACCTTTGTCGATCATGTCGTTGTGATCCGCGCCGAAGACGTAGCGCCGGGCTTTCGCCGGAGGCGTCGCGGTGAGCACGCCGTCGGTGAGGCTGAGGTCCTCTGGCGAGAGCGCACGCGCGGCGCGCCCGTGCAACATGGGCATCGCGCCGCCGGGGACCCAAGCCGCGATCTCCAGCGGGTGCTCCAAGCGGGAGGTCTCGCCGTGGCAGGTCGTGCACTCGCGCGTGACCTGCTTGCCACCCGTGACGCCGTGACTGACCGGGTAGGCGTCGACGAAGCCGAGGATCTTGGGGTCAGCCACGCCGCTTGCCCGCAGACGTTCGGCGATCACCGCCATCTTCGCGTCGGTGTCGAGGCGGCGCTCGACGTTGGAGAGCACGCCGTCGTGGTTCGCGTCGAAGGCGGCGAGCAGCGCGGCGGGCTCGGACCAAGCGCGCGTGAGCGCGTCGCGGTCGACAGGGGCGTCGCCGCTGGTCCACACGAAGGTCGTCGCGAGGTTGTAGGGCGCTAGGCGCGTGCGGCCGCCCGCTTCGTGCCGCGGCAACAGGATGGGCTCGTAGCCACCTTGTAGTGCCTTGAGGTCGTCGGGCGTGCTGTCGGTGCCGCGCCAGCTCTCGAGCGGGGAGCCGTCCGCGTCGAGGGCGGTCCAGTCGAGCTGCTCCCGCGCCGTCCAAGCGACGCGCGGGATGTGGCAGCTCTCGCAGCTCAGCGCCGCGAAGTGCCGCTTGTTATCCGGCAAGAAGGCGTGCCCGACCCTCGCGTCGTGGCAGTCCTCGCAGGTGCGCATGGCGTTCTCGGCCGTGAGGCCGAAGGTCGCGTTGTCGCCGATCGCGAAGTTGTGCGAGGGGCGGCGCAGGTAGCTGCCGACAGGCACCTTGCGCGGGTCGAAGCGCAGGTGCGCCGGCCGCGTGTCGCCCTCTTGGCGGAAGGCCGGGTGATTGGGCGCGTGGTGGCAGTTGGCGCACTCGAGCAAGCGCTCGGCGTGCACATCCCAGCTGCGCGACAGGGACTCCTTGTTCACCAGGTTGAGCGCGGACTCGTCGATGCGCTGGCCGCTGTACACCAGGCCCGTTGTGCGGGAACGCCGGCCGTCGGGGCGCTCAAGCGGGTCGGTGCCTCGGTAGACGGTGCCGTGGCAGCTGCCGCAGCGCTCGGCCGCCGGATCCTTGAGGTCGAGGCGCTTCGCTGGGAACAAGCCGTCCTCGAAGGCCTCGGGGTGCCAGGTGACGGGCGACGTCTCGGTGGGCTCCAGCGAGACGAGGCCTGTGCCGGACAGGGTCGCCGTGTTCGCGACGGTGAGCTCGCCCGCGCGAAGGGCGGCGCGGCGCGCGTCGTCGTTGGCGCTGTCGAGGTGGCAGAGCACGCAGTCCATCTCGACGCCGAGGGGCGCTACCGGCCCACCGCCGACGTGGTCCATGCCGTAGGAGCCCGCCCAGTCAGCGACGTCGTCGGGGGTCGCTGGCTCGTAAAGATCCGCGTCCCAGCTTCCAAAGCGGCCGTATCCGGTCTCCCAGGGGAGCAGGCCCTCGGCGCCGCGTGCGCGTCGGAAGGAGAGCCCGGCGTCCGCGTGGGTGGCGTGCTTGGCGATGTAGGCGGTGTCGTGGCAGCCGCCGCAGGTCTGCATGGGTGAGTAGGGGAGGCCGGACGTCAGCACGTCCAAGCCGGCTGCGTCGCGGACCACGAAGTTGGGGTGCAGCTCGCCTGCGAGCGCGAGGGTGGAGAGGAGAAGGATCACTGGAGCACCCCCTGCTGCGCGCGCCCACCGTGGGTCGCGGGATCACCGGAATAGCCCAGCGCGTCCCAGTCCATTCGGCCGTTCTCACCGTGGCAATCTTGGCACTGGAGCGTGCGCTCCTTGGTCTGGACCATGTGGGAGAGCGGCCAGTACATCTCGGTGGGCGCGAAGCCGAGCTGCCCGCTGTAGGGCTGCCCCGTCTCTTCGGCGCCGAGGCGGGCCGCGAGCTCCCAGTCGAACTCGGTCCAGAACCCGCCCGGTCCGACGGTCTTGGGCACGATGAAGCGGGAGTAACCTGCGTCGTAGGGCTGGCGGCCGCGGTGAACCTTAAACGGCCAGATCTTGGCGGTGGGGTCGGTGATGTCGCCCAGCGGGCCCGCGAGCACCGTGGGCTTCGTGGGGTCGATGGTCTCGCCGAGGAGGTAGCGGTCCGCCTTGCCGTTGTACCAAGCGTACTCGGGCTTGACGCCGTGCTCCCACTGGAAGGTGCCCTTGATCGCCATGTAGGTGTGGGGGTCGCCGATGCGCGCCTCCAGCTCCTTGTCGCCAGCGGTGGACCAGTCCCAGGTCATCTTGGTGCCTGTGTCCGTGCCCATCGAGGGGATGTGGCAGGTCTGGCAGGCGACCGTCGCCGTGTGGGCGTTGAGGCGGTCGTCATTGTGCGGCGCTTCGGTGTGGCACTCGGAGCACTTGACGCGGTTGTGGTCGTCGACGCTCACCGAGATGGCGCGCCCGGGGATGTTGTGCTCCTTCGTCTGGTGGCAGTCGACGCACTGCAGGTTGTAGCGCCCCATGTGCACGTCGATGCGCTCGTTGGGGTTGATCATGGTGCCGTCGAGGTCGCCGTGCTTGACCGCGTTGCCGCCGCCGCCGTTGAAGTGGCAGGAGCCGCAGTTCGCGCGGGTGGCGCGGCCGACGCTCTGCGCCGCCGCCATGAGGTCGACGTCCTCCGGGGGCACGCCCGAGGCGCCCTTCACGTAGCCGTGCGACTGGTCGTGGCAGACGAGGCAGTCGATGTGCGTCGCGTCGGTGAAGTCGAAGGTGTTGTCCTTCCACCCATAGCCAGCGTGGCACTTGGTGCAGGACGGCCAGTTGCTCTCGATGCCGATGCAGAAGTTGTTGATGACGTTCTTCTTGCCGATCGCGAGGGGGGGCTCGTCCTCGTGCCCTGGGATGACGACGGGATCGCCCACCCAGTTCCAGTGCTGCGTGTGCATCACCTGCGAGGCCGTCTCGGGGTGGCAGGACAAGCAGGCGGCGGTCACCGCCGGCCCGTCCTTGAGCTCACCTTCAAAGAAGGTGCTGTGATCCGTGTGAACCTTGGCCTCAGGGATATGCGTCCAAGGATCTCGGGTGCTCTCGGCTGGCTGCGACCACGCGAACGCCACCATGAGCAGCGCTGACCCGATGGTCAGGCCGAGGGGCACCGCGAGGATCTTGAGCTGGTCGTATGTTGACACGCTTGACTCCGCTTCTTGTGGTCGTTTCTGCAACAGACGTGCCAATCGAAACGGCAGGATGTAGGGTCGCGCAACACCTCGCGCGTGGCGATCTGTTCAGCGCGCAGAACACTTTGTTTCAACGTTCACTGCAAAGGAAACATTGAAACAAAGTGTTTCTGGTGAGGGTCGGCTACCGGACGTAGAACTCCATGGCGTCGATGCCCGCGTAGCCGTTGCCGTACAGCGGGCTCGACGTGCCGCAGTTCGTGCCCGTCGTGTTCCCCCAGAGATCGGGGATCGTGGCCGTGTAGTTCGCCATCGGGTGCGGCTCGTCGGTCCAGTAGCCCTCTTTGTACGTCGGGCAGGTGGAGCAGCAGCTGCTGTAGAACCACGGTACTCCGTGGTGTTGGTCGACGCAGCTGTATCCGGTGGTCTTGAGGGTGTTCGCGCTGAAGAAGTTCGCTGGCGTCGCTATGGCCGAGACGGTCGCGTCGGTGTCTGTGACGGTGAGCGAGGCCTTGCCCTCGTAGGTGAGCGGGTCGCAGGTGCTGCCGTCCACCGCGCGCACCGCGTGGCGGAACATCACGTCGCTGCTTGCGTTGAGGTCGTCCCACACCGAGCCCGGCGCGCGGTAGGCCGTGCCTGGGGCCGGGTCGCCGATGTTCGCGTCGCGCCACGTCGCCCAGTCGGTCCAGAGCTGCTGGCTGTCGGACCACGCCCAGACCGTGCGCTGGGTGAGCGTCCAGCCGCCGCCGGCCTCGCGCATCTCGCAGTACACCTGCAGCGCGCCCGCGCCGTCGGGGTCCACGTCATACAGGCCGCTCGGGGCGAGGGGGTTCGCGAGGTGAATCTGCTCGCAGGAGGCGAGCACGCCGCAGGTGCCGTCGCCGAAGAACACGCTGGCGTCCGCGTCGTCGCAGTCGTCGCCGCCCGAGGCGACGCTCGCGCCGCCGTCGCCGTCCGCGTCGACGCCGTCCACGAAGTCGCAGTTCTCATCGGTCCAGTTGCCGACGCGGTCATTGGCGCCAGGGTGCACGCGGGCGAGGGTGTCGTCGCAGTCGCGGCCGCCGAGCGAGCGGCTCAAGTAGCCGTCGTTGTCCGCGTCGAACAGGGCGTTGCTCGCGCAGCCGCGCACGCCCGCGCCGCCGGTCCACCAGACGGAGGAGCCACCGGTGACGGCGTTCACGCTCCACAAGTTCGGGCCACCCTCGTGTCCAACGAAGAAGTCCGCCGGGTGTGCGGGGTCCGAGCAGATGGCGATGTTGCCAGCGTCGGTGTGGAAGGTGCGAGCCCGGCCAAGGCGGGGGTCAATGTCGTAGACGGCGCTGTTGCCCACGACGCTCGCCGCCCAGATGTGGCCGTCCGGCGCCGCTTGAATGAGGTCGATGCCGGTGTCGAGGCGCAGCATCTTGGACTGCTCGCCGGTGCTGGGCACGATCTTCCACAGCGTCTGCTCGGAGCGCGACGACAGCCAGAGCGTCTCGTCACCGCCGAAGCGCACCACGTCGATGATGGTGCCCGGGATCCCAGTGATCAGCGGCGTGCTGGCGCCTGTCGCGGGCTCGATCTCCCAGACCTGCCCGCCCGAGGGGATCACGGCGAGCAGCCGGTTGGCGGCGTGGTCGAAGAACAGGCCGTGCACGTGGTCGGCGTCGGCGACGAGCACCTTGGAGGTCTTGCCGTCGGGCGTGATGGCGTGGATCTCGTTGGTGTTCCACGAGGAGGCGTAGATGGTGCCGTCCGCACCGACGGCGATGTCGACGAGGTCACCCGTGAGGCCCTCGTGCCGCCAGACCTCGGCGCCGGTGGCGCGGTTGATGGCGCGCACGCGGTGCCCGGTGCTCTCTAGGACGTAGACGAGCAGCGGCATGTCGCCGTCGCCGGCGCAGTCGTTGTCGATGCCGTCGCCTGGGCGCTCGGGGGCGCCGGCGTAGCTGGTGGCGTCGAGGTCATCGCAGTCGTCGTCGCTGACGACGTAGCCGCTCGGCGCGCTGCACACGTTGATGGACACGAGCGCGTTGCCGTGCCCGTCGCGGTCGGCGTCGGCGTAGCGCAGCTCGGACTCGGAGGCGGGGACGGCGCCGTTGCAGTCGTTGTCGCGCTCGTCGCAGAGCTCGGTGGCGCCGGGGTAGGTCGCCGCGTTCAGATCGTCGCAGTCGTCGGAGCTGCTGATGTAGCCGGGGGGCGCGGTGCAGACGTTCACGCCGCCGGTGAGGCTGCCGTGCCCGTCGTGGTCGGCGTCGGCGTAGCGCAGCTCGGACTCGGAGGCGGGGACGGCGCCGTTGCAGTCGTTGTCGCGCTCGTCGCAGAGCTCGGTGGCGCCGGGGTAGGTGGCGGGGTCCAGGTCGTCGCAGTCATCCGAGGAGGCGACGAAGCCTGTCGGTGCCTCGCAGGCCAGCACATGCTGCGACGCGCGGCCGTGGCCGTCGTCGTCGGTGTCCGCGTAGAAGGTCGCGCGGTCGATGGCGTCCTCGTCCACGACGCCGTTGCAGCTCTCGTCGACCCCGTCGCAGTGCTCGGCGGCGCCTGGGTAGACGGCGGCCTTGGAGTCGTCGCAGTCGTTTGCGTTGGCGGTGTAGCCCTGCGGAGCCTCGCAGGAGCGCTTGGTGCTGCCTGGGTCGCCGAAGCTGTCGGCGTCCGTGTCGGCGTAGAAGGTGATGGCGTCGACCGCGTCGTCGTCCACCGCGCTGTTGCAGTCGTCGTCGAGGCCGTCGCAGCGCTCGATGGCGCCGGGGAAGACGGCGTCCTTGGAGTCGTCGCAGTCCTCGCAGGCGGGGAAGCCATCGGCGTCGGCGTCCGCGAAGCCGACCGAGCCGTCGCAGTTGTGGTCGACCGCGTCGGTGCAGTCGTTCTCTGGGGCGCTCGGGTAGCTCGTGGCGTCCGCGTCATCGCAGTCGCCGCTGACGTCGGTGAAGCCCGCTGGCGCGTTGCACGCGACGGTGGAGACCGCTGCGTTGCCGAAGCCGTCGGCGTCTACGTCCGCGTAGAAGGCGCCCGCGTCCTCGGCGGTCACCTCGTCGATGGTGCCGTTGCAGTCGTTGTCGATGCCATCGCAGAGCTCGGTAGCGCCCGGAAAGACCGCTGCGTCGTCGTCATTGCAGTCGGCGGTCTCGATGGAGCCGTCCCCGTCGTTGTCGGGGACCTCATGGCGACAGGCGGTGCTCATGAGCGAGAGGAGCGCTAGGACAAATGTAGGACGCAAGGTCCCTCCTTTGGTGTCGTCGAGCGGGGTGCGACAGGTATTGACATCGCTACGCTAGCACGAGGTGCGCGCGTCCGCTTTGCCACGCGCGCGTGGGCGCTGTGCTACCGTGTGAGGGTCCGAGGTGCCGCTATGATCCTGTTCGGGACGCGCACGATCACCGATGAGGTCGGGTCAGGCGCATTTCCATGTCCTGGCTGCAAGGATGCCTCCGCGGCGTTTAGCCGCAAGCGCGTGCGCCGGTTCGTCACGGTGTACCGGCTGCCGGTGCTGTCGCTCGCTACGCTCGGCGAGTACGTCGAGTGCGGGGCGTGCTCGGCCACCTGGCGCGTCGAGGTCCTCGCCCGGTCCGACTTGGACACAGGCGAGCGCGCCGGATTTGTAGCGGAGTACAAGCGGGTGATGCTGCGCGTCATGGTGCAGATGATGATGGCCGACGGCGCGATGGACGAGGCCGAGGTCATCACGCTGCGCGACATCTACACGCGCCTCGGCGGAGAGCCGCTCAGCGACGAGGCGATCACGGCACAGGTGCGCGATCTGGGGCAAGGCGAGTGCCTCCAGGCGACCTGCCGCCGCGCGGGCCCGCTCCTCAACGACCACGGCAAGGTCATCGTCTTGCGCGCGGCCCTCGACGTGGCCTACGCCGACGGCGAGTTCGCCGAGGCCGAGCGCGAGATGGTCGCCGCCATCGCGCGGGCCTTGGACATGCGCGCGCGCGACATCAGCGAGGTCATGGACGCCGCCCGCTGAGGTCCTGTTGGGCTCTGGGCGGGGGGGGCGAATTTGTCGACCCCGAGACGAGGAGCCATTTATGGCGCGTCTGGGTTGTCGTCAACGCGCTATTCGGCAGACAATACCGATGGATTGTCGCGCTCGGGCTCGCGATCCATCTCGGGCTCGTCCTCGCGATCGATGGGACTGTCAGCGGGCTCACGGGAAGAGGTGGGGGTGAGCTCCAGGTCCGACAGAAAGCGCCTCTCCAGCTCCATCATCTTCCGCTCGCGCGCGGCGAACATGCCCGCCATGCTCTCTGCCGTGCGCAGCGCCTCGCTGAGTGGCTGGATGAGGAGATGACTCTCACAGAACGCGCTGGAGATCTCGGACATAACGTCGGGTTCTTGCAGAATCGTGCGCGCACCGCGGAGGTCCTCACCAAAAACGTTAAACATTCGATTGGCTGGGCTAGATGTCCAAATACCGGCTCGGAATTGGATGTGGCGCATCGACTGGGGGCCGAGTTGGAGGATGTGTTCGCCTAACTCAGCGCTTTCGAGCCGCTGGTCTCGTACATCGAGGCAGCCTTCCCGCGCCAATATGCACACTAGCGTCCTTACTCGCGCCGAACGGAAGTCGAAGCGCGCCGGGAAAGGCGTTGCCTCAGTGGCCCAAGGGAGTGCCTCAAAGCTCATTGGGACTGGGCCACCCTTCTGTACGAATTGGGCCTGGCTTCGTAGTTCCGTGAGCATCCGGGTATAGCGGGACGGGTTGCCTTGCCCGAACCACGACGAGAAGCCGGTCAGCCACAGCCAACGGCGGAGCAGACGTAATGCAGCGTCTGAGGGCTCGGGGTTCTCAGCAAACCATACCGCGAGCCCGATAAGCTGGAGCCCGTACGGTAGCATTCGCTCATTGTAAATGTGCTCCTTTTTCAGGAAGGCAATGGCGTCGAGCAGGCCTTGATGTGCTTTTCCCATCGCCGTAGGCAGGTTCTCGGTGAGCCGCGCTCGGGTGTTCTTGCCGAGACGAGTCCAATCGGTGCGGAAAGGGTCCAACCCAGCGGTGACCAAGAACGTTCGCAGCACCACCATCCGCTCTACGTCGCCAAATTCTGTCGCTTGAATTGCGTTGAGGGTCTTATCGATCTCCTTGGCCACGTTGAAGGCCTCCGCCTCCTCACCGATGGCAAAGGTGAGTGCCGAGAACATTTCGTCGGCGCCGATAGACACGCCCTTGCGATTCAGCCGGGCGAAGCTCTCTACGGCTAGAGAAAGGTCGTTTGTGCGGAACTCGATAACGGGGATCTTGTAGGACTGGAAGGCTCGCGACACCTCTTGCAGGAGCTCGACGAGTTGCCCAACCGGTTTGGTAAGTTCGCCGGCAAACGAGTCGGCCTGTCCTAGCAGTTCTCCGACCGCGTTGAAAAACTGTCGTGTACTCATGAGGTGCTGAAGGGGGAGTTGCCAAGGCTTCGGTGGCGTGTCAGGCGGGAGGTGGGTGAAGGCCCCATCCTCTCCCTCTAAGGGATCGAAATAGACCTTCCATTGCTGTGCATCGGGACCCTCCTCACGGTTGACGCCTGCCTCGTGCATGAGCACTCCTGCCAGAGTGGTAAGGCGCTGCTGCCCATCTAGTACCAGCAGCGTAGGGGGAGATGCTGGCTTTTCGAAGCGGAGCGGCCCGAGGTTGCTGCGGGCGATCGTGTAGTTCGTGGACCAGAAAAGCAGGCTTCCGATCGGATAGTGGCGTCGCACCGAATCGAATAAGTCTAACATCTGGTCGCGCCGCCAGACGTAGCGGCGCTGGAAGTCAGGGACGCGAACACGACCCTTTCGCACCCAGTCGAGTAGGTCAAAGAGGTATATGACGCTGGGAGCGATCTCGGGGCCGTCGTCTTGTTTGTCGAACATGCGCTTAGCGCTCCTCGTCGATGTGGGTCACCAGGGTGCGAAGATCTCGTGATGTGTCCCGCCGGTCGAGGTCTTCCTGTAGCTCATGGCGGTTCGTTTCGTTGAGCTTTGTTACCCAGTCTCGAAAGCATTGTAGGTGGTAGGGTTTGCCCTTGATGATGCTGCCGGGAACCTGCTTCAAGCCCTCACCCATATCCTGGTAATCTCGTTCAACAGGCGTCTTTAATAGGAGGGCGTCCACTCCGCGTACCCAATTCGCGTTCTGAGGGTCCATTGCTCGTGCTTCACGCCACCAGACGTCGGGGAGGTAGTTCTCTGCAGCGCGCTTGTGCAGGATTAGCACGGTGAGATCGTGCTGTTTACCCAACGCGATGAGCGTATTGGCCGCTTTGCTCGCTTCGCCGTTCGGTCCGGTTCGGTCTGAGTCCGCGAGGGCCATCATCCGAGCAGGTAGGCCCTTCTGGTTCATCGCTTGGACGTGATCGACGATTGTTGGTCCGATCCCTCCTACTCCTCCCGCGTTTTCCACGGTGACAGCAGGCGGTGACGGCTGCTTTGTCCACAGCGTTTGCAACTCGTCGCTCCCGTACACGCGGATGGCCACATCAACGAGGGCACCGTCACGCAGCTTGTTTTCGACCACAATCGTGAGCGGTGTGTTTGCGATTGCCAGCGCGCGGGTGGCTTCGGCTGCTGTTCGCACAAGGTGCCCGCCGGGTTGCCACGAAGCGGCCGTGGCGGCGGTGCGCAGTGCGAGGAGTCGCGTCTGCTGATGTGGCCTCGCACCTGTGAACCACGCACTGCGTTCTATGTCCTCCAAGTCCACCAGGATGACGAGGTGTCCTGCGTCCTCGGCCCTGGCCACCAAGCGATCGAGCGTCTCAAGCGCGCAGTCGTCGTTCCAGACGGACGTCGACCCGTCGGTGACCGCCTCGAGTCGGAATTTCACTGTTGCGCCCGCTGTGCACGTCGAATCGCCTTGACCTCCTCGTAGCGCTCCAGAAACACCCCGTCTGGCCAGCTCTGCACCTCTCCGTCCTCGCCAATTGGAATTTGGCGTACCGAACTGCCCTCTGGGGCGTCGTCCACATAGATCAGGGCCACCTTTTGGGGGTCAAGTGTCCTTTCGGCGATGCGTCGTCTCACCCGGAGCAACAGTCCCTCGGCGTGGGTCTCGACGACCATCACTCCTTGTCCGTTCTCGGTGGCGTTGATGAACAGGTCGCCCAGGGCAGGGTGGAGGGCGTCGTGAAGGTGAAGCTCGGGCTGCTGAACCAAGTCCAGAAAGGCGCCGCGTTCGCCAAGCTTACGAAGTAACGCCAGGGTGACGACCGGGAGTACCTGGTGAATCCCATCGCCCGTGTGGGTAATTGGAACCTCGGCGAGCGCTCTTCCGCGGCGAGCCATGAGGCGCCGTTGGTCGAGGTTGATCTCCCATCGTAGCCGAAGGTTGGCATGTTCGCGGAACCATGCGGCGACGGCGCCGAACAGGGCCTCGTTGTTTGCGAGTAGCGCGCTCACTCCCTCGCCCGCAGGGCCCACCGGTGGCTCGCCCGTTCTGCGAGCCGAATTTGGTATCTCTGGCACGCTCTCTCGTAGAGGACCGAGCCAGACGCTCTCGGCGAGGAGCGCTCTCGCTTTTGCGCGCCAATTCTCTCGGTCGGCGATCCCTTCAGGCAGGAGGCTTCCCACAATAGGCCCAGTCGGGACGGGGAAGGACTGTCCATCCCAACTGAGAGATCGGGCCGTGGGACCTGCCGCACGGTTGAGGTTGTCCTCAAGGAAGAGAACCGCGCCGAGCTCGTGGTGCGTGTCGCTCGCAGTGAGGGTGAGGTGCCACTCCATCGCCGACAGCGTGTCCCTGGCGGGAAGCAGGTCAGCGAAATGATCTGCGATTCGGCGTCCTCCCATTATCAAGGGGACGGGCGAACTTTCGTCGCCAGCGATGGCGTAGATGCTCGCATGAAGCAAGGATAGCGCGCTGGTTTTTCCCGCGTTGTTTCGCCCGATCACTAGGGTGAGTGGTGCGAGGTCAATCGTCTGAAGGGGTTGTTTTTGGTCGAACAGGCGCCGCGCGGGGAACGATCGGTAGCCGTCAAAGGCCAAGCGTGACAGCATGATGTCTCCGGGAGTTCGTCGCTTGCTTGTAACGTCGGGACGGCGAGTTCGCCGAGGCCGAGCGCGAGATGGTCGCCGCCATCGCGCGGGCCTTGGACATGCGCGCGCGCGACATCAGCGAGGTCATGGACGCCGCCCGCTGAGATGGGATGCGGCTCTGGGCGCGGCCCTACCTCACTGGATGTTGCAGTCGATTGAGTTGCGTGGTGTAAGAGGCGGCGCGGTCAGGCGTCGTCGCCCGTCCTGCCGCGATCTTCGCTACGGAGCACCGATGCGCACCGCCCTCGTCCTGCTGCCCGCTCTCTTGTTCGCCTGCACCGGCGAGCGCCACCCGACCGGCTCCCCCGGCGACCCGCTCGGTGAGGCGCCGCGCGCGCCGGCGCTCGCGCTGGAGCTCGGCGTCACCGAGGCCCCTGGGCTGACGATGCGCTTGTCCGAGGGCAGCGCGCCGACGGCGTCCTCACCCGCTGTGGGCGCGGATCCTAAGCGCGCAACAGGTCCGCTCGGCGCGCCATCCGAGCTCGCCGCCTCCCGCGTGTCCGCGCTCCTCGACCGCGTGCCGCCGCTGCCCGAGCCCGAGCGGGTCGCCTTCGCCAAGCGCGCCGACAGCCAGCCGCCGCCGCGCACCGGCGCCAACGTGCAGCTCCCGTGGCCGCCGCCGCCGTCCACCGCCACGCCGCCCCGCGACGAGCGCGCGCCCCTGCAGGTGACCCGCCACGCCCCCGAGGGCGAGGTCTCCCTCGCGCCGCACCTGTCCGTGAGCTTCAACCACCCGATGGTCGCCGTCACAAGCCAGGAAGAAGCGGCGAAGACGGTGCCGGTCGTGCTCACGCCTCAGCCCCCCGGCTCGTGGCGCTGGCTCGGCACCCAGACGCTGCTCTTCGACCCCGACCCGCGCTTCCCGATGGCGAGCGAGTTCACGGTGGAGATCCCCGCGGGCACCCAGTCCGTCAGCGGCGATGTGCTGCCCGAGGCGGTGCGCTGGAGCTTTGGCACGCCGCCGCCGTCGGTGAACAGCGTCGCGCCCTACGACGGGCCGATCGACCTGCGCCCGCTCGTGTTCGTCGGCTTTGATCAGCGCGTCGACGAGCGCGTCCTCGACTTCGTCAGCCTGAAGGCGGGCGGGCAGCGCGTGCCGCTCCGCGTCGCGAGCGAGGCCCGCATCGCCGAGGATGTTGTGGCACAAGCGCGCGCCAAGAGCGCCGAGCCCGGCCGCTTCGTCCTGCTCGAGCCCACCACCACCCTCAAGCCAGCGACCACCTACACCATCGAGGTCGCCCGGGGCGCGCCGTCGGCCGAGGGCCCACGCACCACCACGACGACGTGGTCCGAGGCCTTCTTCACCTACGAGCCGCTGCGCGTGGACCGCGCGACCTGCTACCGCGACGTGAAGGACTGCCAGCCCGGCTCGCAGATGAGCGTTGAGCTGAACAACCCGCTCGACGTGAAGGCCTTCGCCGCCGAGGCCTGGACCGTCAGCCCGGCCATCGAGCACCTGCGCATCAGCGCCTCGGGGAGCTGGGTGACGCTCGCGGGCGACACCAAGGCGCGCACCACCTACACGGTCACCGTGCCGGCCTCTTTGCGCGACACCTTCGGCCAGCAGCTCGGCCGCGACGGCGTCTACACCTTCACCTATGGCAACGCCGACCCGAGCTTGCAGGGCCCCGGCAAGGAGATGGTGGTCCTCGACCCGGCCGCGCCCCCGGCCTTCTCGGTCTACTCCACCAACCACCGCGACCTCAAGCTCCGCGTCTTTGAGGTAGGCACAGAGCAGCTCTCAGCGGTGAGCGCCTGGCTGCGCGACGCCCGCTACGACGCCTACCGACGGGGGGAGCCGCCCGCCAAGCGCGTCGCGAACAGCACCATGCACGTCGACGGCTACAAGCCCGATGAGCTGGTGGAGACGGCGATCGACCTCAAGCCCTGGCTCAACGCCTCCGGCAAGGGGCAGCTGCTCGTGTGGATCGAGCCCACCACCCAGCCGGCCGAGAGCTGGCGCCGTACCGACATCTTTGCGTGGGTGCAGGTGACCGACATCGGGCTCACGGCCTATGTGGACCAAGCGAACGTGCTCGGCTGGGCGACCTCGCTCCTCGACGGCGCGCCGCTCGCTGGGGTGCAGCTCGAGCTCCTCGGCCGGCAGGGCAGCGTCGCGACCGACGCCAGCGGCCTCGCGAACGTCGCGCCCTATGACAGCGGCGACGGCCCGCACGCGCTCGTGGCCCGCCGCGGCGACGACGTGGCGATCTTGCCCGGCAACGACGGCTGGTGGAACCAGTACGGGAGCTGGACCCGCCGCACCTCCGACACCACGATGCGCTGGTTCACCTTCGACGATCGCCGCATGTACCGCCCCGGCGAGACCGTGCAGGTCAAGGGCTGGGTGCGCCGCTTCGACACCAAGCCCCTCGGCCAACTCGGCGCGTACCAAGGCCAGCCGACGGCGCTCGCTTGGACGCTCTACGACAGCCGCAACAACAAGCTCAGCGAGGGCGAGGGCACGCTCTCTGAGTTCGGAGGCTTTGACCTCGGCATCGATCTGCCGGGCACGCCGAACCTCGGCCGCGCTCGCCTGGAGCTGCGCGCCAAAGACAGCGGCATGCTCACCGGCGGCTACTACCAGCACCTCTTCCAGATTCAGGAGTTCCGCCGCCCCGAGTTCGAGGTGTCGGTCGCGGCCGACCCGCGCCCCTACGTGCTCGGCGAGCACGCCTTCGTCAGCGTCGACGCGCGCTACTTCGCGGGCGGCGCCCTGCCGAACGCCGAGACCAGCTGGACGGTGACCGCCAGCCCCGCGAGCTTCTCGCCGCCGGGCTGGTCGGGCTGGGCCTTTGGCGAGTACATCCCGTGGTGGCGCGGCGGCGGGCCGTCGGGCGCTACCCAGGTGGAGACGCTGCAAGGCCAGACCGACGTCAGCGGCGCGCACCACCTGCAGATCGACTTCTTGGCGATGAACCCGCCGCGGCCGATGTCGGTGGTGGCCGAGGCGAGCGTCATGGACGTGAACCGGCAGCGCTGGAGCGCGAGCCAGGCGCTGCTGCTGCACCCGTCGAGCCTGTACATCGGCGTCAAGCCGGACAAGGGCTTCTATGCCAAGGACGACGCCATCGAGGTACTCGCGGCGGTGGTCGGCTTGGACGGCGCCGCGGTCGAGGGGATCGACGGCGAGGTGCGCTTCGCCCGGATGACGTGGAAGCAGCAGGCCGGCGTGTGGTCGCAGGTCGAAGAGTCGCCCACCACCTGCAAGGTCCACTCGGCCAAGGAGCCGCAGCCCTGCCACTTCACCACCAGCGAGGGCGGCGAGCACGTGCTCATCGCCTCGGTGACCGACGCGCAGGGGCGCCCGAGCCAGACGCGGCAGACGGTGTACGTCGCGGGCGGCAAGCAGCGCCCGAACCGCGCCGTGGCCATGGAGGCGGTCACGCTCATCCCCGAGCGCGCGTCCTACCAGCCCGGCGACGTCGCGCGCGTCCTGGTGCAAGCGCCCTTCGCCCCCGCCCACGGCTTGTGGAGCGTGCGGCGCAACGGTCAGGTGGAGACGCACGCCTTCGACGTGGACGGCGCCACCTACACCATCGAGCTGCCGATCACCGAGGACCACGTCCCCAACGTGATCGTCGACGTGGACCTCGTCGGGAGCACGCCGCGAACCGGCGATGACGGCGCGCCGCTGCTCGACAGAGCGCGGCGAGTCGCCTTCGCCAGCGGGGCGGTGACGCTGCCTGTGCCGCCGCTCAGCCGCACGCTCACCGTCGAGGTGTCGCCGCGCGACGCGGTCGTGCTGCCCGGCGGCTCCACCGCCGTGAACGTGCGCGTCACCGACGCCGCGGGCAAGCCGGTGCAGGCCGAGGTCGCGCTCGTGGTCGCCGACGAGGCGGTGCTCGCGCTCACGAACGCCACGCTCCCCGACCCCATCGCGGTCTTCTACGCGCAACAGGGCGCGGGCGTGGTCGAGGCGCACCTGCGCAGCCAGGTCGTGCTCGCGGACCCGCTCTCGGCGATGAGCGAGAGCGCGCGCGAGCAGCGCGCCAACGAGGTCGCGGCGCCGGCGATGCAGCAGATCGGCGGGTTGATGGGCAGCAAGGACAAGGGCCTCGCCGACGGCGACATGGCCATGGCCGAGGCCGCTCCTCGCTCCATGAAGGCCTCGGCCGCCGGCCCGACGCCGCCGCCGCCGCCGTCCCCAGCTGGTATGGCGCGGGGAGGGGGCGCCCCAGCCTCCGCCGCTGCGCCCATCGCCGTGCGCTCGGACTTCACCGCCACCGCGCTCTTCGCGCCGCACGTGCTCACCGACGCCGACGGCCGCGCCACCGTGCCGTTGCCGCTGCCGGACTCGCTCACGCGCTACCGCGTCATGGCCGTGGCGGTCGACCGCGATCGCAGCTTTGGAGCTGGCGAATCCACCGTCACAGCGCGCAAGCCGCTCATGCTGCGCCCCAGCCCGCCGCGCTTCCTCAACTTCGGCGACCGCATGGAGCTGCCCATCGTGGTGCAGAACCAGACGGATCAGCCCATGAACGTGGAGCTGGCGCTGCGGGTCGCGAACGCGCTGGTGCTGTCCGACCTCGACGCCGACCTCAAGACCGGCCGCGCCACGGCGGGCCGTCGCTTCACCGTCGCCGCCAACGACCGCCGCGAGGTGCGCGTGCCGGTCGCAGCAGATCGCGCGGGCAAAGCGAGCTTCCAGGTGGTCGCGGTCACCGCGGGCGCCGAGGACGCCGCGAGCTTCGACCTCCCGGTGTGGACGCCGGCGACCTCCGAGGCCTTCGCCACCTACGGCACCCTGGACGCGGGCTCGCTCGTGCAGCCCGTCAAGGCGCCGGGCGACGTGTGGCCGCAGTTCGGCGGGGTCGAGGTCACCACCTCGTCCACCGCGCTGCAGGCGCTCACCGACGCGCTCCTCGCGCTTCAGCAGTACCCCTACGAGTGCAATGAGCAGATCAGCTCGCGGGTGATGGCGATCGTCGCCTTGCGCGACGTGCTCACCGCCTTCGAGGCGGCGCAGCTCCCGTCCCCTGAGGCGCTCAACGCCTCGGTCGAAGCGGACACCGCTCGCTTGGTGCGCCGCCAGTACCGCAACGGCGGCTTCGGCTTCTGGGGCGGGTCCGAGGACTACCCCTACGTCAGCGTGCACGTCACCCACACCCTCGTGCGCGCTCAGCGCGAGGGCTACGCCGTCGACGCCCAGGCCCTCAGCCGCGCGCTGCAGTACGTGCGCAGCATCGAGAGCCACATCCCCGGCTGGTACAGCCAAGAGGCGCGCTGGTCGATCATCGCCTACAGCGTCTACGTGCGGCACCTCTACGGCGAGGAGGACCTCGACCGCGCGCTGCGCCTGATGGGCGAGGGCACCGACCGCCTGCCCCTCGAAGCGCAGGGGTGGATCCTGCCGACCCTGCACGCCCAGGGCCGCGCGGACGAGGTCGCGAAGGTGCTCCGCCACCTGGAGAACCGCGCCACCGAGACCGCCGCGACGGCGATGTTCACGGGCTCCTACGGCGACACCAACGACTACGTGCTGCTCCACAGCGACCGCCGCACCGACGCCGTGCTGCTCGAGGCCATGCTGGAGGTGCAGCCCGACCACCCGCTCATCCCCAAGGTCGTGCAGGGCTTGCTCGATCACCGCGTGAAGGGCGCGTGGGGCACCACCCAAGAGAACGCCTTCGTGCTGCTCGCGATGAACCGCTACTTCCGCGTGGCCGAGGCCAAGACGCCCGACTTCGTGGCGCGCGTCTGGCTCGGCGACGACTTCGCCGGTGAGCACGTCTTCAAGGGCCGCACCACCGAGCGCGCGAACATCGACGTGCCGATGGACCTGCTCGCGGCGACGGGCGGCGCGCAGGACCTGGTGCTCGGCAAGGAGGGCCCTGGGCGGCTCTACTACCGCGTCGGCATGCGCTACGCGCCGAAGAGCCTGGTGCTCGAGCCGGCGGACTACGGCTTCGCGGTGGAGCGCCGCTACGAGGCCATCGACGATCCGGGCCAGGTCCGTCGCGACGACGACGGCGTCTGGCACATCGCAGCGGGCGCCCGCGTCCGCGTCCGCGTGACGATGGTGGCCACGAGCCGCCGCACCCACGTCGCCCTCGTCGACCCCATGCCCGGCGGCTTTGAGGCGATGAACCCGGAGCTCGCGACGACGGGCACCATCCCCGCCGACCCGAGCGCGCTCGCCTCGGACCGCTACTGGTGGTGGCACCGCACCTGGTACGAGCACACCAACCTGCGCGACGAGCGGGCCGAGGCCTTCGCGAGCCTGCTCTGGGACGGCGTGCACGAGCTCACCTACGTCGCCACCGCCACCACGCCGGGCCGCTTCGTCGTGCCGCCCCCCAAGGCCGAGGAGATGTACCACCCCGAGACCTTCGGCCGCGGCGCCACCGACCGGGTGGTGATCGAGTAGGCGCCTGCCGGAAGCGTCGGCGCTGCCGCGGTGTTCGGATACACCCTGTACCCGCCGCGCCCCGCGCCGCTCCGTTCCCCAGAGGAGGTCTTGTGTTTTCGCTGCTTTTCCTTGCGTCCTTCGCTACAGCCGCCACCGTCCAGGGCCCGGTCTTCCCGAGCGACCTCGCGAGCACCTACCGGCTCAAGAGCTACCAAGAGACGCGCTCGGGCCGCCCGCGCGATGGGGTGCCGAACGGGCTGGATCGCACGATCCTGCAGGACGAGGTCTCGATCACGTCCTTCGAGGGCACCAAGGCGTGCTTCTCGGTCGTGACGCGCACCTCCGCCACCGAAGAGAACGCGATGGGCGCCTGGTCCTTCGTCGTCGGCGACGGCCAGGTCGTGTGGCCGAAGTCGCCCGAGGTGCAGGTGTTCGACTACGCCTACACCGGCGAGCGCGTCAAGCTCGACCTGTCGGTCTTCAGCCCCCAATCCGGCGGGGGCCTGCGCATCACCGAGCCCGAGGAGCGCGTCTTTCGCGTCGTCGAGCGCACCCAAGAGGTGTGCGGCGACGCTGTCCTCGACAACATGGGCCGCGTCACCCTGCAGGTGCTGCTCCGCGGCGTGCACAGCTACGACGCGGCCTACGTCGAGCGGTTCCGCTGGCTCGTTCAGCGATAGGGGTCAGGAGGCAAGCCGTAACACCTAAGCCCGCGCCCCTCGCTCACCGCCAGATCCGGCCTCCGCCGGTGAGATCGGCCAATTTGCGGACCTTGCGCGCCTCCCTCAAACGGGTGAAGTAGTGTGGCCGACGCCGCTCGCTGCCTCGCCTGGCTTGAGGTGCTGTCATGTCGCCGCTTCGCTGCTCCCTCCTCGCGCTTGTAGCGCTCAGCGCCTGCGATCCCGCCGCCCCCGAGGCCCCTGGCGCCGACCTCGTCGCGAGCCGCTCCACCGAGGGCGCCGCGCCGGCGATCGCCGATGGCGTCGACGCCGCGGATCGCGCTTGTCAGATCATGCTGAGATCCGCTCAGCGCCTCACAGACAGCGAGGGCGAGCCGCAGCTCACCTGCGAGGACGGGCGCTGCGCCTACACGTGGACCGTCACCGTGGACGTCGCCACGACGCTCGTGGACGCGGGCGCCACCGCCGGGCTGCTCTACCGCGCCGGCGACGCTTCGGACTGGCGCCAGGTGGACGCCGCCCCCCAAGCGGCGAGCCCGAACGGCTACACCCGCTTCACCCTCGTGATCGGCGACCACCTGCCGGGGCCGGACGCCGAGCAGGCCGTCGAGCTCATCCCCTTCGCGCGCACCGCGCAGGGCGAGCGGCTCTTTGAGCACAACGTCCACCAGGGCGACGTCGAGAACTACTGGCTGCGCCCCGAGGACGGCTACGGTTTGTGGGGCGACAGCTACATCTGCACCCACCTGGTCGACCAAGCGAGCGTCGGCTTCGGCCGCGAGGGCGCGCCTTACCTCGTCGGCGATCTGCGCGTCGGCAACGCGCTCACGGTGAACTACGACCTCGAGCGCCTGCCCGAGTGCCGCAACACCCACAACGGCGCGCCCGCGTGGGACACCACCGCCAACCTACGCTTCTTGCCGAGCGGCGAGCTCCTCACCCAGAGCGTGCGCGCCTTCGTGTCCGACTACGGTCGCCCCACCACGGAGTCCTACGCGGTGCCCATGACCGTGGCGGTGCCGCCGGGCACCGAGGCGGTGGAGCTGTGGTTCCAGAACGCGTCGGGCGCGGGCTCGACCTGCTCCACCTGGGACTCAAACTACGGCGCGAACTACCACTTTGACGTGAAGCCGGTCCCAGCGGACGATCCGTGCTGGGGCGTGCAGACCTGGCAAGACCAGCACACCAACACGCCGAGCTGCCCGAGCTACACCGTGGATGAGCAGTACGACGCCGCCTACTGCGAGCTCTACGCCGACGCCGTCGGCTTGGGCTTCGAGGGCCACTACGGCATCCCCTACCGCTGGCTGGAGGCGTGGGTTCACGTCGGGCCGCAGGCCGGGCAGGTGCGCGGCGTCGGCCTGTACGCGGCCACCCGCGACCGCACGGACGGCAGCGAGCGCGAGCGCTGGAGCTTCGGCGCTGAAGTAGAGCCGGACCGCTGGAAGACCGGCCTCACCACCCAGTTCAGCGGCTATATGGGCCAGGGCTCTTACCTGTACGAGGTCGAGCGCTTCGCGTTCTTCGTGGACGTGCAGCGCCCGGACGGCCGCGTGGTGCGGTTGTGGCAGAGCCGAGGCGGCGCAAACTACAGCTTGGACGACGCCTTCGCGCTTCCCACCAGCGCGTGGCCCATCCCCTACGGGCGCGTCGACTACGCCAACCCCGACGCTGGCGTCTTTGACGCGCTGCGGGTCTGCGGCGGTCGGTGAGCGCTCGCGCTCACCAGTGACGGCCGGCCGAGCGCCCGCCCGAGGAGTAGCTTCCGCCCGCGGAGCGCCCGCCCGAGGAGTAGCTTCCGCCCGCGGAGCGGCTCTCGCTCGAGTAGCTGCTGCCCGAAGAGCGCGACGAGCTGTAGGACGAGTCGCTGGAGGAGTCGCTTGAGCTGGAGTAGGAGCGCTCCGCGGCCTCGTGGGCGGCCTCGCGGGCACGGCGCTCGCGAGCGAGCTCTTCCTCGTGGGCGACCTTGCGCGCGCGGCCGGCGTTGACGCTGGCAGACCACGCGCCAGTGACGCGCTCGACGTCGGCGAGGCGTGCGCGCCAGTCGGTGCGGCCGTCCGTCCACCGGGCTCGTGCGTCGTTGAGCAGCGCGTCGCCCGCGTCCAGGTCCAGGCCGAGGCCGTGCACCTCCAGCTGCTCGATCTCATCGGCGCAGCGCAGTCGGTGCGCTTGTAGGCCCTTCCAGAGCGCCTCAGCGCGCTGCTTCGCGTCGGCGACCTCGGTGAGCATCTGGGTGAGCTCGGTCAGGTCGATGTTGGCCGCGGTCACCTGCTTCTTCACGAAGTTCGCCGCTTGGACCGCCTCAAGGTGCTGGTTGGCGGCCCAGTGCTCGGTGGCGAGGTCGAGGGCGTAGGCCGCGTGCTCGAGGTCCTCGTCCGCCTCACCCAGCTCGCGCGACGCGTCGCTCAGGGCCTCGGGCGTGTTGGTGGTGAGCAGCGCTTGGAGCTTCGCGAGCTGCTCGAGCCTAGCCGCTCGGCACGCGTCCACGGCGGCGCTCGCTTGGTCGATCGCCTGCGCGCCGTGGCGGACGGCCTGCCGCACGCGCTCGCGCTTCGCGATCAGGACGTCTGCGCCGACGACAAAGTCCTGCCCCTCGTCGCGCACGCCCACGAGGTCCTTGCCGCTCGCGAGCGCTGCTTCAAAGGCGTGAAGCACGCGATCGAGCGCCTGCGCCTGGGTGTCGGGGTCGAGGCCGGGGTCGGCGAAGCAGGTGTGCAGGTCGGTGAGGGCGCTCGCGCGAAGCCGCGCGTGGGCCTCGGTGGTGGCCTGCTTCCAGCCGACGACCTCGGCTACGATCCGCTCCAGCTCTGCCTGTTCGCGGTGCGCCGCCTCCAGCTCGTCGAGGTAGCGGGCGGGATCGGACCAGCGGCGCCCGTCTAGGCGCGCCCAAGCGACCGCGGCGGAGGGCACCAGCGGGTGGGTGCGCAGCCAAGCGTCGCTGAGGCCGGCGGCCGCGAGGGTGGTGCGCAGCCGCTTCAGGCCTTCGTCGGGCAGATCCTCTGCGGCGCTGCGCTCGCTCACCGCGAGGATCGCGCGCACCCGCTCCCAGGCGGCGCGCGTCTGGGCGAGGTCGGCCGTGCACTCGGCCAGGAAGGCGTCGGGGCCGACCTGCACGCCGTCGCTGAGGGTGACGGGGGCGCTCGCCACCTCGGTCAGCTCGTACAGGCGGCGCGTGGTGAGCAGGAGCCGCGGCGATTGGGCGCGCAGGGCGACGAGCTGGGCGTCGAGGGCGTCGAGGCTCGCCCACAGCCGCGCCGTGTCCGCTTGGGCCTGCGCGACCAGGGCGGTGGTGCTCGCGCCCTTCAGCTGCAGCGGGAGGAGCTGCTCGCGGGGCGGCGGGACCAGCGCGTCGGTGGCGGTCGCGCGCGCCTCGGCCAGCGCGGTGGCGCGCTCATTCAGCTCTCGGCCAAACGCGAGCCGTCGCGCGACCGCGTTCTTGAGCCAGAGCAAGAACACGACGAAGGGGAGGAACAGCAGCAGGGCGGCGAAGCGGAGCTTCTCCAGGCGCTGTTGACGCACGAGCGCCTCGGCGCGATCGAGCTTGGCTTGGCGTTCTTGCTCGGCGAGCTGGTCTGCGCGCGCTTCGGCGGCGCGCGCCGCCTCCTCCTTTGCGGCCAGCTCGGCTGCGGCGAGGTCGAGCGCTGCCACGATGCCCGCGTCGACGTCGGCGCCGAGCGTTCGGGGGGGCAGGGCCCCGTTCGCGGTGTTTAGGAGGCTGACGGCGCTCTGCCCCTCGTCGAGGGTCACGACGATGACGGGGGTGTCCTTCGGGTGGAAGCCGTCGCCCCACACGCGGCGCGCGTAGGAGGCGAGCTCGTACGCGGCGCTGCGGTAGTAGCCGCCTTGGGCGCCGCTCGCCTGGTCGAACACGAGCACCACGGCGGGCTGCTCGCGCAGGCGCGCCTCGGTGAGCGGGAGCTCGAGCTTGAGCGTGCGCGGGCTCAGGTGGAGGCCGGGCGTGGGCGGGACGCTGCGGAGCAGCTCCGTGCGCGCGGCGGTGCGCGCTTGGTCCGCGACGCGCTGGTTGATCTCGTGGTCCACGTCGGCGATGAGGCGGGTGAGGCCGCCGTCCAGGTCGCCGCGCTTTGCGAAGGGCAAGAAGCTGCGGTCGATGAACGGGAGCAGGTGCTCTCTTTGTAGATCGAGCTCCGCGTCCCAGCGCGAGCCCGTCTTCACGCGCAGCTCCCGCGTGTTCATGGCCAGCACGATGAGCACGTCCTCGGCGGGGTCGAAGGCGCGCTTCTTGGTCCACGCGGACCACGTCTGCTCCAGCTTGGCCTCGGCCGGAGAGGACCACGCGCCCGCGCTCTCGCCGACGTCCTTGGCGACGACGACGCGAAAAGTGTGCTCCGCCGAGGCGATCGTGGCTCGGGTGCGGTTCGTCGAGAAGAGCTCCCCGGGCGGGTCGAAGCAGATGCCGTCGCACAGCGGCGGGGCCTGGGCGAAGGCGACGGGCGCCGCGAGCGCGAGAAGGAGCGTCATCATGTGCGGGTAGCCTCCGTAGATGTGGAGGCTATCATACGGTGGGCGTTGTCCCCCCGCTTCGGCGTCGTGGGCGCCCGCGAGCGCGCGCTCAGGCTGGCCAGGGCGTCATTACCCGAGCGTCGGAGCGCTGACCGACCTTCGACGGCGCCCTCCGTCACATCACGAGCGAAGCAAAACAATCGTCAGGCACGAGACGTGCGATTGCGGTCGCCGTGCGCGCTCCCGTCTCAGTCTCCGCCGCCTATCAGCCCCGCGAAGCGGGTGAGGACCTGCTGTTCAGGGCGCTGCGGCGCCACCTCGAGACCTTCTTGGCGCGCGCCGAAGCGGTAGACCGCCCGGTGCCCAGCTTCGTGGAGCGGGAGCTGCGCGCGTACCTCGCTTGCGGCATCCCTGCTCACGGCTTCACCTGGCTCCAGTGCGAGTCCTGCAAGAAGAACTTGGTTGCTCCGTTCTCGTGTAAAGGTCGCGGCTTCTGCCCATCGTGTCCCCGTTCGGCGATGGGTCCTCTCCTTTCCCATGCCGCTGCGCTTTTTTGGCTCGCTCGGCGCCCCAAGCTACGCGAGTCGAGTCGAGGCCTCTTCGCCCGCGTCGTGCACAGCTGGTACCGCAAGCAGGCGCGCGCGGCGGGGCACAACAATCCGCAGTACGGCGGCCGCGTGGCGATGGGCGTTCGAGCAGGCCGCAAGGTCCGCAAGCTGCAGCTGGGGAGCGGGCGGGAGCGCAAGCTACCACCGCTTTGTGAGAGGCCAGCTACTTCAACCTGCACGCCGGTGTTCGGGTCCGAGCACAGGACCGCACCGCGCTTGAGCGCCTCTGTCGGTATGTCGCCAGGCCACCTCTGAGCCACGCCCGGCTCAAGCGGCACGACGACGGTGACATCGCCCTCGCCTTAAAGACGCCCTGGTCGGACGGGACCTCCCACGTCTTGTTGTCGGAGCTGGAGCTCGTGGAGAAGCTCGCGGCTTTGGTGCCCACCCCCAACGCCAATCTGGTGACGTACTCGGGCGTGCTGGCCCCCGCGGCGAAGTGGCGGTCCTTGGTCGTGCCGGCGCATGAGCGGTGCCCAGCCCGCGGTTGCCAGCACGGGGCTGCCGCGCCTCACGCGAGCTGGATACCTTGGAGCGAGCTGCTCAAGCGCCCGTTCGGGGTGGATGCGCTGGCGTGTGCCTGCGGAGGCCGGCTGAAGGTTCGAGCGGTCGTACGCGGTTCGTGGAACGCGCCGAAGCTCCTTGGCGTGGTCGGGCATCCAGCGGCGCAGACGGCGCGGGTGCCAGCGCGAGCCCCGCCGAGCGACGAGGTGTGGTGCTGAGAGCGAGGAGCGGACAGGGAGACGGGCCCCCACGTCTGTAGGGAGTCGTGCGGTTGGGGAGTGGCGCCGGCGCTACGATAGAACGCTGGTTTTAGGCTGACGGCGTGGCGCTGCGACGGGGCGCCGAGCGGATGAGGGTGGGACTCGGTGGGCGAGAGGAGGAGGCGGGGCGTGGTGGGTGTGCTTGGCAAATCACAAAAAGGCCTCTTGTACCGCTTTCGCTCGCTCTGGAGGCGCTCGTGGCCATCTGGAGAGGTCTGCGTGATCGCCACGGCGAGGTCAGCACGCTTGCCCCGACAGACGGCGTCACCTCGTGGCGCTCCACCCTGCGCATCGCCACCGCGCTGCTAGCGCTGCGCCGCCCCGCCGAGGCGCTGCAAGAGCTCGCGCGGGACTTCGACGAGGAGCCGGAGGATGATGAAGCGACCCTGGTGGCCCTGGAGGCGCGCATCCTGCTCGACGACCACGCTGGCGCAATGCGCTTGGTCGATGGGTGCGCTGATGACACGGCCGACTGGGCAATCCTTCGTGCGTGTCTAGCGGCACAGCACCAGGACCCACAGACCTCAGAGTGGATCCGCACAGCGCAGGGATGCGTCGACGGGGGTCTGCGCGCACCACATCGCCTGCGCTGGCTGCAACACCTGCAGCATCAGCTGGCCGCGCGGGAGCCCGTCTCATGAACCGACGCTTGCACCTTGGCTGCGGTCGCAACGCACTGGACGGTTGGACCAACCTCGACCGGTTCTCCGGCCCAGGCGTCGACGTGGTGGCCGATCTCGACGCCTGCGCCGAGATCCCGCTGCCGTTCGAGGAGAACGCATTCGACGAAGTGCTCGCGAGGTAACCCCCGTCTCGTCCCCAGCCATGCGTCCGCCGAGATCGTGTGATGAGCGAACATGACCGAGCCAACATCACGCCTCGACGCTGCAGCTCTCCTTCGTCTCCTCGTTCTGCGACGCCCTCCAGGCAT